>LNFM01001790.1_pt1 | contig 50601 bp, 57 predicted proteins | sample 596031 | NCBI WGS metagenome assembly LNFM01 (sample SAMN04254537, study PRJNA301005) | activated carbon metagenome | isolation source: dual media filters at the Ann Arbor, Michigan drinking water treatment plant | place: USA: Ann Arbor | reverse complement strand
CCTCTCCCCGCTCGCGGGGAGAGGGAGGGGCCCGTCGCGCGCAGCGCGATGGGAGGGTGAGGGGCTCGTCCAACAGCCGAGACCGCACTAGCAGCAGCCCTCACCCCGACCCTCTCCCCGCGAGCGGGGAGAGGGAGCTCACGCCGGCAGCAGGTTCAGCTTGCGCAGGAGCTCGCGCTCCTCGTCGTAGGTCTTGGCCATGTAGTCGCGATACGCGGGGCCGTCCTTGAGCAGCAGCGGCTGGTCGACCTTCTCGAGGAATTCCAGATGCGCCGGCTCCTGCGCCGCGGCCCTGAAGGCGTCGGCGAGGATCTTGATCACGCCGCCGTCCATGCCCTTCGGCCCGATCAGGCCGCCGGGCGATTCGACGACGACATCGACGCCCAGCTCACGCACCGTGGGCACGTCGGGGAAACGCTTGATGCGCGTGGCGGTGTAGACCGCCAGCAGGCGCAGCTGGCCGGCGCTGACCATCGGCGCCCAGCCCGACGACTCCGAAGCGAAATCGATCTCGCCGCCGAGCAGCGCGCGCATGGTGTCCGCCGTTCCACGATAAGGCGCGTGCGTCCAGCTCAAGCCACCATGCGCCATGCCGACGCGCTCCATCGCCAGATGCTGCGAGGAGCCGATGCCCAGCGTGCCCCAGTTCAGCTTGCCCGGGTTGGCCTTGGCGTGCGCCAAGAGTTCCGGGAGCGTCTTCCACGGCGCGTCGGCGCGGACCACCACGCCCATGACGAAGCCGGTGATCTGCAGGATGTAGCTGAGGTCGTTGATCGGGTGATAGGTCAGCTGCTTGTTGAGCAGCGGCTGGCGCAGCACGCTCATATGCATCTGCGATATGACATGGCCGTCGGGCTTCTCGCTCTGCAGCGCCATGGCGCCCAGGATGCCCGAGGCGCCGGCCTTATTCTCGACCACGACGGTCTGGCCGAGCTTCTTCGACGCCGCTTCGCCCAGAATGCGCAGGCCGATATCGGCCGGCCCGCCTGGTGCCCAGGGCACGATCAGCCGGATGGTGCGCTCCGGAAACTTCGACTGCGCGATCGCCGGCGCGGCGAGCAACGCGGCGGTTCCGGAAAGGGTGGCGCGGCGTGTGATGCGATTCATGACCGTGTTCTCCCCAACGTTCGAATACTGACGGCGACCCATAGCCTGAGCAAGCCCCGCGCCAGGGCGGACCGCGGTCCTTTCGCACCGGATTTCACGGCCGATCGACCCCTTGAAGAGCCGGTGGACCCTCCTATCTCCAGTGCATCGCCGGGCCCATTCCGGGGCGGCGAGAAACGGCCCGCCGGAAGTGTCCAGCACTTGGGGGCCACGGACTGACCACATCGCTCACCTGGAGGGTGTTCAATATGCGTACCTATGATTTTTCGCCGCTGTTCCGTTCGACCGTCGGTTTCGACCGCGTGTTCCAGCTTCTGGACTCCGTGAACAGCGACCTGGGTGGCAACGGCTACCCGCCCTACAACATCGAGAAGGTCGGCGAGAACGGCTATCGCATCACGCTCGCGGTCGCCGGCTTCACCTCCCAGGACATCGAGATCGTCCAGCAGGAGAACGCGCTGAAGGTCTCCGGCAAGATCGCCGCCAAGGATGAGCAGAGCTCGTTCCTGCATCGCGGCATCGCCGCGCGCGCCTTCGAGCGCCGCTTCGAGGTCGCCGACCATGTGCGCGTGACCGATGCGAAGCTGGAGAACGGCCTGCTGCACATCGAGCTGGTGCGCGAGGTCCCCGAGGAGAAGAAGCCGCGCGTGATTCCGGTCAGCGCCGGACAGCCGGCCCGTCCCGCCCTGCAGGCCGCCGAGTAGTTATTCTCCCCTTCCTGCCCGGCAGGCTCAGAGGAGGCGTCGCGGGAAACCGCGGCGCCTCTTTCGGCGTGCCCGCTGCCGATGCCATGATCGGGCTGAGGATGGGGGGACACGATGGCTCGCTATGACGAATGGCCCGCGGCCGATCACCTGGCCAATCAATGGATACCGGCTGGCCAGCCGCGCGCCACGGCGGACGATGGTCTGGTCCTGGTGCTGATCGGCCAAGACGGCGATCGATGGCGCTTCGCCTTCGATCTACCCGGCGTGGTGGTCGGCGATTTCAGCCTCGAGCCGGATCCCGACAGCGCGACGCTGCATGTCACGGCCAAGGAGGTCTGGATGTCGACCGGCGATATGGCCGGCCGGTACATGGTCTTCGGCGATCTCGGCAAGCCGCTGCAACGCCGGCTCAAGGAGTCGATCGGCGCGCTGCTGGCCGACTGGCCGTTGTTTGCCTGGAGCGGGCGGCGCTGCACCTTCTATCACTGAGGCGCATTCCCTCGTAAACTCGCGCCGACTGGAACGAGGGAACGCGTGTCATGAAAAGCTACAAGGTCGTCGAGTTCGGCCAGCCAATGCAGAAGGTCGAGGAGCCGACGCCGGTGCCCCAGGGCACCGAAGTGCTGGTGCGCATCACCGCCGCCGGCGTCTGCCACAGCGACGTGCATCTGTGGGAAGGCTATTTCGACATGGGCGGCGGCAACAAATACTCGACCGCCAAGACCATGAACCCGCCGCGCATCATGGGCCACGAGATCGTCGGCGTGGTCGAGGCCGTGGGCCCAGACGCCAAGGGCGCGACAGTGGGCCAGAAGGCCGTGGTCTATCCCTGGATCGGCTGCGGCAAATGCTGGCACTGCGCCAACGGCGTGGAGAATCTCTGCGGCAATCCCCGGGCGATGGGCGTCAACGCCGATGGCGGCTTCGCCACCCACGCCATGTGCCCGCATCCGCGGTATCTGTTCGACTACGGTGACGTGCCCACCGAGCTCGCCTGCCTCTACGCCTGCTCCGGCATCACCGCCTTCGGCGCGATCAAGAAGGCGCAGGGCCACGACATCGGCAAGCCGATCCTGATCATCGGCGCGGGTGGCGTGGGCCTGATGGGCGTGCAGCTGGCGCGCGCCGTCATGGGCCGCGATCCGATCGTCGCCGACATCGATCCGAAAAAGCGCGAGCTGGCGTTGAAGCACGGCGCCTCGGCGGCGCTAGATCCGCGCGAGAAGGACGCGCGCAAGCAGATCATGGACCTCACCGGCGGCACCGGCGTTGGCGCGGCGATCGACTTCGTCGGCGCCGAATCCTCCGCGCAGTTTGGCCAGCGCGCGCTGGCGCGCGGCGGGCGCCTGATCGTCGTCGGCCTGTTCGGCGGCACGTTCTCGACGCCACTGCCGATGTTCGCCTTCACCGGCGCCGCCTTCATGGGCTCGATCACCGGCACGCCCGCCGAGATGGCCGAGATGATGGCCCTGGTGCGCGACGGCAAGGTCAGCCCCGTGCCCGTGACGACGCGCGGCCTGGACGACGCCAACGCCGCCCTGCAGGACCTGCGCAAAGGCCTGATCATGGGCCGTGCGGTGCTGGTGCCGTAGCCACCGCTTGCCCGAAGGGCGGATGGGGGTGGTCGGCCTCGCGGTCAGATGCGACCGTTGGAAGTCGTTGCACCAACCACCCCCATCCGGCGCTTCGCGCCACCTTCCGCCAGCGTGGGAAGGTAAGAGATGATACTCATGATCGACTGGCGCAGCCGCATCACCACCGAACCGGACAAGCTCGGCGGCAAGCCGTGCCTGCGCGGCATGCGCTTCTCGGTGCTCGACGTTCTCGACTATCTCGCCGGCGGCATGAGCATCGATGAGATGCTCACCGAGTTTCCGTACCTGGAACGCGACGATATCCTCGCTGCTCTCGCTTACGCAGCCGAACGCGAGCGTATTTCTGGGACCGCCGGCGTCCCGCCGGCATCATGAGAAGAGCCGGCGGGACGCCGGCGGTCCCAAAGATCAGGGGTGGAATTTCAGCCCGTCGAGGATCTTGTCGGCGACCTTGCGTTCGGCACGCAGGGCGAGGCCGACGAGATCGAGCTTTTCGCGCTCCACCGCCTTGACCACGGCGCGGTTGGCGGCGTCGTGGCCGGTGGCGAACATCTCACGCGTGTAGATCGCAGGTTCCACGCCGCGTGACAGAGCTCGGTCGAGCGCGCGTGACAGCGCTGGACCATCGGCGCCGTAGATCAGGATCGGCTGGCCGATCAGGCGGCGATAGCGCGTGGCGCTGCCGTCCTCGTAGGGCTCGCCGATGCAGTCGGGAAACGACGCGGCGATGCCGCCGCTCAGGAACGCGGTGACGTTGAGCTTCTGCCAGACCTCGAGATCGGATCGCACCACCACGGCGATCTTGGTGTCGAAGCGGACGGGTGGAAGAGACTCGGTCATGGCGCCATTCATCTCATGTCGGCGGTCAACGCAACGCCTCCGCCACGCCGGCGTCTTCCAGACCAGCCGCGACCCGAATGAAGGTCAGGAGACGCTTGGCGTCATCCTCGCGCTGGCAGGGCCAACCCTTCTCAAGTCTCATGTCGAGGTGGCTTGGTGCGATCTGGCGCAACCTGTCGATTGTCTGCCGCGCCTTCGCGATGTCGCCGAGACCAACTTGGACGAGCGCCAGCGTCGCGTGGGCGGGAGCCATCGACGGCGCTTCATTGGTCGCGACAAGGGCGGGCTCGATGCCGTCCGCGTACCGTCGTCCCATGACGCAGGCGAGGGCCAGGTCCTTGTGCATCGCCGCGTGCGCGGGGTCCTTTGGACTGAGCCTGATGGCTCTCCTGATCTTGTCGATGCCGCTCGCCGCGTCGCCATCCAGGGCCTGAAAATAGCCCAGGGTGCACACGGTCTGAGCGGAACTCGGATTGAGGGCGTGCGCCCTGAGGAGGTCCTGAAGTCCCGCGTCGAAGCGCCCATGATTGCATTGGTACAGACCTCTGATGGCCCAGGCCAAGTGGTTCAGCGGGTCCGCTTCGATAGCCCTGGTTCCGGTCATCAGGGCTTCCGAGCGAGTTCGCTCAACGTCCTTCGCCCTCCCGTAGTGAACGTGCTGGAAAAGGGCGAAGCACTTTGCGATCCACGCGGCGCAGCTCTGAGGATCGAGCGCGAGCGCCTTGTCGGCGGTCTCGATCGCGGCGTCACAGAGGGCACCATCGGTCTTACGATGGCCCTCGCGGGCTTCCGCGAGGGCCCGAACCGCCAGCTCGCGTGCGGCGAGATTGCCCGGCCGCAATCGCATGTGCCGCGAAAGCTCCACGGTGTCCAATTGCGGAACGAGGGCGCCGACGATGGCCTGCGTCAGCTCCTCCTGGACGGCGAAAATGTCCTCCAGCAGGCGATCGTAACGCTCGGCCCAGACATGGCTGCCGTCCCGGGCGTCGACCAGCTGCCCTGTCACGCGAATGCGTTTTCCGGCGCGCCGGACGCTCCCCTCGAGCACATATCGCACGCCCAGCTCGCGTGCGACCTGGCGGATGTCGACTGTCCTGGCTTTGTAGGTGAAGCTTGAGTTGCGCGCGATCACGAACAGCTGCCGGAAGCGCGACAGCTCGGTGATGATGTCTTCGGTGATGCCATCGACGAAATACTCCTGCCCGGGATCTTCCGACATGTTGTGAAACGGCAGGACCGCGATCGACGCTTTGTCCGGCAATGAGGGCGGCGACGTTCCTTCGATCGACGAACCCTGCGTGGCCGAGCCAGGCATAGGCACGAGCAATCGATATCCGCGACGATGACGCGTTTCGACGAACCTCGGATGTCGTGGATCATCGCCAAGCGCGCGTCGCAGTTCCTGCATGCAGGAGGTGAGCGCGTCGTCCCCGACGGCCTTTCCGCCCCACACCCGGTCGATCAGCTCTTCCTTGCTCACGAGTTGCATCGACCGCTCCGCCAACGCGGCCAGAAGGGCGGACGCACGCGGGGTCAGCCTGATCTCCTCTTGGCCTCGCCACAGCTGCCTTGCACCGCGGTCGAATCGGTAGTCGCCGAAGGCCACGGCGCCGGAACCCGCCATTTCCCCGGAACTTCGCCGGTGTTCCGCCATTACTTGGCACTCCCCGATGGACGAAAGTGTCGCACCGCTCCTGCCCGCTTTCAACCGGCGCGACGCGGCGGGGTACCGCGGAGGGAGGCTACTATGCGATCGATTCCGATTCTGGCGTTCTTGCTTGCGTTGATTGCGTCGCCTGCGTTCGCCAACGACATCAAGGAACAGGCGCCGAAAATGCGCGCCGACTACATCGAGGCCTACAACAGGCAGGATGTCGCCGCGCTGTCCGCCGCCTATGCGTCGGAAGCCGTCATCGTCAACCCGGGGGGAGCGTTCCCGATTGACGCGAAGATGATCGAGGGATGGTTCAAGGACGGCCCGCGCCGTATCGACACGACGTTCGATCAGGCTATGCCTTTGGGCGCCGACGCGGCGCTCGGCATCGGCACACTCCATGTGACAGGCAGGAACCTCAAGGGCGAACCGCTTGATTTCAAGGCGCGGTGGACGGCGACCTACGTCCGCGACGGCAGCAAGTGGAAGGTGCGGCTGCTGACGGTGGTGCCGACACCGCCACCGGCACGGTGAGCCGCCTTCGGGCGAAAGCGCAGCGAGGAATCTGGGGCAGCCTGGATTCCTCGCCGCGCTCGGAATGACAGAGTCTACCTGAATCGGTACGTGGCGATCTCGCTCAGCGTGCGCCTGTCGGTCTCGATCAGGCGCAGCGACTCGATGCGGCCGTGCATCGGCACGGTCTGGCGCTCGGCGATCTGCGCCACGCGTTCGGCGTCGATGCCGTTGGTGAACATGCCGAGCGTGAGATGCGGCTCGAAGGTCGGCGCGCCGTCGACCTTCGGCAGCTTCTCCATCAGCATGTCGTGCAGCGCGCTTAGTTCGTCGGCGCCGTCATGCGGCTCGGCGTAGAGCCAGGCGCGGCCGGTGCGCGGCGGCGCGTCGACGCGCAGGCGTTGCAGCACGATCCAGAACGGTCGCACCGAGGCGGCGACGCGCTCGACCGTCGCGGCGAGCGTGTCGCGGGCGTCGAGGTCGACGCCGAACACCAGGGTGAAATGCGGGCCGATCAGATCGGCCTCGCCGCGGTGATGCTGCGCGCGCAGGTTCACCAGGCGCGCGCGATCCTCGGGCAGCAGCACCGGCTCGGCGACGACGAAGAGGCGCGTCGGTACCTCGACCTCGTTCTCGTTGGTGTGCGGCGCCTGTGGCGCCGCCGCGGGCGCCGGCGCGTCCCCTCTCCGGGCACGAGGAAAGGGGACGACCGCCATCAGCCGTAGCTCTTGGCCATGCCGGCGGCCGGATCGACCTGCGGGCTGAACGGCGGGAAGGGATAGCGCAGGCCGTTCTTGGCCAGCTGGTTCATGCCCTCGACGGCGCGCAGTAACTCGTCGGGCGGGCAGGCCATCAAGAGCTCGTCGTCGGCGACGCCGCCATAGCGCCGCTCGGCGTAGCACGGCAGCGACAGCGAGGTCTGGCGCGTCGACAGCGCCCGGCCCCAGGAGTCCGAGCAGGCGCTCTCGCCGGTCACGGTGAAGTCGTAGCGCTTGTAGCGATGGAACTGCAGGCCGTTGATGAAATAGATCATCTGGCCCGGCGTGCCGTAGAACAGGCAGACATCGGGCGGATCGAGACGCGCCGAGCGCAGCGGCGCCACGACCAGGCCGTTGTAGCGGCCATGTGGGACGCGCGGCATGGTCGCCTGGTGCTGGCGCGACGCCTCCTTGTTGCCGAACCACACACCGTTCATGTGATCGCCGGAGAGGAAGCCCTCGCCCGGATCGTTGAGCCCGATCACGCCGCCGCAATTGCCGCCGCGCGTGTTGTCGACGGTGATGCCGAGCGTAAAGCCGTGCCAGCGTGACTGCGTCACCATCTGGCACATGGTGAACTTGTAGCCCTCGGTGGGATGGCGCAGGCCCTTGATCTTGTCCATCTCGGCGGCGTCTTCGAACAGCTTCATGCCGATCGGCAAGGTGCGCAGGCGCAATTGCTCGGTCAGCGTCTGCGTCGCTTCGGCCAACATCGCGCCGGTGATCTTGTCCGGCGGCGACCACGGCTTGACCTTGTAGCCGGGGGGCAATGCTTCGGCGGTGGCGATCGACATGGGGTCCTCCTGCGTCGGTGTCGTTCGACTATATCAAGAGGATCACCACAGAGACACAGAGACACAGAGGAAAACAGGAAGCCTTCTCTGGCTTCTCAGCCTCCGTGTCCTCTGTGGCTCTGTGGTTGGCCTCTTCTTCTTTAGACGATCGTCTTGAGCGCCTGGAGTGTTTCGTCGGGGCGTTCGATCATCATGAAATGGCCGCTGTCGTGGATAATCTCGCTGCGACTGCCTGATATCGCCTCGGCCAGCGCCTTGGCGTTGCGTACCGGCGTCATCAGGTCACCGTCGCCCAGCACCAGCAGGGTCGGGCATGTCACCGACTTGCCCGCCTCAGGCAACGCCTTGTGCGCGTTGCAGGCCTCGAGGTCGTTGCTGATCACGCCCGGCCGGTTGCGTTCGAGGATCGCCAGCGCGGTGCGCGTCAGCCACAGGCCGGGCACGCTCATGCCGCTCAGCTGCAGCGAGCGGCCGACGCCCCAGAAGGTCATCAGCTCGCGCACCTTCGCTGTGCCCGCCTTGGCCGATTCCAGCATCTCGGGATGCACCGGCATCGCCGCCGCCACGCCGCACAGCGCCAGCGCGCGCACGCGATCGGGATGCCGCGCCGCCGCCTGCACCGCGATCATCGCGCCCATGGAGTGACCCACGATCGCTGCCTGCCGCACGCTGGCGGCGTCGAGCAACTTCGGTACCCAGTCGGCCATCGCCTCGATGGTCGAGAGCAGAGCGCCCTCGGACTCGCCGTGGCCCGGCAGATCGACCGCCAGCACGGCGCGGCCGTGATGGGCGAAGTAACGCGTCTGCAGAGTCCAGCAGGTGCGGTCAAAGCCCGCGCCGTGGATGAAGAGCACGACGGGCAAGGTCGGATCGAAGGGCCGCCCGCCCGTGGTGGCGTTGATGCGCTGGCCGTCGACGGTGAAGTGCATGGTGCGTTCCGGTGGTCTTACCTTCCCCCGGAGGGGGAAGGTGGCGCGTAGCGACGGATGGGGGATGTTGAAGACGAACGCAGGAGTCCGACTTCGACATCCCCCTTCCGCCCTTCGGGCACCTTCCCCCTCCGGGGGAAGGAAGGGCGATTCTGCCGGCTCATCGCTGCGAGGCCTTGAGCGCCTGGCCGAGATCCTCGATCAGGTCGTCGACATCCTCGAGCCCGACCGAGAGCCGGATCATGCCCTCGCCGATGCCGCTGGCTTCGAGCTGCTGCGCGGTGAGCTGCGCGTGCGTGGTCGAGGCCGGGTGAATCACCAGCGACTTCGCGTCGCCGACATTGGCGAGGTGCGAGAAGATCTTCAGCCGCTCGATGAACGTCTTGCCGGCCGCACGGCCGCCCTTGATGTCGAAGCTGAAGATCGCGCCGCTACCCTTGGGCAGCAGCTTTCGCGCCAGCGCGTGGTCGGGATGGTCCGGCAGATCGGGGTAGAGCACGCGCGACACGCCGGGCTGTGCCGCGAGGAAGGCCGCGACCTTGCGGGCGTTCTCGACGTGCTGGCGCATACGCAGCGGCAACGTCTCGAGACCCTGCAACAGGTAAAAGGCATTCTGCGGCGAGAGCGCCGGACCGAAATCGCGCAGGCCCTCGGCGCGCGCGCGCATGATGAAGGCGTTGGGGCCGAACTCGTCCCAGAAATCGATGCCGTGGTAGCCGGCATAGGGCTCAGTGAGGGTCGGGAACTTGCCCGACTTCTCCCAGTCGAAGCGGCCGCCATCGATCAGCACACCGGCGATCGCCACGCCATGGCCGCCGATGAACTTGGTGGCGGAGTGCATGACGATGTCGGCGCCGTGCGCGATCGGGTTACAGAGATAAGGAGACGCGAAGGTGCTGTCGATCATCAGTGGCAGGCCGGCGTCGTGCGCGATCGCGGCGACGCGCGGGATGTCGAGCACCTCGCCGCCGGGATTGCCGATCGTCTCGCCGAAGATCAGCCGCGTCGCCGGCGTGATCTCCTTAGCGAATGCGTCGGGGTCGCGCGGATCGACGAAGGTCGTGGTGATGCCGAAGCGCGGCAGGGTCAGCCCCATCATGTTGCGGCTGCCGCCATAGATCGAGGCCGAGGCGACGATGTGGCCGCCCTGCCCCATCAAGGTGGCGATGGCGATGTGCAGCGCGGCCTGGCCGCTGGCCACCGCCAGCGCGCCGACGCCGCCTTCGAGCGCGGCGACGCGTTCCTCGAGCACCGCCACCGTCGGATTGGAGATGCGGCTGTAGATGTGGCCGCCGACCTCGAGGTTGAACAGGCTGGCGGCGTGCTCGACATCGCGGAAGACGTAGCTGGTCGACTGATAGATCGGCACGGCGCGCGCGCCGGTCACCGGATCGGGCCGCTGGCCGGCGTGCAGCGCCAGCGTGTCAAACTTCAGGAAATTGGCGTCGGCCATGAACGGCTCCCCGGGTCGATGATCAGACACTAACCGCTCGACTTGCCTCATTGAACTTTGGATTTGGTCGGACGGCCATCGGCCGCCCCCTCCTTCACGAGCTTGGTCAGCTTCGTGCCGATGTCGTGAAGGATCCCCTGGAGCGTCTTCAGGTCGTGTTCGGACACAGTGCCAAAGAGCAGCCGGGCAAACTCGGTCACCTCCGACTGCATTCTTGCGACGGCCTTCTGCCCCTTTGGCGTCAGGACAATGATGACCGCGCGCCTGTCCGTCGAGTGTGCCGTGCGGCGGACAAAACCGGTTTCTTCAAGCGCATCGATGAGCGTGGTGACGTTGCGTGGCGTGACTTTCAGTTCGGTCGCCAGTTCCCTCTGTGTCACCCGCCCGGCCTCGCCCAAGACCCACAGGACGTGCGCCCTGGTTTGTGTCAGGCCGCGATCGGCCAGGCCCCGCTGCATGTCCGCCGACATGAGCGTCGTGACCAGGAGCAGCTGCAACAGCGTGTCGCGGCATTGTGATGTATGTAGATCATTGTGAATCATATTCACTATATGCTAGATGCTCGTTCGGCTGTCAACGCGGAGACCCAGTCGTGCCCACCAATGTTACGGCCGCCCAGCAGAATATCGCGCTCATGCGCAACGCCTTCGCCGCCTTGAGCCGCCGAGACTTTGCTGCCGCCGCCGAGTTCCTGTCTCCGGACTTCATCATCAACCTGGCAAGTGTGCCCTATCAGATGCGCGGCCGAGGCACGTGGCGACGGAATACCGAGACCTTCTTCAAGGCATTTCCGGACATTCAGATCGAAACCCAGGACATGTTTGCGACCGAGGACAAGGTGGCGGTGCGTTTTCGCTTCACTGGGACGCACACCGGCGAGTTCCTGGGACATCAGCCGACCGGAGGGCGCGTCGATTACCAGAGCTACGAGTTGTACCGCATCGCCGACGGCAAGATCGCCGAGGAGTGGATCTGCTCCGACATGCTGACGATCCTGACCCAGATCGGCGCATTTCCGGCGAGGCGTCTGCTGCTCATGTGGCTTGCCGGATACCGGGTGTGGCTTGCGGCAGGTCTCGGTTTGCTTGCCGGCGCGGCTTCGACGCTGATCTTGCCCTGACGAAAACAGTGGTAGGACCCGACACCAATCACCTGCCTCGCCTCATTGCACTTCGGATTTCGCCAAATCGGGCGTATGATTCGCATCGTTCCGCCCGGTGCGACGTTGTTTGCGGGCGGCAAGGCGCTGAAAGCGCCGTGCGAAGAATACGGAGGGCCCCCCTCTATGTCCCTGATCGGCCGAATAGGTTCGGTCGCGCTGGCGCTGCTGGTGGCGACCGTCTCTCCATCCCCCGCACAACACCAGGGCCAGCAGCTCGCCGCGCGCGGCGACTCGGCCGACGGCATTCCGGTGCGCCTGCTGTGCTCGGCCAAGGCGCTGGGCCTGGTGTGCGGCGCCACCAACGTGCGCGCCGCGGTCACCGCCGGCCAGGGCGGCCGCTCGCAGACGCTGACCATCGCGCCCTATCAGCCCTTCGCCACGCCGCGCGGGCGCACGCTGCAGGGCTTCGACGTCACCGTCACCGCCTATGTCAGCCGCAGCGAGGGCGGGCGCCTGTTGCTGGTCGCCGATATCGGCGGCGACGCGCGCAGCCTCGACCTGTCGGACCAGGTGAGCCCCGGCCGCGGCGGCATCCGCACCATCCGCTTCGCCACCGACGCCGGCTGGATCAGCGAGACCTTCAACGAGGATGGCGCCGCGATCATGCGCCTGCCGATGCATCTGATGCTGACGGCGCAAACGAAGACAGCCGCCGACACGGCGCGGCTGGATCTGATCGAGGTCGAACTCAGGCCGGTGTTCAGGGAATAGCCGCCGTCCTGAGCGCAGCGAAGGACCTCGCGGTGGTGCGAACGAACATAGCGCCTGGAGCTGACCGCAATACCGCTGGATCCTTCGCTTCGCTCAGGATGACGAGGTGAGGACCGGACGACGGGTTGTGACTACTGAGCCGTCCAGCCGCCGTCGCTCACCAGCTGCGTACCCTGCATGTTCGACGCGGCGTCGGAGCACAGGAACACCGCCAGCGCGGCGATCTGCTCGGGCGTGGTGAACTGAAGCTGCGGCTGCTTCTCGCCCAGCAGCGCGTCGTTGGCCTGCTTGACCGTGATGCCCTGCGCCTTGGCGCGCGCCTCGATCTGCTGCTGCACCAAAGGTGTGAGCACCCAGCCCGGACAGATCGCGTTGCAGGTCACGCCGGTGTTCGACGCTTCGAGGGCCACGGACTTGGTGAGACCCAGGACGCCGTGCTTGGCCGCGACATAGGCGGTCTTCTCGGCCGAGGCGACCAGGCCATGCGCGCTGGAGACGTTGATGATGCGGCCCCACTTGCGCGCCTTCATCAGCGGCAACGCGTGGTGGATGGTGTGGAAGGCGCTCGACAGGTTGATGGCGATGATCGCGTCCCACTTCTCGGTCGGGAACTTCTCGACCGGGGCGACGAACTGGATGCCGGCGTTGTTGACCACGATATCGACCGAGCCGAAGGCGGCTTTGGTCTTGGCCACGAGATCGGCGATCTCGGCCGGCTTGCTCATGTCGGCGCCGTGGTAGTCGACGCGGCCGGCATTGGCGACGGCGATCTCGGCCTTCACCTTGGCGATCGCGGCGGGATCGCCGAAGCCGTTGAGCATGACATTGGCGCCCTCGTTGCCGAGCGCGCGGGCGATGGCCAAGCCGATCCCGCTGGTCGAGCCCGTGACGATGGCGGTCTTGCCTGATAGCGACATGTTCTCTCTCCAGACTGACGAACTGTCCGGACGTTTCCTCTGACTTAAGTCTTCTTGAAGAACAGCGCCGCCGCCGAGGCGTGGCTCTGCTTGGCCTTGATGGTCTCCTCGGCGCGGGCGATCTCGGCCTTCATGTCGGCGATGTAATCGCGCAACTCCTCGACCGACCAGCCGGAGAGGTCCTTCGGCTTGGGCTTGCGATTCCTGGGTTCGAGATCCTCGTCTTCGCGCGCCATGACGGCCTCCCGCCGATTGTCCGCCGCTGCCGCCCCCGCTATAGCAGGCGTCCCCTGTCACTGGAACCCACGCGGAGCGCCGCAGCCATGAGCCCCCTGCCCCAGACCATGACCTGCGTCGAGATCAGCACGCCCGGTGGACCCGAGGTGCTGAAACCCGCGACGCGGCCGACGCCGGTGCCCGCCGACGGCGAGGTGCTGATCAAGGTCGCGGCCGCTGGCGTCAACCGCCCGGACATCGCCCAGCGCGCCGGCCTCTATCCGCCGCCGCCCGGCGCGTCGGACCTGCCCGGCCTGGAATGCGCCGGCATCATCGCGGCGATCGGCGCGGGTGTCAGCGGCTGGAACGTCGGCGACGCGATCTGCGCGCTGACGCCGGGCGGCGCCTACGCCGAATACGTGCGCGTGCCGGCGCCGCAGTGTCTGCCGCCGCCCAAGGGCTTCGACATGTTGCACGCCGCGGCGCTGCCCGAGACCTACTTCACGGTCTGGCACAATGTCTTCGAGCGCGGGCAGCTCAAGTCCGGCGAGTCGATCCTGATCCACGGCGGCGCCAGCGGCATCGGCACCACGGCGATCCAGCTCGCCAAGGCCTTCGGCTGCACCGTGGTCACCACCGTGCGCAACGCCGAGAAGGCCGCCGCGGTGAAGACGCTCGGCGCCGACCACGCCATCCTCTACAAGGACAACGACTGGCTGGCCGAGGCCAAGGCTGCGGTGAAGAACGTCGATGTCGTGCTCGACATGGTCGGCGGCGACTATATCGGCAAGGACATCGAACTCTTGAAGCCCGACGGCCGCCTGGTGATCATCGCCACGCAGATCGGCGCGATGTCGACCATCAACGGCGCGCTGCTGATGATGAAGCGCCTGACCGTCACCGGCTCGACGCTCAGGCCGCAGAGCATCGAGGCCAAGGGCCGCATGGCCGCGGGCCTGCGCGACAAGGCCTGGCCGCTGCTGGCGTCGGGCAAGATCAAGCCGGTGATCCACAAGACCTTCCCACTGGCACAGGCCGCGCAAGCGCACGCCGAGCTGGAGCGCGCGGATCATGTCGGCAAGATCATGCTGACGGTTTGACCGGCACGCCCGTGGGGCGGGCGGATAGAGGTTCGATTGGACGCGGCAAGGCCTGCAAAGCGCGGTGGCCGAGGAGTCGGATGGAGCCCGTCGCGAACAAAGCAGCGGCGAGTCTCCTCGCCCGGGTGCGGGAGGGCCTGCGCCGAAGGAAGACGCCGATGACGATCTCGAAGGTGAATCTCGCCGCGGTCACTCGTGCGGAAAGGAAGAGCGTCATCACCAGAACCAGCGAAGCGGTGCAGGCTTGCGGTGGCTGGATCGATGATGTGAACTTCTTTTCCAACCTCTCGATCGCGATCCGTTGCTACATTCCATCGGGCAGATCGACGTTGTTGGGCGAGCGACTGGAAAAGATCGGACTGTCGCTCGATGGCAAGGGCCTCGACGCGCTCGCCCGCGCCGCCGCCGAGAACGAGCCCTCATCCGAGCTTCTGTGCTTTCTCAGCATCACCTTCTTCCACGACGAACCGGACATGCGACAGGTCGTGCCGAGCGTGCCTGGCTAGGAGCCGAACCGCTTATGCCTTGTGTGCTGCGCTCAGGATGACAGTGAGCGCAACACCAGCCAGGCGCCCAGCAGCAGCAATCCCAGAAAGAAGCAGCGCCGGAAGACGACCGCGCTCAATCGCTCGCGCACGATCCGACCGAGGCACATGCCGAGCAGCGACACGCCCAACGCGACGAGCGTCGGCATGATCATCGTTGGCACGAAAACGCCGCCAGCGGCGAGCGAGACCGCGAGTGCCAGCGTCGAGACCGTGAACGACAGACCCAGCGCCTGCACCAGTTCGTCCTTCTCCAGGCCGATGCCCTGCAGATAGGGCACGGCGGGAATCACGAAGACGCCGGTGCCGGCGGTGATCACGCCGGTGATCGCGCCGATGATCGGCGAGAGAATCGGCTCGAGGCTCGCGCGCACGGTGAAGCGGAACGCGGTCAAGCCAGCGATCGCATACAGCATCAACGCGACGCCGAGCGCGATCGTGGCATAGCGGGCGGACAGGCCGGTCATCAGACCGGCGCCAGCCCAGGTGCCGAGGCAGACGCCCAGCATCATCGGCCACAGGCGGCGGACGATCGCCATCAGCCGCGCGCCGGCGAGCATCTGCCAGACATTGGTCACCAGCGACGGCAGGGCCAGCACCGCCGCCGCCTCGACCGGGCTCATCAGCAACGCCAGCAGGCCCATGCCGATGGTCGGCAGGCCGAGCCCGATCACGCCCTTGGTCAGGCCGGCGGGCAGGAAGATCGCGGCGATCCAGACGAGGGTGAGGTCCATCGTGCCGGCAGCTTGACCCGCATGGCGCGCATCCACAATCTGGACGCTACGGATTCTACCTTCGGAGTTTCCGAATGCGCTTCGACCTCGCCGACCTGCGCCTGTTCCTGCACGTCGCCGATGCCGGCAGCCTCACCCACGGCGCCCAGCGCGCCGGGCTGGCGCTGCCATCGGCCAGCGAACGCGTGAAGGCGATGGAGGAGACGCTGGGTGTACCGCTGCTGCGCCGCGACCGGCGCGGCACGCAGCCGACGGCGGCCGGACTGGCGCTGCTCGAGCATGCGCGGCTGATACTGGCGCAGTTCGAGCGCATGAAGGGCGAGCTGGGCGCGCACGCGCGCGGGCTGAAAGGCCGTATCCGCGTGCTGTCAAATACGGCGGCGATCTCCGAGCATCTGCCGGGAAGCCTGGCCGCCTTCCTCGCCCGGCATCCGACGGTCGACATCGAGCTGGAAGAGCGCGAGAGCCCCGATATCGTCGAGGCCATCGCCGGCGGCCAGGCCGATATCGGCATCGTCGCGGACCCGCCGCAAACCGCAGGGTTGGAGACCCACCCGTATCGCGAGGACCGGCTGGTGCTGGTGGTCCCCGCCCGGCATGCGCTGGCCCGCGTCCGGCAAGTCTGGTTCGCCGACGCGCTCGATCACGACCTCGTCGGGCTGAGCCACGGCAGCGCCCTGCAAGCGCACCTCGCCCGCCATGCGGCGCGGCTGGGCAAGAAGATGCGCCTGCGGGTCCGACTGACCGGCTTCGACGCCCAGTGCCGCCTCGTCGAGCAAGGCGCCGGGCTGGCGATCGTGCCCGGAACCGCCGCCGCACGCTGCGCCCGCTCGATGGCGATCCGCGCCGTGCGGCTGCGTGACGACTGGTCGGCGCGGCAACTCAGGATATGTGTGCGCCGCGCTGCCTCGTTGCCAGTTCATGCACGACGATTGCTGGAACACCTGAAACATCCCACGCCCGTGCGCCGATCCGGGATCGTCATTGCATGAGGCCCCCTGTTCGGCTGAAGCTTTGGCCCAGATCAGGGCTTCGGAACGGACCATGATTCAGGGATTGTCGGGGCTGCAACGCCGCTTGAGCGACGCCGCCGGGCTCGCGGCCGTGCGGCAGGCAGCGGCAGCGCGTCGCCGGCGCTCGATGGCGATCCGCGCAGTGCGGTCACGCAACGGACTGGTCGATGCGTGGGCTCCGCTGGGTACGCCGCCCCGCCGCCTTGCCGGCACATAGGCGTAAGCTGCTCAAACAGCTGAGATTTTGAGCGGACATGCCATAGCCGATCCCCCCGCGGCACGCGCAACCAGATAGCCCTCCGTGACGTTACATAACGACTTTCAGGGCTAAGGCTCCGACCGGCCGTTGATGCATCCTTAGGTGTCGAGGTCCAATGGCTCAGCCGTTACCATCCAGACGACCATCGACATGCGCTGCCATAGAGGAAGCCCATGGGCGCACGCCGTGCATCCTCGTGGTGGATGACGATGTGCTGACCGGCCTGAGGGTGGAAGAAATCCTCTTCGGCCTCGGTTTCGACACCCAGCTTTGTCACCGCGTCGAGGCGGCGCTGACGGCGGCGGCCAACGAGTCCCTGGCGTACGGATTCATCGATGTGAATCTCGATGGATATCTCAGCGGGCTAGCCGTTGCCGACATACTCGAGCGCCGCGGGGTGCCGTTTGTCCTTGCCACCGGCTGCGCGCGCCAGACCTTTGGTGGCCGTCACGAGCAGGCATCTTTGCTGCGGAAACCCTACGATTTCCCGGAAATCCAGAGGGTCCTGCATCGCGCCGGACTGTTGCCGGCTTCGGATTCTCAGAGGATCGGGTCCGCTGGGCCCGGCGCGGTCTGACGCGGCCGCTACCGACGGTATTCAGGCCTCCAACGGGCAAATATTTCACCGGATAACCCGCGATTCTCCGTTCGCGCGGACCTGAATCCGGCTTTACCCGGAGGCGCCCCATCCTTATATAACCAATGGAATTTCTTACATTTCTGGTGGACGGTGCCGTGCGGACGCGGGCGCCGTCCGGGACCGGAACCGCAGAGGATCCGTCATGGCTACGCCGCTGATGCCCAAGGCCACCGCCGTCTGGCTGGTCGACAACACGACGCTTTCGTTCACGCAGATCTCGGAGTTCTGTGGCCTGCACGATCTCGAGGTCCAGGCGATCGCCGACGGCGAGGTGGCGATTGGCATGGTCGGGCGCGACCCGATCGCCAATGGCGAGCTGACCAAGGAGGAGATCGCGCGCTGCGAGGCCGACCCGACGGCCCATCTGCGCCTGCAGGTGCACAACCGGCCGCAGCCGGTGACCCGCGCCGGCGGGCCGCGCTACACCCCGGTGGCCAAGCGCCAGGACCGGCCCGACGCCATCGCCTGGCTGCTGAAGAACCATCCCGAGCTGCAGGATTCGCAGATCGCCAAGCTGATCGGCTCGACCAAGAGCACCATCCAGGCGATCCGCGATCGCACGCACTGGAACAGCGCCAACATCAAGCAGCGCGACCCGATCACGCTCGGCCTGTGCAGCCTGCGCGACCTCAACGCGGCGGTCGAGAAAGCGCGCCAGAAGGCGGCGCGCGAGGCCTCCGGCAAGAAGCGCGCCGAGGCTCTCGCCGGCCAGGATAGTTCCACGGTCGCGACCGCCGAGCTTGAGCCGCTGGAGTCCGCGGGAGAGGATGAGGCCGAGGAGATTGATCCGGCGGACGCCGATCAGCCCGACCTCGCGGACGCCGATCAGCCTGACGCCGACGATCAACCCCGCTGATCACACGAAAGAGCCTCGCGGCATGCGCCACGAGGCTCTTCGCTTGTCCTGCTGATGGCCGGCGCTTAGCGCCAGGCCGGCCGGCCCATGTTGACCTGATCAGGCGTCGTCAGCGCGCCGACGGCCGCGCCGCCCACGGCGCCAACCGCCGCGCCCGCGACGGGCGCGCCGAGCAAGGCGCCGCCGACCAGGCCGGCACCGGCACCGATGGCACCGCCGCTCAGGGCGCGATCGCCCGCGGTGTTGCCGCAGGCGCCCAGCGCCAGAACGGACGTGGCCAACCCGGCCGCAACAATGAACTTACGCATGGAACCCTCCTGGCGTTGCCACTCGTAGCGCCACAACGCGGCGGGTCGGCAAAGGCTGCGGCGGGTCGCGGATTATCCCGGAAATGCCATAGTTGGGGCAGGTCCGTCCGCTTCGCGGAAATGTGATCCACCGGTCACCGCGTTGACATGGAACCGAAACCCGGCGCAGCATTCGCCGGTCAGGTCGCCCCCGACGTCGGCGCAGCGGGTCTTCTCCGCGTTCGCGACGCGCCGGTTTCCACCACGACGTAGCGTGGCGTCATCGACGCGCACGGACGCGGGGCTGATAGCGGGCCTTGTGCCAGGCCCTCCCGCCCGGTTCCGACCGGGGAAGACACGGGCGAGCATTCCGCTCGCTTCGCGATGGGAGGGCTTTTACATGGCAGCCACGACCGTTTCCGACACAGGCAGAGAACGCGCGGGCGGCGGTGCGCAACGCGTCGTCGCCCTGGTGGGCCCCTATCTGTCCGGCAAGACGACCCTGCTGGAGAACCTGCTTTTCGCCACCGGCGCCATCGCGCGCAAGGGCTCGACGCGCGACGGCACGTCGATCGGCGACAACAGCCCGGAGGCGCGCAAGCGCGGCATGGGCACCGAGATCAACAGCGTCACCTTCGACTACGCCGGCGATACCTGGACCATCCTCGACTGTCCCGGCTCGATCGAGTTCCGCCAGGACGCGCTCTCCGCGCTGTCGGTGTGCGACGCCGCCATCGTGGTGTGCGAGCCGCAGCCCGAGCGCGCCGTCGCGCTGGCGCCGATTTTCAAGGCGCTCGAGGATCGGCAGATCCCGCACATCCTGTTCGTCAACAAGATGGACGCGGCCCAGATCCGCGTGCGCGACCTGCTCGCCTCGCTGCAGACCGTCTCGCCGCGCAAGCTGGTGCTGCGCCAGGTGCCGATCCGCCGCGCCGTCACCGGCGGCGGCGAGGAGACCGTGGGCTATGTCGATCTCGTGAGCGAGCGCGCCTATCGCTACAAGAGCAGCGCCGCCTCCGACCTGATCGAGATGCCGGCCGAAGTGCTGCCGCGCGAGGCCGAAGCGCGCCGCGAGATGCTGGAGGCGCTGGCCGAATACGACGACACCCTGCTCGAGCAGCTGATCGAGGACGTCGCGCCGGAAAAGTCGCTGATCTATCGCGACCTGCACGACGAGTTTGGCGCGGCGCTGATCGCCCCGGTGCTGCTGGGCGCCGGCGAGCGCGAGCACGGCGTGCGCCGCCTGCTCAAGGCGCTGCGCCACGACACGCCCTTCGCGCCTGCCACCGCCAAGCGTCGCGGCATGGAGCTGAACGGCGGCACGGTGGCGGAATGCTTCAAGGCGCTGCATCACGGCCACGCCGGCAAGCTCTCGCTCTGCCGCGTCTGGGCCGGCACGCTTTCCGACGGCCAGACGATCGGCGGCCATCGCGTCGGCGGCCTGTTCAAGCCGGCCGGGCAGAAATTCGAGAAGATCGCTCAGGCGCACATCGGCGATGTCGTCGCCATCGCCAAGATCGACGAGCTGTCGGCTGGCCAGCTGCTGTCGAATGGCGGCATCGCGCCGGCGGCCGACTGCCCGCCGCCGGAACCGGCGGTCTATGCCTTCGCGGTCAAGGCCAAGAACCGCAATGACGAGGTCAAGCTGTCGGCGGCGCTGCACAAGCTGATCGACGAGGATCCTTCGCTCTCCGTCGAACATCGCAACGAGACGGCGGAGTATGTGCTGCTGGGCCAGGGCGAGATGCACCTGAAGGTGGCGCTCGACAAGCTGGCGGGGCGCTACAACCTGCCGCTCGACACCGCGCCGCCGGCGGTCGCCTACAAGGAGACGATCCGCAAGGGCACGCAGCAGCATGCTCGGTACAAAAGGCAGACCGGCGGCCACGGCCAGTTCGCCGACATCAAGGTCGAGATCCACGCCCTGCCGCGCGGATCGGGCTTCCAGTTCATCGACAAGGTGGTCGGCGGCGCGGTGCCGCGCAACTTCATCCCCGCTGTCGAGGAAGGCGTCATCGAGGCGCTCAAGCATGGACCGATGGGGCATCAGGTCGTCGACCTGTCGGTGACGCTCTACGACGGCGGCTTCCACGCCGTCGACAGCTCGGAAATGTCGTTCAAGACCGCCGCGCGCATGGCGATGCAGGAAGGCCTGCCGAAATGCGATCCGGTGCTGCTCGAGCCGATCCTCAAGGTCACCGTCGCCGCGCCCAACGAGGCCACCGCGCGCATGCAGCGCATCCTCTCGGGACGGCGCGGGCAGATCCTGGGCTTCGACGCGCGCGAAGGCTGGACGGGCTGGGATGAAGTCACGGCCCTGGTGCCCGAGGCCGAGATGGACGGGCTGATCATCGACATCCGCTCGCAGACCCAGGGCGTCGGCACCTACCGGGCCGAGTTCGACCACCTGCAGGAGGTCAGCGGCCGCTCGGCCGACAAGGCGATCGAGCAGGCCAAGACGCGCGCCGGCGCCCGAGGCTGAAACCGCCGGTCACGACCTTGCGAGGGGCGCCAGCTCTGGCTGGCGTCCCTCGGTTTTTTCAAGGAATATCGCGCCGCGTCATCCGTTCACGGGATGTCCGGCAATACAAGGAGTGCTCTCATGTTCACCCGTCGGCTGCTCGTCAAGAGCGGCCTCGCGCTGGCCACGGTGCCGGCGTTGGTCGGGACCGCCGCCGCCCAGGCGTCGCGCCCGACATTCGTGTTCGCTGGCCACGAACTTTGAGGCGGCTGTAAGATCTGGCGTGCCCAGTCCGAACCCGAACTCAAGGCTTCCGCGGCGTTCAAGAAGCTCGACTTCCATGTCGTGTACCCCGCCAACGGCTCGCTGATGCTCAAGGAGGATAGCTGGCCGGCCGAGGTTCGGTGGGTTCTCACCGAGTTCCAGATGAGCGAGGAAGGCGCGCAGCGCGGCAGCGCGACGCCGCGTTTCATCCTCGCCCAGGACAAGAAGATCATCTTCACCGTCACCGGCAACGCCGGCTACAAGGAGAAGATGTGGCCGAAGCTGCTCGAGGTCACCGGCACGACGGCTTGAGTCATTCGGGTCGGGGCGCGCCACTTCGGTGGCGCGTCTCGCCTCGACGACGCGTCACTGGCGTGACGCGCGCCCAGTCGAGGGCCAAACGCCTTCACGCCGAAATGAGCCGGCGTGGCTGGCTCCCGCGGCTCATCGGCCATTAGACTGCCGATCGCGAACCGAACGCCAGGACGGAGCCATTTGTCATGCTGATCAAGCGCAGGCGCGGCTGGGAACTGCCGGAGAGCGCCGCCACGCCGGAGTCGGTCTACCTCAACCGCCGCGCCCTGCTGGCCGGCATGGGCATGGCCGGTATCGGCCTGACGCTGCCGTCGTTGGCTCGGGCGCAGGGCGCGCCGCGCAACGATCGCTACAAGCTCGACCGCCCGCTCACGCCGGAAAAGCTGGCGACGACCTACAACAATTTCTACGAGTTCGGCGACAGCAAGAACATCTGGCAGACGGCGCAGAGCCGCCTGAAGACCCGGCCGTGGACGGTCAAGATCGACGGCATGGTCGAGAAGCCGATCGAGATCGGCGTCGACGACCTGATGGCCAAGATGCCGCTCGAGGAGCGCCTCTATCGCCATCGCTGCGTCGAGGCCTGGTCGATGAACGTGCCCTACACCGGCTTCGCGCTGTCGGCGCTGATCGATCTCGCCAAGCCGCTATCAGGAGCGAAGTACCTGGTCATGCGGACCCTGGCCGATCCGCGCATGTTCCCGGGACAACGCGAATTCTACTACCCCTGGCCCTATACCGAGGGCCTGACGATGGCCGAGGCGCGCAACGAGCTGTCGTTCATCGCCACCGGCCTCTACGGCAAGCCGTTGCCGGCGCAGAACGGCGCACCGCTGCGGCTGGCGACGCCGTGGAAGTACGGCTTCAAGCACGTCAAGTCGATCAGCCACTTCGAGTTCAGCGACAAGCGGCCGGTGTCGTTCTGGGAGAAGCTCGCGCCCGATGAGTATGGCTTCTGGGCCAACGTCAATCCCAACGTGCCGCATCCGCGCTGGAGCCAGGCGACCGAGAAGCCGCTGGGCAGCGAGGAACGGATTCCCACGCTGATATACAACGGCTACACCGAGTTCGTCGCCGCGCTGTACACCGACCTGCAGGGCAGCGAGAAGCTGTACAAATAGCCGCCCACACCCTCATGCTGAGGACGCCGCTCCGCGGCCGTCTCGACGCATGGGCAACAGACACCGAGCGGATTGCCCACCCTTCGAGACGCGCCCATCGGCGCTCCTCAGGGTGAGGTTTGGTCCATAGACGACAGCCCTGCCCCTGCGACAAGGCCGCCGCCTTGCTCCGTCGCGCCGGTCCGGTATGTATGCGGCCAGCAGAACCGCAGGAGCCTTCATGAGCCGCCTTTCCCGTCGCCACGCGCTGACGCTCGGCACCGCCGCGTTGGTCGCGCCGTCCATCGTGCGTGCGCAGGACGCCTATCCCAGCAAGCCGATCCGCATCGTCGTGCCCTTCGCCGCCGGCAGCGCCACCGACCTCACCGCGCGCGGCCTGGGCGCCAAGCTGACCGAGCTGACCAAGCAATCGGTGATCATCGACAACAAGCCCGGCGCCGGCGGCCAGCTCGGCGCGCAGACCGTCGCGACGGCGCCGGCCGATGGCTACACCCTGCTGATGGGCACCAACTCGACCAATGCCGCCAACGTCTCGCTCTACAGGAAGCTTACCTATGACCCGGCCAAGGATTTCGCGCCGATCGCGCGCGTGGTGGTGGGCGTCAACGTTCTGGTCGTCAACAACGACGTGCCGGCGAAGACCACCGCCGAGCTGATCGCCTACGCCAAGGCCAATCCCGGCAAGCTCAACTACGCCGAGGCCAGCTCCTCGCAGCGCCTGTCGGCCGAGCAGTTCAACCAGCTCGCCGGGGTGAAGATCGAGCGCGTGCCGTACAAGTCGAGCCCCGAGGCGGTGCGCGACCTGATCGCCGGCCAGGTGCAGGTGATGTTCCCCGACCTGCCGCAGGGCCTGACCCAGATCCGCGCCGACAAGGTGCGAGGCCTGGGCGTCACCGGCGCCACGCGCACCAAGATCGCGCCGGATCTGCCGGCGATCGCCGAGACCGTGCCGGGCTACGAGCTGACCTACTAGCTCGCCGTCTTCGCACCGGCCGCCACGCCGGCGCCGATTCAGAAGGCGCTGCACGACCTCATCGTCGAGGCGATGAAGGACGAGAAGACCGGCCAGACCATGACGCAGGGCCGCATGGAAGTCTCGGTGCTGGGACTCGCCGCCTTCGGCGAGTTCGTGAAGGCCGAGACGGCGAAGTGGGCCAAGATGATCAAGGACGCCGGCATCGAGCCGGAGTGATGGGTTTCCCTTCTCCCCGCGCAGGCGGGGAGAAGAAGAATCAAGAACCGCAGCAGCCGCCTTTCGGCGCCTCGACGGTCGGATACTCGTCGTGCAGCTTGATCCAGCTCATGGTGCCCGCGCTCTCGTTGCGGCCCTTGGGCGCGAGGTCGAGCCACATGAAGGCGCCCATCAGCATCTCGTCGCCCCGGTGATAGGTCGAGTAGGTGTGGAAGATCTCGCCGGCTTCGTTCCTGGCGAAGATGCTGGTGCCGTGCATGTCCTCGCTGTTCTTGATCACGGTCACACCGTAGTTGTACAGCGCGCGGCCGGCGGCGATGTCCTCTCGCGTGAACGACACGCCGAAATCGTAGTTGAAGTCGTTGCCGTGTGAGGAGACCCACGGGAAGGTCCAGCCCATGCGTCGGCGGACCTGCTCGATGCGCTGAAGCGGCGCGCGCGAGACCGCGGCGAAGGCGAGGTCGGCGTGCTCGAAATGCCGGCGCGCGGCGTCGATATGATCGGCGATGAAGCTGCAGCCCGTGCATTGGTGATCCGAACCAGGCGCCAGCATGAAGTGATAGATCGCCAGCTGGCTGCGATCGCCGAAGAGATCGGCCAGCGTGCGGGCGCCGCCCGGTCCTTCGAACACGTAGGGCTTGTCGATCTTGACCCAGGGCAGCGCCCGTCGCTCGGCGCGTAGCGCGTCGAGCGCGTGGGTCGTGGCGCGCTCGCGCGCCAGCAGGGCCTTGCGCGCCGCAAGCCATACGTCGCGCGATACGATCCGTGGTGAGGGCTGGGTGATGGTGGTCATGATCCGTCTCCGTCGCTGCCGATTGCACAGCGGGCAGATTGGGACCGGCCAGCGCGGGGCGAGAGTGACAAGTGTGGCGCGATTCCCGCGGCGTCGGGATCTCGGGATGCGCAGGTTGATCCCCCGCGCCATCTGATGTGAACTGCCCGCTGCCGGGTTTGTGGAGCCCTCGACCATGCGTACCATCGCCGCGATCGCTGTCACCGTCGCCGTCACGGTGCCGCTGTTCGCCCCGCTCGCGGCGCTGGCGCAGGATTACGAGCAACACTGGCGCCGGTGCGTCGGCAGGGAGGGTGTCAGTCCGGACGAGCGCCTCCGCTCCTGCACGATCGTCATCGACTCGGGCCGCGAGAACCAGATCGGCACGGCCACCGCGTTTCACAACCGGGGCATCGCCTACGAGCAGAAGCAGCAATGGCAGCAGGCGATCGGAGAGTTCAACGAGGCGATCCGGCGCAATCCGCCGAACGTGCTGGCGCTGCTGGGCCGCGGCCACGCCTATGTGCGCTCCGGCAATAGCGAGCGCGGCCTGCAGGACTACGAAGCGGCGCTGCGCGTGCAGCCGAACAACGCCTTCGCCCTGGTGCGTCGCGGCGGCGCCTACGCCGACAAGCAGGATCACAAGCGCGCGATCCAGGACTACGACAGGGCGCTGCAGATCGATCCATCGCTGGTCCTCGCCTGGACCAACCGCGCGGCGAGCTACTTCAACACCGGCGATCACGCCGCGGCGCTGCGCGACTACACCGAGGCCAACCGACTGGCACCCGCCAATCCCAGCGCGCTGTCCGGCATCTGCGTCGCTGGCGCGATCCTCGGCCGGTTGGAGCAGGCGATGAACGCCTGCGAGCAGACTTTGCGCCTGACCCCGCGCAATCCGCAGGCGATTTACAGCCGCGCCATCGTCCACCTCAAGGCGGGTCGTCTCGACGAGGCGATCGCCGGCTTCACCGACGCCCTGTCGATCGAGCAGTACGCGCCGATGTTCTATGGCCGCGGCGTGGCGAAAGCACGCAAAGGCGACGTCGAGGGCTCGCGCGCCGATTTCGCGTCGGCCCGCTTCATGCAGCCCGACATCGACCGGGAGATGATGCACTACGGTTTCTGACAGCCGCGTCCGTCAATCCCCGCGGCTGCGCCCGAGCAGCCTCAGCCAGGGCGACAGGTGGAAAGCGCTCATCAGCCCGTACATCGCCGTCATGCCGCTGAGCGGCGACGCGGACGCACAGAGGATGTCCGGTGACCCGGGCAGGGCGGTCAGCAGGGCCATGCCGGCGAAGGTCGGCGCGGCCGCGAGTGACAGCCAATCGGCCACGCCGCGGACGACGACATCCTGAACCTGATCGCCCATGATGACCTCCCGTCGGCAAATTCGCCGCGCGGCAGATCTAGAGTCCGTGGGCGATCGACCGGGAGTGACATCAGTGGCGGGATTCCCTTGGACTCGCTGATCACCGCCGCGGCGCGCGCGCTGGCGATGGGTGACGCCCTGGGCGCGCTCAAGCGCGTCGCCTTGCGCGACGACGCCCCGGCGCTGGCGTTGCGCGGCATCGCCATGGCGCAACTCGGCGACTTGGCGCGCGCCAAGGTCTTGTTGAAACGCGCGGCGCGCGCTTTCGGCGCCAAGGAAGCGGTGGCCCGCGCACGCTGCATCGTCGCCGAGGCCGAGATCGCGCTGGTGTCACGCGACCTGGGCTGGCCGCAGAAGTCGCTGGCGGTCGCGCGCGCCGCGCTCGAGGCCGAGGGTGACCGCATCAACGCCGCGCACGCCCGCACCTTGGAGATCCGCCGCCTGCTGCTGATCGGCCGCGTCGACGAGGCCGAACGAGCGCTGACCGGCTTCGATCCGAAGCATCTTCCGCCGTCACTGCGCGCCATGCACGAGCTGGCGATCGCCGGCGTCGCGATCCGGCGCCTGCGCACCGAGAAAGCCCGTACTGCGCTTGCCCGCGCGCGCGAGGCCGCCCGTGCGGCGCGCGTCCCGGCCCTGACGGCGGAGGTCGACAGCGCCGCGCGGGTGCTCGACATGCCGGCGGCGCGCCTGATCGCGCGCGGCGAAGAGCGTCCGCTGATGCTCGACGCGGTCGAAGCGCTGCTGGCGTCCGACACGCTGGTCGTCGATGCCTGCCGCCACGTCGTGCGCGCGGGCACCATAGTGGTTTCGTTGGCGAGCCGTCCCGTGCTGTTCGCGCTCGCCCGTGCGCTTGGCGAAGCGTGGCCCGGTGATGTGTCGAGGGCCGCGTTGCTGGCGCGCGCATTTCGCGCGAAGCACGCCGACGAGTCGCATCGCGCGCGGCTGCGGGTCGAGATCGGCCGCCTACGGGCGGCGTTGAAGGCGCTGGCCGAGCTGAAAGCGACGCCCGGGGGTTTCGCGCTGATGCCACGCCACGCGCGCGAGATCGTCGTGCTGGCGCCGCCGGTGGAGGAGCGGCATGCGGCGGTGCTCGCCATGCTCGCCGACGGCGAGGCGTGGTCGAGTTCGGCGCTGGCGATCGCGCTCGGCGCCAGCCCGCGCACCGTGCAGCGCGCGCTCGACGACCTCGCGACCTCGGGCAAGGCGCAGCCCTTCGGCCGTGGCCGCGCGCGTCGCTGGGTGAGCCCGCTGGTGCCGGGTTTCCCGACCGTCTTGTTACTCCCCGGTCCGCTACCGGGCGATTAGACCAGGGGCGCCAGGAACCCAAGGAGGACCCCATGAAACGATCATCAGCGGAGATCGTCCGCGAGTACGTGTTCGCCGATGTCGACAACGTCGCCGGCGTCACCTTCGACGGCCAGCGGGTCTGGTTCGCATCGGGCGACAAGCTCAACGCCTTCGATCCGACCAGCGGCAAAGTCGAGCGCACGATCGACGTCGCCGCGCACGCCGGCACGGCGTTCGACGGCAAGCATCTGTTCCAGATCGCCGAGGATCGCATCCACAAGATCGATCCCGCGACCGGCAAGATCCTGAAGACGATCCCCTCGCCAGGCGCCGGCGGCGATTCGGGCATGGCTTGGGCCGAGGGAACGCTGTGGGTCGGCCAGCACCGCGGTCGCAAGATCCACCAGATCGACCCTGACACCGGTGCGATCCTGCGCACCATCGAATCCAACCGCTTCGTCACCGGCGTCACCTGGACCGACGGCGAGCTGTGGCACGCCACCTGGGAAGGCGAAGAGAGCGAGCTGCGCCGCGTGGATCCCAAGACCGGCGAAGTGCTGGAGCAGCTCGACATGCCCAAGGGCGCCAACATTTCCGGGCTCGAGTCGGATGGCCTCGAATGGTTCTATTGCGGCGGCGGCCCCAGCGGCAAGGTGCGCGCCGTGCGACGGCCCCGGCGCGGCTGACGCGTCATAGCCGCCATGCGGCATGCCGGCTCAGGCCGGACCCTCGACGCGCGCTCCGGCGCTGCTATCCTCGCGGCCAAGCAACGAGGATCCAGGGAGCGGCGCCGGACATGCAGCGGCTGATCATCGAGAAGAGCGGACCGGTCACCACCATCTGGATGAACCGTCCGGAGAAGAAGAACGCGCTCGACAGCGTCATGCTGAACGAGCTGCGCGAGGTGCTGAGCGCGCCCGTCGCGGCCGAGGACCGCGTGCTGGTGATCCGCGGCAAAGGCACGGTGTTCTGCGCCGGCCTCGACATGAGCGAGCGGCGCGAGACCATCGGCTCGGGCAGCGCCAGCGGCATCGAGACCATGCTGCGCGCCATCGAGCTCACGCCGCTGCCGGTGGTCGCCGTGGTGCAGGGCGACGCCATCGCCGGCGGCAACGAGCTGGCGCTGCATTGCGACCTCGTCGTCGCGTCCTCGACGGCGCGCTTCGGCATGTCGCTGGCCCAGGTCGGGCTGGCGCCCAACTGGTTCCTCGCCAAGAAGCTGATGGAGGTGCTGGGCCCGGTGACGACGCGCGAGATGCTGCTGCTGGGCGACCCGCTGCCGGCGACCAAGCTGCACGCGCTAGGCCTGATCGCGCGCTGCGTCGCGCCCGATGCGCTGGAGGCCGAGGCGGCCAAAGTGATCGATCGTCTCGCCAACAACGCGCCGCTATCGCTGAAGGCGATGAAGGCGCTGACGGTGCGGCAGCTTCAGCTGCGCGACAACATCCCGCACGACGACGTCGACGCGCTGGTGCAGGCGGCGATGAAGAGCCAGGACGCGCAGGAAGGCATGAAGGCGCGGCTGGAGAAACGCAAGGCCGCCTTCAAGGGACGCTGACCATGGAGCTGCGCCCCAGCAAGCCGTTCACCGACATGACCGAGGCGGCGATCAAGGCCCTGCCCGGCCAGCTCGGCGTCTTTCAGATCGCCGATGCAGCGGGCACGATCATCAAGATCGGCTTCGCCGGCGGCCGCGCGCCGTTCGGCCTGCGCAGCGAGCTTCTGAAGGAGCTCGAAACGCTCGGCGCCGGCCATCGCTTCCGCGTCGAGATCAACATGCAGTACACGACGCGCTACCAGGAATTGCTGATGCTGCATCAGGCCGATTTTGGCGCGCTGCCACGCGAGAACGCCAAGGACCCGCCGCCGCGCCTCGGCCGCCTGAGCCCGCGCTGAAGAGGACGATCCATGGATTTCGAACCGTCATCCGAACAGCAGATGCTGATCGACATGGTGCGCCGCTTCGTGCGTACCGAGATCATTCCGCTCGAAGCCAAGCTCGATCCCGACGCCTCGGAGCTGGCGCCCGAGGACCACGCGCGGCTGGTGCAGAAGACCAAGGCGATGGGCCTGTACGGCATCGACATCCCGGTCGAGTTCGGTGGCCCCGACATCGACATCGTCACCCGCACCCTGCTCGCCATCGAGATGTCGCAGCACCGCGCCGGCCTCTACGTGCCCTGCTACGGCACCTTCGGTGGGGCCGGCTTGGCGCAGATCTTCGAGGCCAATGACGACCAGAAGGAGCGCTACCTCTACCCGACCCTGCGCGGCGAGAAGAAGCCGTTCTTCGGCCTGACCGAACCATCCGGTGGCAGCGATCCGGCGCGCGCGATTAAGACGCGGGCCGAGCGCAAGGACCAGGGCTGGGTGATCAACGGCTCGAAGATCTTCATTTCAGGCGCCGATCGCGCGCAGTACGGCATCGTCTTCGCCCGCACCGACGCATCGAAAGGCCGTGGCGGCATCACCTGCTTCATCGTCGATTCCGACACGCCTGGCTTCCACGTGCGCCGCGTCGTGCACACGCTGCGCTCCTCGAGCTACGCCACCGAGCTGGAATTCAAGGATTGCTGGGTGTCGGACGCGCAGGTCCTGGGCACGGTCAATGGCGGCTTCGCCGTCGCCAACGATCGCCTCACCCGCCAGCGCATTCCCTACGCCGCCGCCTGCATTGGCGTCGCCATCGCCGCGCACGAGATGGCGGTCGAATGGTCGAAGATGCGCGAGACCTTCGGCGCGCGTCTGTCGGACCGCCAGGCGATCCAATGGATGCTGGTCGACAACGAGATCGACATCCGCACCGCGCGCTACTTCACGCTCGAAGCCGCCGAGCGCGCCCGCCGCGGCATTCCGTTCCGCACCGAAGCCGCGCTGTGCAAGCTGATCGCCTCGGAGAGCGGTGGCCGCGTCGTCGACCGCTCGATGCAGATCCACGGCGGCATGGGCATGACCAAGGACCTGCCGCTCGAACGCTGGTTCCGCGAGATGCGCATCCGCCGCATCGGCGAAGGCCCCAGCGAAGTCCAGCGCATGCTGGTGGCGCGCGAGATCCTGGGCGCGAGCGTTCGGTAGTTCTTCCTCCCTCTCCCCGCAAGCGGGAAGTGGGTTGGGGTGAGGGGTAGCCGCAAGTGGCGCACCGCCGCCCCGCGCAACCTGAATCAGCCCCTCACCCCGACCCACTCCCCGCTTGCGGGGAGAGGGAGACAAACACGGAGTCCTCATGTTCCCCGGCGTGCTCAACGGCGTGAAGGTGGTCGAATTCGGCCAGAATCTCGCTGGCCCGTACTGCGGCCAGATCCTCGCCTTCATGGGCGCCGAGGTGATCAAGGTCGAGAAGCCGGAGGGTGACGACGCGCGAAAATGGGGGCCGCCGTTCATCGCCGGCGAGGGCGTGAACTTCGTCGGCCTCAATCGCGGCAAGAAGTCGATCACCATCGATCTCAACGATTCCGCCCAGAAGCAGAAGCTGATCGAGCTGATCGGTACCGCCGACGCCTTCGTGCACAATCTGCGCGCCGGGGTGACCGAGAAGTTCGGCATCGACGGCAAGGCGATGACCGCCCAGTTCCCGGGTCTCGTCTATGCCGATCTCAGCGCCTTCGGCCATACCGGCCCGTGGAAGATGCGGCCGGGCTACGAGCCGCTGATCCAGGCCGAAGCCGGCCTCGTCAGCGTCAACGGCGATCCCTCGGGGCCGGCCTCGCGCATCGGCGTGTCGATCATCGATCTCAGCACCGGCATGTGGACGGCGATCGGCATCCTCGGCGCGCTGCTGCAGAAGGCGCACACTGGCAAAGGCTGCGTCGTCAGCACCTCGCTGTTCGAGAGCGGCCTGATGTGGGTGTCGACCCACGTGGCTTCGTTCTCGACCACCGGCAACGTGCCGCCGCGCCAGAGCACCGGCCACATCACGCTGACGCCCTATCAAGCGTTCGAGACCAGCAACGGGCTGTTGATGGTGACTCCCGGCAACGACCGTCTCTGGGCGAAGTTCGCCGAGACCTTGGGTAAGGCGGAATGGGTCGCCGATCCGCGCTTCCTCACCAACAAGGAACGCTCGGCGCATCGCCAGATGCTGCTCGACATGATCGCCGAGATCATGAAGCGCGACACCAAGGAGAGCTGGGCGGCGAAGCTGCAGGCGGTCGGCGTGCCCTGCGGGCCGATCAACGCCATCCCCGAGGTCGTGGCGCTCGAGCACACGAAGGCGCTCGGCATGTACCTGCGGCCCTACGGCGAGTTGCCCTCGCTGCTGCATGCGCTGCCAGTGTCGTTCGACGGCCAGCGCGCCGGCTTCCCGGCGCAGGTGCCGAAAATCGGCGAGCACGACGGCGAGGTATGACCTCGCCGTCGTCACCACATCACGGCTGCTTCAGCGAGTCGACGCCGGCCTTGGCGGCGGCGCCATCCTGCTGTGAGACCACGCCGATGGCGCCGACGACGTCATTGTTGAGCATCGGCCATCACCGCGGCGGCGATGCCCCTGGTTTGGACAATGCTTCTCACCTCGCGGTCGAGCATCCGCGCCCGCCGAGCACGGCAATACGATCCCGGAGCGATCAGCCGAGTTTCTTGATCGCCGCGATCAGCGAGCGGGCACCAGCCTCGTAGTCGGCCCACGGCTTGGACGATTTCAGCAGCTTCGGCGCGGTGCGGATGGTGTAACGCCTGGGATCGAGTCCGGCACGCACTTGCGACCAGTTCAGCGGCATCGATACCGTGGCGCCAACGCGCGCGCGCGGCGAGAGCGGCGCCACCGCGGTCGAGGTTCGGTCGTTGCGCAGGTAGTCGAGGAAGATGCGCCCCTTGCGTTGCTTCTTCGCCATGTTCAGCACATAGCGCTCGGGCTCGTCGTCGGCGAGCCTACGGCAGACCTCGCGCGCGAAGCCCTTGGCAACATCCCAGTCGTAACCCTTCCTGTCCGAAAGCGGCGTGACGACGTGCAGGCCCTTGCCGCCCGTGGTCTTGCAGAAGCTCACGAGCCCCAGCGCGTCGAGACGTTCGCGCACCGCCTTGGCGCCGTCGACGACCGCCGTGAAGTCGACGCCGGGACCGGGATCGAGGTCGAACACCAGACGTCCGGGCATCTCGACGTCGCCGGGCCGGCAGTTCCAGGGATGCAGCTCGGTCGTGCCCATTTGCGCGACGGCGGCGAGGGCCTCGACTCGATCGATCTGAAGGTATGCCTTCTTTTCGCCCGCGACCTTGGTGAGCGTCAGCAGGTGCGACGCACCCGGCATTCCGTGGCGCTGGAAGAACGCCTGTGAATGGATGCCGTCGGGCGTGCGCACGATGGAGCACGGCCGCCCCTTGATGTGCTCGATCATCCATGCGCCAACGCTCTCGAGGTACCGCGCCAGCTCGATCTTGGTGACCGGCGGATCCTCGTCGGGCCACAGCGGCTTGTCGGGGTGGGAGATCGAGACGCCCATCACAACGGCGCGGCTGGACATGGTCTCCGCCCTGGGCTTGGGTTTGGCCGTCCTGATGGTCGCGGCCTTCGTGGGCTTCTCCGCTTTGACCTCGCGGACCGGCATGTCCTCGCGCAGTCCCTTGAAGGCAGCCTGCCGCACATTGCCGGCGCCCGTCCATCCCGCGAACTCGATCTCCGCCACCAGCTCCGGCCTCGCCCAGTGCGTGTTGGCCTCGCGCGGCGGGCCGGCCTCGATATCGAACGGGCTCTTCTCACTCTCGACCGCCTCGAGCTTGGCTAGCAGCGAGCGCCGTGTCGACGCGTTGAAGCCGGTGCCGACGCGGCCGACATAGACCAGCTTGCCGCGGTCGCGATACACGCCGGCCAGCAACGAGCGCAGATCGCCGTTTTCACTGGTCCATCCGCCGATCACCACATCATGCCCGGCCCGGCATTTCGCCTTCGTCCAAGCGCCGCCGCGACCGGTCTGATACGGCGCATCGATGCGTTTCGAGATGATGCCCTCGAAATGCATGCTGCAGGCCGAGCGCAACACGGCGTCGCCCGCGGTCTCCAGATGCTCGACGTAGCGCAGCGTACGTTTCGGCGCCTTGGCCGCGTCGAGCACCGCGCGCAGCCGATCCTTGCGATCGACCAGCGGCAGCTTGCGCAGATCCTCGCCTTCGGCAAACAGCAGGTCGAAGGCAAAGAACACGAGATCCCTGGAGTTGCCCTCCGAGAGCGCGAGCTGGAGCGCCGAGAAGTCCGGCGCGCCGTCGTGGTCCAGCGCACAGACCTCACCATCGATCATGCAATCGGGCAGGTCGGTAGCGGCGTCGCCGATGGCGGCGAACCTCTCCGTCCAGTCCAGTCCCCTGCGGGTGCGCAGGGTCGCCTTGCCGTCCTCGACGCGCAGCTGCAGACGATAACCGTCCAACTTCACCTCGTGCACCCATCCCGCTTCGGAGGGCGCACGATCAACCAGCTTGCACAGTTGCGGCGACACGAAGTGCGGCATGGCCGAGACCTTGCGCGGGCGGGCATTGCGCCTCGGCGGCGTTTCCTTGCCACCGTCGACACGGTCGGAGCGCCGCGCCGCGCCGGCGCTCGCCTTGCGGTCGGTCATGAACGATGTCGGATTCTTGCCGGTACCGGCGGCGATCTGCTCCAGGGTGCGGCCGGAGGCGATCGACGTGTCGTAGCGCTTCAACCATCGCTCCGAATCACCCGCACGCGCCGCCTTGTCGCGATGCTTGATCAGCAGCCAGTTGGTGCGCTTGCCGCCTTCGCGATCGTTGCGCATGCGCACCAGTACCCAGCTGCCGCGCAGGCGCTCGCCGCCGAGCATGAATTTCAGGTCGCCCTTTTTCAGCCCGGCACGCGGGTCGCCCTCCGGCAACCAGTAGCCGCGATCCCACAGCTGCACCGTGCCGCCACCGTACTCGCCCTTGGGGATCGTGCCCTCGAAGTCGCCGTAGTCGAGTGGATGGTCCTCTGTCTCGACAGCCAGCCGCTTGTCCTTGGGATCGCGCGAAGGGCCGCGTGTCACTGCCCAGGACTTGAACACACCATCGAGCTCGAGCCGTAGATCGTAGTGCAGGCGCGTCGCGTCATGGCGCTGCACGACGAAGCGCAAACCCTTGGCCGAGCGCGTCCCGCCGCCCTTGGGCTCCAGCGTCCTGGTGAAGTCTCGCTTCGCCCGATATGTCGCAAGTTTCCTCGAGGCCACGGGAAGAAAACGCCGGTGCAACTAAGCTGGTTCCGACCTTTGGAACCATTGGCCGTCCCGCGATGTTGAGTTGCATCGTACGGAGGACATTATGGCCGTCAGACCGAGCTGGACCGGACATCTGCGACTATCGCTCGTGACCTGCCCGGTTACGCTCTACAAGGCGGTCGAGGCGCGCACCGGCACGCATTTCCACCTGATCAATCCCAAGACCTCGCATCGCATCCGCCAGGTGGCCAAGGACGCCACCACCGGCCACGAGGTCGACCGCAAGACGCTGGTGAAAGGCTTCGAGGTGTCGAAGGGCAGATACGTGCTGATCAAGCCCGGCGATCTCGACGCGCTGAAGCTCGAATCGACGAAGATCCTCGACATCGAGCGCTTCGTCGATGCCGCGGCGATCGACCGCATCTACTGGGACGAGCCCTACTACCTGGTGCCCGACGGCAAGACCGGACGCGAGGCCTACGCGGTGATTCTCAAAGCTATGGAGGACCGCCAGCGCGTGGCGATCGGCCGCCTGGTGCTCGCCAATCGCGAACGGATCGTGGCGCTAGAGCCGCGCGACAAGATCTTTCTGATGACCACGCTGCGCGCGCACGACGAGGTGCGCGAGCCCGGCAAGGTCATCGACAAGATCGGGCTGCCCAAGCCGCCCAAGGCGATGCTCGACATCGCGGGCAAGATCATCGACCAGCAGGAAGGCGCCTTCGATCCGCGCGACTTCAACGATCGTTACGAGACGGCGTTGAAGGCGCTGATCCGACGGCGCATCAAGGGCCAGAAGCCCGTGGAGGCCGAAGCGCCCGAGCCGCGCGAGGGCAAGGTGATCGACCTGATGGAGCAGCTCAGGCGCAGCGTCGGTGGCGGCGGCCGTCGGCGCATGCGAAAGGCGGCGTAGCGTCTGCCTATGACCGCCAGCTCTTCAAGACGCCCAGAGGTACGCCGGCGGTCCTGAAGATGCTCCCAGCCACTCGAGCTTGATTCCCTCTTTCGCAGACCGCAAGAGCGTGTCGTCGTCTTGCGAGGCGACGCTCAGCCATCTCGCCCGAGACTCTCGAACAGCCCCGCCAGCAGCCGGGCGCGGCCCTCGAGGCTGGATACCAGCAGATGTTCCTCGTGGGTGTGGCCGCCACCGCCCAGCACGCCCAACCCGTCCAGCGTGGCGATGCCGAGCGCGCCCGTGAAGTTGCCGTCGCTGCCGCCGCCGAACTGGCCGTGCCGTAAGTCCAGACCAAAATCGGCGGCGACCGCCCGCGCCCGGTCATAGAGATCCATGGTGCCGGGATGGGCGCGGAACAGCGGCCGCACGGGGCCGCGCTCGATCTCGACCCGCACGCCGTCGCGCTCGCCTGACAGCGCCATCATTGTCGCCACCACTTCGTCGAACGCAGGCTCGTCTGGCGCCACGGCAAGGACCTGGGCACGGCACTCGATGGGAATGACATTGACCCACTGGCCGCCGTTGACGACCCCCACGCTATAGGTGATGCCGCGCTCGAAGTCCGACTTCGACTCGATCTCCTCGATCAAACGCGCCATGACGCGAATCGCGCTGCGGCCGTCGCGATTGGTCGCGCCGGCATGCGCCGGCCGCCCGTGCGTGACGACGGTAAAGCGCTGGAAGGCATGCCGACCGGTAACCACCGTGTTGCCGGGCCGCCCCGGCTCCGGCACCAGCACGTAGCGGTGCGCGCGCGCCTCGGCCTCGATGCGCGCTCGCGTGGAGGGGCTGCCGACCTCCTCGTCGGGCACGAACATCACCGTCACCGGTAACTCGGGCGCGCCGCTCTGCCGCAAGGTTTGCGCCAGGGCGCAGGTCGCCAGGCGCATGCCGCCCTTCATGTCGTAGATGCCGGGGCCGTAAACGCGATCGCCGTCGCGCCGCACAGGCAGCCGGCTGTCGATCGTGCCAGCGGGGTGCACCGTGTCGAGATGACCGAGCACCAGCACGCCCGGCCCAACGCGCCGTCCGGAAAATCGCGCCGTCAGCATATCGCCGTAGCCGTCGCGACCGGGCTCGCGCTCGATGGCCGCGCCGAGCGTCCGCATCTCGGCCTCGGCGACGTCCATCATGCGATTGACCGCGTGAGCGTCGTAAGTCGGGCTCTCGATGCGCACCCATTCGAGAATCGCGTCGAGGATCTCCTCGGCGTCGAAGGCATTGCGGCGGCCCGCGGCGCTCATTCAGGCTTGATGCCTTTCTCGCGGATCAGCGTGCTCCACCGCTTCTCCTCGCGCACCATCAGGTCGTGCAGTTCCTTCGGCGTCGAGGCCACAAGGTCGACGCCTTGCTTGGCGAAGCGTTCCTTCATCTCCTTGTCGGCGACGACCGCCGCGATCGCCGCCTGCAGCCTGTCGATGATCGGCTTGGGTGTGCCCTTGGGCACCACCAGGCACTGCCAGAACTCGGCGCCGAAGCCCTGCAGTCCAGCGGCCTCCTCGACGGTCGGCAGGTCCGGGAAGGCCGAGGAGCGCTTGGCGCTGGAGATCGCCAACGCGCGGGTCGCACCACGCGACAGCAGCGGCGCCGCCTCGAGCGAGGCGGAGAACATCATCTGCGCGATGCCAGCGCTGAGATCCTGCGCCGCCGGCGCGCCGCCGCGATAGGGCACGATCGTCAGGTTCAGCTTGGCCATGTCCTTGAACAGCTCGGCCAGCATGTGATTGGTGGCGCCGATGCCCGAGGTCGCGATGTTGTACTTGCCCGGGTTCGCCTGGATGAGCGCGATCAGCTCCTTCACGTCCTTGGCTGGAACGGCCGAGTGGACCTGCAGGATGAACGGCGTCACCGACATCAGCGACACCGGCTCGAAGCTGTCGAAGGGATGGTACTGGACGTTGCCCTGCAAAGTCGGGTTGATCACCAGCGACGTGCCGCCGCCATAGATCATGTAGCCATCGGGTGGCGCCTTGGCGACAAGGTTGGAGGCGACGGTCGTCGCCGCGCCCGCCTTGTTGTCGACGATCACCGTCACGCCCAGCGACTGCGTGAGCTTCTCGGCGAAGGCACGCGCCACCACGTCGTTCAGGCCACCCGGCGGATAGGGCACGATCAAGGTGATCGGCCTGGACGGCCAGGCCTGCGCCCGCGCTCCAGATCCGGTCGCTGCCAGCGCCGCCCATCCGCCTGCCGCCGCAAGCCATCCGCGCCTCGTGACCATTGACCATTCCTCCGCGTCTTTGCGGTCGTTCCGCCGCCTTCGGTCAGGCACAATGCACGAGGTAGCATTCCTGTCCAAGTCGTGTTAAAGTGAGTATTCAATCACTTCAAGAGGTTGGGGGATATGGCCGGACTCAACATCAGCCCCGCCGGATTGGCCGATCTGGCGCTCAACAAGGAGAACCAGGCCAAGGCGGCCGGCGCCGATGGACTCGACCTGATCCTGTCGCGCGACTCGGGCATGGACGCTCGCGACATCATGAGCCTGCGCCGCTTCACCGCGAGCGAGAAGCTGCTGATCGTCTTCCGCTGCCCCAAGGCTTCGGCGCGCGCCTTCCACGGCACCCTGCCGGCCAAGACCTTCGCCACCAAGGCCAAGACCAACGAGAGCGGCACGGTGCACGGCAGGTCCGGGCTGATGGTGTCGGACTACGACATGATGAGCGTCTGGCGCTTCACCGGCGGCGGCTACGCCAAGATCTACATCTCGGCGCTGGAGCCCGGCGCCGCGCGCGGCCGATGGTCGCCCGAGGCGCGTGACCTGGTGCGGGCGATGAACACCTTCCTGGTCTCGAAGCTCCAGCACGGCTGCCAGGACGACTTCCTATCGGCCGAGAAGAATCCCGGCGTGAAGATGGCCGATCATTTCCTCGCCATCCGCACCGGCGACGGCATTTACCTGCGCGACCCGAACTACTGCGAGAACTTCTACCGCGCCCATGCGCTGTACTGGCCGTACCTGTCGAACGGCAAGCATTGCGGCCGCGGCCTGGGCTGAACGCGGTCGCCCCTGTCCCATCATCGACAGCGGATGCGCCACAACCGTCGCGTCAGTCGACGGTGGTGATCGCAACACCAAAAAAATCGGCCCGCGGATTAGCGCGGGCCGAAAGTCAAACAGGGAGGCTTCACGTCTGGGAGCCTTCTCAGCTGGTCCGCGACCAATTCACAAGCGAACGGTGGCGGACAATCGTGAACGTCGTATCCATTTGAAATAAATAGATAAAAGTGGCAAGATTGATTGTGCCTCTGGTCTTGAGCGTTTGCTCGTGTTCGTGACCAGCCGTCTAGTTTTGGCCCACAGATGGCCCACGGAACGATTCTTCGATATGCCGACTAACACCCGCGTACTTACCGATAGTTTTATTTCTACATTGCGTCCTGCTAAGGGACAGCGTGGGTGGCGGGAAATCGTGGATGGTGCTTGTAGAGGGCTGCGATTGAGGATCAGCCCAGCGGGAGAAAAGGTTTGGGCTATCCGAAACAAAGTTGGGACCAAGCGCTTTAGACACACGCTGGGTGCCTATCCGGAAGTCCCGCTATCGGAAGCCCGAAAGCGAGCAACAGGGTATCTTGCTGCCGCAAGAGACGGGTTAAGCCCCGCAGCGGTCGATGCGCGTGAAATCGGAAGCACCCTGACCGTAGCCCAGGCGCACCGAAGGTATATCGCGGCATTGGTAGAAGGCCACGTGATTAGCAGTAGAACCCGCGCGCTCAAGGAAGGAATGTTTCGCGCGCACATCGATCCGCAGATCGGAAGCGCTCACATCCGGCGGGTACGCCGCCTCGACATAGTTGGAGTGGTCAACGGCGTAAGCGACCGCAAAGGAAATCCGCTGCCCGTCCAGAAAAACAGGGTCTTTTCAGAAGTGATGGCCCTCCTGCGTTGGTGCGAGCAATGGCAGTACGTAGATGGCGTCCCTGCAATCAGAAAGCGGGATCTGCGCGTTTTGGGCGCCGCTAAGGAGCAACCAAGACGGCGTACGCTTTCAGACGATGAAATTCGAGGCGTTTGGACTGCGGCAGAGAATCTGGGTGAACTCACACGCGACTTCCTGCACCTACTGCTTCTTACCGGTCAGCGCCGCGATGAGGTTCGCCTCATGACCTGGGGAGAGGTCGACCTGCAAGGAGCTGTCTGGACGATCCCAGCCACTAGATACAAGACTCGTATCGATCACGTTGTTCCCTTGCCGGGACAGGCCGTAGAAATCCTTGCACGCCGATCAAAAGAGCGCCTCTCAAGCTTCGTATTGGCTGGCCGCCAATCGGACCAGGCATTCAACGGTGCGGCATCGGCTATGCGCCGGCTCCGAGCCCTTCTGCCTTTGAACGTTGTTTTTACTCTTCATGACTTCAGACGCACGGTGCGCACTGGCTTGTCCAGGCTCGGTGTAGACGAAGAAACTGCTGAGTTGGTAATCGGCCATACGCCGCAAGGAATTCGGCGCGTCTATGATCTTTACGATCGGATGCCTCAACGCCGAATCGCACTTCAACTTTGGTCGGATCACCTTCTCCGTCTGGTGCAAGAGCGCGAGACGCTGAGCCAGGCTGCTTAGCTGACGCGCGCATCAGCTGCGGCTGCCGCTTTGACACTTGGGTGCCCGCGGCCTTGTCTCCGCGTGCAAGGCAAAGGGGGCATTGCGCACGGCAGTAACCGTTGTTGAAAACTAAAACTGTGAATGACGATCTGTAACTCATTCGAAGCGGAGAGTTTGATCCGCGGATCAACACTCTTGCGCATCTAGACGAGCTAAGGACCGCCTGAGTCATGGGCGCCGTGCCGTGACTCCTCTCACACGAATCGTGCTGCGAGCGGAGCGGATGGAGATTCTGATGCCCTTGAATGCCATGAACCCCTGCTTTGAAACAGGGCTCGCCGACAATGCGGACGAGCTTTGGTCGTTTTGCCGGTGGCTTTGCTGTATGCCGGCTTTCGAACTCTATACCCGCCTGGCTCAAGACCTTGACGGGGGAGCGCACTCGAGAACGGTATTGGAGCGCTTTCGCAGCGACCGTATCGCTATGGAGGAACGTCTTCGTCGTTACGGCGCGGCCGAACGTGGTGCAGATCGACGGAACCAGACTTCACGCGCCTATGCCGCTGCTTGCACGTTGGCCGATAGGCACCTCATACCGTTTGCGGCAAGTGGGCTTGCTGATGCGTTTGAGAAACTCTATTGCGCGAGCGGAGAGGCTCTGATGACCTCAACAAGGGACTATGAGTTGAGGGCTATGCTTCAAGACTATGCCCAGTGCCACCAACACGAGTTTGTTCACCTTCCTGATCGGCTTTCCAAGGTCGATGATTCGCAGCTTAGGCGGTGGCCCGGAATAATTCGCGGGTTAGATCGGGAAGACAGAACCGAGTGTTGGTTGTTGCCGATGCTCGTCGCGCGCTTAGCCCCGCGGTCGAGATTTTCCAAAGCCGATTGGAGCGCACTGGCCCGTCAAGGAGTTATCGCTCAGGAAATCGATCATGAGCGCATTCGATTTGATGTGCGGCGGGTTGTACGCGCCGGGGTCACTGATCGTGTCTACGTCGTAAGACTTCATCTTTTCGATGCATAGCCGAGCCGGCTGATGCTCGTTCTTCTGCCATCGAACCAGGCATTCTGCCGACTTAGTACAGAAAGAACGAAGTGCACTCAGTCTGGATGAGCAATCTGGCTTGCTGAGAGCTCTAACGAACGCTAAGTTACCAAAGTGAGTCCCCCGCAGGTGCCCTGATTAGGAAATTGGTGCTGTGCAACACATCGCCTGGGCTTGGTTGTCTCCCAGCGGACGGGATTGACGATACCCAGCCGCGGACTCATCAATTCGCTCGATGGCAGATACTCGGCTAAACACCGCGTGCGGTGGCGGGTCTCGCGCAGTCGGCCGCCGGTTTGGTGCCAACCGGCGCCATCGCAAATCAGGCCGGCGTGGGCGCCGGGCGCGACTTGGGCGGCGATGGCTTCCAGGTGATGGCCCATGGCCTCGGCGTTGACCTCGGGCATGACAAGCGCCGCGCCGATCGCGCGGTCTGGGCAGATCGCGCCGAAGAGATAGGCCGAGTCGTGCCTGTTGTCGCGCACCATCAGCGGGCGCGAGCCGACCGGCGCCCAGATATAGGCATGGGTTCCCTTCTGGCCGACCCGGGCCTCGTCCTGGAACCAGATCTCGACCGGCCCGCCCAGCGCGTCGGCGGGCAAGGCATCCTTCAGCAGGCAGGCGAAGTTCTCCAAAAGCCGCTTCCGCCTCGGCGCTCTTCTTGAGATGGCTCGGACGAGGTTGCAGCTGGGTCAACCCGAGCTCGTGCAGCCACCTGCCGATCGTGCCCGTGCACCTCCACGCTGAAGCGTCTCGCCACCTCGGCCCGCAGGTCCACGCAGCGCCAGCGCGCCACCTTGTGATCGGACGGGTCCGGGCTCACCACAACCAGCGCTTTCAACTCCGCCTTTTGCGCCGCGCTCAGCGCTGGCGAACGGCCCGGGCTGCGACGCGACTTCAGCCCTTCGATCCCCAACGCGTTGTAGCGATGTATCCAGTACTGCAGCGTTTGACGGTCCATCCCGCTGTGCGCCGCCGCCTCGCCGCGACAGCGGCCCTCCAGAACCAGCGCTAGCGCCAGAAGACGCCGAACCTGGGCGCCGTCCACGCTCTTGCTCGCGAAACACCGAAGCTCCACAGCCGTATGCTCCGATCGCCTCACCTCGACCGCCACGCCCATCTCGGTCCTCCGCCCGCCGCATCATACCGACCGGCATCGAACCAGATTGCTGGCGCTCGCGGAATCCCCCAACGAGAGTCAATCTCAGCGTGGGTTGGTATGGGCGCACTCGCCGACGCGCTGCGGTAGCAGGTCAGTCTGACCATAGGCGCGTGAGAAGTCGCAGACCTGCGACAACCAGCACGCAAGCGAGCACGTACCGCGTGGCCTTCTCCGCCATGAAGCGCTGGCCGATGATCGTTCCGGCTATGGCGCCGGCCAAGGCCGCAGCGGCGTACACGCCTGTATCGGCTGAAGGGCGTTGCCTAGCCGCGAGCGCGCCTGCAAGCCCCGTGATCGAATTGCAGAGGATAAAGGGCGCCGACACGCCGGCGGCCTGCCTCGCGGTTGCCCAGCCGAGCCCTATCAGGGCGGGTGCCAGAAACACACCGCCGCCAACGCCCGTCACGCCGGATGCGAAACCCGCAATGGCACCGATCAAAGCGGCAGGCATCGTATCTGGCGGCACCACCGCCGCGCTGCGCAGCCGCACCACCATCATCACGGCCGCGAACAACAGGATACAGCCGGTGATCGAGCAATAAATGCCGCTGTCGAGTGCCAGTGGGCCGCCGAGGAATGACGCAGGAAGCGCCGGGATGGCTGCGCAAGAAAGCGAGCGCCAATCGATCGCTCGGTCGGCATGCAAGCGCCATGTCGCGTAGCTCGCGGCCACCACACTCAGGAACAGCGCCGTAGGCCGCAAGTCCGTTGCCGGCATCCCGACAAGCGCCATGACGGCCAGAAAGCCTGTGCCGCCAGCCTGCCCTACGGTTGCGTAGACCAGAGAGACGATGGCCAGCAGGACAAGGGTAGCCACGACGTTCATTGCGGGTTCGACCCTACTGCGCCGCTTTCCGCGCCTCCACCACGATGCCGACTGGTAGGCCCGCCGCCTTCCATTCGGGGAAGCCATCCTCGAGCCGCCTGACGTCGTAGCCCTTAGCGCGCAAGGCGGCGACAGCCTCGAACGACAGGACGCAATAGGCTCCGCGGCAGTACGCGACGATCTGCGTGTCCTTCGGCAGTTCGGCGAGACGCCGCTCCAGATCGGCAAAGGGAATGTTGAGCGCGCACGGCAGGTGGCCGAGGCTGAACTCATCCTCCGGGCGCACGTCGAGCAGCTGCACGCTGCCGTCCTCCAGGCGCTTCAGCAACGCTTCGCGCGACACCGGCTCCAGCGCGTCGAGCTTGTCGAAATAGGCCGAGACGATGCCCTGGACCTCGGCGCGGCTGTGTTCGGCATAGCGCCGCAGCGCGCCCAGCAGCTCAACGACAGGTCCATCGCCGAGGCGATAGAGGATCCGCTTGCCGTCGCGGCGCGAGCGAACAAACCCCGCCCGGCGCAGCACCTGCAGGTGCTGCGAGGCGTTGGCCAGGGACAGGCCGGTCAGCTGCGCCAGCCGCTCGACCGGGCGCTCGCCCTGCGCCGCATGCTCCAGCAATTCCAGCCGGTTTCCCTGACCCAGGACGCGGGCCAGCTCGGCGAATTGTTCAAAGATTTCAGATTTGGGGCTTGTCATTCAATTGCTAACTTGACTGATTGAATGATTCGAGTCAAGTCACGCTCTCTATCCAGTTTCCGGGTGAAGTCCGTGATCGGCCTCCATCGCTTCGGCTCGATGCGTCGGCAGGTGCTGCTGCTGGCCATCGCGCAAGCCCTGTTCCAGACGACATCGGTCATGGTCATGACGGTCGGTGGCCTCGCTGGCGGCCTGATCGCACCATCCCCGCAACTCGCGACCGCACCGATCGCCGCCATGTTCCTCGGGACCGCCGTGGCCACGTTTCCCGCATCGCTGTGGATGGCGCGTGTCGGGCGCCGCCAGGGTTTCATTGTCGGTGCCTTGCTGGGAATGATCGGCGGCGTGGCGGCTGCGGCGGGCCTGTGGCTCGGTTCGCTCCTGCTGCTGGCGTTCGGTACTTTCCTCGTCGGCACGTACCAGGCGTTCGCGCAGTTCTATCGCTTCGCCGCCAGCGAGGTCGCCGATGACGCGTTCCGGCCACGCGCCATCTCGCTCGTCCTGGCCGGCGGCATCGTGGCGGCGCTGGCTGGTCCGTTGCTCGCCCGCCTCGGTGGTCCGCCGATCTCGCCTGAATATGTCGGCTCGTTCCTGCTTCTGGCGGTCGTCTCGCTGATCGCCGCCGGCCTGCTGATCGGCCTGCGCATACCGGCGCCAAGGGCCGAGGCGACTACCGTGCAAGGCAGGCGCTGGCGCGCCATCGTCTTGCAACCAGCCTATCTTGTGGCGCTGTTCGGCGCGGCGACGGGATACGGCGTCATGATCCTCGCCATGACGGCGACGCCGATCGCGATGCTGCACCATCATCACGAGCTCGCGGCCGCCACGACGGTCATCCAGCTTCATGTGTTGGGCATGTTCCTCCCGTCCTTCTTCACGGGCTCGCTGATCATCCGTTTTGGCGTGCTACGCATCATGTTCGTCGGCGTCGCGCTGCTGGCCGCCCACGTCTTCATGACGCTGACAGGGACCGGGTTCAATTCCTTCGCCGGTGCCCTCGTGATGCTCGGCGTCGGCTGGAATTTTCTCTACATCGGGGGCACGACGCTTCTCACGACGGCCTATGACGCCGCCGAGAAAGGCCGGGCGCAGGCCACCAACGACATGAGCATATTCGTCGTCGGGCTTGCCTCCTCTCTGAGCGCCGGGGCGCTTCTCGAAGCGGTCGGATGGCAAACACTGAATCTAATGCTGTTGCCATGGCTCGCGATGGCGGCCCTCACGCTGCTGTGGCTCGGCTACCGGCGGCGCCGGGCCGTCGCCGTGGCGCACGCCGACTGAATCACGCCATGTTGAACGAGCTAGGAATTCGTCTCGCCGTTTTCCTCGGCGTATTCGTCCTCGCCATCGCGTGGGAGGCGATGGCGCCGCGCCGGCGGCGGCAGCTCTCGCGGTGGAGGCGCTGGCCGAGCAATCTGGGCGTCGCGGCCCTGAACACGGCACTGGTGCGCCTACTGCTGCCGACCACGGCTGTCGGCTTCGCGCTGTTGTGCGAGCAACGCGGATGGGGGCTGTTGAACAGTCTCGAGTGGCCCGAGTGGTTGAATGTCATCGTGGCGATCCTGGCCCTCGACCTCGTGATCTACCTGCAGCATGTGCGGTTCCATGCCGTTCCAGTGCTTTGGCGTCTGCATCGGATGCATCACGCAGATCTCGATTTCGACGTCACGACCGGCGCCCGCTTCCATCCGATCGAGATCTTGGCGTCGATGATCCTCAAGCTCGCCGCCATCGCCGCGCTGGGCGCTCAAGCGGAGGCCGTGCTGGTTTTCGAGATCCTTCTCAACGCGACCGCCATGTTCAATCACGCCAACATTCGCCTGCCCGTGGGCTGCGACCGCGTGCTGAGATGGCTGGTCGTCACGCCCGACATGCATCGCGTCCACCACTCGATCGTGCCGCAAGAGACCAACAGCAATTTCGGCTTCAACATGCCGTGGTGGGACCGCCTCTTCGGCACCTATCGGGCACAGCCGGCGGCCGGGCACGAGGCGATGACCATCGGTGTCGAGCAGTTCCGCACGCCACGCGAGCAGCGGCTCGACCGCATGCTGACACAGCCCTTCCGCGACGATGCCGCGGCGGATCTCCCCGCCGATCACGTCGCCGATGGTCCAGGCGCGAAGGAGCCCTGACGTGAAGACGCTCATCATTCTCAACGACCCGCCCTACGGAACGGAGCGCAGCTACAATGGACTGCGCCTGGCGCACGCCCTGCAGAAGAACGATGCGCAGGCGGAGGTCACGGTCTTCCTGATGGCCGACGCGGTGCTGTGCGCCAAGTCCGGCCAGAAGACGCCCGATGGCTTCTACAACATCGAGCGCATGATCAAGCGCGTCACGCTCGGCAAGGGTAGGGTTCTGCTTTGCGGCACCTGCATGGACGCACGCGGTTTGGCGGATACCGAGATCGTTGTCGGCGCGAACCGCAGCACGATGGATGAGCTGGCTGCCGCGACCATCGCGACGGACAAAGCGCTCGTCTTCTGAATGACGCCGCGGATCCATTCGACGACGACCCGGATCGGTCCCGCCGCTTACGATGCGTGGCGGCGTACTCCGCTCGGCGCTCTGACCGAAAGACTGGAGTACGGCCTCGTCTTCGAGACCGCCGGTCGGCTGGACGGCCTGCGTGTCCTCGACGTGGGCTCGGGTGACGGGATGTTCGCCATCAAGGCGGCACAGCGCGGCGCCGCCGCAACCGGCGTCGATCCCGATCCCGCCACGCTTGCGGCCGCAGCAGATCGGGCGCGCGCGATGGGCGTCAGCCTTCGGCTGGGCGGCGGTCGCGCTGAACAACTGCCGTTCGCTGACGGTACTTTCGACATGGTCATCTCGATCGCCGTGCTGTGCTTCGTTGCCGACGCAGACGCGGCGATCCGGGAAATGGCCCGTGTGCTGCGGCCGGGTGGGCGCCTGATCCTGGGAGAACTCAATCGCTGGAGTTCATGGGCCGCGATCCGCTACGCCAAAGGGCTGGCGGGCAGCCGTACCTGGCGCAGAGCCCGTTTCAGGACTGCCGCACAGCTGCGGCGATCGGTGAGCGCCGCCGGACTATCGGTCGTGTCGGTCAACGGTGCCGTTTTCTATCCGCCGCTCGCCGCCGCCGCGCGCCTCCTGGCGCCATGGGACCGTTGGCTTGGGCGGCGCACGACGTTTGGCGCCGCGCTGGTGGTGGTCGCTGCGGTTGCCGCCGTCCCTGGGCGCGAAGAACAGGTCATTGGATTGCACGAACATGGTCGCGAACTGCAGCCGATCACCCGGCCGCGCCGTGAAGCTGAACGACCGGCCGGGAATGAACATGCCGATGGCCGCGAGGCCCTTCATGGCGGTGACCTTGTCGAGCATAGGCTGGAAGTTGCCATCTTCGGCAAGCCGCTCCAGCGCCATGCCGGCGCGGGCCCCACGCGTGAACAGCACATCGCCGGAGGCCGCGACGACACATACGCCCGCCTGTGGATCGGGTATTTCATCAGGAAGTCCTCTTCGGTGAAGCGTGAGCCACAGATCGATCTCCGGACTTTCTTGCGGCGCCCATTGTCGGTCCCGTGCCGAGGCGAGGACACGACCGATCGTCTATGGTTTCGATGCCTATACCGCCCCGCGCACTCGCACGCATCAGGAATGAACCGGGTTGGAATTGCCGCCCCGGGCGTGGCGAGGGAACCTCTGCCAGATCGCTCACATTGTGTCCCGCGATCGTGAGTGCTCGCATCGCTGACAATCGCCAGCCAATAGGTTACAATGATCCTATGCTCCGGCGCCTGCTCGCCTGCTTCGTTGCCCTCGCCATCGCCATGCCCTCGCTGGGCGTGGCGGCGGTGGTCGTCGGCGTGAGCTTGGCCGGCGTGTCTCAGGCGTCGGCCTGCGACTGCCCGCCCGCGCGCAGCGCATCGGATTGTCCCGAAAGGAGCGCCGACTGCTCGAGCGAGGCGGCTTGCCTGGCGCGCTGTGCGATCACCGTGCCATCGCTGGTCGCCTCTTCATCTGTTCGCACGGTCGCGGCAATATCGCACGCGGATTGGCGGGCCGAGCGATCCACAGCGCCGCCGGACGTTCCGGCCGGACCGCCGTTCCGGCCACCGCGTCCAACGATCCCCACCTGACGAGCGACGCCAACCTGTAACGGTTGGAGTCTTCTGGACATTGTGTGCTTTGTCCGGCGCGCCATGTCCCCGGGTCCTGCCCGGTACTTGGGATCGATCGACATGCGCATTCGTCTTATCGTCGTCACGACGGCGGCCCTCCTTGCCGCCGCACTCGTAGCCGCCTTCCTTTTCATTCCGTCGCTATGGCCTGCGATCCGCTCCATGGCGCCATCAGGGCCGGGTTGGGAGGCGGTCAATTCCGCCGTGCCGACCGGCAAAGCGGTGCGTCTCGAGGCGCGCCTTAAAGGCCTGTCGGCGACGCCGCCGGCCGACGGCGTGCGCATCACCGCGATGCGTCTCGACATGGCGCCCGACGGCATGGCAGCGATGACGGGGCCGGTGCGCGTCTTGCCGCCACCGGCGCCCGGAATCGTCGCCTTCGAGACCGATCTCTCGATGGCCGGCCGTTGGGCCCTGTCGCTCTCCGCCGATGTCGCGGGCGAGACGCGCCCGGTGCGCGGCACGGTGATCTTCCGCGCGACGGCCGGTATGGCACCACCCGAGGCGAAGAGCGGCCGGCGCATCGTCTATTACCGCAACCCGATGGGCGCGCCCGACGTCTCGAAGACGCCGAAGAAGGACTCGATGGGGATGGACTACATCGCCGTCTACGAGGACGAGGTATCCGGCCCGCCGGGCACGGTGCGCATCGCGCCTGAAAAGGTGCAGCGCGCCGGTGTGCGCACCGATCTCGTCACGCGACGCGCGCTTGCGCGCACCGTACGCGCCTATGGTGTGATCGCGCAGGACGAGCGGCGCCAAGCGGTTCTGACGGCGAAGTTCGACGGCTTCATCGAGGAGCTGCTGGTGCCGCTGACCGGCACCGCCGTCGCGCCCGGCCAGCCGCTGGCGCGCATCTGGGTCGAAAGCCGCGAGATCCTGCAGAAGCAATCCGACTATGCCGCCGCCCTGCGCGGCGGGCGTCCCGCCGATCTCGAGCGCGCCGCCGCCAATCTGCGCCAGTTCGACATTCCCGAGGCGGCGTTCGAGACCTTGCGCCGCAGCGGCGAGCCGGTGCGCAGCTTGACCTTGAACGCCGTCACTGGCGGCACGGTGCTGGAACGCCCGGCGCTCAACGGCATGCGCTTCACCTCAGGCATGACGCTGTTCCGCATCGCCGATCTGTCGGTGGTCTGGGTGATGGCGCGCGTCGCCGAACGCGACCTCGCGGCCGTCGCCGTCGGTCAGACCGTCCGGGTGATGCCCAATGGCGCGGCAGGCGCGCCGATCACGGGCCGCGTCGGCTTCGTCTACCCCGAGCTCGATGCCGCGACACGTACCGGCATGGTGCGCGTCGAGCTGGCCAACCCTCGGGGGCTCCTGCGCATCGGCCAGTACGCCGACGTCGAAATCGAGACCGGTGGCGGGCAGCCGAGCGTGATCGCCGTGCCCGACTCCGCGGTGATCGACAGCGGCGCGCGCCGCGTCGCCTTCGTCGTCAGGGGCGATGGCCTGTTCGAGGCGCGCCAGCTGACCTTGGGCCGGCGCGGCGACGGTTTTGTCGAGGTGCTGGCCGGGCTCGCCGAGGGCGAGCGAATCGTCGTCACCGGCAATTTCCTGATCGACGCCGAAAGCAATCTGCGCGCCGCGATCGGTGGCCTGGGGGCACCGCAATGATCGCCGCCATCATCGCCTGGTCGGCGCGCAACATCGCGCTCACCTTGCTGGGCGCGCTGTTCGCCACCCTGGCCGGGCTCTACGCCGTCACGCGCGTGCCGCTCGACGCGCTGCCCGACCTGTCCGACACCCAGGTCATCGTCTACACCGAGTACTCCGGCCAGGCGCCGCAGGTGGTCGAGGACCAGATCACCTTTCCGCTGACGACGGCGATGCTGAGCGTACCGCGCTCGCGCGTGGTGCGAGGCTTCTCGATGTTCGGCGTGTCCTTCGTCTACGTCATCTTCGAGGACGGCACCGACATCTACTGGGCGCGCAGCCGCGTGCTGGAATATCTCAACGTCGCCGCCCAGCGCCTGCCGCGCGGCGTCACGCCCAATCTCGGCCCCGACGCCACCGGCGTCGGCTGGGTCTATCAATACGCGCTGGTCGGCGAGGAACGCGATCTCGCCGAGCTGCGCGCGCTGCAGGACTGGACGGTGCGCTTCGCCGTCGCCAAGTCGGACGGCGTCGCCGAGGTAGCGAGCGTCGGCGGCTTCGTCAGGCAGTACGCCGTGGTCGTCGATCCCAATCGGCTGCGCTTCCACGGGCTCACGCTCGACGCCGTGCGCGAGGCGGTACGCGCCAGCAACATGGATGTCGGCGGCCGCACCGTCGAGCTCGCCGGGACCGAGTTCATGATCCGCGGCCGCGGCTATCTCAAGGGCATCGCCGATCTCGAGCGTATCGTGCTCAAGGCCGATGGCGGCGCCGCCGTGCTGCTGCGCGACGTGGCGCGCATCGAGCTGGCGCCCGACGAACGGCGCGGCATCGCCGAGCTCGACGGCAAGGGCGAGGTGGCGAGCGGCATCGCCCTGCAGCGCCACGGCGCCAACACGCTCGACGTGATCCGCT
>LNFM01001596.1_pt1 | contig 50615 bp, 42 predicted proteins | sample 596031 | NCBI WGS metagenome assembly LNFM01 (sample SAMN04254537, study PRJNA301005) | activated carbon metagenome | isolation source: dual media filters at the Ann Arbor, Michigan drinking water treatment plant | place: USA: Ann Arbor | reverse complement strand
AGACGCAGACAGCGACGTTCATCGTGCTGCTCACGTCGGTGGTCGCCGCCGGCATGATCTTCTTGATGGACCGCTTCTGGGGCGCCATCACGGCCTGGGCGATCAAGTGATCGTGGTCGCGAAGTCCGTCGGGGGACGCGGCTTCGTGCTGTGCTGATTGAGTCGCTCGAGGGGGGTTTGGGGCAAAGGGGCGCGTGACAGCTTCGGGGAGTGCGTGCTAGTACCGCCGTCCCTCGCACGGGAAGTGGTTTGTCGTCGGGGCGCGCGCCGAGCGCGTGCGACCCAACGAAACCAGGTTTTTCCTGCGAATATTCGTGAGACTCGCCGTTCCTACGAGGGCGGCGCGAAGGTGAACGGGGCTCCCCCCATGGCGATGCGCTACTACATCATTCAGGCGTACAGCGGCTTCGAGGGCCAGGTGAAATCCAGCTTGCAGGAGCGGATCAAGAACGCTGGCATGCAGAAGCTGTTCGGCGAAATCCTCGTTCCGAGCGAGGAGGTGCAGGTCAACCGCAACGGCAAGAGCCGCACCGAGAAGCGCCGCTTCTATCCTGGCTATGTGTTCGTTCAGATGGAGATGAACGAGCAGACCTGGCACCTCGTGAAAGAGACGCCGAAGGTCACCGGCTTCATCGGCGACCAGAACCCGACGCCCGTGAAGGACAAAGAGATCCAGGCGATCGTGGACCAGATGGAGAAGGGCACTTCTCCGGCCGCGGTTCGCGCGCACTTCGACGTGGGCGATCAGGTCCGCGTGGTGTCTGGCGCCTTCGCGAACTTCTCGGGCACGGTCGAAGAGGTCAAGGCCGACCGACAGAAGGTGAAGGTCATCGTTCCGATCTTCGGGCGGCCGACGCCGGTCGAGCTTGGCTACAGCGAGGTCGAGAAGTTTACGGCGTAGTCCACGCGCTCAGCGCGACGCCCGAGGCCGTTCGACCGCGTCCGCGCAGCGAACAGCTGACGAAGACGTGCCGCGAAGCGGTCCAGAGCTCCAGCGTCCCGCCGGCGTGAATCGAAGAAAGTGCACGGGGGGGCTTGGACACCATTCCAATTTGCGGTAAACGGCCGCCCCCGTCGCTGACGGGGAACTCAGTTCGAGGATAGATCATGGCGAAGAAGGTTGTTGGTCAGATCAAGATCCAGGCGCCCGGCGGCGAAGCGAAGCCAGGCCCCCCGATCGGTCCGGTTCTTGGTGCAGCGGGCGTGAACATCCCGATGTTCATCAAGGACTTCAACGCGAAGACCGCCGGGCAGAAGGGCATCACGATCCCGGTCGTCATCACGGTCTACTCGGACAAGAGCTTCACGTACGAGCTCAAGACGCCCCCCGCGTCGGTGCTGCTCGTCAAGGCGCTCGGCAAGGACAAGGGCAGCGCCAAGCCCAACCGCGACAAGATCGGCAAGCTCCCGATGTCGAAGGTCGTCGAGATCGCGAAGCAGAAGATGCCCGATCTCAACTGCGACGACCTCGAGGCGGCCAAGCGCATGGTCATGGGCACCGCTCGCTCGATGGGCATCGAGATCGAGGGCTGAAAGTTTCATCTGCGACCCTCTGCGTTGCGACGAGCGCGCAGGGGATCGGGCGATCCCGAGACGCTCGCGCGTCGGAACGCTCGGTTCGTCGCAGAGAAGTTCGCGCGAGCGCACTGGACCACCGTCGGCGTCCTCGCAATGGTGCGGAGAGCTGCGGTGGCAGGCCTGGTGAAAACCTCGTCGTGACACGCGACGAGGCGCTCAGCTGGGCCGCAGGAGGAATGAATGGCGAAGATCACCAAAAAGCGCCAGTCGATCAACAAAGAGGTCGACACCGCGAAGCGCTACTCGCTCGACGAGGCAGCGCAGCTCGTGAAGAAGGGTGCGAAGGCGAAGTTCGACGAGACCGTCGAGATCGCCGTGCGACTCGGGGTGAACCCGAAGCACGCCGATCAGATGGTCCGTGGCGCCATCGTGCTGCCGCACGGCACCGGTCAAACGGTGCGCGTGCTCGTGTTCGCGAAGGGCGAAAAGGCGAAGGATGCGCAGACTGCCGGAGCCGACCACGTCGGCGCCGAGGAGCTCGTGCAGCGGGTCGCGGACGGCTTTCTCGATTTCGACCGCGTCATCGCGACCCCGGACATGATGGGTCAGGTCGGTAAGCTCGGTAAGGTCCTCGGACCCCGCGGCCTCATGCCGAACCCGAAGGTCGGCACGGTGACGTTCGACGTATCGAACGCCGTGCGCGAGTCCAAGGGCGGCAAGGTCGAGTACCGCGTCGAGAAGGCGGGCATCGTGCACGCGCGTCTCGGCAAGGCGAGCTTCACGGCCGAAGCGATCCGCGAGAACGCCAACGCTCTCGTCAACGCGCTCGTGCGCGCCAAGCCGCCGAGCGCCAAGGGCACCTACCTCAAGAGCATCACGCTCTCGACGACGCAGGGCCCTGGCGTGAAGGTCGACACTGCGGTGTTCACCGCGGCCAAGACGGAGGAGAGCTGACATGAACCGCACTGAGAAGACCGCAGCGATCGCGGACATCAAGGTTAAGTTCGACAAGGCCATCTCGGTGGCCCTGGTGGACTTCAAGGGTCTGTCAGTCGGTTACGTCAGCCAGCTCCGCCGCGAGTTCAAGAAGGCGAAGATCGAGTACCGGGTCGTCAAGAACACGGTGATTCGTCACGCCCTCAAGGACTCGGCGTACGCGAAGCTCGTCGGCGACCTGTCGCCCGACCGCAAGAACAGCACGAAGGCTCACGCGTCTCTGCGCGGGATGACCGGCGTGGCCTGGTCCTACGAGGATCCGGGCGCGGCGGCGAAGATCATCCTGAAGTTCAAGAAGGACCACGGCGACAAGGTCAAGGGCCTCACGGTCAAGACCGGCTTGTTGTCGGGCGACTTGATGGAGGCCGAGGCGCTGTCGAAGGTGCCGGGTCTCAAGGAGACGCAGGCGCAGATCTACGGCATGTTGCTGGCCCCTGGCGCTGAGCTCTACATGTCCCTCGTGGGTCCGGGCGCGATGATCGTCGCCCTCCTCGAGGCGCACGTGGCCAAGCTCGAAGCCGAAGGTAAGACGGGCTGACAGCGCACCCCGAGTCCCCGCGCACGACAGAGGGACTCTGATTACCCACACAAAGTTTCAAAAGAGTTCAACAGGAGATTTTCGACTATGGAAACGCAGCAGCTCGTCGACACGATCAGCAAGCTCACCCTCAAGCAGGCGGCGGACCTCGCAACGGAGCTCAAGAAGGCGCTCGGCCTCGAGAACATCTCGTTCGGTGGCGGCGGTGGCGGTGGCGGAAACGCCGCTGCTCCGGTTGAGCAGAAGGTCGAGCAGACGGAGTTCACCGTCGAGCTCACCGCCGCTGGCGCCAAGAAGATCGACGTCATCAAGGTCGTCCGTGAGATCACCGGGCTCGGCCTCGGCGAGGCGAAGGCGCTCGTCGAAGGCGCGCCGAAGGTTCTCAAGGAGAACATCGCCAAGGCCGAAGCCGAGGACCTCAAGAAGAAGCTCGAGGGCGCCGGCGCCCAAGTGACCCTCAAGTAGTCACTGGCGCGGCTCGAGCGCGCGTCGCCGCAAGCGACGACGCGATGATCGAACCGACCGAGGCGACGTTGATCGTGCCAGTTGCACGGTGGACGTCGCCTCTGTGCATTTCGTGGGGCGGATGCACGGTCACGACGGCCATCGCGTCCATGGCAGCCATCGCAGCCATCGTCCGCAACGACCGCAGCGCGGTCCGCGCTGGTCAGTTGCGCTGCGACGTCGGGGTCGACTGCGCCATGAACTCGAGTCCCTGGCGCGTGATCAGAAAGCGCACCGTGCCGTGGCCGCGTTCGGTGTCGATCGTCGCCTCGAACGACGGGCCGCCCACGGTGCCGAGCAGCATGTCCTTGCGGAGGTTATCGATGCGTCCCTCGACGAGCGGCGCCTTGATTTGAGCGCTGCCGCCGTCGGTGCGGTAGAGGTTCCACGCGGCGTCGAAGAGCACGCGCGCCAGCGCCGGGGTGAGCGGCTGCGTGCTGAACAACACCGAGATGAGCTGCCATTTGAACCGGTCGTCGTCCGGCGGAGCGTCGGGGGCGTCGTCGTTGAATTCAGACATGGTTGTCTTCTGATATGGACTGCTTCTGTCGCTCTGGAATGGTCGGTCGGCAAGGATCGGGCCAGGGGGACTTGCGCGGCGGTGGCTGCTGGGCTAGAAGGCCGCTCCCTCGCTCGAGTTGCATCGGTTGGATGCAGCGACGGGCGAGTTAGTAGCCCCACTGGAGGAGACGAGAGGCCGAAGCCGAAGCGTCGAACGCGGGACAACCGCAGTCACAGTCGCCCGACCGATCGTCCGAGTCATACTACTCCGAACGGCACCGGCGCGCCGCACCGATCTCGCGACGCTCGAGTCTCGAGCGCAACAGATCGAGGCAGCACGGTTGCTCACTCGCGTTTACGCCGCGCGCGAAGGCCCTCTCGCCTGACTCGCTCAGAGAGGATCCATGGCGACGATTCAAAGCAACTACCGCGCGCGACGCAGCTTCGGGCGGATCGAGAAGATCCTGTCGGTCCCGAACCTGATCAAGATTCAGAAGGCGTCGTACGAGAAGTTCTTGCAGGCCGATGTCGATCCGAAGGATCGCAAGGACTTCGGCCTTCAGGGCGTGTTTCAGTCGGTGTTTCCGATCAAGAGCTTCGACGAGAGCGCCGAGCTGGTGTTCCGCGAGTACGCGCTCGAGAAGCCCAAGTACGACGTCGACGAGTGTCGCCAGCGCGGCATGACCTTCGCGGCGCCCATCAAGGTCACGATCGAGCTGATCACCTACGAAGCGCCCAACGCCAACGGCGAGCGCGACGTGCGCGACATCAAGCAGCAGGAGGTCTACTTCGGCGAGATCCCGCTGATGACGGACACCGGCACGTTCATCATCAACGGCACCGAGCGCGTCGTCGTCTCGCAGCTGCACCGCTCTCCGGGCGTCTTCTTCGACCACGACAAGGGCAAGACCCACTCGTCTGGCAAGAACCTCTACTCCGCCCGCGTGATCCCCTACCGCGGCTCGTGGCTCGACTTCGAGTTCGACCCGAAGGACATCATTTACGTCCGCATCGATCGCCGCCGAAAGCTCCACGCGACGGTGCTGCTCCGCGCGCTCGGATACTCGGCGGAGGACATCCTCAACTATTTCTACAAGACCGAGACGATCTACCTGCAGAAGGGCAACAAGCTCTCGAAGTCGATCGAGTTCGAGATCCTCGCCGGCCAGCGCGCCTCGCAAGAGATCTTGATGCCGGGCACCAACGAGGTGCTCGTTCGTCGAGACGCGAAGTTCACCAAGCCCGCGATCAAGAAGCTCCGTGACGCCAAGATCGATCGTATCGAGATCGACGCGGTCGGCGTCGTCGGACGCGTCGCTGCCGCGGACGTGATCGACCCCGAGACGGGCGAGGTCATCGTCGGCGTCAACGAGGTGATCACCGAGCCCAAGCTCGAGCTGCTTCGCAAGGCGAAGATCGACGCGTTCAAGGTCCTCTTCACCGAGGGAACCGTCGGACCGTACCTCCGCGACACCGTGGTGGCCGATCGCTACGACGACCCCGAGGGTCCGATGGCCGGCCTCGTGCGTCAGTACGGGCACACCGTCGCCGCGCAGATCGATATCTACCGCAAGCTCCGTCCCGGCGACATCCCCGAGCCGAAAGAGGCGGCCAAGCTCCTCGAGAACTTGTTCTTCAACCCCGAGCGCTACGACCTGTCGAAGGTCGGCCGGCTGAAGCTCAACTACAAGTTCTACAAGGATCGTCCCGTCGACAAGCAGCCGCAGCTCGACAAGTCGATCCTGACCAACGAGGACATCCAGCAGACGATCAAGCACCTCATCGAGGTCAAGAACACCGGCAAGGGTACGGACGACATCGACCACCTCGGCAACCGCCGCGTCCGCGCGGTGGGCGAGCTGCTCGAGAACCAGTACCGCATCGGCCTCGTCCGCATGGAGCGCGCGATCAAAGAGCGCATGTCGATCTCGCCCGAGCTCGACACGCTCATGCCGCACGACCTCATCAACGCCAAGCCAGTCAGCGCGGTGGTCAAGGAGTACTTCGGCAGCTCGCAGCTGTCGCAGTTCATGGACCAGACCAACCCGCTCAGCGAAGTGACGCACAAGCGTCGCTTGAGCGCGCTCGGTCCGGGCGGACTCACCCGCGAGCGAGCCGGCTTCGAGGTGCGTGACGTTCACACGACGCACTACGGCCGCATCTGCCCGATCGAGACCCCTGAAGGTCCGAACATCGGTCTCATCGCGTCGCTCTCGTGTTTCGCGCGCGTCAACGAGTACGGCTTCGTCGAGACGCCCTACCGCCTCGTAAAGGGCGGCATCGTGACGGAGACCGTGCACTGGTTCTCGGCGCTCGAAGAAGAGAATCAGTACATCGGACAGGCCACGGCGGTGCGCGACGACAAGGGCGCGCTCACCGAGCTGCTCGTCTCTGCGCGGCACAACGGCGAGTACAAGCTCGTCGCTCCCGACCAGGTGACGTTGATGGACGTCTCGCCGTTTCAGCTCGTGAGCGTCGCGGCGGCGTTGATCCCGTTCCTCGAGCACGACGACGCGAACCGCGCGCTCATGGGCGCGAACATGCAGCGTCAGGCCGTTCCGCTCGTGCGGACCGAGGCGCCCTTCGTGGGGACCGGCCTCGAGGGCCAGGTCGCGCACGACTCGGGCGTGTGCGTGCTCGCGCGTCGTCGCGGAATCGTCGAGACCGCGGACGCCGCGCGCATCGTGATCCGCGCCGAAGGCAAGCGCGGCGACGAGCCGGACATCTACAACCTCACGAAGTACCAGCGCTCCAACCAGAACACCTGCTGGAACCAGCGCCCGATCGTGCGCCCCGGCGAGGTGGTCGAGGTGGGCGACGTGCTCGCGGACGGCCCAGCGACGGACACTGGAGAGCTCGCGCTCGGACAGAACATCCTCGTCGCGTTCATGCCATGGGGCGGATACAACTTCGAAGACTCGATCCTGGTGAACGAGAAGGTCGTCGCGAACGACATCTTCACGAGCATCCACATCGAGGAGTTCGAGTGCGTCGCGCGTGACACCAAGCTCGGCAAAGAAGAGATCACGCGAGACATCCCGAACGTCGGCGAAGAGGCCCTCAAGGACCTCGACGAGGCGGGCATCGTCCGCATCGGCGCCGAGGTGAAGCCTGGCGACATTCTCGTTGGCAAGATCACTCCCAAGGGCGAGACGCAGCTCTCTCCCGAAGAGAAGCTCTTGCGCGCGATCTTCGGCGAGAAGGCCGGAGACGTGAGGGACACCTCGCTCCGCGTTCCCCCGGGAGTCGCGGGCATCGTGATCAACGCGCGGGTCTTCGCGCGTCGCAGCGAGCAGAAGGACGAGCGCGCCAAGGAGATCGAGGACCACGAGCGCGCCAAGCTCGAGAAGGACCGCGACGACGAGAGCAAGATCGTCCGCGAGAGCTACCTCGCGCGTATCCGCCGGTTCTTGCTCAACAAGACCGTCGCCGGAAAGCTCGAGGACGAGAAGGGCAAGGTCATCCTCGCCAAGGGCACCAAGCTCACCGACGAGGTGCTCGACTCTCTGCCCCGCTCGCTGCTCAAGCAGGTTCCGCTGAGCACGGACGAGGCGAAGGTCTTGAAGGAGGCCTTCGAAGAGCTCGACGAGCGCGTCGGCGCGATCGAGAAGAACTGCGCCGAGAAGGTCGATCGCCTGAGCAAGGGCGACGAGCTCCCGCCGGGCGTCATCAAGATGGTGAAGGTCTACATCGCCATCAAGCGCAAGCTCCAGGTCGGCGACAAGATGGCGGGCCGCCACGGAAACAAGGGCGTCGTCTCGCGCATCATGGCCGAAGAGGACATGCCGTATCTGCCCACCGGCGAACCGGTGCAGATCGTGCTCAACCCGCTCGGCGTTCCGTCGCGAATGAACGTGGGCCAGGTGCTCGAGACGCACCTCGGCTGGGCCGCGCGCGAGCTCGGGATCAAGCTCGGCGAGCTCGTCGAGACGGGAGCGTCCGCCGAGGTCGTCAAGAAGCTCGCGGCGTCCGTGTTTCAGACGGACAAGCCGACGAAGAAGCTCATCGAGTCGCTCGACGCAGAGGGCGTTCGCGAGTTCGCGCGAAAGCTCCGCACCGGCGTCTACACTGCTTCGCCCGTGTTCGACGGCGCGCCCGAGACCGAGATCAAGAAGATGCTCGACCTCGCGGGCCTGCCCAAGAGCGGGCAGTCGATCTTGTTCGACGGCCGCACGGGCGAGCCCTTCGAGCAGGATGTCACCGTGGGCGTGATGTACATCCTGAAGCTCCACCACTTGGTGGACGACAAGATCCACGCGCGCTCGATCGGTCCGTACTCGCTCGTGACGCAGCAGCCGCTCGGCGGCAAGGCGCAGTTCGGCGGGCAGCGACTGGGCGAGATGGAAGTCTGGGCCATGGAGGCCTACGGCGCGGCGTACGCGCTGCAGGAGTTCCTCACGGTCAAGAGCGACGACGTGCAGGGACGCACGAAGATGTACGAGGCGATCGTGAAGGGTGACTACACGCTCGAGCCGGGCATCCCAGAGTCGTTCAACGTTCTCGTGAAGGAGCTGCAGGCCCTCTGCCTCAACGTCGAGCTCATCGAAGACGGCGTTGCACGGCAGCCAGGCGAGCAGCCCACCGCGGCTGAGTGATTCGTTTCTCGAGGAAATAGAAAGGTCGAACTCAAGTGAAGGACATCTTCAGCTTTTTCGAGAAGCCCAAGGATCCGCTCTCGTTCAGCGCCATTCGCATCTCGCTCGCCTCTCCGGAGAAGATCCGTGAGTGGTCGCGCGGCGAGGTGAAGAAGCCCGAAACGATCAACTACCGAACCTTCAAGCCCGAGCGCGACGGACTCTTCTGCGCGAAGATCTTCGGGCCGGTGAAGGACTACGAGTGCAACTGCGGCAAGTACAAGCGCATGAAGCACCGTGGGATCGTCTGCGAGAAGTGCGGCGTCGAGGTGATTCAGTCCAAGGTGCGCCGCGAGCGCCTCGGCCACATCAACCTCGCGACGCCCGTCGCGCACATCTGGTTCTTGAAGAGCCTGCCGAGCCGCATCGGCGCGGTGCTCGACATGACCCTGCGTGACCTCGAGAAGATCCTCTACTGCGAGGCCTTCGTCGTCACCACCGTGCACGAGAAGCTCGCCGACAAGGTGAAGAAGGGCGACATCCTCTCGGAGGACGCCTACAACCGCCTGACCGACGAGTACGACAGCGATCGCATCCAGGCGAAGATGGGCGGCGAGGCGATCCTCGAGCTCCTTCAGCAAGTGGACGTCGCCACGCTCGCCGAGCAGCTCCGCCAGGAGATGCGCGACGCGACCAGCGAGGCCAAGCGCAAGAAGATCGCCAAGCGCCTCAAGGTCATCGAGAGCTTCCGCGAGAGCCAGAACCGGCCCGAGTGGATGATGCTCACGGTGATCCCGGTGCTCCCGCCGGACCTTCGCCCGCTCGTTCCCCTCGACGGCGGACGGTTCGCGACGAGCGACCTCAACGACCTCTATCGCCGCGTGATCAACCGCAACAACCGCTTGAAGCGCCTGCAGGAGCTCAACGCGCCGGAGATCATCATCCGCAACGAGAAGCGCATGCTTCAAGAAGCGGTCGACGCGCTCTTCGACAACGGTCGTCGCGGCAAGACCATCACGGGCCCCAACAAGCGTCCGCTCAAGTCCTTGAGCGACATGCTCAAGGGCAAGCAGGGTCGCTTCCGCCAGAACCTCCTCGGAAAGCGCGTGGACTACTCGGGCCGCTCCGTCATCGTCGTCGGACCGACCCTCAAGCTCCACCAGTGCGGTCTTCCGAAGAAGATGGCGCTCGAGCTCTTCAAGCCGTTTATCTACAACAAGCTCGAAGAGCGCGGCCTCGCGCCCACCATCAAGAGCGCCAAGAAGCTCGTCGAGAAAGAGCGCTCGGAGGTGTGGGACATCCTCGAGGAGTGCATCAGCGAGCACCCCGTGCTCTTGAACCGCGCTCCGACGCTGCACCGCTTGGGCATCCAGGCGTTCGAGCCGGTGCTCATCGAAGGCAAGGCGATCCAGCTTCACCCGCTGGTCTGCACGGCCTTCAACGCCGACTTCGACGGTGACCAGATGGCGGTGCACATCCCGCTGTCGGTCGAGGCGCAGATGGAAGCGCGCGTGCTCATGATGAGCACGAACAACATCCTGTCGCCGGCGTCGGGCAAGCCGATCATCAACCCGTCGCAGGACATCGTGCTGGGTCTGTACTACATGACCCGTCCGCGCGAGATGGCGAAGGGCTCGCACGACAAGGACGCCAAGGGCGCCGACAAGGTGCAGGGCGTCTACTCGAACATGGCCGAAGTGCGCATGGCGTTCGACGCCAAAGAGGTCGACCTCCACGCGACGGTGATGGTCCGCGTGCCCGGCATTCGCGTCACCGACGGCGGCGACACGCGCCTGAAGACGGGTGACTTTCAGTACAAGCCCAACTTCGACGCGATCAACCGCGCGACGGTCAAAGAGAACGGCAAGCCCGCGCAGGGCGAGAACTCGACCAGCCGCGTCGAGACCACCGTGGGTCGCGTGCTGCTCGCCGAGAGCCTCCAAGAGACGCTCGGCGACGAAGAGGCGCTGCCGTTCGACCTCATCAACAAGACGATGGACAAGAAGGCGCTCTCGGCGCTTATCGACGCCACGTACCGCGCACACAAAAACAAGGCGACCGTGCTTCTCGCGGACCGTCTGCGCTCGCTCGGGTACGAGTACTCGACGCGCGCCGGCGTCTCTGTGTGCATGGACGACATGCGCATCCCCGAGGTGAAGGCTCAGCTCATCAGGGACGCGCAGGAGAAGGTCGCCAAGGTCGTCGATCAGCTCAACGAGGGCGTGATCACCGACGGCGAGCGCTACAACAAGGTCGTCGACATCTGGGCGGAGGTCGCGGACAACGTGACCAAGGCCATGATGGCGCAGATCGGCGGCGACGACGTCATCGACCCCAAGACGGGCAAGATGCGCCGCGTTCCGTCGTTCAACAGCGTGTTCATGATGGCTGACTCGGGCGCGCGCGGAAGCGTGCAGCAGATGCGTCAGCTCGCAGGGATGCGCGGCCTCATGGCCAAGCCGTCGGGCGAGATCATCGAGACGCCGATCACCGCGAACTTCCGCGAGGGTCTCTCGGTGCTCCAGTACTTCATCTCGACGCACGGCGCGCGCAAGGGCCTCGCCGACACGGCGCTCAAGACGGCCAACTCTGGCTATCTCACGCGTCGTCTCGTCGACGTGGCGCAGGACGCGACCATCACCGAGTTCGATTGCCAGACGCTCGACGGCTTGAAGATGACCAAGCTCGAAGAGAACGGCGAGGTGATCGAGGCGCTCGGCAACCGCATCCTCGGCCGCGTGACGCTCGAGGCCGTGATCGATCCGCAGACGGGCGAAGTGCTCGTCCCCGCGACGGTCGACCTCGACGAGGACTCGGTCCGCAAGATCGTGGACGCTGGCATCGAAGAGGTCACGATTCGCTCGGTGCTCACGTGCCAGGCCAAGCGCGGCATCTGCGCGATGTGCTACGGCCGCGACCTCGCGCGCGGCTACCTCGTGAACATCGGTGAGTCTGTCGGCATCATCGCCGCGCAGTCCATCGGTGAGCCGGGGACGCAGCTGACGATGCGCACGTTCCACATCGGTGGAACGGCGGTCGGCGGCGCCAAGGCGAGCGCGCTCCACAACCGCGTCGAAGGGCGCGTGAAGCTCGAGAAGGTCGAGCTCGTCGAGCGCAAGGACAAGACCTCGGTGGTGATGAACCGCCACGCGGAGGTCGTGATCGTCGACGGCACCGGTCGCGAGCGCGAGCGCTACAAGCTCGTGTACGGCGCGACGCTCAAGGTGAAGGACGGCGATCACCTCGGACCCAACACGCAGATGGCGGAGTGGGACCCGGCGTCGATCCCGATCCTCACCGAGCTCGGCGGCATCATCCGCTACGCCGATCTCAAAGAGGGCGAGACCTTCGAAGAGAAGATCTCCGACGCGGGCATCTCGAACAAGGTCGTGAAGGAAGCCAAGAAGGGCGCCCTCCGTCCGCGTATCGAGATCGTCGAGCCGGGCACCAAAGAGGTGAAGAAGACCTCGCACGGCATCGACGGCCGCTACCAGCTGCCGCCCAACTCGGTGATCACCGTGCAAGACGGCGCGAGCGTCGAAGCGGGCGAGATCATCGCGAAGATCGCGCGCGAGGCGAGCAAGACCAAGGACATCACCGGTGGTCTGCCCCGCGTCGCAGAGCTCTTCGAAGCGCGCAAGCCCAAGGACGCCGCCGTGATCTCGCCGATCGACGGCTACGTGAAGTTCGGAAAGGAGACCAAGGGCAAGCGCCAGGTCTTCATCGTTCCGCGCGGCATGGAAGCGTTCTTGAACACGCCCATCGAGCCCGAAGAGGGCAAGAAGAAGGGCAAGAAGGCAGCGGCTGCGATTACGCCGCCGGCGCCGACGGACGGAGGAGTCCCGGTGCAGGAGTTCCTGATCCCCAGGACCAAGCAGCTCATCGTGCGCGAAGGTGACTTCGTGCACGCGGGCGAGCCGCTCATGGACGGACCGGTCAACCCGCACGACATCTTGCGCGTGAAGGGCGAGAAGGACCTGGCCGCGTGGCTGCTGAACGAGATTCAGCAGGTCTACCGACTCCAGGGCGTCGCCATCAACGACAAGCACATCGAGAGCATCATTCGTCAGATGCTCCGCCGCGTCCGCGTCACGAGCGTGGGCGAGACGGACTTCCTCGTCGACGAGCAGGTCGAGCGCTGGCGCTTCGAGCACGAGAACCTCCGCGCCTCGCGCAAGGTCCTTCGGCGCATGATCGAAGAGGGCAAGGTCAAGAACTCGGGCGTGACCGACGCGATCCGTCGCGCGACCGACGACAAGATCACCCTCGAGAACATGCTCCCGCTGCTCAACGATCGGCTCGACGACGTGGGCCGCAAGTACGCGGCCGACGGCGCCATCGCCGAAGAGATCCAGAAGGTGCGCCTCGCGGTGCAGGGCTCGTTCGCCATGGCCGAGCCGCTCTTGCTCGGCATCACCAAGGCTTCGCTCAGCACCGACTCGTTCATCTCGGCGTCCTCCTTCCAGGAGACGACCAAGGTGCTCACCGAGGCGGCCATCTCGGGCAAGGTCGACGACCTCCGCGGCCTCAAGGAGAACGTCATCATGGGCCGCCTGATCCCGGCAGGAACGGGCCTCGGCGCATACAAGCGCCTCGAGGTCGTCACCGCCGACGATCAGGCCGAACACGAGGCCGCTCCGCGCCGTCGCGCCCCGCGCGGCGAGAGCAACCCGGCCGCTCAGTGAGCGGTAGTTCCTCGCGCTGAGCGAGACGGGTCGAAACGGCAGACAGCGTCCGAGGGGGGACGCATCGAGGGGAGCGCGTGTGGTCCGTCTCGGGCCGCGCGTGTCATCCTCGACGCGATGCGCCTCTGTGCCCGCAGATCGATCGTCCCTTCGACACTCGCGCTGCTGGCGCTGCGTGTTCCGCTCGCTGGGTGCCAGCCACCAACGAGCGCGACGCACGCGACCGTCGCCGACGTCCGACCGCTCGTCGATGACGTCGCACGTCTCAACGTCGACGCAGGCGTCGCAGTGGACCCTTCGCTCGCGGCGACCGCTCGGGCTCGGGACTCGATCCCCGGGGTCCGATGCTCGGTGTCGCGGCAGGGAGCGCTCTATCCTCCCAGCGAATTCGCAGCTGAAGACGTCAACGCAGACGGCCAGCTCGACCTCGTCGAGCGCGTCTCGACGCTCTACGCCGAGAGCGACGGCAGCTTCTTCATCCTGCCAAACAGCGCGCGGATCACGCTGCCGTGGGCGCGCATCGGCCGCGGCGAGCGCTGCGTGCTCGACGACTCGAGCGCGCTCGACTACGCGCGCCGCCGCTGTCCTTCGAGACCGACACGGCTCATCGACCCGCGCCTGCGCTCGATCGACGAAGCTCGCAGCGCCGCGCTCGAGGCCGTGGCCTGCGCGCGCGCGTGGGGTGTGAGCGCCGAGGAGATCCGCCGATCGCTCGCTCGCGAGCTGCCGTCTGGACGAAGCCCCGCCGTCAGCACGCGCGCGTTAGGCCGCTTCGCTGAGCTGCTGAACCCTCCGTGGACGCTGCAGGCGCGGCCCAGCCGTGCTCGCTGAAGTTCTCCCCCACCGCTACGGAACCGTCGTCGGATGTGTCATCGTTGTGGGGGTCACCCGTGCGCCGAACAGCACCACCCTCGCTCCTGGCGGTCGCAGCGCTCTTGTCGCCGTTCGCTCGCGCGGCGGTGTGCGCTGCGCAGCCTGCGCCAGCGTCGCTTTCTCCGGCGATGCGCGCGTGCGAGCGCGCCCGGGCTGCGTTCGATCGATCGATGCAGGCGGCGGCCGCTTCGGTGCGGGTGCCGCGCACGTCGACGCTCCGCCCGCAGGGCTACGAGTCGTGCCACGACGCTGGCCGAGGGGCCTGGCTCGTGAGCGTCGAGCGCCCACGGGTGCGCCGCTTCGAAGGCCGCGCCGTCCTGACCGGCGGTGAGGTCGTCCTGACGTTTTTCTCCGACTCGCAACCGGCGATCCGCGCGAGCGGAGAGATGCTCGGTCCGCACCGCCTCGTCGAAGACCGACCGCCGCATTTGGTGGTCGTGAAGGACTTCGACGGCGACTCGGTGGGCGAGCTCGCGTTCGAGTCGCGGCAGTCGGGGAGCCGCTCTCTCTTTGTGTTCACGGCGCGCGAGGGGCGCGTCGAGCGCTTCGCGCTGCCTGGGCACCTGCAAGCCAACGGGGCGCTCGACGTCGACAGAGACGGCCAGATCGACCTCGTCGAGTACGTCTCGTTCGCCTCGAACGAGGCTTGTCGAGAGCGCTCGTTGAACGGCGGCGACTTGATTTCATGGGTTTCGATCCGCAGCGGCGCCACCTATCGCCCGGACGGCGACGGCGCGCGGGCGTGGCTTCGGGCGCACTGCCCCGAGAGACCTCAGGTGATCGTGCCGTCCTTCGGTGTCACGCCGCTCAACGCCACGACGGTGTTTCGTCAGATGCTCGAGAGGGTGGCGTGCGCGAGGGCGTGGGGCATGAGCGCCGAGGCGATCACCCGGACGTTTCCGGCTCGATGGCCCGCGCCGCTCGCCTGCGTGACGGCCGCGGAGCTCACGAGCTTCGCCGCGTCCTTGCGCCCTCCCGTGACGCTGGCGCCCTTCACGGGCGTCACTGCTCCCGCCGAGGGAGCCGAGACCCATTTCGAGCGCTTCGAGCCCGACGCCTTCGAGCCATCGTCGCTCCCGGTGCCCCAGGAGCTGCCGGCGCTCGTGCGCCGCTGCGCCGCGAATGAATCGGCGATGCGGCGGGCGATCACGACGGCCGTCGCCGCGTCCAATCAATCGTTGTCGACAGACGAGCTCGAAGAGTTCTTCGGGGACTTTTCGAACTGCTTCGTGAGCGAGGCGCGCGACGCGTGGATGACCTCTTTCGATCGACTTCGATGGGTCGAAAACACCGAAACGGACGAGAACGGCGTCGAGGGCGCGAGCCGCATCATGCACCTCGACGTCAACGGCCGCGCGGTCTCGCAGCGCGCTGACACGATCGAGCGCTTCGAAGGGCGGAGCGGGTATCGCCGCGTGATCGCGACCTTCGATTTCGACGGCGATCAGCGAAGCGAAGCGTTCGTGCGATCGGTCTACTCCGATAGCGAGGACTACGGCGGTCGGGAAATCGAGCTCCTCACAGTCGCGAACGGAGCGGTGCGCCCATACGCACCGCCAGGGGGCGTCCCTCCGTTCTCACAGCTCGTCGACTTCGATGGCGACGAGCGGCCGGACCTGCTGAACACTCGTTGTCATCGGCGAGACGAGGACGACGAGGACGACGAATCCGGCGGGCCGTATTGCCTTGCACACAGCCTTGCAGACGGGAGGTTCTCGACGGATGACGCCGTCGCTCGTCGATTGATCGCCCAGCAGTGTTCGGCCCCGCCCGAGCGCATCGTAAGCGTCGGAGAGCGAGGCGGTTCGATCGATCGCTCCGAGACGTTCGGAGCGATCCTGTGCGCGCGCTACTACGGAGAGAGCGCCGAGCGAATCGTGCACAGAATCTACGTCGAGTCGCGCAACCGCGACGACGATGACCGGCGCTGGCTGTTCGGCATCGCCCCGACTGCCGCGCGAAGGATGCCGTTTACGTTGCCGCGCCCCGCGCCGGTGCGGTCGCAGCCGACCGCGGCGGACGCTGGCCTCGCCCCGTAACCGCTCACTCCTCCCGGTTGGAAGAAGACGCGCAACGAGTTCACGCGGGCGCGTGTCGCCAACCGAAGGCGGAGCTGTTGTCCCCCTTGCGCTGTTGGGCGATCAGTCGCCTTCGTCTTCGCGCTCGTCTCGATCTGGCTCTTCGCCCTCGCCGACGGGCATCGCCTTGTCTTCGGCGAGCTTGCGATAGATCGTTCGCGTCGCGATCCCGAGGAGCTGAGCGGTCAACCGCTTGTCGCCGTTGGTCATGCGAAGCGTCTCTCGAATCACGCGCCGTTCGATCTCTTCGAGCGGCGTTCCGAACGGGATCACGAACTCGCCGTCTGCTCTGGCGTTGTCGACGATCGAGCGCGGCAGGTCACCGATGTCGATCGTCGTCGAACGCGCGAGCACGACCGCTCGCTCGATGGTGTTCTCCAGCTCTCGCACGTTGCCCGGCCACGCGTAGCCCGAGAGCTTCTCGAGCGCAGCAGGGGTGACAGTGAACGGCCCTTTGCCGTTCTTCGCGCCGAACACCGCGAGAAAGTGATCGACGAGCAGCGGAACGTCGCCAGGCCTCGCGCGCAGCGGTGGCATCGTGATCGCGATCACGTTGAGGCGAAAGTAGAGGTCCTCGCGGAAGCGCCCGGCCTTCACTTCTTCTTCGATACGTCGATTGGTCGCGGCGACGACGCGAACGTCGGCGCGCGTCGTTCTCCCGCCGAGCGGCTCGAACTCGCCCTCTTGCAGAACGCGCAGCAGCTTGACTTGAACCGTCGGCGACAGCTCGCCGATCTCGTCGAGAAAGAGCGTTCCGCCGCGAGCGAGCGCAAACCGACCGTCCTTTCGCTGTGCGGCCCCCGTGAACGCCCCCTTCTCGTAGCCGAAGAGCTCTGCCTCGATGATGCTCTCGGGCAGCGCGGCGCAATTGACCGCGATGAACGGGCTCGAACCGCGGTTCGATCGCGTATGGATGAAACGCGCGACGAGCTCTTTGCCCGTCCCGTTTTCGCCGAGCACGAGCACGGTCGCCGTCGATGGCGCGGCCTGCGCTGCCACTTCGAGCACCTGCCGCAGGGCCGGCGAGTGTCCGACGATCTCGCGCTTGCGAAGGGTGTTGATCTCCTGGCGCAGCGTTCGGTTCTCGGCGACCAGGCCAGCGCGCTCGGCGGCCTTGGCGACGGTCTTGGTGATGTTGATGCGCTTGAGCGGCTTCTCGACGAAGTCGTACGCGCCCGAGCGCATCGCCTCGACGGCGGTCTCGATCGTGCCGAACGCGGTCATGAGCACGACCTCGGTCTCTGGCGACACGGCCTTTACCGCCTTGAGCAGGTCCATGCCGGACGAGCCGGGCATCATCAAGTCCGTGACGACGACGTGCACGCGCTGCTTGCGCAGCAGATCGAGCGCCGCGCGAGCGCCCTCTGCGCAAAGGACTCGGTAGCCCTCCTTGGCGAAGATTCGCTCGAGCGACTCGAGGTTCGAGCGATCGTCCTCGACGAGCAGGACGGTGATGTCCGCGAATGCCGCGCCGCCAGGCGGGCTCGAGGCGTTGGGGCTGTTTGAATTCGTGGTCACGGCTGCTGATTTCAGGGCTCGATCGGAAGTGCTTTGACGCGCTGAGAGACCGCTCGAAAATGTTCGTTCGATGCGTCGGAGAGCAGGTCGAACACCACGCTCTCGCTCGTGGTGATCGTCGCGCCGGCCTGCCTCATCAGGTCCAGCGCGACCGCGCGACACTCGGGGTCGCGGGACGCCACCGCGTCGAACGGGACATGAACCCGAAAGCCCTTGTGGATGAGATCGCGCACCGATTGAAACACACAGACGTGCGCTTCCATTCCAGTGACGATCACCGTGCGAGCGTCCACGAGCGAGAGCGCGTCGGTCACGCCCTTCACGTGCGCCGCCGAAAACGCAGTCTTTTCGAAGACAGGCACCGCGCACCAGTCGAACGCGTCGAGCGCCGCGCGCAGCGCTGGCACCGTGCGCCCGAGGCCCTTGGGGTACTGCTCGGTCGCGATCGTGTGAACGCGGAGCAGCCGCGCAGCGTCGAGCAAGAGCTCGTGCGCCGCGACGAGCCGTCGTTGGTGAGCGGGCGGCATCGCGGGCAAGAGCCGCTCTTGCGCGTCGATGACGAGGAGCGCAGTGCGCTTGGGATCGAGCTTGAAGGCGTCCATGGCGAGCTCCGATCGTAGTACCTTCGGCGCGAGGATGCGCGAACACCCACGCGAGCCGCGGGTACTTTTCGAAGACGACTGCGTCCTGGCCGTGGACAAACCGGCGGGTGTGTCCGTGGTTCCGACGCGCGACGAGGGCGAGGGGTGCTTGCGGATCACCCTCGAGCGAGCGAGACGCGAGTCGCTGTGGGTCGTCCATCGCATCGACCGCGATACGACTGGCGTCGTCTTGTTCGCCCGCAACAAGGACGCCCACCGAACCCTCTCGATGGCTTTCGAGCGCCGCCTCGTCGAGAAGCGCTACGTCGCGTTCGTTCGTAGCGAAGCGAAGCTCGAAGCGAGCGAGCATCGGATCACTCGGGCCCTGCACTCGGCGCGAAAGAGCAAAATGCGTCCCGCTGTCGACGGCGAAGACGGCGCGCTGCCGTCCGAGACGATCGCGGTGTTTTCCGAGAGCGTTCACACGAACGTGGGCTGGGTCTCGCGCGTCGAGGCGAGGCCGCTCACGGGCCGCCAACATCAGATTCGCGTTCACCTTCGCTGGCTCGGGTCGCCGCTGCTCGTGGACGCTCTCTATGGTGGAGCACCAGAGCGTCACCACGGCGCGTTGGGCGAGGGGAGCCCCGCGCTCGACAGACTCACGCTCCACGCCGCGTCGCTCAGCGTGGCGCACCCCACGAGCGGCACACCGTTGAAGCTCGAAGCGCCGCTCGCGGCCGACCTCGCCGCCCTCGCGGCCTGGCTCGAGCGTGTTCGCGACGCGGATCGTCGATGATCGCAGCGAATCCGCGCGGTCTACCTCGCATCGAATCGAGACTGCTCGTCGAGAAGACAACGACGAGGGACGCGGCCGACGCTCTCAATCGTAGCGTTCGCTGTGGATGCGCTCGCGCGTGAAGCCGAGGGTTGCTTTGAGCACCGCGCGAACCTCTTTGACCATGCGATTGAGCCCGCAGATGTAGACGTCGACGTCGGTGGCGTCCCGCTTCGCGCTGCCAAACGACTCGATCAGCTCGGCGACGTGAGTTTGGACGTAGCCGCGTCGAGCGCTCCATCGGTCGCTCGCGCGCGACAGCGTGGGCTCGAATCGAAAGCCCGCCGATCCATCCGCGGCGAGCGCGCGCAGCTCTGCCTCGTAGAGCAGATCTTCTTCGCTTCGCACGCCGTGCAACAGCGTGATGGGCGCGTGCTCGATCGACGCTCGGTCTCGATGCTCGATCGCCGCTTGCAGCATCGCTCGAAGCGGCGTCAGCCCCGTCCCAGTCGCGACGAAGAGAATCGGTCGCGCGACGGGCTCGAGCGTGAAGAAGCCTTGGGGGTGGGTCATTTCGAGCGCGTCGCCAACGGCCATCTCGTGCAGGCGCATCGAGCCGGGGCCGCCTTCGACGCGGGTGATGGCCAGCTCGAATCGACGATCTGTGCGCGGCGCCGAGGCGATCGAGTAGGCGCGGCTCACGAACTCACCGTTGCTCAACGCGATACGAAGCGAGACCCACTGACCTGCGACGTACGAAAAGTCCGGCCCAGGGTCGATCGTGAGCTCTCGGACGTTGTGCGTGAGCATTCGGGCAGCGACGACGGTCACCGTGCGAAGCGACATTGACGCGAAGAGTACGCGCTGCGCGCGACGGGCGAGCCCGAAACGAAACTGCGCGGATTGGTCGGGGCCGTCGCGCGCAAGGCGCGCTTCAGAAACGCCCAGCCACGCCCGCCATGCTCGACCGTCCGTCCGCGAACGCGTACGGCATCAAGCCCGAGCTGGCCACCGAGCGCGGATCACGCCAGTCGACGCGAGGAATGATCGCGAACGTCGCATACCAGAGCGCGTCGACCACCATGGATGCGGCGAACAGGTGTCGCATCACTGGGCTGACGTCCTGCGGCGGAGCGATCCATGTTGCCGCTGCCCATGCTGCGTACGAGGCGCTCATCGCGCCGAGGACGACGGTCGGAATCCAAGCGGCGCCCCCCTCGGGTTCGTGGTTCGTTCGATTGAGCGGGGCCAGGACGAACACCGCGCCGACCGCCGACATCATCAAGCCGTTGAACGTCCACGCGACGGAGTGGCCGACGTTGTTTGTGTCCCGCGGCGCCTGTGTGGCGCTGACGATTCCGCCGACGAACTGCGGAGCTCCGAACGCGAGCGAGAGTCCGCCGAGCGCGCGAAAGCCGCGGCGATACCGCTCGTTGGCCTGCGTGCGCGCCCGGGCCTGCAGGGAATCGAAGTACCGCGCCATACATGCGTCGCTCTGCGAAAATCCGCAGTCCGTCGTCGACGGAAGCGGGGCTTCTTGCGCGTGTGTCGGAAGCGCGACGCCGAACACGATGCCGAGCGCGGCGAGCGAAGAGAACAACTTGATCGCCATGACCGGCGCTTCAACGACGGTCGAGTGGCGTCGCTTACAGCGTCGATGTCGGTCGGCGCGCGGGAGCGTCGCGGCGCTCAGCGCTCAGTCGAACGTGACGGTGCTGATCTGCCCGGTGGAGACCGACACGTTTTGCGTGCGAATTCGCGCGGGAGGCGTGAGGCAACGCACGACGTGCTCACCTGGCTCGAGCACCAGCCGAAGCGGGGCGTTGCCTGCGCGTTGCCCGTCGACCGACACGGTGCAGTTGGACGCGCTGGAGATGATCAACACTCCGCTGGTTCCCGTCGTGCGACCGCTCTGTCGCGGGCGCGAATTCGAGGACGATCCAGAGGGGTCCTGGGTGCGAACCCGAGGCGTCCCATTGGTGGTCGGCGGGTCGTTGGACGGTGGAGTCGCGCCGTTCTGGGAGGTGGCGCGTGCAGCGGAGGGCGAGCCGTTGTCGGGCGTGCCCATGACGGTTCCGGTTGGCAATTCGGCGGAGACGCCAGAATCGACGACAGCCGACGGAAACACCCCGGAGCTCTGGGCGTCGGGGTTGGTCTGCGCGCCGCCCGAGCCCGTGGGCTGGAGGTTGACCGGCAACGTTTGATTGTCGCTGGGCACGACGGCGAGGTGGATCGGTTCGAAGCCGGGCGAAGAGATCTCGACGCTCACCGGTGCGGTGCCGCGGGGCACAAACGCCGTGTTCGATCCGTAGATCGGCACTCCACCTACGACGAGTCTGGCGTTGGTCGGAAGTCCGACGAAGTGAAACGTGACCGTCGGCGAGCCGGCGTTGCTCCCCGAATGAGAGGTTCTGCTCACGGCGTACGCAGCGAGCGCCCCGAAGACCACTGCGAAGACCACGAGCGCCATAGCGATCGCGATGTTGCGGACGCGGTTGCGACCCGTGAACAGCGCGGCCGGGCCCTTTGGAGAGGTCGGCTTGCGCTCGTTGCGCCCTGCGCCCGCGAGCGGGAGCAGCTTTCCTCCGCCCTGCTGCTGATCGAGGGGCCGAACCGTCGTCGGCACGTCTTCGGAGGAGGTGTCGTACAGCGAGGCAGCCGCGGGCGTGCGAACGGTGTCGCCGCCGAACTCGAAGGCCGGGTCTTTCGGCGGGGCGGGCGCGGGCGTCGGCGCTTCGGGCAAGTTGTGCGGGGCCTTGAGGACCTGCAGTGGAACGGACGCGTACTCGCGATGCCGCTCGATGAACTGCCGGATGTCAGCGAGCATCTCCGACGCGTTCGTGTATCGCTTGGTGCGATCTTTTTCGAGCGCGCGGTCGACGATCCGAGAGAGCTCGAGCGGAACGTCGAACTGAGACAGCGACGGGTGCGGCTCGGTGATCACTTTGACGATCTGGTCGTTGTACGACTCACCGTCGAAGGGAACGCGACCCGCGAGACACTCGTAGAGAACGACGCCGGCCGCCCACAGGTCCGCGCGTGCGTCGAGGTTGCGCTCGCCGCGGGCTTGCTCGGGGGACATGTAGTGAGGCGTTCCGACGGTGGTGTTGGTCTGCGTCACGTTGAGCGCTTGACCGTCGCCGGGGTTGATCGCCTTCGAGATTCCGAAATCGAGGATCTTCACGTGCTGCTCGCCGGTGACCGAGCGAGTGAGGAAGATGTTCTCGGGCTTGATATCGCGGTGAATGATGCCCTGCGCGTGCGCGATCGCGAGCGCTTGAAGCACTTGAGCGATGATCGTGATCGTGTCGGCGACGTCGATGCGACGTTGGCGCATCAAGAGCGTCGCCAGGTCGTGACCCTGCAGCAGCTCGAGCACCAGATACAGCGACTGATCGGAGTCCTCGCCCGCGTCGAGCACCTCGACGACGTTGGGATGCTGGATCCGGCCTGCGGCCTGGGCCTCGTTGATGAAGCGCTTTGCCGCATCGCCAGTCTGTCGGTGATGCGCGTGAAGAACCTTCACGGCGACACGACGACGGGTCATGCCGTGCTCGGCTTCGTACACGACGCCCATCCCACCCCGACCGAGGATGCGGAGGAGCCGGTACTTGCCCGCGACGACAGATCCGATTTCGCGTTCGACCGCGGCTGCAGACAAAGGTGAGGCTCCTCGACGTTTTCGACCGACTCGGCAACCATGCCAAGCCGGTCAGAACATACCCCGTTCGAACCCTCCACGTCACCATCGCGTTCGCGGTCCGCTGTTTCGTCGAATTTCGCTGGAAGCCGGAGAATTTCGTCTACCACCGGCCGCCGGACCGGTTGACCCCGCGACGGTTGAGCGCTTCGGTCGCAACACGGTCGCAACGGGCGTCGGTTTGGGTCACGATCGATGACCTGCCGATGACGCATCGATTGCCAATGCTGGCCGGGCGCGAAGACGCGACGAGGGCGTGCGCATACTGTCCGAAGCTCTGTCGCCCCGCGTGTCCCGTCGCGACGGTGACCGGAAACGACGCGGTTTCTGCCTGGGGAATCATGGCGTCGCTCGCCTCTCAGGCCGAGGGAACCGAGCCTGCCTCCGCCGAGCGACTGGGCCGCGCATACGCATGCACCGGCTGCGACGCTTGTCAGAGCCACTGTGAGCTCGACAACCCGGTGGCCGAGACGCTTCGTGACGCGCGGTCGCAGGCGCTCGCGGCGGGGGTGGCGCCCGCGACGGTTTCGGCGTTCCTCGCCAGCGTGCCTCTTCGAGACGAGCGGGTCCGCGATCACGCGCGGCAGGTCGGCTCGACGACGGACCGCCCAACGGGCGTCGCGCTGGTTTCGGGCTGCTCTCTGGCGGCGACCGATGTTCCTCGGCTCGCGGCGATGCACCGAGCGTTCGAGCGCTGGTTCGGAGAGGCCGCGCTTGTGGCTGACCTTTGCTGCGGTGGATCGCTGCTCGACGCAGGGGACGTCGAAGGATTTCGCGCCCGCTCCGCCGCGCTGACAGATCGACTTCGCGCTGCTTCCGCCGTGGTCGTGCTCGATTCGGGCTGCGCCCACGCGATGTCGACGTTGGCATCGAGGCGCGGTCTCGAGACGGTTGCTGTCGAGACGCTCGAGGCGTTCGTCGCTCGTTCTGTGCGCCGCCTCCCCGAAGGCGCGCTGGCGGACCGCGGGCCATTTGCAGTTCACGACGCGTGCAAGCTCGGTCGTGGCGCTGGCCAATACGATGCTCCGCGCACGGTCATCGAACACCTGACGGGGCGCCCTCCCGTCGAGCTTCGAGACCGTCGAGAGCACGCGCGATGCTCCGGGGGCGGGGGGCTGCTACCGCGGACCCATTCAGCGATCGCCGACGCGATGAGCGACGAGCTGGCCGAGAGCGTTCGAGCGTCCGGCGCTTCTGCGGTCGTCACGGGCTGTCCGACGAGCCGAGCCAGGCTCGAGCGACAGGGGCTCGAAGCCTTTACGGTCGCCGACCTTCTCTGCGACCTTTCGCGAGGAACCAGCAAATGAGCGAGCGAAAGAGCATCGATGTCGTCGTCAATCCCCGCGCCGGCGCGGGTCGGGCAAGCAAGTTGGTCGGCGATCTCGTGCGCGAGCTCGCGAAGAGCCGCTTCGACGTCGAGGTCCATCGCACCGAACGCCCCGGACACGCTGGCGTGATCGTTCGTGACCTCGTCAAGAGCGGCGCCAAGACCATCGCTGTCATGGGCGGGGACGGGTCGTTTCACGAAGCAGTACAGGGGCTGCTCGACGAGGACGGCGCCCTCGACGCGCGCGACGCGACGCTCGCGTTCGTCCCCGCTGGCACCGGCGGCGATTTGAAGAAGACGCTCGGAGTCCCCGATCAGCCCGCAGAGATCGCCCGGTTCATCGCAGAGGCCACGCCCCGACCGATGGACCTCGGGATGCTCGAGCATCGCACGCACGACGATCGACCCGGGCGACGGTTGTTCGTCAACATCGCCAGCTTCGGCGTCGGTGGGCTGGTCGACAAGCTCGTCAACGAGGGTCCCAAGTGGCTCGGCGGGCGGGTGACGTTCTTCGTCGGAACGCTGCGCGCGTCGCTCCTCTACAAGAACGTGCGCGTCAAGGTCACGACCGACGGCGAGCTCTTCTACGACGGCCCGATGTACGCGATCTCCGTCGCCAACGGCCGCTATTTTGGCGGCGGAATGCTCATCGCTCCCGACGCGAACCCCTTCGACGGGCACTTCGACGTCGTCGCGCTCGGCGACATGAACCGCGTGCAGAGCACGCTGCTCGCTTCGAAGATCTATTCGGGCGCGCACATCGGCCAGCCGATGGTGACCCACCGTCGCGCGCGCACGGTGCACGCTGTCACGACGGGCGTCGAAGAGTGTCTCCTCGACGTCGACGGTGAGGCGCCAGGAAGGCTCGAGTCTACCTTCACCGTGCTCGCGGGCGCAGTGCCCGTGCTGGTGCGCGCGTGAGCGAAGACCGCAGGGCGCTCGTCGCTCGAACGGGCGTCGCCGCGCTCTCGGGGGTGCTGCTCTATTTATCGGCACCACCATTCAAGTTGTGGCCGCTGTGTTTCCTCGCCGCGCTCGCGCTGGCGTACAGCGTCCGCGGGGCGTCCGCGAAGCGAGCGTTCTGGCTCGGACTCGTCGGCGCGTTCTTCTACTGGATCTTCGCCGCGCCGTGGCTCGTGGGCACGATCACGCGGTTCGCGGGCTTGTCGACGACGATCGCCGTCACGCTGTTCTTGCTCTACTGCTTCGGTCAGTCGCTGATGATCGCGGCGCAGTGCGCGCTCGGCGCGGCGACGCGATCGATCCTCGGTCCGTCGTTGGCCGCTGCGCTGGCGGCGCTGTTCTGCGAACGATACATTTCTGCGGTATTTGCCTGGCAGTTCGCCGCGCCGCTCGTCGAGGCGCCGTGGATTCCGCAGGTCGCCGACCTCGTGACGGTCTCCGGTGTCTCGGCGCTCTTGCACGCAACCGCGACCGCTGTGGTCACCGCCTTCGAGGCGAAGCGCGCCGGAGCGGTCGAGCCTTCGACGCGACGCTCGCTCGGCGTCTGGATGGCGCTCTTCGTGGCGTCGTTCGTGTACGGCGCCGTTCGCACCGCGCAGTTCGCAGACTCCGAATCGCGACCGGCCGTTCGCGTCGCGCTCCTGCAACCGTCGGTTCCGCCGCTCGTTCGGTGGGACGAAAACGCGGCGTCGAGCATCTTGGCGAAGCTGCACGAGCAGACCGGTCGAGCGTTGGCCCTGCGACCGGACCTCATCGTTTGGCACGAGGGGGCGTATCCGTACGTTTTGCCGCACCTGGCGGGGGTCGACGGTCTGCACGGGCCGCCCGTGTGGACGGTGCGCGAGGCGCCGCCGATCGTGTTCGGTCTCATGAGCGCCGGGCAGGGTGAAACCCGATACAACGCCGTGTTCTTGAGAAACGAGGACGGCACGCTCTCGACGCCGGTCGCCAAGCGCGCGCTCGTTCCGTTCGGGGAGTCTGTGCCTCTCGCGAGCACGCTCCCGTGGCTGGCCCGCGTCTTTTCGCGGAGCGGAGGGATCTCGCCGGGCACCGGCGCGCCGTTGCTTCGAACGCGATCGGGCCTCTTGCTCGGCATCCTGATCTGCTTCGAAGACACGCTCGCGCACGCCGCCGCCGACGCCGCCGACGGAGCGCTGTTGGTCAACCTCACCAATGACGGCTGGTTCGAGTCGCCGACCGCGCTCGAAGAGCATCTGCTCATGGCTCGGTGGCGCTCGATCGAGCTGCGACGCGAGACAGTTCGCGCGGTCAACAGCGGAGTCTCGGGCCGCATCGACGCCCTCGGACGCATGCCGCAACGCGGCCCGGTCAACACCGCGATGGTACTCCACGTGACCGCGCGAACGTGGGACACACGGACGTTTGCGCCGCACTTCGCGCGCTGGGGAGGCTTCACTGCGTTCTTCATCGTCATGGGCGCGCTCGCCGAACGCGCGCGTCGCGCCCTGAAGGCTCGTCGCGCCACGCCGTTGAAAGCCGAAGAAACCCCGAGCAAAACAGAGTCAGGAGCGGCCCCGTGACGCGCGCTCGGGCGCCAGAGCGGCTGCGCATCGGAGCCGTCGAAGAGCGCACCGGCCTGTCGCGCGACACGATTCACTATTACGTCAAAGAAGGCCTCGTTCACGCGCCCGAGAAGACTGCGGCGACCGTGGCCTGGTACGACGCGAGGCACGTCGCTCGGCTCAAGAGCATTCGCGCGCTTCGCGCAGCGGGGCTCCCGCTCGCGGCGGTTCGGCGCCTCTTGTCGGACCCGTCGATCGTCGCGCTGCCGCTGAGCGCGCTCGAGGCGCTGGGGCTCTCGCTCGCGGCGGTCAAGCTCGAGGAGGTGCCGCGCGCGCCGGTCTGCAGCGATCGGGCAAGGGCGCTCGCCGCGAGGCTTCGACTCGCAGACCGTCTCGACGAGAACCCTGCGCTCTGCGACGCGCTCGACGCGTTGGTGTCCGCGCTCGACGAGCCGCTCTTGACGGCGGTCGAAGGCACCTTGGTCCCCTCGCTGCGCGCGTTTGCTGCGGCCGAGCTCGACGGAGATTCTCCGGTCGATCCCGCGTCGATCAGCGCGCGCACGCAGGCGCTCGCCGTCGCGCTCGGGCCGCTCGCGAACGCGTTTCGCGCAGAGGCGATCGCCCGGAGGGCCTCGGCCCGCGCGCGAAGCTCGAAGCGAAGCGACCCGCACGAGCCCTGAGCGCGGCAGAGGTCGGTCGCGGGCGCGTTTCGCGCCGATTGTTGTACCGTCCGCGCTCATGACGGACACCACTGACCAATCACGCAAGGGTCGCGTCGCTGTGCTCGGCGCGGGAACGATGGGCGCAGGCATCGCACAGGTCGCCGCGACCGCAGGCTTTTCGGTCGCGCTCTTCGACGTATCGAAGGGGCAGCTCGACAAGGCGCGCGCCTCGATCGCGCAGTCGCTCGAGAAGCTCGCGAGCAAAGCGAAGATCGACGCCGCGACGAAGGACCGAGCGCTCTCGAGCATCGTGACGTACGACAGCGTCGAGGACGCGTCGCGCGACGCGAGCTTCGTGATCGAAGCGGCCCCCGAGCGGATGGAGCTCAAGCGCGAGCTCTTCACTGCGGTCGATCGCGCCGCGCCCGCTGACGCGCTGCTCGCGAGCAACACGTCTTCTTTGTCCATCACCGAGATCGCGTCCGTGGTCCGCGATCCCTCGCGCGTGATGGGAATGCACTTCTTCAACCCCGTCCCGCTGATGGAGCTGCTCGAGGTCGTGCGCGGCGTGCGAACCACGGACGCCAACGTCGATCGCGCGGTCACGTTCGCCAAGACGCTCGGCAAGACGGCGATTGTTGTGAGGGATTTTCCTGGCTTTGCGACGTCCAGGCTCGGCGTCGTGATCGGCTGCGAGGCCATCCGCATGCTCGAGCAAGGCGTCGCCAGCGCCGAGGACATCGACCGCGCGATGGAGCTCGGCTATCGACACCCGATGGGGCCGCTCAAGCTCGGCGACCTCGTCGGACTCGACGTTCGCCTCGCGATCCTCGAGCACTTGCACGCGGAGCTCGGCGAGCAGTTTCGACCCCCGGCGTTGCTTCGCCAGATGGTGCGAGCTGGGAAGCTCGGCAAGAAGTCCGGCGAGGGCTTCTACAAGTGGACCGCGGACGGGCCGCAGAAGCCCTGAATCAGTGACCGAGCGACGCTTCAGCGGCGCGGATCGGGGCGGAGCACGATTGGCGGGCAGTCGCGGCCGACGCACGGTCCGGGACGGCCGACATTGAGGTTCACCGTGCCGGTGGCGGTCGAGTTGATCGTCGTGCGGCCAGCGGTGTTGACGGTCGTTGCGCCACCACCGGTCACGACGGTGCCCGACGACGTGGTCGCGCCGACCTGCACCGTCGTCGCAGGGTTGGGGCGCGCGACGCCGACCACCGCACCGGGAGCGATGTTGCCCACGCCTTGCGTGGTCACGACGACGGGTCGACCCACCGCAGCCGTGCCGCTCGAGGTCGTCGCAGTGCTCGTCACGCCGACGGCCGTAGCTCCGCCGACGACGCCGGTGTTCACGACGGTCGCTGCGGTTCCCGGTCGAACACCGACGTTGGTGTTCACTCCGCCGGTCACGACGGTTCCGGTCGCGCCCGTGACGACGACACCTGCCGTGGGACGGCCGGTGTTCACCACCACTCCGCCTGCCGGAGCTCCGCCGCCCGAAACGATCACCGCTCCGCCTGGCCGTCCACCGGTCACGACTGTGGTTCCGCCCACGGGTTGAGCGGTCGCTGTCCCGCCAGAGACAACGACCGTTCCGCCGACGGGTTGCGGCTGGCCCCAGCCACCCGAAGGCTGACCCACAACGACCGCTGTTCCGCCCACGGGTTGTGCGGTCGCTGTTCCGCCCGTGACAACCACGGTTCCGCCAGTCGGCTGCGGCTGAACGAAACCACCGGACGGTTGCGCGACGACGACCGCGGTTCCGCCGACTGGCTGCGCCGTGGCCGTTCCGTTGTTGACGACGACGCCACCTCCGCTCGACACGGGCGTCGCGTACGGACCGACAGGCTGAACGTTCGAGGGCCGCCAGTAGCCAGGATAGTACTGCCCGCCGGAGTACACCGGACCTTGCCAAACGGTGCCAGGGCGCGGCTCCTCCCAGTGTCCATCGACCCAGACCCAACCGCCTCCGCGCCAGTCCTGGTAGCCGTCGACCCAAACCGCGGTCGCGCTCGGCTGCATGGGACGCTCGAGCTGAACGTTGACCGTCGTTGGTGGTGGCGGGGGAGGCTGCGCGACGGAGACCGCGCTCGGCATTCCGTCGGCGTAGACCTCGGCGGTGGCGTCGCCACGAATCGTGTAGAAGCACGCCTGGGTCATCGTCACGAGCGCGAGGACGCTCGTCGTCAGCATTCGTTTCATTCGTCCGGTCTCACTTTTCAGAGGTGGTCGGTTGGATTCAGCTTCGCGTTATACGTCCCGGGCGCGGTTTCCATCCACGGCCGCGACGCACTTTCGCTGTCGGTAGCCGATCTGCCAGCCTCGCAGGTACGTTTCGCCGCCGCTGCAGCGCGTCCAACACACACCGGAGAGCACCCCGTGAGCAGAGCAGTCTTCGTCCTCGACGCACTACGTACGCCGATCGCCCGATACAAAGGGGCGCTTGCCAGCGTTCGTCCCGATGATCTCGCCGCGCATGTTGTGCGCGCGATCGTCGGGCGCAACGCGGCGGCGGGCGCCAAGGTGAGCGAGGTCATCTTCGGCGCGACCAATCAGGCCGGCGAAGACAACCGAAACGTCGCTCGCATGGCCGCGCTCCTCGCGGGGCTGCCGTACGAGGTCACGGGCGTGACGGTCAATCGCCTCTGCGGGTCGGGGCTCGAAGCCGTGCAGAGCGCGTCGCGCATGATCGCGCTCGGCGACCACGAGTGCGTGATCGCAGGCGGCGTCGAGAGCATGACGCGCGCGCCGTTTGTCATGCCGAAGGCGCAGGACGCGTTCGATCGAACGCCGCCGAAGGTGCAAGACACGACGCTCGGCTGGCGCTTCGAGAACCCCAAGATGGCCGAGCGGTTCGCGCTCGAGGGGATGGGCGAGACCGCAGAGAACGTCGCGGCGCTGCACGAAGTGTCCCGCGAGGATCAAGACCGGTTCGCGCTTCAGTCGCACCAGCGCGCGATCGCCGCGCAGTCTCGCGGGGCGTTTCGGGCGGAGATTTCGGCGGTCGAGATCGCTCAGAAGAAAGGGCCCGCAGCGGTGTTCGATCGAGACGAGTGTCCGCGGTCGGACGCTTCGATCGAGGCGCTCGCGAAGCTCCAGCCTGTGTTTCGAAAGGGCGGATCGGTCACTGCGGGAAACAGCTCGCCGATCAACGACGGTGCCGCGGCGGTGCTCCTCGCGAGCGAGAGCTTCGTCAAAGAGCACGGGCTCGAGCCCATGGCGCGGGTTGTTTGCAACACCGTGGCAGGCGTCGAGCCAGGACTCATGGGACTGGGTCCGATTCCCGCGGTCGAGCGCGCTCTTCTGCGCGCGGACTGGAAGCGCGAGAGCCTCGACACGATCGAGCTCAACGAAGCGTTCGCGGCGCAGGCGCTCGCGTGCGTTCGAAAGCTCGGGCTCGATGCCGCGAAAGTGAACCCAGACGGCGGAGCGATCGCCTTGGGGCATCCGATCGGTAGCTCTGGAGCGCGTTTGGTTGCGACGCTTGTTCACCGCATGGTGCGCGAAGGCTCTGCGCGCGGGCTGGCGTCGCTATGCATCGGCGTGGGGCAGGGGATCGCGACGTTGTTCGAGCGACCCTGAGTCGCTCACGCCGCTTCGCGGAGGCGCTCACGAAGGACGGTGCGAGCGCGGTGGAGCCGCGACCGAACCGAGCTCTCGGTGGTCCCGAGGCGGTCGGCGAGCGCTTGCAGAGGCTCGCCTTCGAGATAGTGCTCGAGGACGACGTCGCGATAGTTCTCCGGGAGCTCTTCGAGCGCCTGCTCGAGCTGGTCGCGGCGGTGCTTCTCTTCGACGCGCTTGTCGACGCGAAGCGCCCACTCGCCGCCCGGCGTGGACGGAATGTTGTGCATGGCCGACTCGGCCTCGGCCTCGTGGTCGTCGAACGACGTCTGGCGGCGACGGCGATCGCTGCGCATACGCATGAGCGCGGCGTTGGCGGTCACGCGGTAGAGCCAGGTCGAGAACTGCGAGTCACCGCGAAACGAGTCGAGGCGGCGGATGACCTGCATCATGGCGTCCTGAACGAGGTCGGCGCGATCCGCGGCGTCCACCGGAAAGCGCAGGAGCTGCCTCTGAATCACCGGCTGGTAGCGGGACAGCAGGGCCGAGAGCGCGCGTTTGTTACCCTTGCGGGCCATCTCAACCAATTTCGAGTCGCTAAAGTCGTTCATTGAATCGCTCCTGTCGGCCTTCCGTGCAGTTCGTAGACGATCATACGCGAGCGGTATGTGAGCGGTTACGACTGATTCGACCCTGAAAACGATTATTTTAAATCGACTAATACGTTCATATATTTAATATAGTCGTTTTTGAGCGCTTGCGGCTTCATTCGAACGTCGGTTGGGCAACAACAGAGGCGGCCACGCGCGCTCTGCGCTTTTGCCCGCGCGATTGGCAGGCCTCACGACGCGGCACGGTTGCGTGGCGCGCTGGTGTAGGCTGCGGCCGAGGTCATGAATTCATCGGTGATCGACCAACTCGAAGCGTTCTTGAAGAAGCGTGACTGGACAACGACGCGCCTGGCCGCGGCCACGATTCGGACGAGCTTCAAAGCGCCGCGCGGGACGATGTACCCGCTCGTCGCCACGCACGAAGGCGAATGGGTCAAGCTGGCGGTCGTCCCGCTCGGTCGCCTCCCGCCGGACCTCGTCAAAGCCGAGAACCTCTACGGCCAGCTCCTTCGATGGAACGGCGAGCTCATGTTCGCGCGCTTCTCGCTCGACGAAGACGGCGACGTCATTCTCTCGGTGGAGTTTCCGGTAGACGACCTCGACGAGAGCGAGATCGGCGACGCGCTCGACGTCCTGACCTTCTACGCCAACAAGTACGGCCCCGAGATCCGCGCGATCATCGCCTGACCTCGCGACCGCGCGGGATCAGCCGTCGCGGGGAGGATCGATCACGTGCGGGGCGAGCAGCGCGCGAACGTCGTCGGGGACGTCCACCGCGCGCGGTCCCTCGAGCTCGCACACGGCGATCACGTGCTCGAAGCTCGCGCACACCGCGCCGCGCTCGTTTGCGATCTCGTGGCGAAAGGTGACGCTCTTCCCGCCGATTCGCGCGACCCGAACGCGTACGATCACGCGCTCGCCATAACGAACGGGACTGCAAAAATCTCCGGCGATTCGCACCGTAGGAATCCCGAGCCTTCGCGGCCCGGTGAAGTGCGCATAGCCCCCGTCGATCCCCGACCACAGCGCCTCGAGCGCGCGGTGGCACCAGTCGAGCATTCGAGGAAAGTACACGAGCCCAGCAAGATCACACTCCCCCCACGTCACGTCGATTCGGTGCTCGAACATCGGGTCTGGTCATACCGACTTCGCGCCCTTCTGTCCGCAGTCGCAACACGCTCGTTCGCCGTCGGCGCTTGTGGCAACGTAGGGCCGCCATGACAGACCACGCTGGGCGCGTCGCGCTCGTCACCGGCGCCAGCCGCGGGATCGGCGAAGCCGTCGCGCGACGGCTCGCGCGCGAAGGCCTCAAGCTCGCGTTGACCGGCCGCGACCGAAGCGCACTCGAACCCCTCGCGAGAGAGCTCGGCGCCACGGCTGTGATCTACGACCTCACGGACGCGGGGGCCTTCGTCGAGACGCTCGCGTCGATCGAGGTCGCCGTCGGCCCGATCGACGTGTTGGTCAACAACGCAGGCATCGCCGAGAGCGCGACGCTCGAAGACACCGACGACGCGCTCATCGAGCGGACCTTCGCCGTCAACGTGATGTCGGTGTTCAGGCTCTGCCGCGCCCTCGTTCCGCCCATGGCGAAGCGCGGCTGGGGTCGCGTCATCAACGTCGCGTCCAACGCCGGGCTCACGGGCTACGCGTACACGAGCGCGTACTGCGCGTCCAAGCACGCGGTCGTCGGGCTCACGCGCGCGCTCGCTGCAGAATTTGCCCGCACGGGCGTCACGGTGAACGCGATTTGCCCAGGCTTCGTCGACACCGACATGACCGTGCGCGCGATCGATCGCATCGTCGCGAAGACCGGCCGCACGAGAGAGCAGGCGCGCGCCGCGCTCGAAGCGCAGAGCCCTCAGCGTCGGCTCGTCACCGTCGACGAGGTCGCCCACGCGGTGTGGTCGCTCGTCCCGCACGAGGCTCGCGGAATCCACGGACAAGCCATCGCCCTCGATGGCGGACAGGTGCTCGCATGAAGGTGGTTCAACCCGAACATTGGGCAAAGCCCCGGGGCTACGCGAACGGCATCCTCGCCGAGGGGCCGGTGCTGTACGTCGCCGGACAAATCGGCTGGGACGAAAGCGGCCACTTCGCATCGGACGACCTGATCGCCCAGTTCGACCAGGCGCTCGCGAACGTCGTCGCGGTCCTGCGCGCGGGCGGCGCTGAGCCAACAGACGTGGTTCGGATGACGATCTACGTCACGGATCTACCCGCGTATCGCGAGGGCGCGAGCAGGCTCGGCGGAGTATGGCGTGCGCACTTTGGCAGACACTATCCGGCGATGGCGCTCGTGGGCGTCGCCGGCCTCGTCGAGCCGCGCGCGAAAGTGGAGATCGAGGCGACGGCCGTCCTCGCGAATCGCGCGGCACCCGCAGACCGTTGATTCGACTTGAACGCGCCGCTTCCATGAGCGCGCGGCGGGGTAGATACTCGCCGGGATCAAGATGCAGGAGCTGGCGCCGAAGGGTTTTCGATTCTCGCTCGAGCACGGGGTGGGGCGCATCACGCTCAGTCGACCAGCGCGGCTCAACTCGCTGACGTTCGAGATCTATCAAGAGCTCGCGGCGTTCTTCGTGACGTTGTCGCAGCGCGACGAGGTCCGCGCCGTGGTGATCACCGGCGAAGGACGAGGGTTTTGCTCGGGGGGAGACGTGCAAGACATCATCGCCGAGCTCTTCAAGCGCGACGCCAAAGGGATGCTCGAGTTTACGCGGGTGACCGGCGAGCTCATCGCCAACGTCCGACGATGCCGAAGGCCCGTGATCGCGGCGGTCAACGGCGTCGCGGTGGGAGCGGGCGCGGTGCTCGCCGCTGCCTGCGATGTCCGATACTTCGCGAGGAGCGCCAGGATCGGGTTCATTTTTCCGAAGGTGGGGCTGTCGGGCGCAGACATGGGCGCGAGCTTCTTGCTTCCGCGCATCGTCGGCCTGGGACACGCGAGCGAGCTGCTGTTCTCGGGGGCCGTCATCGACGCCGAAGAAGCCGCGCGAATCGGCCTCGCCAACCGGGTGTTCGACGACGACGCGCTCGTCGGCAAGGCGGTCGCGTTCGCCGAGTCGCTCTCCGAGGGACCGGCTTTCGCCCATGCGATGACCAAGCAGATGATCGAGAGCGAGGCCCGAATGACCCTCGCAGAGGCGATCGAGAGCGAAGCCCAGGCGCAAGCGCTGTGCATGCTCCACCCGGACTTTCGCGCCGCCTACGACGCAAACACGCAAAAGGTCAGCGCGAAATTCGAAGGCGCTCCCGCGCGCAAACCGCACGCTGAGTAAGCACACACCGAGGCCGCTCCGTGACTCCACTCCTTCGCACACGAAACGCGCTCGCGACCGACGAGCTGCCATTTTTCTTCGACGCGGTTCACATCGCTCTCGCCGAGCGAGTCCGTGATTTCGCGATCAATGTCGCCGCTCCCGAGGAGGACGCGCAGCGGCGCAACGCGGCGAGCACCTACGAGCAGCTCGGCGAGCGGTGCTCGCGGATCGCGCTGCGTCTCGGGCGCGAGAGGCTGATCGACGCCTGCATCCCTGCTGCGCACGGCGGCCTCGCGCTCGGAACCCGCCGAGAGCACCTCGATGTGCGCGCCGTTTGCCTGCTACGAGAGTCCTTGGGCTGGGCGAGCGCGCTCTCGGAGTTCGTCCTCGCGATGCAGGGGCTCGGATCGTTTCCGATCGTCGTCTCTGGGACCGATGCGCTTCGAAAGGAGTTTCTTCCTCCAGTTCTGCGAGGCGAATCGCTGGCAGCGTTCGCTCTCACCGAGCCGGAGGCGGGCTCGGACGTCGCGGCGCTTCGCTCGACCGCGGAGCGCGTCAAAGACGACTACGTGATCAACGGCCGAAAGACGTTCATCTCGAACGCTGGGATCGCCGGACACTACGTCGTGTTCGCCAAGACCGACCCAGCGGCGGGCAACCGCGGCATCACCGCCTTCGTCGTGAAGCCGACGGACCCGGGCTTCTCTTTCGAAGGCGCCCAGATGCTCGTCACCGAGCACCCCGTCGGGACGATTCGCTTCGACAACATGGTGATCCCATCGTCGCGCCGACTCGGACGCGAGGGCGAAGGCTTCAAGCTGGCCATGCGGACGCTCGATAGCTTTCGCACGACGGTCGGCGCCGCCGCGTGCGGCATGGCGCGTCGCGCCCTCGACGAGGCGCTCTTTCGCGCGACGACGCGAGAGCAGTTCGGCAAGGCGATCTCGGACAACCAGCTCATCCAAGGGCACATCGCGCACATGGCCACAGAGCTCGATGCGTCGCGGCTGCTCGTCTACCGCGCGGCGTACGGGCGCGACAAAGGCAACGAGCGCATCTCGATCGATGCGAGCATGGCCAAGTGGTACGCGACCGAAGCGGCGCAGAGGATCATCGACCTCGCGGTGCAGATTCACGGCGGCGCGGGCGTGCTGCGGGGGATCGCGGTCGAGCGCCTCTACCGCGACATTCGCGCGCTGCGCATCTACGAGGGCACCTCCGAGGTGCACCAGCTGATCATCGCTCGGGTGCTCACCGCAGGAGAGCGCGCGAGGCAAGACGCCCGTGCCACCGCTGACAACAGCGCGTCTCTCAAGGAGAGCGTGTCGGAGTCGAGCGTCTTCAACATGGCGAAGACCGTCGAGATTTCCGCCACGCTCGAGCCGCCCAAACCCGCGGTGCGTCCGACGCCGAAGCGCCCGCTCGCGGCGCGCGCCGCCGAAGACTCGATTCGAAAGACCATGCCCGAGGTGCCCACACGAAAAGGGCCGGTGGCGCGAGAGACGATGCCCGACACCCCCGTGAGCAAGCTCCTCGGCGCCAACGCGCCGCGCCGCGGTCCGCGCGACCCGAGCGAGTCGGAAGACTGATTCCTCTCGATCCGCACACAGAGCGACCCATGAGCACTGCGCCGACGTTCGATGACGAGTTCAACCTCGCTGACTACTTCTTGCACGACCGTGTGAAAGAGGGGCGCGGCGATCGCGTGGCGATGCGCTTCGGCGATCGCACGTACTCCTATCGCGAGACCAGCGACCGGTCGCGCGGCTTCGCTCGCTCGCTGCGCGCGCTCGACGTTCGACAAGAGCAGCGCGTGCTCGTGATCCTGCCAGACCTTCCCCCGTTCGCGTGGGCGATCATGGGCACCCTCGAGGCCGGGTGCGTGCTCGCGATGGGCAACCCCGACGCGCCCACGAAGGACCTCGCCTACCTCGTCGAGTACACCCGCGCCGCGGCCATCGTCGCCGTTCCGCGCGTGCTCGAGGCGCTCGCGGGGGTCATCAGCGAGAGCACACATATTCGAGCGGTGTACGTCGTTCCCGACGCGAAGACCGGCGAGGATCCCTGCGGCGCCGTCCCGCTGCCGTCGCTCGGTCCGGCGCAAGTCCGGGCCCTCGAAGAAGAGGTCACCGCGGTGCGGCCGTGGATCCCCCCTGTGAAAACCCGTCGCGATGACGTCGCGATCTGGCTCTTCACCTCTGGCTCGACGGGGCATTCGAAGGCCGCGATTCACACGCACCGGGACTTCGCGTTCAACACGGAGGTGTTCGCCAAGCGCACCATCGGGATGCGCGAAGACGACGTGACTGTGAGCATCCCTCGGCTGTTCTTCGGGTACGCGACCGGGACCAACCTCTTCTTTCCGTTCGCGATGGGCGCCACCGCCGCGCTGTTCAGCGAACGGCCAACACCCGAAGCGCTCGTGCGGGCGATCGAGTGGTATCGGCCGACGGTGCTCACCAACGTCCCGACGATGATCGGAAAGCTGCTCGACCACGATGAAGCGCTGCGCGCCAAGGGCGCAGCTGGGCTCGATCTGTCGTCGCTCCGGTTCTGCTTTTCTGCAGGCGAAGCGCTTCCGCCGCCGCTGCTCGCGCGGTGGACCGAGCGCTTCGGCATCGATGTCTACGACGGCATCGGCAGCGCCGAGATGTTTCACATCTACGTGAGCAATCGCCCCGGCGACATCAAGCCAGGCTCGCTGGGACGCGTCGTCGACGGCTACGAGGCGCGCGTGCTCGCGGCCGACGCAGAAGGGCCAGGCGCGCCCGAGGTCCCCGAAGCCGAGACGGGAGTGTTGTGGATCCGTGGCGACAGCGTCGCGCTCGGATACTTCCAAGACCGAGACAAGTCGTGGAAGACGTTTCATGGCCACTGGTGCCGCACGGGTGACCTATTTCGTCGCGACAAAGACGGGTATTTCTGGTTTTCGGGCCGCGCCGATGAGCTGCTCAAGGTCTCGGGGCAGTGGGTGTCGCCGATCGAGGTCGAAGAGTGCCTGCTCGAGCACGAGTCGGTGCTCTCGTGCGCCCTCATCGGCGTCGATCGCGGCGGCGGAATGCTCACGACCCGCGCCTACATCCAGCTGCGCACCGGCGTGACTGCGAGCGACGCGCTCGCGGCGGCCTTGCAAGAGCACGTCAAGTCGCGTCTCTCGTGGCACAAGTACCCGCGCGAAGTCGTGTTCGTCGACGACCTTCCGCGCAACGACCGCGGCAAGATCGACCGCAAGGCGATCAGGGCAGACGCGCTCAAGGACGGCGCTCGATGAGCGCCGCGCCGCTCGGTGCTCACTGGAAGAGCGCCCCGCTCGCACTCGGCGAGTGCACGATGGCCGACTGCGCCGAAGTGCTCGCGGGACCGACGGCGGTCGCGCTGCTTCCCGTGGGCTCGACGGAGCCTCACGGGCCGCACCTGCCGCTCGCGACCGACGCGTTGCTGGCCGAAGAGAACGCGCGTCGCGCGACCAAAGCGCTGCGTGATCGCGGCGTCAGCACGGTGTACGCGCCGGTCGTCTCGTTTGGTGTCACGCGATACGCGGCGGGGTTCTCCGGCGCGATCACGATCAGCGAAGCGGCGCTGATCGGCTACCTCGTGGCGGTGATCGAAGGCCTGCGCGGCGCGGGATTCGCGCTGGTGTGCGTGACGAATCACCACCTCGAGCCCGAGCACGTGACCGCGGTCGAGCGCGCGGTCGCCGCCGCGCGAGAGGCCCGAGGCGGCGTCGTGTTCGCCAATCAGCTCACCAGGCGATGGGGCCGTACGTTGTCCCACGAATTCAAGCGAGGCGCGTGTCACGCGGGCAGCTACGAGAGCTCGCTCGTGCTCGCGGCGCGACCCGAGCTCGTGCGCGAAGAGCTGCGCGCGGCGCTGCCGGACGTCGATGTTTCGCTGAGCGCTGCGATCCGCGAGGGAAAGCACAACTTCGCCGAGATGGGGCTCTCGATGGCCTACGCCGGAGAGCCCCGCGAGGCGTCTCCCGCCGCCGGTGAAGCGTTGTACGAAAAGCTCGTCGAGATGATCACAAGCGAGTGTCTCGAGGCGCTCGGCCTCGCGTCGCCGCCCGACGCAACGCCTTCGAAATGACCGCAGAATCGCCGAGGGAGCTTCGCCGCGAGCTCGGGGTGCGGTCGTCGGTGCTGCTCACCGCGGGCGCGATGATCGGGACTGGGATCTTCGTCTCGCCGGTCGAGACGGCGCGGCTCACGAGCGGCGCGTCGTCGATGATCGTCGCGTGGGCGCTCGGCGCGGTGCTGTCGCTGCTGGGCGCGCTCGCGTTCGCGGAGGCCGGCGCGGCGATGCCCGAGACCGGCGGGCTCGCGGTGTATCTTCGCAAGGCGTTCGGCGATTGGGCGGCGTTCGCCTTTGGCTGGACGATGCTGGTGGTGCTCGTCCCTGCGAGCTTCGCTTTCTTCGCGCAGGTGGCGTTCTGGAACCTCCGCGACGCGGGGATCATCAAGCAGCCGCTCTTCGCCGACGCGGTCGTCCTCGCGCTCGTCGCGGCCAACGTTCGCGGCGTTCGCGCCGGGGCAGGGATGCAAAACGCGCTGACCATCACGAAGGTCGTCGGGATCGCGCTGGTGGCGATCGTGGCGGCGGGCTTCGCAGCGAGCGGCCCTGCGATCGCTCCAACGCCAACGGCCGCGATCGCGAGGGCGCCGTCGCTGCTGGCGGCGATGGTCCCTGTGTTGTGGGCGTACGACGGCTGGATCGACATCACGAGCGTCGCCGGCGAGGTTCGCTCTCCCCGCACGACCCTGCCTCGCGCGATCGTCGGTGGAACGCTGCTGGTCGGCGCGCTCTACCTCTTTGTCATCGCGTCGGTGCTCGCGAGCGCATCGCACGGCGCGCTCGCTGCGCTCGGCGACGGAAGCACGATCTTCTCGACGGGGGCGCTCGCTTCGCCTTCGGTCCGACGGTGGCTCGCGTCGCTCGTGGCCGTCGCTTCGGTCGGCGCGGCCGCCGTCGGGTACATGAGCGGCGTGCGGGTCGTGTACGCGGTCGCGAAGGAGGGGCTCTTGTTCGCGCCGCTCGCGCGCGTGTCCTCGCGCGGAGTGCCTGCAGTGGCTTTGATTGTGTGTGCTGCGATCGCCCTGGCGTACATCCACTCGCCGCTTCGGAAGCTCGGCGAGGTCTTCGTGCTCGGCGCGTGGCCGTTCTACGCGCTCGGGGCGCTCGCGGTCGTACGCCTGCGGCTGCGGGGAGCATTTTCCTCGGAGGTCAGCGCGGAGGAGCAACTTCGGTTTCGGACGCCGCTGTTTCCGATTCCTCAGATTGTGTTCGCGGTCGTGAGCGTCGCGATCGTCGTCGCGTACGCGCTGCGTGAGCGCCGCAACACATTGATATCACTTGGAACTATCGCGATCGGCCTGGCGCTGTACCCCGTCGTACGCTTCGCGCGGTCTCGACGCGCTCGATCGACGTAAGCGCACTTGCGCGGGCGGCGGGGGATGCGCAGTGCTGAGCCGCTGCCGTCTTTTGCCACGACAACGTCGCTGGCGATCGCGCGGCGAGCTGCCATCAGACTTCTCACAGGGGCGACGGTCCGACCCCGCGGACCGTAGGGCGGGATGGCAAACGCTGACACTTTCACGAGCCGACACGATCGGCGTGAGGGAGTAAGTCCATGATGAAGTCGATCGTCGTCGCGCTCGTCACCATGATCGTCGCCGCTGGCGCAGGCTGTCGCGGCGAGGGGCACGCGCAGTCGGCGCCGTCGGCGCAGGCTGTCTCGGCGACCGCAGCGTGCGCGCGGTTGATGACCCTCTGTCAGGGCAACGAACAGGATCGACGCGAGTGCGAGCGAACGATGGCCGAGGTTCGACCCGGCGTCGACGCGGACAACGTCGCGCGCACGGCCCGGTGTATGGGCGAGGCTCGCACGTGCGGCGAGGGGACGGGCTGCATGGCCGGAAGCGCCGCGCGCGCAGGAGCGAACTTCCTGCGTGACTTCACGAACGGCTTTACGCGCTAGCCGACGCGGTAGCGCGCAACGCGGCGTCCGGTCGGGTCGACGCGATCGACGATCCCGTCGTACTCGATCCAAGCGCCTCCGTCTTCGAGCGTCACGCTGGCCGTGCGTCCTTCTGGAACCGAGACGGCGTAGGTCACGCGTTCGTTCGCGCTCACCGCGACGTCGCCGCCCGAGTGGTAGAGCAGCACGCCGTTGCCGAGCTCGGCCGTCGGCGCCTTGGTGACCTCGGGGCGCGCGACGGCGAACCGCCGTCGACCTTCGGCGTCGACGACGATGCACTCGATGCGTCGTCCGCTCTTCTCCCAGCGGTCTCGCACGATGGCGACGCCTCCGCCGCGCAGAGGCAGCGGGCTCGCGCCCTGCACGAGCCAGCGCACCGAAGGCCTCGGCCCGCGCACATCGACGCGCGCGACGACCTCGCTCGAGGCGAGCAGCACATGGCCGTCGCCCGACGGCGCGATCTGCGCGTTCTTGTCGACGGGGATGTTCCATCGCTCGGCGCCGTCGGGCAGGGCGAGCGAGAGCAGCCTCCAAGGCGGCTCGACGACGTGCACGGTGTCGCCGAAGGAGACCGCGCTCCCTGCGCCAACGGAGGACGCTTGCCACGCGATCGATGCGTCTTCGCGCAGGACCATCTGCGACTGGTAGCCAGCCACGTAGAGGCATCCGCGCGGCAAAGACAGCGCGTCGAACGAAGACGCGCGGCCGTCGTGCACGGACGGACCGCGGACGGTTCCGTTGTCGTCGACGATGTACGCGAGCGAGCCTGCGCCCTCGGAGCTCGCGCTGAGCGCGACGAGGACCACCGCGCTCGAGCCGCGAACCCTCGCGACGAACGTCTCGCGCGACGCGCCGTCGAGGTCTGCGCGCCACAGAACACGATCTCCGCGGAGTCGTACGAGCTGCGTCTTGTCTCCGCTGCTCTGGGCGACCACGCGCGATCCGTCGTCGAGCTCGAGCGCGCTGCGCGGAGGGACGGCGCTGCCCGCTTTGCGATGGACGAACGTTTTCGGACGAACGTCGCTGAGCTTGGGCAAATCTGGAGTCGAACGCGCGAACACGCGGGTCACGAGCGCGCGAAAGAGCTCTGTGCATGCGACAGAGCCCTGCTCGATCCACCCGAGCGCGTCGCGATCGCGCGTGGGCATCTCTGCAGAGAGCTCTTCGAGGTGCTTTCGTCGCAGCTGCGGCGAGAGCGCGGCGAGCGCGAGCGGAGTGCGGTCGAGCAGCGCGGCTCGTGCGGACTCGTGCTGCACAACGCAAACGTCGTGCTGCGCGACATCGGCGCGGTCACGAACGGTTGTTACGACGTCGACGAGGTAGCTCGAGCAGCGCGTGCATCGGGCGACGCGTAGCTGTCTGACGCCTGGTTCGGGCGCGAGCGTGGCGCCGAGGAGCCACTCGATGTCGTCTTTGGGCTCGCTCGAGCCGAAGCCCTTTCGGCAGCGATCGCAACGTTCTGTCATGCGGGCGCTCCGGTGTCGTAGAGGTCCACGCGCGCGGCGTTGGTGCGTGGGACAGCGACGAGCCCGTCGCTCACCGCCGCCCATCGGGCGCCAGAGCCGCCGTCGCCGATCTCGATGATCCGCGCTCCGGCTGCGTCGACAGCGACCATGCGTTGCGGGTGTGTGCCGCCGGCGCTCGGCCGCTCGAAGGCGACCGCGCCACCCCCGCGGATGCCAGCGATTTCGATGGAGGTCGTGAAGTCGATGACCTCGCTCGGGGGCGCGCCCGGGGCGACGACGATCGCCGCTCGATCGCCGACGCGGGCGAGGGCGCCGCTGACGGTGGGCTGCCCGGCGCGGGGACGCTCGAAGATCGGGGCTCCGTCGCGAAGAACGAACACTCGCTCGCCGCTCGCCGTCGACGCGAACACGAGCGCTTCGCCGCCGACGAAGAACCCAGCGCCCATCGCAGAGGTCGACGCGGGAAGCGACGCGCTCCAGACGGGAACGCCGTCGTCGTCGACGCACTCGACCTTCGCCGGAGGTCCGCTCCCGAGTCGCAAGTTGGAGTCGGCGGTGTTCGGCGCAGCAACGAGTCCGCCCACGAACGCGCGCAGTCTCGGAAGGGCCGATGCGTCATCGACGTCGAGCGAGCAGAGCACTCGGTCGAGCCTGATCGTGAGGCGTCGGGCGACGCTGTCGACGCGAATCGCCGTGGGCCGTCCATCGACTGGGATGCGTGATTTCACCGCTCCGGTGACCAGATCGACGCACGCGACGGACGTTCCGTCGAAGGCGAAGAGCCTTCGGCCTTCGACGAAGTACGGGGCGTCGACAGAGGGCCGCGCGAGGTCTGCGACGACGTCTCCGTGCGCGTCGAGCACGAGGTGTCGATCGTCGAGGTGAAGGATCGGTCCGTGCTCGGTCTCGCTGATGGAAACCGCGCGGCCATCACGCCACCCGAGCTCGGGTCGCGAGACGTCCATCGAGATCTCGCCGGAGGACGTGATGGCGATCAAGCGCGGCGTTACGCCGGCGGTGGTGCTGTAGCCGACGACCCACGCCGACGCCGGGAGGCCGAAGGGAGAGGGCTGCGCGAAGATGGCGACGCCGCGCGGCTCGAGCTTCAGCGGTCGAGCGAATCGAGTCGCGCGGCGGCCGAGGCCCACGATCGTCGCGCCTGATTCGGTGTTGATCGCGGTCGCGATGAAGCCACCTCGGGCAGGAACGATGAACGGGTTCGGTCCGCCCGCGGCCGAGTACGTCCACGTCGGGGCTGTCAGCACAGTTTCGGGACAATAGCACGTACGCGAGCGTTCACAGCGACCCGAGTCTCGGCGACGCTCGTTCGCCACCCTCTTCGTGACCGCCTGCTGGCGGACGCCGCGTGCGCGTTCTCTGCGCGCCAGCGTATGTTCTCCGCCGAGATGAGCGGTTCGCAGTTGATCGATCGTTGGCGCGCGCGGGGCAGAATCGTTCGGGTCGCCGGCCACGACCTGTTCGTGGTGGACGAGGGGGAGGGGCCGTGCGTGCTGGTGCTGCACGGCTTTCCGACGAGCGGCTACGATTTCAGCGCGGTCCTGCCCGAACTCACGCGCTCACGCCGCGTGATCGTCGCGGATATGCCCGGCTACGGTCTCTCGTCGAAGCCCGAGGCGTACTCGTATTCGCTCGAAGCGCAGGCGGACGTCCTGCTCGAGCTGTGGTCGAAGCTCGACGTCGAGCGAGCGCACCTCGTCGCCCACGACATGGGAACCTCCGTCGCCTGCGCGTTGTTGGCGCGGCGCGATCGCAAAGCGCTCCAGCTCTCGTTGGACAGCGTCGCGCTCTGCAACGGCAGCGTCTTCATCGAGATGGCGAAGCTCACGCCGTCCCAGCGGCTGCTACGCAATCGCGTGCTCGGACCGCTCTTTGCGGGCGTCGGCTCGCGGGCCGTGTTCGGCCTGCAAATGCGGCGGATTTTCGGGAGGATCGACGCTGTTCCCAGCGAAGAGCTCGACGCGATGTGGGAGCTGTTGTGCGTCGCGGACGGGCGAAGGCGGCTCCCGGCGATCATTCGGTACATCGACGAGCGCTACGAGAAGGCTTCGGAGTGGCTTCCGCCGCTCTCGCGATTGGACCTGCCGAGCTTGATTTTGTGGGGCGAGCGCGACCCGGTGTCGGTCGTCGGGATCGCCGAGCGCCTCGCGCGCGAGATCCCAGGAGCGCAGCTCGTGCGCATGGACCGCGTGGGTCACTATCCAATGGTCGAAGACCCCGCTCGATTCTCCGCGGCGCTCTTGGGGTTCTGGCATCGGATCGACGGTGTGCGATGAGAGCTGCGTCGCTCGCGCTTCTCGCGCTCGTCGCCTCGGGCTGCGCGTCGACGACCAGCCCGTCGCGCCAGACATCGTCCGCGCCGCGACCGCACGCGTCCTCGGCCCCAGCGCCGCAGGGCGAGCGAGTGACGCTCTCGACGTTGGTCTCGCATGTTCGTTCGATTCGTCGAGACGATCCGCGACGGGCTGACTTGTTCGCGCGCGTTGCGGAGAACGCGATCGCCCTCGCGATGGACGAGCGGCCCGCGATCGACTTCGCCGGCAGGACGCCATGGCGACCGGCGCCCGCGTCGCCCGTTGGGGACGAGGCGATCGAGCCGGGCCCAGAGTTCGCGCCGCCAGAGCGGGATTCAGCAGCGGTCGCGCAGCTCGACGCAGAGCAGCGAGAATCATTGGCTCAGTTCGATCGATCGATGATGTTCGCCGTCGTCGTGCTCCAGCGCAGGATCGCCGAGCATCCGAGCGCGCCGCGGACGGACGAGGCGATCTTTGCGTTGGCGCATGCGCTCGAACTCTGGCGGCGCGCCGACGAGACGCGGCGGGCGTACATGGAGCTGATCCGTCGGTTTCCCGCGAGTCCTCGCGCGGCCAACGGGTGGGTCTATTTCGGCGACGACTATTTCGATCGCGCGGATATGCCCAACGCGCGTCGATGTTACGAGCGCGCGTTGACGTTCGAGCGCGTTGACGTCGGGTCGTACGCGGCGTTTCGGCTCGGTTGGGGGTGCGCCAACGAGGCTCGATACGCAGACGCCGTCGAAGCGTTTTCGCGGGCCGTCGCGCTCGCTCGCGGGTCAGGTTCGGCGAACGCCGCCGCGGTCCTGCGCTCTGCGCAGCGCGACGCGCTGATGCCCATCTCGCGCGTGTCGAGCTCGCCGCAGTCGATCCTCACCGCGATCGAAGCGATGACCGAAGGAAACGCGTCCGAGACCGCTGCGCTGCTCGAGCGAATGCTGAACATGCTCTCCGAGTCCGCCGAACACGAGGCGGCCCTCGCGCTCTTCGAGCACGTGTCCGCGGCGCATCGCGAGTGGGGCTGCGCCAACCGCGCGCTCGCCGAGACTCTCGGCGTTCGGAGCCCTCCGCTCGCGTCGCGCGTGCAGCGATCGGTCGCGTCGCTCGCCTGCCAGCCATAACCGCTGGCGATCCGACGAGCGCGGCGGTCGTCGTCGCGAAAGACGAACGCTACTTCTTCTGAGGGAGCGCGGCTTTGCGCAGGGGCGCGGCCGGGTGAAACGTCCACTTCGGGTAATCGCGCTCTGCGGAGTTGAGCTCCCACTCGCTCTTGAACAGCGCGACGGGCGCGCCGTCCTGGTCGTAGACGCAGGTGCCGTATCGCGCGCGGTCGAGCGCCTCGGGCGATGCGTCTTCGCCGGTCACCCACCGAGCGTGAGTGAAGGGAAGGGAGTCGAGCTCGACGGGGGCGCCGTACTCGTTCTCCATGCGGTACTTGAGCACCTCGAACTGCAGCGCGCCGACGACGCCGAGGATGGGGTCCTTCTCGTTGCCCTTGATCGTGAAGGCTTGGACGGTTCCTTCTTCGACGAGCTGATCGAGGCCGGCGATGAACTGCTTGCGCTTCATCGGGTCTTTGACTCGCAGCCGCGCGAAGTGCTCCGGTGAAAATCGCGGAACGCCCTCGAACAAGCGCGAGCTTCCTTGCGTGAGCGTGTCGCCGATGCGCAGGTTGCCCGGGTCGAAGACGCCGAGAATATCCCCGGGAAAAGCCTCTTCGACCGCGGTTCGCTCCTGCGCCATGAACTGCTGCGGCCGCGACAGGCGCAGCTCTTTGCCGAGCCGCACGTGAAAGACCTTCATCCCGCCTTCGTATCGACCGCTGCACACGCGGAGAAACGCGATGCGATCGCGGTGCGACTTGTCCATGTTCGCTTGAATCTTGAACACGAAAGCCGTGAACTCTTTGTCGCTCGTCTCGACAAGTCCGTCGTCGGCCTTGCGCGCGCCAGGCTCCGGCGCCATCGCGATGAAATGGTGCAGAAACGGGCCAACACCGAAGTTGTTCATCGCGCTGCCGAAGAACACCGGCGAGATCGAGTCTCCGCGCTGAAACGCCTCGAGGTCGAAGGTGTCAGCGGCCATGTCGAGCAGGTCGATCTCGTCGTGCAGCTGCTTCCACAGGCGTTCGCCGACGACGTCGGGCAGGCGCGGATCGGTCATGTCGACGACGAGCTCTTCAGCGATGGAAGAGCCCTTGGCTTGCTCCTCGAAGAGGTGAACCTTCTTGGTGCGGCGGTCGTACACGCCCTTGAACTCGTCGCCCGAGCCGATGGGCCAGGTGACGGGGGTGCAGCGAATTCCCAGGAGGTTTTCGATCTCGGTCATCAGGTCGAACGGGTCTTGTCCGGGACGATCGAGCTTGTTGATGAACGTGACGATCGGCGTGTTGCGCATGCGACACACCTGAAAGAGCTTTCGCGTCTGCGTCTCGACGCCCTTGGCGGCGTCGATCAGCATGACCGCGCAGTCCGCGGCGGTGAGCGTTCGATAGGTGTCTTCGCTGAAGTCCTGGTGTCCGGGGGTGTCCAGGAGGTTGAAGCGCGTGCCCTCGTAGACAAACTGCATGACGCTCGAGGTCACGGAGATGCCGCGTTGCTTCTCGATCTCCATCCAGTCCGAGGTGGCCGCGCGGCGGGCCTTGTTGGACTTGACGGCGCCGGCGAGGTGGATCGCTCCGCCGTAGAGCAAGAGCTTCTCGGTGAGGGTGGTCTTGCCCGCGTCGGGGTGCGAGATGATGGCGAAAGTGCGCCGAGGCGCGTGAGCGAAGGATGGATCAGCCATGGTTGCGTTGCGCTCGGGTGAGCGGTTGGGCGTCGAGCCTGAGGGACTAATTGGTTGACGCGCGAGGGCTGGTGCTTATCCTCCGCCGCACGTTTCGCCAATGGGGGCGATACGGTTTCGACGTGGGTTGTGAAGGTTCAGCAGCGTGACCGCCGATGATCGTGACGGCGCAAGCAACACGATCAAACAAGAGAAGCGAACGACAACGCTCTCGCTCTCGCCGCCTAATTAGCGTGTGAGACGTCTCCCGAAGAGTCCGCCCGTACTCTTCGACGAGGCGCCAAAGAACGGGATGCCTCCCGGGGACCGCACCCCGACCTGGGAGAAAGATAAAGGAGTGATTGCCTGCGAGGGAGCCTGTCTGTCGGCGACTTCGCGGGTGAAACAAAAGACAGACTAGGTTCCGTAGACGCTGAGCTCGAACGCTTGCGGACCCGGGTTCGACTCCCGGCGCCTCCACCAGTCACAGGCAGTCAGCCCCGTGGTCGACCCAATCGATCACGGGGCTGCTTGCGTTTCTCCGCCCGCGGGACCGAGGTCGTCAGTTTCGCAGCACGCAAGAGCCGCCGCACGGCGCGTTGCAGCATCGGCCGTAAGCCGGGTTGGTCGACATCGTGCACAGCGTCGTTCCCAGTGGGCATCGACCGCACGCGCCTTCGAAGCACACCGCGAGCGGTCCCCCAGCGGAGCGGCACTCAGCCGAGCACTCCCCGCAATGCGCGGCGTCGAAGCGCGTGTCGACGCACAGACCGCCGCACACCATATTGAACGGCGTCGGAGGACAGCCCGGCGAAGCGCACGCGCCGCCGACGCAGATCTGGTCGCTTGGACAGAGGCGACGACATCCGCCGCAATTCGTGCGATCCGAGAGCGGATCGACCTCGCAGCCGTTCGCCAGCTGGCCGTCGCAGTCGATGGAGCCGGGACGACAAGGCGCCACGCACCGTCCACCGACGCAGCGGGCGGCGCTGGTTCCACTGCTCGAACACACGACCCCGCAGCCGCCGCAATTCGAAGGGTCGTTCTGCAGGTTGACGCAGCCCGTTCGACATTGGTTCGTACCTGGAGGGCATTCGGGCCCGACTTCGACTACCACGATGTCCGTCACCACAACGTCCGAAGGTGGACCGAGCTCGCTCTCGACCTTGTCCGTGGAAACGTCGATCGTCGCGGCGTCCACACGCTCGAGCTCGCGCCAGTAGCGCGGCTCGCCAACCAATCCGCAGGCGGACGATCCGAGCGACACAAGAACCACGACCGATCTGCGCATCTCGCAGGCTCCTCGAGAAAGGACGCGACAGAGGCCCGCCGCGCTGATTGATCGAGTGTGCGCCGGACCGACGTCAAGGGCGAGCGGTTGGCGTCGGTTCGAGCGATCTCACCAACGAGAAGGATGCGGAAGCGGCGTGTTGGGTGGGATCGACGCAAGTCGCGTCGAGATCCGTTCGTCGAGGTGCAGCGTTTCGGCGGTCAGGCGTTGGGCTCTGTCCGAGGTCCCTTTGAACGAGAGGCCGGGGTATGCTCTGTGCGGATGAAGCGACCAATCACGGTGCTCCTGTGCTGCGTCGTCAACGCGTGCGCGACTGGGGCGGCCTCCGCGCCGGACGCCGAGCTCGACAGCGCGGTCGTCCGCGACGCGACGACGATGGATCAGTCGAACGCATCCGACGTGATCATCGCGAGCGACGCGCCTGACGATCGGATCGCGGTCGACAGCGGCGTCGCAGAGGTCACCTGGTACGAGCACATTCGACCGATCGTTCGGTACCACTGCACGAGCTGCCATCGCGTTGGTGAAGTCGGGCCGTTCGCCCTCGATTCGTACGATACGGTCCAGCCGCGGGCGCGCTCGGTGCTCGGTGCCGTCGAGTCACGCCAGATGCCGCCGTGGATGCCGATGGCGGGCTGCTCGTCGTTTCAACACAATCGATCGCTCAGCGACGCGCAGATCGCGTTGATTCGCCGGTGGGTGACCGAGGGAACGGCGCGCGGAGACCCGGCGCGCGCAGCGATGGACCCGATGCCGATGGTTGTTCCGTTTCGGACGGACATGCGCCTCACGATGGCGGCGCCGTACGCGCCGAACTTCAACGCGTCGGCGACGATGGCCGATGACTATCGGTGCTTCGTTCTTTCCCGTTCGATGCCGCGAACGGTGTGGGTCACCGGCTACGACATCGAGCCTGGCGTGAGGGCGATGGTTCACCACGCCAACGTTCATGCGATTCCCGCTGCGAGCGCCGCGGGGCTGACCTCCGATCCGCGCGGATACTCTTGCTTCGGCGGTGCAGGATTGTCGAACTCGAGGATGGTCGGCGTGTGGGTTCCGGGCACGCCGCCGGCGAAGTACCCAGAGAACACAGGTATTCAAATCAACGCAGGCGAAGCCGTCGTCGTGCAGATGCACTACTACCGCTTCACCGCCGGCGGCGCGGCGCCTCCGCCGGACCAGAGCTCGGTCCTGCTCGAGTTGAGCCCCGTGGCGCCAGCGCGGCTCGCGCAGCTCGTGGGGCCGGGCGCAGACGCGTTTTCGGTGCCGCCGCGGACGATGGGATACGCCGTGAATGGCACATGGACAGTCCCGACGCGAGGCACCTTGTGGGGGGTGCTTCCGCACATGCACAAGATCGGTCGGCGCATCAGCGTTCGTATCGGCGACACGTGCGCGGTGGACATCCCTCAGTGGGACTTTCACTGGCAGCAAGCGTACTTCTACTCGTACAACGGCGGGATTCCTGTGGCCGCGGGCACGCGGACGTTCGTGACGTGCGAGTACGACAACACGTCGAGCGTCGCGGTGCGGCAAGGCGAGGGGTCGGACGAAGAGATGTGCGGCGCGCCCTTCTATTACACGCCGGAGTGAACCATGCGTCGACCCACGAACACGCGAGTGCGGTCTTCACGGTGGGGTTTGTTCGCGCTGGCGTCCTTGCTCGTGGCTCGCTGTGAAGATAGCTCTGTCACGCAGCGAGACGCCGCGCGGGACCGTGCGTCGAGCGTCGATGTGCGCGCGCTCACGGACGCCGCAGACGCGACGATCAGCGATGCGTCCAACGACGTGCAGACGATCGACGTCCCATCGGTGAGCGACGTCATCGTGTCGGACGTCGGCCGGGACGCAGCGACCGCAGACAGCAGCTCCTGCGCTGGGCGAGCGTTCGGCCAACGCTGCGCCGACGGGCTCGTTTGTGACGGACGCGGCGCGTGCGCGGTTCGTCGCCCCTGCGCCTTCGAGAGCGCTGGTCGTTGGCTCTACCCCGATGGCGCCGCGCGCAGGCTGCTCGAGACAGTGTTCGCGTACGGGCGGTACTACAACTTCTGGATCAAC
>LNFM01001715.1_pt1 | contig 50652 bp, 47 predicted proteins | sample 596031 | NCBI WGS metagenome assembly LNFM01 (sample SAMN04254537, study PRJNA301005) | activated carbon metagenome | isolation source: dual media filters at the Ann Arbor, Michigan drinking water treatment plant | place: USA: Ann Arbor | reverse complement strand
CCGGTATGGCCCGCGCCGGCTTGCCCGCCTGAACGGCAAGGCCGCGGTTCTCGACCTCCATCAGGATCGCATCGAGTTCGAGCTCGGTCAGATGTTCGATGCCGATGAAGCGGTCGTCCGCCTGCTTGATCGCGAACAGCAGCTCATCCAGCTTGGCCTGCATCGCCGCGCCGTCCCGGTTCTGGGTGTTCTGGATCAGGAAGACCATCAGGAAGGTGATCACCGTCGTGCCGGTGTTGATCACCAGCTGCCAGGTCTCACTGAAATTGAAGATCGGCCCGGACGCCGCCCAGCCCAGGATGATCGCCAGGCAGGCGATGAAGGTCCAGGGCTTGCCGGCGACCTTGGCGGTCGCGGTGGCGAATTTGACGAACTGCCTTTCCATCGCGCCTCAACCGCCATTCGCGGGCGAAGGTTGCACCAGCGTTGGCGGGCGTCGTTCATGCGTCGCCTGCTCATAGGCGTGGCCCAGCGACAGGATGCGGGCGTCATCCCATTTTCCGCCTATGAAGCTGATCCCCACCGGCATGCCCCGATCGAAGCCCATCGGCACGGTCAGGTGCGGATAACCCGCCACCGCCGCCAGCCGGCTGGCCGAGCCCTGGGCGTTGTCGTCGTCCTCGCGGTCATTGGTCCAGGCGCGCGAGGTGGTCGGGGCGATCAGGGCGATGACGCGATTGTCGGCCATCATCCGGTCGATGCCCTCGGGCCCCGAGGCGCGGAACGACCGCTCGCGCGCCTCGACATAGGCCGGGTCGTCCAGCCCGCCGGTGGTCTCGGCGCGCTCGAACAGCTCCTGTCCGAAAAGCACGGTCTCGCGCGGCTCGGCGGCATTGAAGGCGATGACGTCGGCCAGGGTCCGGGTCCGCACCTGCGTCGGGTCGGTCGAGGCGAGATAGAGGTTCAGGTCGTGCTTCAGCTCGGTCAGCAGCACCGTCAGCTCCCAGCCGCCGATCTGGCGGAAGTCCGCCGGCGGCTCGGTGATCTCGACAATCTCGGCCCCCGCCGCGCGCAGGTTGACCAGCGCCCGTTCGAACTCGGCCCGGGCCTCGGCGGAGTAGCTGGAAATGAGGAAGCGCATCACGCCGAGGCGGGCACCTTGCAGAGAGCCTGCATCCAGCGCCTCGCGATAGTCGACCCGGCGCGCGTCAGCCTCGACCGTCGCGGGGTCCAGCGGGTCGGACCCCGCGATGGCGGTCATGATGGCGGCCGCGTCGGCGACGGTTCGCGTGATCGGGCCGGCGGTGTCCTGTGAATGGCTGATCGGCACGATGTGGGTGCGGCTGACCAGTCCGACGGTCGGCTTGAACCCGACCACGCCGTTGACGGAGGCCGGGCAGGTGATCGAGCCGTCGGTCTCGGTGCCGAGGGTTCCACGGACGAGGCCAATCGCCACGGCTACAGCGCTGCCCGATGACGAGCCACAGGGCGTGCGCTCCGGGTCCCAGGGATTGCGGGTCTGGCCGCCGACGGCGCTCCATCCGCTGATCGAGTTGGGCGAGCGGATGTTCGCCCATTCGGACAGGTTGGCCTTGCCGCCGATCACGGCACCCGCTTCGCGGAGGCGTGTCACGACGGGCGCGTCGCGACCGGGAGCGTTGTCGATCAGCGCCAGCGAACCGGCGGTGGTCGGCATGTCGGCGGTTTCGATATTGTCCTTCACCAGCATCGGAAATCCGCGCAGGACCTCGCCGTCACCGACCTGAAAATGCGTGCCGGGAGCCCAGCGGATCACGCTCCGATACGGCGCGTCCGCTGGTCCGAGCATCTCGGCGAGCGACGCAGCTTGCCCAATCGGCTCGCGGCAGACTTCGATCTCCGCGCCGTCGGGAATGGGACGTCCCGACTCAGCCGCGCGCCGACGGAAGTCCGCCTGCTCGGCCGCGGGCATCTCGCTCAGGATGCGACAGTTCCGCTGCGGGTCCGCGGCCGCCTGGGCCTGGGCCTGCGGTGCCCAGACCGAGGCGGCGACCAGCGCCGCCCCCGCGATCAGTCCTGCGCGGCGGGTGCCCTTGAACCGATCGTGCGGTCGAGGAAGTCCAGATAGGTTCGCCATTGCTGCAACTGCCTTTCGTTAGAGCATCATCTCGAATGGCACGCTGCGACTCTGCAGGCCGTCGATGACGCGGGTGGCGTTTTCGAAGATGACATTGTCGTCGGCCATGCCGTGCAGCAGCAACAGCCGTCCGGTCAGCTGGTCCAGCTGGTCGAGGACATCGGAGGCGGCATAGCCCTCGGGATTGGCCTCGGGCGTCGACATGAAGCGCTCGGTATAATGGGTGTCGTACAGGCTCCAGTCGGTGACAGGGGCTCCGGAAATGGCCGAGGTCAGACCCATCGCCGGCTCGGTCAGCATATGCAGGGTCATGAAGCCGCCGTAGCTCCACCCCATGGCCGCGATCCGATCGTCGGCGACATAGGGCAGCGACCGCAGATAGTTGATGGCCAGCACCTGATCCTCGATCTCGGGCTGGCCCATCTTCAGATACAGGGCCTGTTTGAAGGCCGCGGACCGGTCGCCCTCGCCACGATTGTCGAGGCGGAAGACGATATAGCCTGCCTCGGTCAGCAGTTGATTGGTCGCACCCTGCCAGCCGCGCCGGACGCCGCCACCCGAAGGGCCACCATAGACCTGCATGACCACCGGATACTGCTTCGTCGGATCAAAGCCCGGCGGCGTGGTCATCTGCCAGACCAGGGTCTCGCCATGACTTTCGAGCGTGCCGAAGGTCACCTCGCCGCGACGCGAAACATACGGATAGATCGGGTGGTCTGCGTCCAGCCGGTTCTCCTCGATCCAGCGCACGAAGGTCCCGTCGGCGCGATACAGGCCCGACTGCGTCGGCGTGTTCAGGTCGGTGTAGTTGCCGACGAAGGCGGTGCCCGTCCTGTTCATCGACGCGCCCCACCAGCCGCCGCCCGGCGTCACCGCGACGGGCGTCATGGTCCGGCGCAGGCTGGCGCGGAACAGCTGCTGTTCGATCGGCAGCTCGCGCCCGTCGCGCATCGAGGCGGTGAAGAAGACCTCGCCGGTCCGCTGGTTGACCCCGTTCAGACCCTTGACCGGCCAGTCGCCCGATGTGATCGCCCGGATGCGGCGGCCGTCGCGGCTGTAGAGATAGAGGTGCCGCCAGCCGGTCTCTTCCGACGACCAGATGAAGTTGCCGTCGTCGAGCGGCTTGAAGTCGTTGGTCAACGGAACCCAGGCGTCCGAGGTCCGCGTCAGGATCACCCGCGAGGCACCCGTGGCCGGATCGACGCTCAGCAGGTCGAGCGTCTTCTGGTCGCGCGACTGGCGCTGGACATAGAGGGTGCGGCCGTCGGCCGACCAGTCGACGCGGGCCAGATAGATGTCGGCATTGGCCCCCAGATCGACCTTCGTCCGCTGGCCCGTTTCCCGGTCATGGACATACAGTTCGACCACGGCGTTGGGGCGGCCGGCGCGCGGATAGCGCTGCTCGATCACGCTGGCCCCGCCGCCGGTGATGTCCAGCCGCGGGATGATGTCGACGGTGCTTTCGTCGGTGCGTTGCAGGGCGATATGGCGTTCGTCCGGGCTCCACCAGTAGCCGGTGTCGCGGTCCATCTCCTCCTGGGCGATGAACTCGGCGGTGGCCCAGGTGATCAGGCCCTCGCCGTCGGTCGTCACCGCCGTCTCGCGGTTTCCGTTCAGGTCCAGGACGACCAGATCCTGATCGCGCACGAAGGAGACGAAATTGCCCCGGGGAGAGACCTTGGCGTCGATCTCGTCGGCCGGGGTTTCGGTCAGGCGGCGCACCGCCCCGCCTTCACGCTCGGCCAGGAAGATGTCGCCTTCCAGCGGGGCGAGGATGTAGCGCCCCTGCTGGTCCCAGGAATATTCGACCACGCCGCGCTGGCTGATCCGCATCCGCTCGCGCCGCGCCTTCTCGGCCTCGGACAGTTCGCCGGCGTCGGGGACCAGGGCCCGGGCGTCGATCAGTTTGAACGGCTCGCCGTCGCCCGTCGGCGCGGCCCACAGATCCAGCACATCGACGTCGTCCTCGCGCGAGCGCAGGAAGGCGACCAGTTCGCCGTCGGGCGACAGGCTGACGCCGCGCGCCACCGGCCCGGCCAGCGACGGATTGGCGAACACCCGCTCGGGCGTCAGGACGGCCGGGTCCGCGGTTTGCGCCATGACGGCGGTGAACGGCGAAAGGGCCGCGAGAAACAGGGTGGAGGCGAGGAGTTTGTTGCGCATGTCGCGGACGCTAGCGGTCGTTTCGCCCGACGTCATCCCCGATTCCGCACCCGCGCCACCCGGGTCGAGAGTACACTGTGAGGCCCGGAAATTATCGGCACGACGAGCACCCCCGCGACGGGTCGTCGTCAGCCAGGTCCGGAGTTCCGGATATCGATGCCCTGTCGTGTTTCGGACCGCCAAAATTCCCTCTCCCCGTGGCCGTTTCTCATAGAGGCACATGGGTGCGTCAGCTTTGGTCGCAGGCGGGCACGCGGGGGTCGAGTGAGGTCGTAACAGGGGGCGGAAAGGCACCTTTGGGGGTCAAGAGGGGCGCGATGATCAGGGGCGGGAAGACAGCATCAGGACGGACGCCGGGCGAACATGTCCGGCGCGACACCCGCATCCCTTCCCCCCTCGCCTCTCACCCCCTAAGAAGCGCGCAATGACCGACGTCGCCGCCCCTCCGCCGCCCGCGAAAGCCTCCGCCTTCCATGAGCTGGAAGTGCTGTGGGTACGCCACTGGACCGACCAGCTGTTCAGCTTCGCCATCGCCCGTCCCGAGGATTTTCGCTTCCGCTCGGGCGAATTCGTGATGATCGGCCTGCCGGGAGCCGACGGCGGCAAGCCGGTCCTGCGCGCCTATTCCATCGCCAGCCCCGGCTGGGCGGAGGAGCTGGAGTTCCTGTCGATCAAGGTGCCAGACGGTCCCCTGACCTCGCGCCTGCAGAAGATCCAGCCGGGCGACACCGTCCTGATGGGCAAGAAGCCGACCGGCACCCTGGTGCTGGACGCCCTGACCGGCGGCGAGCGGCTGTGGCTGATCGGCACGGGCACCGGCCTGGCACCCTGGCTCAGCGTGGCGCGCGATCCCGACACCTACAGCCGCTTCGGCCATGTCGTGGTCTGCCATACCGTGCGCCACGTCGCCGACCTGACCTACCGCGACTTCCTGACCTCGGGCATCCATGACGATCCCCTGATCGGCGAGGAGGCGAAGGCCCAGCTGACCTACTATCCCACCGTCACCCGCGAGCCTTTCGAGCACGCCGGACGGATCACAGACCGGATCCAGTCCGGCACCCTGTTCGACGACCTGGGTCTGCCGCACGGCTTCTCGCCCGAGCGCGACCGGGTCATGCTGTGCGGGTCCATGGCCATGATCAAGGAAACCGCCGAACTGCTCGAATCCTTCGGCATGAAGGAAGGCTCGAACGCCGAGCCGGGCGACTATGTGCTGGAGCGCGCCTTTGTCGGATAACGTCACCATCGATCCGCGCACCGCGCCGGAGGCCTGCGGCTCCATGGCCGAGGTGCGTCAGGGCGTCGACGCGCTGGACCGTGCCCTCGTCCAGCTGCTGGCCGAGCGCCAGCGCTATATGGACGCCGCCGCCCGCATCAAGCCGGACCGTTCGGTGGTGCATGACGATGCCCGGATCGAGGATGTGGTCGCCAAGGTGCTGGCCGCCGCCGGGCCCGCCGGCCTGTCGCCGGCCATCGCCGAGCCGGTCTGGCGCACCCTGATCGACCGCTGCATCGCGCACGAGTTCTCGGTCTGGGACCGCACGCGCGGCTAGCCCCTCAGGCTTCTCAGCATCAGCGCATGCCGGTAGGCCGCCACATCGGCCAGGGCGATCTCCAGCGCATCCCGCACCCGGTCGAGCAACGGCGGGGCCACGGCCTTGTCCGCCGCCTCGGCCGTCTGGCAGGCCGCCGCCAGGGTGTCGGCGCCGATGCCCGCGGCCGCGCCCCGGATGGTGTGAACGCCGTCGCGCCAGCCATCCTCGCGCACGTCCAGCATCGGCGACCACAGGGCGGCCTGCTGGACGAACAGGCCCAGCACCTCCTCGGTGATGGAGTCGTCGCCGCCGGTCATCCGCTCCAGCACGGTGAAGTCGACCGCGCCGGACAGGTCGCGCAACGCCATCAGCCGGCGGTCTCCTCGCCCTTGGCGAGCCGCGAGTTCCAGGCCGACCAGCCGAAATAGACCACCAGGCCGACGGCGTTCCAGATCACGAACCACATCTGGGTCGAGGCGCGCAGGCTGAAGAAGAAGACGATGCAGCCGATGATGGTGATCGCTCCGACCAGCCACCACAGCGGCGCCTTGAAGACGCGCGGGCGGTGCGGGTCGCGGATGCGCAGGACGATCAGGCAGACCCCGACCGCCGCAAAGGCCGCCAGCGTCCCGGCGTTGGCCAGCGAGGCCAGCTCGTCCAGCCGCATGACGCCGGCCAGGCCCGCCACCACAATGGCGGTGAAGATGGTCACCACGGCGGGCACGCCGCGCGCCGACACCTTGGCCAGTTTGCGCGGCAGCAGGCCGTCGCGCGCCATGCCGAGGAAGATGCGGCTCTGGCCGAACAGGAAGGCCAGCAGCACGGTCGGGAGGGCCACCACGGCCGAGACCGCGATCCACTGTGCCGCTGTCCCCTGCCCCATCTCGCGCAGGATGAGGGCCAGCGGCTCGGGGCTTTCGGCGAAGCTGGCGACCGGACGGGCACCGATCGCGGCGGCGGCCACGACCAGATACAGGGCCGTGCAGACGACCATGGAGCCGACGATGCCGATGGCCAGATCGCGCTCGGGCCGCTTGGTTTCCTCGGCCGCCGTCGAGATGGCGTCGAAGCCGTAGAACGCGAAGAAGATGATCGCCGCCGCCGCCATGACCCCGGTCTGGACCACGGGCTGGCCGGTGATCTGTTCCGCGAACGGCAGGGCGGGGGATCCGAAGCCATTGGGCATGAAGGGGGTGAAGTTGGCGGCGTCGAAGGCCGGCAGGGCGATGGCCACGAAGGCGATCAGGGCCACGATCTTGATGACCACGAGCACGGCGTTCAGCGTGGCGCTCTCGCGCGTGCCAAGCAGCAGCAGGCCCGTCACCACGGCGATGATGAACACCGCCGGCAGGTTGATCAGCCCGCCCTCGACGTGCGGTCCCGCCGCCAGCATGGCCGGCAGTTCGACGCCCATCCCGGCGAGGAAGCCGGTCGCATAGCCGGACCAGCCGACCGCCACGGCGGACACCACCAGCGAATATTCGAGGATCAGGCTCCAGCCGACGATCCAGGCGATCAGCTCGCCCAGCACGGCGTAGGAATAGGTATAGGCGCTGCCCGCCGCCGGCATCATGGTCGAGAGCTCGGCATAGGCCAGGGCGGCGCAGGCGCAGACCAGACCCGCGAGGGCGAAGCTGATCATCACCGCCGGACCGGCCAGGCCGGCCCCGACCCCGATCAGGGTCAGGATGCCGGTGCCGACGATGGCGCCGACGCCCAGCGCCATCAAATGCGGCCAGCCCAGCGTCTTCTTCAGCGCCGGTCCGTCGTGCGGGGCCAGCATGGCGTCGATCGAGCGCCGGCGGTTCCAGAAAGCCATGGTCGTTTCCCCCGTCGCCGCTCCCCGGCGGCTGATTCACAGGACCCTAGCCCGTCCTGCGACAAACCGAAACGGACCCCTGAATCCCCTTGCACGCGAGAGGCATTCCCATTAGGTACGCCCCCTCGCTGAAACCGGTCCCAGATCGGCGCATGCGCAGATGGCACAGGCCTTGCGAGGCTCCGTGCCGACGAATGGTCCGGGTGATTAGCTCAGTTGGTAGAGCAGCTGACTCTTAATCAGCGGGTCGTAGGTTCGAACCCTACATCACCCACCATCGTCCCCCTGGTTTCATTAAAGATTTTTCGATCCGAGAGTTCGTCACCGTTTTTCGGGCTGAGAAAAACGGTGAAAAAAACGGTAGATCGAAACCATCGTTTCGATCGCTCAGCTCATTTGTGCGCGGGCTGGCGGCATAACCAAAATCTATTCGTCCGGCGGTACGCCGCCGCCCTGCCGGAATCGAAGGACCGGATTGCTCACTCGCGGTTATTCGGCAGCGTCGGCCGCAACGGAGGCATCGAGGCCGCGGCGAAGCACCATGAACAGAGGATCGAACGCGAAGCCGAGATCGAGGAGGAGGATCTCAGCCGCCTCATCGAACGTGCCCTCAAGGGGCGCGAACGGCAGCGTGGACGCTCCTTTAAAGGCCCCGTCCCGGCTGGATGAATGCGCCGGCTGGTCGAGCTGAGCGCTTGTTCAGGCCGATCGGGTCGATCCTGCGCTCCGGGCCGACTCCGCTGTCCTGGAGAACGACGTCGGGACGCATAGATCGGAGGACGGCGACGCATGGGAGCGAACGGCGCAACCCGTAAGCGGACCGCGTGGAGGACGCCGGCTGTACGGCGGCTCCGGACTGTCGGAGGTTGTAGGCAATCCAGAGGAGCGCCGCCCATGGCCGGCACCATGCCGCCGATCCGTTTTCTTCGTACCCCGGAGGCTGGCCGCATGCTCGGTCTGTCGGGACGAACGCTGGAGAAGCACCGAACCTACGGAACGGGGCCCCGCTACCGGAAGATCGGAGGCCGGGTGGTCTACGACGAGGGCGATCTGCGCAGTTGGGCCGATCAGGGTATCCGTTCGTCGACCACCGACCCTGTCGTCGGGCCCTCCCCCGCCAAACCCGGTCATGCGAGCCGTCCGGGTGCCTGAACCAACTGATCGGGCATCTTTTCCCGGCGAGCGCGGCATCGTAGGGTGCGCGCGGCGGGTTCCGGGACGATAGGCGGCGATCTTGAGCCGGGGGACGCGTGAGCGTCGGCGGCGATCGACGGTGAAACGCCGGGCTTCAACACAGAAGTTCCTGGCCCGCCCCCTCATCCCTCCGGATCGATGAGCCCGTTCCGCACCGCGAACGCGACCGCCTCAATACGTGTCCGGACGCGCAGTTTCGAGCACACCTTCTCAAGATACGAATCCACTGTTCGCGGAGAGAGGCCCAGTATCGCGCCTATGTCGGAGGAGCTTTTGCCTCGGCTCACCCATTCGAGACATTCGGTTTCCCGAGGGCTGAGGGCGGTCGGCGCGGCGCGACCGGCGTCGGGAGCGGCAGACTGGTCCATATATCCTCCTGGTTGCGCCCGATTTTCTACGTTCGGTACGTGAGTCGGACAACGCGGGTCTCTTGCGGCGAGCCCGCAGGTTTTTTGCGGGAACGGCGAGGTGCGCTTCGGCCAAGGCTTCGGTTGCCCGATCGCCGCTCGGCGCCTAAACCGACGCGGTCGGGCGCCGCGATATAGGCGAGGAGCTTGAGCCGGGGTCCGCCGAGGCGGAGGCGGCGCTCCAAAGCCGAAGCAGCGGGCCTCGCTATCGCCGAGGATTCCAACGCCCGACCCCTCCGCCTTGCGCCGGGATTCCGTTTGATTCATGCTGGCTCGTCGGCGCTTGCGCCGTCAGGGGCGTGGAATCCCCTGTGCGATGTCGAACTCAACGACCGTTGCAGAACGGTCGCCGTGTGAGCACGGCTTGATCCTCCGCGTCTGCGCGGGCGGGGATCAGGCGCTGCGTCGTCTCTGGATTCCGGCCTCAGGCACCGAGCCCGGAGGAACACGTGACGGAGGCGAAACGGATCCGGCCTGGCGCCGAGAGCGGGCTGGGGGATCTCTACGAACGCTACTCGGCCTGGCTGGGTGATCGGCTTGTCGCCCGGGTGGGACGAACGGAGGCCGACGACCTCGTCCAGGAGACCTACCTGCGCATTGCGCCGATGCACGGCCCGGGCATTCGCCACCCGAAGGCCTTCCTCATGAAGGTCGCGTTGAATCTGATGCGGGACAGTCGCCGCCGGACAGCGACCGAAGCCCGTGCGCTCGATCGTATGGCCTCGCCGACGGTCGAGGCGGCCACGCAGGCGGATCAGGTGCTGCTCAAGCAGATCGTCCTGACCATGCCGCCCCTCTACCGTGACGTGTTCATTTTGAGTCGGTTCGGCGGTATGAGCTATCAGCAGATCGCCGCTTCGAAGGGCATCAACGTTCAGACGGTCCAGTGGCGGATGTCCCGGGCCCTCGAACACTGCGAAGCGCGTCTCGGTGGTTAGGCAGGTGCAGATGGTCGACGGAGACGTCGAAATCCGCCGCAGGGAAGCGGCAGAGTGGTTCGCCCGGCTGAACCAGCGCCGCGTCACGGGCGACGACGTCAGGGCCTTCAGCGTTTGGCGCAAATCGCCTGAAAACCTGGCGGCCTACGAGCGAGTCGAAGCGTTGTGGCGCGCCGCAGACAGCCTGTCCGGCGACCCGGACATCATCGCCGCGCTCGCGCAGGCGAAAGAGGCGCCGACGGCGGCCCCCGCCCGCCCGAGATCGCCCGGCACCGGGATATTCAAACCTCTCGGCGCGTTGGCCGCGATCGCGGCCGTCGCGGTCTGTGCGGCGGTCTGGGTTTCTCAACGCCCCCTCTCCTACAGCACCGGCGTGGGCGAACAGCGCAGCGTCCGACTGGCGGACGGATCCCGCATCACGCTCGATACCGCTTCCGAAGTCGCGGTACGCCTGCGCGGCGACAGGCGGTCGGTCGAACTTGTCGAGGGGCGGGCGCTCTTCGAGGTCCAAAGCGATACGGCCCGACCCTTCGTGGTCACCGCCGGCGGCGCCGTCGTCACGGCCACCGGCACCCGTTTCGACGTCCGCCGGATCGACGAAGGCGCGCGTGTTCTCCTCATCGAGGGTCGGGTCTCCGTGGAGCGAACCGCCGTAGAGGGCGGACGATGGACCCTCGATCCCGGTCAGCAGGTGGCTACGACCGAGGCCGGACCCCGCGTCGTGCAGGTCGATGTTCCGGTGGCCACCAGTTGGGTCGGCGGCCGCGTCACGTTCCAGGGCTCGCGCCTCGCGGACGCGATCGCCGAGATGAACCGATACAGCGAAACGCGCATCGTCCTGCGCGCCGACGCGGTCTCCGAAATCGCCGTGAACGGCGTGTTCGATACCGGCGATCAGGACGGCTTCGTCGCGGCTCTCGTCGACCTCTACGGTCTGACCGTCGAAAGTCAGGGCGACGACAGGATACTTCTCTCCGGCGGGCCGTCGGGCCCGGCCGAAAAGAAATCCTGAGGGGACTTATAGGTCTGCGCTCCCTCGTTCGTCTCCTCCCCGTCCGCATTTCCGCGGAGCATACGTCGGGGGAAAACTCATGAGGACCGCTCTCTGTTCATCGGCCGTCGCCGCGCTTCTGATGGCCGCTGCGGCGCCCGTCGCCGCACAGTCGGTCGAAGCGGTGCGTCGCTACGACATCGCGCCCGGATCGTTGAACCGCGCGCTGACGGCGTTCGCCTATCAGAGCGGCCAGCAGATCCTGTATCCGGAAGCGCTCATCGCGGGGCGGACCACGTCGGGCCTTTCCGGCGACGCCACGGCGGAAGCCGCCCTTGCCCGGATACTTGAAGGCACAGGCCTCGCCTACCGCCGCACTCGACCCAATGTCTTCATCCTGGTCGATCCCTCGCAGAACGCCGACACGGAGACGAGCGAGCTCGACGATGTGGTGGTCACCGGGAGCCTGATCAGGGGCGTGCGTGACGGCCCCTCCCCGGTCGTCGTGGTCACACGCGACCAGATCGACCGCAGCGGTCACGCCACCGTCGCCCAGGCCTTGGCGGCCCTACCCCAGAATTTCGCGGGCACGGCCAATGAATCGACCATCGGCAACGGCGCCGACCGAACCGCGACGAACGCGACCTACGGCTCCGGCCTGAACCTGCGTGGACTGGGAAGCGACGCCACCCTGGTCCTGATCAACGGACGGCGGATGGCGGGCACGGGCGGCAAGGGCGACTTCGCCGACATCTCGACGCTGCCGACAAGCGCCATCGATCGCGTCGACGTACTGCTCGACGGCGCCTCGGCCCTGTACGGCGCCGACGCCGTCGGCGGTGTCGTCAACGTGATCCTGCGGGACGACTACGACGGCGCCGAAACCCGCGCCCGGATCGGCGGCGCCGCCGACGGCGCCTCGGAGCTGCAGTTCGGCCAGACCTTCGGGCGCCGTTGGAGCGGCGGCAATATTCTCGGCAGCTACGAGTTCTACGAGCGAAGCTCGCTCGCCGCCTCCGACCGCAGGCTCGCCGGCGACGCGGATCTGCGGTGGCGAGGCGGGTCCGATCGCAGAACGATCTACGGCAACCCCGGCAACCTCGTCGGCTCGGACCCGGCCACGGGCGCCTTCGTCGTCACGCATGCGATACCGCCGGGACAGAACGGCGTCGGTCTGCGTCCGCAGGACTACCGCGCGGGGGAGGTCAATCTCAGCAATCAGAGGACGGGACTGAATGTCCTGCCGCATCAAACCCGGCACAGCGCCTATGCCGCGCTCAATCAGGACCTGGGCGAGCGGGTCCGCATCGGCGCGGATCTGCGTTTCGGGCGGCGGAGCTTCGATACCGTCGCGTCCGCGTTTTCAACGGTCCTGCGGGTCACTCAAGCCCATCCCTTCTTCGTCTCTCCGACCGGAGCGACGGCACACGACATCGCGTACGGCTTCGCGGCCGACGTCCCGAACCCGCAGGTCGAGGGCGAGGCGCAAAGCCTCGGCGCTTCGCTGGGCCTCGAAGCCGACCTGTTTTCGGACTGGCGGCTGGATGCCTACATCGCCTTCGCCGAGGAGACCGGAGACAGCGTCACCCGCGGCCTGATCAACACGACATCCCTGCGCGAAGCCTTGGGGGCCGTGGCAGACAATCCGGCGACCGCCTTCAACACCGCGGTCGACGGTTATTTCAATCCATTCGCGGATGGCTCCAACAGCCCGGAAGCGGTGCTGGACTTCATCGCCGCGGGGTACCTGCACAGCCGCAGCCGCACGACGGTCCGATCGGCCAACGCTCAGATCGACGGGTCGCTGCTCGATCTGCCGGGCGGCCGGCTCAGACTGGCGGCCGGCGTCTCGTTCCGCGAGGAGACTTACAAGCGGCAGATCGAGAGCTTCACCTCGGGGACGGCGCCGAGCATCGGCCGGCCGGTGCGAAGCGACCGGCAGGTCTCGGCGGTATTCGGCGAGTTGCGTGTGCCGGTGTTCGGTGCGGACAACGCCCGCCCCGGGTTGCGTCGACTGGATCTTTCACTCGCCGCACGCTTCGAGGACTACGGCGACATCGGGCAGACGACGAGCCCCAAGGTGGGCGTCCTGTGGGAGCCTGCTGCAGGCGTTCGGCTCAGGGCCAACTACGGGGCGTCGTTCCGGGCTCCGGCGCTCCGCGAGCTGAACGACGCCGCCAGCGCGAGTCCGACCTTTCTGCCTCGGGGCGGACAGCAGATCCTGTCGATGATCCTCTACGGCGGGAACCCCGATCTCAAGCCGGAACGGGCGGATACGTGGACGTTCGGCGGCGACTACTCGCCTGCGGCGTTCGAGGGTCTGCAGATCAGCGCCAACTGGTTCCGCACCGAATTCGACGACCGGATCGGCCAGCCGACGTTCGAGAACATTCTGATCGCGCTGTCCGATCCCGCGCTCGCGCCCTTCGTCCGGATCTTGGACACGGTCGGCAACGCCGCGGATCGGGCGGCCGTCCAGGCCATCCTCGATCTACCGACGACCGGGTTCCGGGACGCCTTTCCGGCGACGTCCTACGGCGCCATCGTCGACGCGCGCTTCGTGAACACGGCCAGTGTCGAGGTCGAAGGCGTCGACGTCGGCGCGGGCTATCGCTTCGACGCCATGGGCAGCGCCTTCACCCTGAGGGGCGACCTGACCTATCTGGCCCGGTTCGACACGCGAGCCACCCCGAACTCGCCGGTGGTCTCGGAACTCAATCTTCCCACCTATCCCGTGGGTCTCCGGGGGCGAGCCACGGGCGGCTGGTCGCGGGACGCCTGGTCCGTATCGTCTTCCCTCAACTACGTCGACGGCTATCGGGACCTGAACGATGTCCGGATCGGGTCGTGGATCACCGCCGATCTTCAGATCCGATACGCTCCGGACACGGGACCGCTGTCGGGTACGGTTCTCGCCTTGAATGTCCAGAACCTGCTTGACCGCGATCCGCCGTTCTACGACGCCCCCGAAGGCGTCGGCTACGACGCGGCCAACACCAACGTTCTGGGCCGTTCGATTTCGCTTCAGCTGACGCGGGTCTGGTGATGCGCCTGTATTCGGCGTGGGCCGCCGCGGCCCTGAGCCTGGTCGCGGCGGGTCCCGCCGCGGCGCAGGCGCCGCATCCCGCGACGATCGAGGACCTCGTCGGTCAGGAGGGTTTCGGCAGCGTCCGCATCGGTCCGGACGGCCGCTGGGTGGTCGTCGAGCGCCAAGCCCGATGGGACAGCGCCTCGACCTACCGGCTCGGCTTCTTCACTTCGTCTCTACTGACGGGTCTCGAGATCCACCAGGTGGACGGTAGTGCGCCGCCGCGGGTGCTCCGAGACCCGGCCGGCGCCTACGGCCTGCTCACCGGCCCGTTCTCGCCGGACGGCCGCAGGATGGTGGTCTATCGGCTCGCCGACCGCGAATGGCGGCTCGGCGTCCTCACGCTGGAGACGGCCGAGATCGTGTGGTTCGCGGTCACACCCGAGTTGCCGCGACTGGGCCGGACGCTCGCTTGGCGATCGAACACCGAATTGACGGCGATCACGCGTCCCGACGGCACGGTCCCGCTGGTCCTGCGGTACGGCTCCCAGCTTCAGGACCGGACCGAAGCGCTCTGGGCCCGTGCCGCAGATGGGCGTGAGGCCTCCTCGGTCCTCATTCCCAGCGGATCGCGCCGCGACGAACGCGCCGACGCCCCGCCGCTGCACCTCAGTGTGCTGGACGCGTCGACGGGTCGCGAGCGTGTGGTCGCCGAAGGAGAGTTCTTCGACTTCGAGCTTTCGCCCGACGGCGCCCACGCAGCCGTTCTGCGGAATGCAGAAGATCTTCAGATCGGTCTGGATGAGCCGGCGCACACCGGAACACCGACCCGACGCCGTCGTCTGGTCGTCGTGGATCTTGCCACGGGTCGCAGCGAAGAGCCGTTGCCGACGCACGACTTCCTCTCCCATCTGCTGGCATGGTCCCCGGATTCCTCGCGCCTTCTCGCCTTCGCGAGGTCGGATACCGACAGGGAGTTCATCGACGGCGATTTCTGGATCCTGAAGATCGGGGGAGACCCTCGTAGCGTCGCACTCGGCGCGGCGGTCCCGTGGATCGACCGTTCCCGGGACGGCATTCCTCTCGCGCGCGGAGGGTGGGACGGCGAGGCGGTGGTAGTTCAGGTCCGAGACGAGGGGGGTGCCCGGGTCTGGTCCAGGCCGGGCGTCCCCGGCGTCGCCGACCTCGTAGTCCGGGAACCCGGCGAAACGCTCGGGCGGATCGACGCCGGCGCCGTGATCGTGCGCAGCGATGGTCGGTACGCGCTCGACGGACGTCTTGCGGCGGCGGGTCGCGGTGGAGACGCCGGTCGCGCGCCGGACGGCGGCGACCGGACGGGCGTAAACCCGGAACCGAGAGAAGCGGCGGCCAGGCCGCTGATGGACTTGGCGGGATGCATCTCGCCCCGCACCGACGGCGCGCCGATCTGCCTGCCGTCACTGTCCCCCGACGAAACCGTTCAATCCGTCGGCGCTGACGGCTCCGCCGCAGTGGTGCGGCGTCGCCGTGCGGGCGGCTCGACGGAGCTCGTGCTGCATACCCGGGAAGGGCCGAGATCGCTCGGACGGATCAACGCGGCTCTGGAGGATCGGACCTGGGGAGACATTCTCCCCATTCCCCATGCCGACCCCGCCGGTGCGCCGCTGACCAGCTGGCTGCTCCTGCCGCCGGGCGCTCCGGCCGGGACGCCGCCGCCGCTGGTGGTTCTGGTCTACCCCGGGGCGTCCTACGCCGCGCCGCCGTCGTTCTTGCAGGCCGGTCTCAATCCCAAACACATCAACCCGTCGCTGATCGCCGCGGCCGGCTTCGCCGTCCTCGCGGTCAGCCTGCCGGAGGGCGAGATCCCGGCTCGACGCGATGATCTGGCGGCGCGTATCCTGGACGTCGTCGACCGGGCAGCCTCATCCGGTCGCATCGATGGGGCGAGGGTAGCGCTCGTCGGTCACAGCTTCGGCGCCTACGGCGCTCTGCTCGCGGCCACGCAGACCGACCGGTTCGCGGCGGTGGTGGCGTCGAACGGCTACGCGGATCTGTCGCGCTCCATCGAGCCCTTCCCCCTCTACAGGGTCTCGCCGGACGACGGCGTCCTCTACAACCCGATGGCCGCTTGGGCGGAAACCGGTCAGGCACAGGTCGGCCTCCCGTTCGCATCGGACCCGCAGGCCTTCGTGGACCGGAGTCCCCTCTATGCGGTCTCTCGATTGACGACACCGACCCTGTTGATCGAGAGCGACCTCGACGGGTCGCGCCTCGGGTCGATGTTCAGCGCCCTGTACCGAGCGAACAGGGAAGCCGCCCTGCTGACCTATTTCGGGGAAGGCCACGCCTACGTCAGTCCGGCCAATCTGATCGACCTCCACCACAACATTATGGTCTGGTTGAACCGGTATCTAAGGCCCGCGCCGCACGGCGAGGCGCTCCGTCCATCGACACGCCCAGACTTCCAGGACGGCGAAGATCAGAAAGCGGTTGCCGGCCGGGTCCCGGATCAGCCGGGTCTCGTCGAGCCCGGCGTCCACGTCTTCGGGGTCCAATAGTCCGTGTTCCGCCAGGAGGCCGTTGAGAAGGAGTTCCCGCAGGTTCCGCGCGCTCCCCCGCACGACGTGGCCGTAGAAGGAGCTCAGGTCGCCCTTGTCGCGCCGATCTATGACCGCGGACGGGAGCCTGTCGCCGAAGGCAATACGCGCCAAGCCCCGATCCCGCGGACCTTGGGTCAGGATGTCGGCGGGGATGGCGAGGCAGTGTTCAACGACGGGCTGGGTGAGGAGCGGATGCAGAAGCGTTGCGGCCCGCGCGCGGCTGCAGTCGCCCCAGAAGAGCTGTGCGTTCACGAAGCGACGCACCTGCGCCGCCTTGGCGGGCGGGAGGTGTTCGATGCCCTCAAGCCAGGGATGGGCGCGGGCGGACGGCACGGGCTTCGGCCGTCGCCTGCGCAGCGCCAGATCGGCGATGGTCCAGGCCGAATGTCGCGTCCATCGGGCGATGTCCGATACGTAGGCGGGGCTTAAGCCACGGGGTCCCAGTCGACAAACGCGATCGACCACGACGAAGGGATCGGGCGCCTGGAAGAAGACGGCGTCGCCGCCCTGGCCCGTCAGCAAGGCCGTCGCCCCGCTCGCGACCGCCCTGTCCGCCGTCCAGCGGTCGTAGATCGCATCGAGCCCGTGCAGCGCCGGCCTCACGCCGAGGCCGAGCGGAGCGAAGTCTTCCGCCGTGACGGCGCAGACCGGTTTGTGGACGCGTTCGAGCGTTAGCCCGAGCCGGTCCGCCACGGCCTGGGCATAGCGGCCCTCGTCGCCCTCGGGCCGGTCGTCGTAGAAATTCATGAAGGCTGCGCGGTCCTGTCGCCCCGTCGCGACGAAGGACGCGGCGACGATGGCGGAGTCCAGGCCGCCCGAGACCTCCGCGAGAAGGTGGTCGTGACCGGCCGTCAGCGCCGCGACGACCTCGTCGACGACGCGCGCCAGCGATCGCGGATCGTCGTCCCAGCCGGCGCCGGGGCAATAGAAGTTCGAGGGTCGCCAGACGGCGACGGTCTCGACGTCCCTCCCGATGGTCGTCAAGCCCCCCGGAGCGACCGTCGACAATCCCTTCAGAGCCAACCGGTCTCCGAGGAGTTCCATCGACGTACCGATGTCCGCGAGCGCGTTCCAGTCGATCCCGATCTCGGCCGGCAGAAATTCGTCGAGGCATTCCGGCGGTTCGTGGGTCGCAAAGACGACACCGTCGCGTCGCCACCAGACGGCTTCGAGCGCGCCGGCCGGGGTGCGGAGTATCGCGAGCCTGTCATCGTCTGTCTTCCAGACTGCAATATAGTCGCCCCAGCCGCCCGTGACCGCCCCCTCGGCGATCCCGGAAGCGCTGCGGGCGCCCCCGATGATCGACGAGAGCGCCTCGCCCTTTCGGTGCCAGTCGCCGATCAGGATGTGTTGCCTGTGGACCTGCACGGCCCTGAGCCGGCTTTGCGGCCCGAGCCAGACCGTCAGGGTATGGACGTCCAGCGCCCGGTGCCAACCGGCGGCGATCAGTCGTTCTTCCGCGCGAGCCGCAACGATCGACGCCGCCGGGTCGCCGGGGCGGCGATTCATGATCAGATAGCCGCCGTCTTCCGGTCTGAGCATCATCATCGGACCATGATGGGTGTGAAGGCGACCAGCCGCTCGATGTCGTCGTTGAGGCAGACGTCCTCCGTCTGGACCCAGCAGTGGGCGGCGAACGGCCAGAGCCGGACACCGAATACCCATTGCGCCCGCAGGCCGCGTCTCCTGAGCCAGCCGACGAGCATGGCCGAGCGCACCAGGCATTCGCCTTCGATGGGAAGCCATGGACCGATCCGCAGGAACCGCCGGGCCGCCGCCGCCACCGGGTCGATCTCCGCCCGCAGCCCGGCGACGCACGGCGGAGCGATATCGAGGAAGGAGACGAGGCCGTTTCCGCGGCGCGCGCGGCCGAGGTCGCGAACGACGCCCAGGGCGGGCAGCAGATCGGCGGGCTCCGGCCGCGGCGCGCAGCCGTCGTGGAGCACGGATCGGGTGGGCAGGGCGGGCAGCGGCTCGACGCTGCGCGGGACGGCGGAGAGCAGTGCCGCGGCATCGAGGGCCTCGGCGATCGGGCCGGGCGGGAAGATCAGGCCGGCGGCCTCGCGGATGCAGCCTGCAGCGCCGCCGGGAACGCAGAGATAGGCGTCCTCGCGGGCGTCGAGCAGGACGAGGTCATCGCCGATGCAGGCGCCGAAAACCTGGGATCTAAGGTGGAGGACCATGACTTGCCGATGCGGGGCGAAGGGGCGCCGATCGCTCGGCGCCCCTCGTCTCACAATGCGCCGCCGGCGACGGGCCAGAACTGCCCGGGGATCAGCTCAAGCTGTTCCCCGCGATCGACGGATCGCGTTTCGGCCCGGGCGGATCCCAGACCGACGACGTCGGCGCGTACGCCGGTGTCGTGATAGTACCGGCCCGGGATCAGTTCCATCTTCGGACCGGTGGTGTCGGCGCGCGTCAGACGCCGGGCGGATCCGAGCCGCAGGAGGCTCGGGAGGGATGCGGTTTTCATAACTCAGCTCCTCAAACCGCAGCGGGAATGCCGCGGCGGGTACAGAGCGCGCCCGCGCCGGTCTCTTTTCAATCTATATTTGCTCTATACTTTCCACCGCCCGCCGCATGACCTGAACGACCAGAGACGCCGAGGCGCGACGGTCGGCATGGTAGTCTTCGATTGCGGAGACGAGGATCGCCGGATTGTCGGTCGAGTACGCCGCCGCCAGCGCCTCCAGAGGATCCGCGGGGACCGTGCTCAGCGTCGCCTCGACAGCCCGGATCGGGCGAAGCTGCATTCCCGTCCTCCGCATCGTTCGGGACAGCAGACGGTCGGATGCCGCGTCGGCGATGTCCTGGAAGAAGGCCTCCGGCGACGAGATGATTGCGCTCGACGACGGCGGGCCGGCGGCGTCTTCCGCGGCCTCCACGGCCCACAGGGCCAGCCGTCTGTGCAGGCCGTAGAGCTGGAGAACGTCTTCGGTATCCGGACTGGGCGCATAATAGCCCCGTCCCGGGCGATGTTCGATGACGCCCTCCCCGGCGAGCCGCGCCAGCGCCTCCCGCACGGGCGTCGCGCTCAGCCGCAGCTCCGCGGCGAGCGCCGTGACGACGAGCGGATCCCCCCAGCCGAACCGGCCTTCGCCGACCGACCGTGTCAGCGCGCTGAGCGCGAGATGGTAGGGGTCTCGGTCCTTCACCCCGCGCCGCCCGCTCGATACGACGCGCCGCAACGGGGCGCGGAAAATAGTCCGCCGAAACGGCTTTTCCGTACCGTTAACTGTATAATCGCACCACACATGAGGTTTCGCTGATCCACGCAAGATATTTGTGGCCTCGCGCAAGCTTTCTACACCGTTACTTTCCCGTCTTTCATTTGATTCCGGTTTGATCCATTTTTCAACCGACAGGGGTGCGGAGACCGTTTCCGGCGACCTCGCGTACCGGAGGGATCGGAATCGATGGAGCCCAACGACCGCCGGTCGCAGAGCGAGACGCTCTCGGCCGCCCTGAGGCTGATACGGACGCATAGACGTCTGAAGACGAGCGAGGTGGCCGCCGAAATGGGAATGGCGCTGCGGTCGTACGAACATTTCGAAGCCGGGGGCGGCCGGATCAACATCCAGCGCATCCATCGCTTCGCGGAAGTCACCGGGTCCGACGTGCATGCGATCATCGCCGCCCTGGCGCTCGGATCTCCCGCCTTCGCCCTTCGTTGCGCCGACAATCAGCTGATGACCATCCTGCTCGTGGCGCTTCAGGAATTCGACGAGGCCGTCGGGGATGCGATCCCCGAGCTGGACGCCCGCGTGATCATCAACACCTTCACCAAGGCGCTGAACGATCTGGCGGTCCAGTCGGTCCGGCGCGACAGCGCGGCGAGCGCCTGGCTGGAGGAGCGCCTGGGCCGGCTGGTGTCGCCGGCGCCCGAGCCGGCGTCCGGTCCGGTCGGGGACGACACACCGTAGGTCTGCCGCCGACAGGTTGCGGCCTGGACGACGGTGGCGGTCGCGGTGTGTCCTGAGTCGATGACCGCGATCCAGACGACGGAACAGAGCAACAGAAGACCGGCACCCGTGTTGTCGCGCCGCCAGCAGGATTGCCTGGCGTTCGCCGCCTCCGGGCTGTCTTCGTCGCAGATCGGCCGACGCTTGGGAGTTTCGCCCCGCACCGTCGACGAGCACCTCATGCTCGCCTGCAGGGCGCTGGGCGTCCGCACGCGGGTTCAGGCCGTCGCCCGAATGACCGCTGGCTTGCGCCGGCCGCCGGAGAGCGCCCGGTTCCTACCGTAGGTTTGCGGCGGGTGGCTCGCGGGTCGCGCGGAAACGCCGTCCGCGATCTGTTGCAGGGGAAGCCGGAGACCGCCCCTTGCTTGATCTCAGCACCATTCTCGCCCTCTCCCATGCCTGCGCTCCGCAGGTCGCTCCCGAGACCCTGGCGGCCGTGGCCTATGCGGAAAGCCGGTTCGACCCGCTGGCCATAGGAGTAAACCGGGGGCCGCGGCCGGTTCGAAGGGCCCGCGACGCCGCGGAAGCGACCCGCATCGCCCGAAACCTCATCGCCCGCGGCGGAAATCTCGATCTCGGCATCGCCCAGATCAACAGCGCAAACCTCGGTTGGCTGAGGCTGACGGTCGAGGATGCTTTCGACCCCTGCCGCAATCTGCGGGCCGCCGCGACCGTTCTGAGGGCGGGGTACCGCCCGCACGGACCGTCGGCTTCCGCCCGGCAGGCGGCGTTGCGGACTGCGCTGTCGCGATACAACACCGGCGACCCGGAGCGCGGTTTCCGAAACGGCTACGTCGCGCGCGTGGAAGACGCGGCGCGCCGCCTCGCCCTGGTCGTCGCCGACGATGCGGACGGCCTGCCGGTCCCGGCGCCGACGGCGGCGCCGACACCCTCGCCCTCACCTGCACGGCCGCCCGCGCCGCCGTGGGACATCTTCGCCCGGGCGGATACGGGCGCGGTCACGACCTTCCCAATCACCATCCGGACCCCGACGCCATGAAGACATCCCGCTCCCGCCGGTCGGCCGCCGCCGGCGCCCTGGCGCTCGCCGCCGGCCTGACGCTCGCCACCCCCGCCTTCGCCTCGGCGAACGTCGAAGGCCTGCTCCAGAACGTCGTGGATATGCTGACCGGCAATACGGCGCGTCTCCTCGCCGTCCTTGCGGTGGTCATCGTGGGCATTCTGTGGATGTTCGGCCTGTTCGATCTGCGGCGGGCCGCGATCGTGGTGCTCGGCATCGTGGTCGTCTTCGGAGCCGCCGAGATCGTCGGTCTGATCACGGGAGGCGGCTGATGTCGGTCGTCTGGCTGGGTACGCCGGGTCTCGCCTGCGCAGGCCTGGCCATCCTGCTCTGGCGCAGGCTGATCTCGCCGACCCGGTTCGCTCAGGGCATCACCGCGATAACGCTGTGCGCCGTCGTCCTCTGGACGGCGCTGGGCATCCGGGGAGGCGATCATGGCTGACGAGACCTTGATCGAGGACCCGCTCTTCCTCGCCTGCACCCGGCCGGCCATGGTGCTCGGCGTCCCCATGGAAGCCATGGGCGTCAACGTCATCATGTCGGGGATCGTCTTCCTCGTCGGCGGGAGCCTGCTCTACCTTCTCGTCGCGCCTGCCCTTCATCTGGTGTTCCGCGCCGTCTGCAAGGCCGATCACAACGCCTTCCGGCTGTTGTTCGTCTATGTCGACACCAAGGGACGCAGCCGAAACGGCGCGCTGTGGGGCGGCAGCTCGACCTCGCCCCTTCCGGTCGTCCGTCGTTTCGTGGCCGGGGAGCTGATCCGTGGCTGAGCGCGCCTCCCTGTCCCGACGTCGGCGCGAGCCCGAAGCCCGGGTGCAGCTCCCGTATGCGCGGCACGTGAGCGATGCCGTCGTCGCCCTGGACAGCGGGGCGCTGATGATGATGTTTCAGCTGGACGGCGCGGCCTTCGAAACCGCGGACGCGCGCGATCTCAACGACCGACACGTCAAGCTGAACCAGGCCTGGCGCAATCTGGCCGACGACCGGATCGCGATCTGGCACCATATCGTGCGCCATACGGTCGAGCCCGCAACCGGGGCCGGCTACCGTTCCGCATTCGCCGAAGAACTGGGCGCCGCCTACGCCGCCCGTGTTTCGGCGCGCCGTATGTGGGCCAACGCCCTGTATGTCACCCTGGTGCTTCATCCCGGCCGCGACCCCGGCGACCGGGCGACCGCCATGCTCGCCCGTCTCGGTTCGGCTCGTCGCCGCGCCGCGGAGGTCTCGGTCGCCGCGATCGCGCGCATCGAGGAGGCGGGGCGCGACCTCGAGCAGCATCTCCATCGCTACCGTCCGCGCCGTCTGGGTCTGTACGAGCGCGACGGTCTGTGGCGCTCGGAGCCCATGGAGGCGCTTCGTCTGGTCCTGACCGGACGGCCGGGCGCCGCCCCGCTGGTGCATGGCCATCTCGGAGACGCGCTCTACACTCTGCGGGCCGTGTTCGGGCGCGAGACGATCGAGCTGCGCGACGTCGCGGACACCCGCTTCGCCGGCATGCTGGCCGTCAAGGAGTATCCGGCCTCGACGCGTCCCGGCCTCTGGGACGCCCTGTTGACGGCGCCGTTCGGGTTCGTGGCGAGCCAGTCGTTCGCCTTCCTCTCCAAGCCCGCGGCGCGGACCGTCCTGGAGCGCAAACAGAACCAGATGGTCTCGGCGCGCGACCGGGCCGCGTCGCAGGTCGATGGGCTGGACTCGGCGCTCGACGAGTTGACCTCCAACCGCTTCGTGATGGGCGAACATCAGGCATCGTTCCTGGTGCTCGGCGACACTCCGGCCGAACTGGTCGACCGTCTCGCCCGAACCCGCGCCGTTCTGGCCGATTCCGGTCTGGTGGTGGCGCGGGAAGACCTTGGGATCGAGGCCGCCTTCTGGGCCCAGTTCCCCGGCAACTTCTCCAGACGCACCCGGCCGGCCGCGATCACCTCGCGCAATTTCGCCGCCCTGGCCCCGTTTCACGCTCATCCCATCGGACGGGTCGCCGGCAATCACTGGGGCGAAGCCGTCGCCCTGCTGCGCACCACGGCCGGCTCGCCGTTCTGGTTCAACTTCCACCTCGGCGATCTGGGCCACACCTTCATCTGCGGGCCGTCCGGCTCGGGCAAGACGGTCGTCCAGAACTTCATGCTCGCCCAGCTGGAGCGGTTCGGCGCCCGGCAGCTGTTCATAGACAAGGACCGCGGGGCCGAACTGTTCGTGCGCGCCTGCGGCGGGACCTATCTCGCGCTCGATGACGGCCGGCCGACGGGATTCGCACCCTTCAAGGCGTTGCCCCCGTCACCGGCCAATAGAGCCTTCCTCGCCCGGCTGGTCCGGACCCTCGTGGAGGCCGCGGACGCGCCCCTTTCGGCGCCCGAAGCGATGGCCATCGACCGGGGCGTCGCCGCTCTCGAGGCCCTGCCGCGGGACCGACGCTCGCTCGCCGCCCTGCGCAGCCTGCTCGGCCAGAGCGACGCGGCCGGCGTCGGCGCCCGGCTCGATCGCTGGGTTCACGGCGGACCGCTCGGCTGGGTGCTCGACAATCCCGAAGACGCCCTCAGCCTCGACGCGCGCTTCGCCGGTTTCGACATCACGCGCATCCTCGACAACGCCGAGGTGCGGACGCCGGCGATGCTCTACCTGTTTCACCGCATCGCCGAACTCACCGACGGACGTCGTCTCGTGCTCGACATCGATGAGTTCTGGAAGGTGCTGGGCGATCCCGCCTTCACCGATCTGGCCCAGAACGGCCTCAAGACATGGCGCAAGCAGAACGCCTTCATGGTGTTCGGCACCCAGTCGCCTGCGGACGCCCTGCGCTCCCCGATCGCCCACACCATCCTCGAGCAGTGCGCCACGAAGATCTTCCTGCCCAATGCTCACGGTCAGGCGCGGGACTACGTGGACGGCTTCGGACTGACGCAGGAGGAATTCCGCCTCGTCCGCGACGTCCTGACCCCGGAATCCCATCGTTTCCTCGTCAAGCAGGGACACGACAGCGTGGTGGTGGAGCTCGATCTGTCCGGGCTCGACGACCTCCTCGCGATCCTGTCCGGCCGGAGCGGGACGGTGGCCCTGCTCGACCGCCTGCGGGCCGAAGTCGGAGACGACTACAGCGCCTGGCGCGAGCCCTTCCAAGCCCAGAGGAGATTGCCATGAGACCCTCCATCCGCGCCGTCGCCGCGGCCGTCGCGCTCGCGCTCGCCGGCGGTTCGTCGGTCCAGGCCCAACAGATCGTCCACGATCCGACGTCCTACGCCAAACTGGTCGAAGACGCGCGCACGGCGGTCGCCCAGCTCAGGGCGCTGGAGGCCGAGATCGAACAGGGCCGGGCCCTGTTCGACAGCCTGAACCAGCTGTCGGACGTCAACGCCGTCGCACGTGAACTCGGGCTGCCCGAGGTCCGCAGCCCGCTTCCCGACATCCGGACTCTCCGCGCCGCCGCGGACGGAGACCTGTCGGCCTTGGGCGCGCTCGCCGAGCGCGCCGATGCCATCCGTCGGGAAAGCCGGCTGTACACGCCCCCGACGGGCGAGCTCTCCGAGGCCGACGCCTACTACCGCGACAGTCTCGAGCGGTCGGGAGCCCGGACGGCGCGGGATCTCGCGCTCGGCGAGGCCATCGGGACCGCCGCGGATCGGCGTCGCGACGGGCTGGAAACCCTGCGCTCCGCGCTCGATACGGCCCCCAACGCGCGGGCGGTTCTGGATCTCGAAGCCCGGCTCGCGGCCGAGCAGGCCCTGATCCAGAACGAACAGGTGCGCCTGCAGGGTCTGGCGCTCACGCAGGAGGCGGAAGCCCGGTTGGAGGAACAGCGTCGGCGCGAACGCGCCGAGGCCGCGCGGGCGGACCGTATGCGCGCCTACGAGCGGGCCTTCCGGTGAGGCCGCCGGTCGCCCTGATCCTGCTGTCGCTGTTGTCGTGCAGCGAGCCCGCGGCCCGGGATGCGCCGAGCTACGCCGCGGATCCGGAGGCGGCGCGCCGCAGGGTCGAGGACTGCGCGACCGATGGCCGACGGGTGAATTGCGACGCCGCCCGGGCGGGTCTGGCCGAAGCCCGCCGCCGCGAACGGATGGCCGCCTATGAGCAGAGCTTCCGAGCGTCCAGATGAGCTTCCGCGTCTTTGAGCCCAGCTACGACTTCATCGACGCGCGGCTGTCCGAGTTTCTCGGCGACCGCCTGTCGACGATGATCGCGCAGGTCGAGGGACCGCTGCGGGTCGCGCTCGTCCTCTATGTCGTGTTGTACGGGGTGGCGATCCTGCGCGGCGCGATCAGCGAACCGGTGATGGATTTCGCCGTCCGATCCATCAAGCTCGCCTTCCTCTATCTGCTGGCGACGACCGCCGCCTATTCCACCTTCGTCACCGAACCCCTATTCACCACCCTGCCCGACGCACTCACCCGGGCGGTCAGCGGCGAGGGTGCGCCCGGCGTCGGCGCCGCCTTCGACCAGTTCTTCGCCTACGCCGCGTGGCTCGGCGAGGACATCGCCCGGGAAGCCTCCGTCTTCGATCCGGCGCCCTATGTGATCTCGGCGGCCGTCTTCGTCATCGGCGCCCTGGCGGCCGCGCTCGGCTTCGGCGTCGTCTGCATCGCAAAGCTGGCGCTCGCCCTGCTCGTCACCCTCGGCCCCATCTTCATCGCCTGCGCGCTGTTCGACGCCACCCGTCGCTTCTTCTTCGGCTGGCTGTCGCAGGCGGTGAACTATCTGGTGCTGTTCGCCCTGATCATCGTCATCTTCCAGCTCGTGCTGTCGCTGGTGCGCGATCAGTGGGGCTCGATCCAGGGCGCCGATCCGACGATCGGAGGCCTGATCTTCATCGCGCTCTGCCTGCTCGGCGCGATCTTCTTTCTGCAGACCCCGGCCATCGCCGCAGGCGTCGCGGGCGGCGCCAGCGCAGGTCTCGCGGACTTCGCCAACGCCGCGGCCCTGGGCTCCGGCGGCTCCGGCCGCGCCCACGGCCCCCTCGAAGCAAGCCGCCGGCCTCCCCGAGGCGGCGGCTCCATCCGCCCTGGAGGCGCCTGACATGACTTTTCGCCTGATCCTCATCGCCGGACTGACGGTCCTTGCCGGCTGCGCGCATCGCGAGCCCCGTCTCGCGACCTGCGACGGTTCCGATCGCCGGCCGGCCAATCCCTACGGCTCCGTGCTGGCCCCGTTGGCGACGACGGACGCGCGGGTCTCCGACATCTCTCGTACCGAGGGCGACGGGGGCTGCGCATGAGCGGCGTGGGAGCCGACGAGCTCAAGGGGTATTTCGACGAAGCCAGGCGCTGGGATCAGGATCGGCTCGCCGGGGCGCTCCGGTCCAGACGCCTGGCCTGGATCGTCGCGGCCTCGGCCTCGGCCCTGGCGGTCACCGCCACGACCGCCGTGGCCCTGCTGACGCCGCTCAAGACCGTGGAGCCCTTCGTCGTCCGGGTGAACGACGCGACCGGCGTCGTCGAGGTGATGCGGGGTCTGTCGGAGCAGGCCGGCCCGGTCACCTACGACGAGGCCGTCAGCAAATATTTCCTCGCGCAGTATGTCCGCAGCCGCGAGGGCTATCTCGATCCTGCAGCGGAAGACGCCTTCCGTCTGGTGTCGATCCTTTCGGCGCCGGCCGAGCAGCGACGGTGGGCGGACGTCTATCGCGGTTCCAATCCGGACAGTCCCCAGAACCTCTACGGCGAGACCGGCGAGGCCATGGTCGCCGTTCGGGCCATCGGCTTCATCGGCGACGGCGTGGCCAATGTCCGCTTCCGCCGCACCGTGCGTCGGGCCCAACAGACGATCGAGAGCGACTGGATCGCCACGATCGCCTTCACCTACACCCGCGCCCCGATGGCCGAAGCTGATCGCCTGAGGAATCCCCTCGGGTTCCAGGTGACGTCCTACCGGGCCGACCCGGAGGTCGTTCGATGAAACAAGTCCTCATCCTGGCGGCCGTCGCCGCGTTCAGCCTGGCGGCCTCCCCTGCGGCGGCCGGGCACGTGGCGGTCGGCGGTTCGACCGACCCGACGCTCGACCCCCGGATCCGCGAAGTCGTCTACGCCCCGGGCGAGGTCTACCGCGTGCCCGGTGCCTTCCGGACGGCCACCCAGATCGTCTTCGGTCCGGACGAGACCATCCGCCACGCCGCCGTCGGCGACGGCGTGGCCTGGGAAGTGGCGGCGGAAGGATCCGTCCTCTTCCTCAAGCCCCGGGAACGCCATCCCGCGACCAATCTCCTCGTCGTCACCGACCGCGGCGGCGAGGTCCGCCATTACGCCTTCGAACTTACCGCGCGGGACGCCCGCGATCCGGCGCCGATCGCCTACCGGATCCGCTTCCGCTATCCCGACGACGAGCGGGCCGCCGCGGCGCGCCTGCTGGCCGCCGAAACGCGGGCGGCGGAGACGCGGCTGATCGGTCTGGAGCTCGAGCACGGAGCCGTCCAAGGCCCCCGCAACCTGGCCTGGTCGGCTCAAGGATCGGCGGCGCTGCAGCCGAGCGAGGTCACCGACAACGGCCGCTTTACCGTGCTCCGCTTCCCCGGGACACAGTCGCAACCGGCCGTGTTCGCGGTGGGAGAGGACGGCGAAGAGCGCCTGATCCCTTACGATGTGCGCGGTGAGTTCGTCGTGATCCACGGCGTACCCCAGGCGCTTCGCCTGCGCCGGGGAGGCTCGGTTCTCTGCCTCTTCAACGAGGCCTGGACGCCCGGAGGCCCGACGACGGGGACGGCGACGGCCTCTCCCGCCGTCGAGCGGGCCGTTGCCGGAGGCGCCGCATGACGCCCTTCCCCGAGCCGGAAGTCGACGCCCCCCTCAAGGCCGATGCGCCGATCGGGGACCGGGGGATATCCCCGATCGCCGGACGCCTCGGAGGCCGGCAGGGCAGGATGATCACCATGGCCGCCGTGGCGGTCGGCTGCGGAATCTTTCTGGCCGCCGGCTGGGACCGGGGGGATGATCCTCCGGGCCGAACAGCGGTGAACGATGCGCCGCCGCGGGAACTCTCGCCCTTCGAGCCCGCCCGCCGTGAAGCGGAGCCCCTGCTCTCCGACGCCGACACCGACCCGCGGGCTCCGACCCTGTCGGACGAAACCGTGCCGTCGCTTGAGCTTGAGCCGTCCAGGACAGGGTCGGACGGTTCCGCTTCACCGTCGCCCGCCCAGACCCGTCAGGCATTGGCCGACAGCGCCCGGCGGGCCCCCGTCCTCGCCTACAGCCGTTCAGGGGAAGGCGAGGCGACCCGGCGCGAGGGCCGACCGGACACGGAGACGGTCGCGCCGCGCTCGGCCGCCACGGCGCTGGACGACCTGCGCCGCATCGGCCCGATCGGGCGCGCCGAGGCGGGCCGGCTCCCGGATCGGAACCTGCTGCTCACGGCCGGAACCAGTGTGCCCTGCGTTCTGCAGACGGCGATGGACAGCGGAACGCCGGGCTATGTCTCCTGCGTCCTGCCCGCGGACGTCTATTCCGAGAGCGGCGGCGTCGTCCTGCTCGAGCGCGGCACCAGGGTGCTGGGCGAGTACCGGGGCGGCCTGCAGCAGGGGCGAAGCCGGCTGTTCGTCCTCTGGACCCGCGCCGTGACGCCGACCGGCGTCGCGATCGCCCTCGCCTCACCGGCGGCGGACGCCCTAGGGCGCGCCGGTTTCGGGGGGACTGTGGACGGCCGCTTCTGGGAACGCTTCGGGGGCGCCCTCCTCCTGTCTCTCGTCGATGACGGGGCCTATGCCGCCTTCGGGTCGGATCGGGAGACCATCGGCGCCTCCAGGGCGCCCTCCGACGCCGCATCCACCGCCCTTCAGGGCTCGGTCGACATTCCGCCGACGCTGCGCAAGGCCCAGGGCTCCGAAGTCTCGATCTTCATCGCTCAGGATCTGGACTTCAGGGGCGTGTATCGCCTGCGGGCGCGCTGATGGACGACACCTCGGTCCTCGAACACTATATGGCGCCGCTGCGGGCCTTCCTCGCCCCGGAAGGCGTGACCGAGGTCGTCGTCAACCGGCCTGGCGAGGTGGGAGTCGAGACCGGAGGCGTCTGGCGCTGGCACGAGGCGCCGGAACTCACGGAACCGTGGCTGCGCACCCTGGCGGTGGCGGGCGCGGCCTTCACCAAACAGGATGTCGGCCCGGACCGGCCGATCTGCTCCACCACCCTGCCCGGCGACATCCGGTGTCAGGTGGTTCTGCCGCCCGTGGCGCCGGACGGAACGGTGTCGCTGACGCTGCGCAAACCCTCGCATCGACGCCTCGGGCTGGCCGAGTTCGCCGCCGCGGGCCTCTTCGAAGCCGTCGCCGCCGCCGAGAACGGCGGCGTCGACTCCGTCGACGCCGAGCTCATCCGTCTGCGCGACGTCGGGGACTGGCAGGGCTTCTTCCGCGTCGCCGTAACGCGCCGACGCAACATCCTGATCTCCGGAGCGACCGGGTCGGGAAAGACCACCTTCGCCAAGGGGCTCGTCGAACTGATCCCCGACCATGAGCGTCTGCTGACCATCGAAGACACGCGCGAGTTCGTCGTCCCTCACAGGAACGTCGTGCATCTGGTCTACTCCAAAGACGGCCAGGGCCTCGCCAGGGTGGGGCCGAAACAGCTGCTCGAGAGCGCCCTACGCATGCGCCCCGACCGGATCCTGCTTCAGGAGCTCAGGGACGGAACCGCCTTCTTTTTTCTGCGCAACATCGCCTCCGGCCACCCCGGCTCGATCACGACCGTCCATGCCGACAGCGCGGCCCTGGCGTTCGAGCAGTTGACGCTGCTCGTGCGCGAGTCCGACGGCGGTCGCGACCTTCCCCGCGAGGATATCCGCGCGCTGCTGCACCTGCTCGTCGATGTCGTGGTGCAGATGCGCAAGGTCGACGGCCGGTTCCACGTCACCGAGGTTTGGCATGACCCGCTTCGCAAGCGCCGACCCGGCGACTAGGGCGACGGCCCTCGCCGTCGGCGCCGTGGTCCTCACCGCCGTCCTGATCGGCCTCGCGGCGGTCATCGCCCTCGCCGGTCTCGGCCAGTTGTCGTCGGCGATCGATCCGGCAAGGGTCCCGGGCTGGTTCTGGTATTACCGTCACGATCCCGAGGTCCGGCGCTGGGCGACGGCGGGGTTCTCGATCGTCGGCCTCCTCGGCCTGATCCTCGCCGGCGCCGTCGCGCTCAACCGTCGAAGATCCCTGCACGGCGACGCCCGTTGGGCCACGGTCGCCGAGCAGCGGCGCGCCGGCCTGCGCGCGCGCACCGGCATCGTGCTCGGCCGCCGCGGCGGCGACCTTCTGATCGCCGACGGCCCGGAGCATGTGATGCTGTACGCCCCGACCCGCACGGGCAAGGGCGTGGGCGTCGTCATTCCGAACCTGCTGACCTGGCCCGGGTCGGTCGTGGTTCTTGACATCAAGCGCGAGAACTTCACCGCGACCGCCGGCTACCGCGCCGAGGCGGGGCAGACGGTTCATCTGTTCGATCCCCTGGATCGCGAGGGCAGGACCGCCCGATACAATCCGCTCGGCCATGTCGACCGCAGAGACGCGATCGCCGTGCTGGATGAGCTGCAGCGCATGGCCTTGATGCTGTTCCCGGTCCACGCCCAATCCGACCCCTTCTGGGCCGAGGCCTCACGGACCGGCTTTGTCGGGGTGGGCGCCTATGTGGCGCACACCGCCTCCCTGCCCTTCACTCTGGGGGAGATCTTCCGCCAGCTGACCGACGGGGATCCCCGCGTCCGGTTTCCGAAGCTCCTGGAGGCCCGCCGGCGGACCGACGCGCCCCTGCCGCCGACGTGCGTCGCGGCCCTCACCGACTTCTGCACCTCCAGCGAAAATACCTTCGCGTCCGTGCGGCAGTCGATCACGACCCGCATGGGCCTATGGCTGAATCCTCTGGCCGACGCGGCCACCAGTCGCAACGACTTCGATCTGCGTGATCTGCGTGGAGGGCGGATATCCCTCTATCTGGGGGCCAGCCCGGACAACATGATCCGCGTGGCGCCGCTCTACAGCCTGTTGTTTCAGCAGTTGGTCGATCTCAACAGCCGCAGACTTCCGACGGCGGCGGACTGTCCCACGCTGGTTCTGCTAGACGAGTTCGCCCGGCTCGGCCCGGCCCCGGTTCTCGCGCACGCCTTCGCCTGGGTGGCGGGCTACGGGCTGCGTCTGCTCCCCGTCGTTCAAAGCCCCTCGCAGCTCCGCGCCCTTTATGGGCCGGACGTCACCGACGAGATCCTGACCAACTGCGGGATCGAAGTCGTGTTCGCGCCCAAGGAACTCCGGATCGCTCAGGAGCTCAGTGAACGTCTGGGCTACTACACCCATGCCGGTCGAAGCGTCAGCCGGCCGCACGGCCTGGCCGCCGGACGCCGGAGCCTGACGGTGTCCGATCAGCGTCGCGCGCTGATGCTCCCTCAGGAGCTCGTTCAGATGCAGTCGCGGGAGCTGATCGTTCTCAAGGCCGGCCTGCCGCCCATCCGGGCGCGGAAGATCGAATACTTCAGGGAGCGGGCCTTCCGACGCCGCCTTCGACCGCCTCCCCCGCTCCCGGCGAAACCGGCCCATGTCGAGGCCCGGACCCCACCGCCGGCGGAACCACACGCCCCCGAGATGGAGACCGATATGGAACTGACCGCGATCATCCGCGCCTTCGGCGATGAAGGCTGCCCTCCTCCCGAGGTCGGGGCGTCGGAGGCCGAGATGGCGGACTGGCTGGACCGGATTCTGGGCGAAACCCCGGACGCGGCCCGGGGGCGTGAACCATGACCGAGGTCGCCGCCGGGTCGGACCGGGCCGTCAACGGTTTAAAGCCGGACCGGGTCCGCTCCGGCGAATCCTCGGACCGCTCGACGACGAAGGGAGACGTGCCGCCGCCGCTGCTCGACCGGTATCTGATCGAGCGCGATCGTCAGGGTCGGCCAGAATCCTTCTTCCGCGATCACCGGGCGCCCCTGCCCGCCTTCAAGGACCATGGAAGGCGGTTGACGACGATGCAGGCCTACCCGGACACGATCGCCGACATGCTCAAGGTCGCCGTGCATCGCGGCTGGACCCGCGTTCGGGTCGAGGGGGAGGAGGCGTTCCGTCGCGATGTCTGGATCCAGGCGCGCGCGATGGGGGTGGATGTCTCGGGCTATCGGCCGCGTGATCGGGATCGCCAGGCCTCCGAGACGGCCCGACCGCGCGAGCCCGCGGTATCCGTCCACCAGGATCCCGAGGCGCGCCTGAAGATGGTGAGCGCGGTGGTGAAGGCCCGCGTTTCCGATCCCGCCGTCCAGCGACGTCTGCTGGAACGCGCCGCGGACCTCGTCGCGCGGCTTCGGGAGAACCGGGAGCCGTCGCGGCCCGCCGCCCGACAAAAGGACCGGTCGGGCCGTTGAGAGCAGACCTCGTGCCGACTTCCGGCTCGCCGGAAGAGGTTTAGGCGTCGACGCGGACGTCCTGCAGCGCCTCGTTCCGATCTCCCAGAAGGTCCTGAAAGATCGCTTCGATTCCCGTGGCCTCCTGGTCGGTCAGGGCCGCGAACTCGTGGTCGCGGGCGCGCTTCGAGAACTGTCCGTTGTTCTGGCGCAGGAAGCCCATCATCAGATCGAAGCGGTTGTCCGGAAGGGTGACGAAGGCATCGATCCGCGCTCTCGCCAGGTCGTAGCGGCGCAGATAGTCGATCTCCCGCGGCAGGGTTTCGCGGATCGTTTCGACGACGCATGAGGCCAGAAACTCCGCCTGTGGCGTCGCGTCGAAGAAGCGGTAGTTGTCCAGCGTCGCGTTCAACACCTCGACGTTCAGCTTCGGGGTGGTGCGCCACTCGACCAGGGGAAGCCTGGGTCGGGAATAGGCCTCGAGCACGGCCTTGTAGGTATCCAGGGCCTGGAGGAAGACGGCCGAAACCGGGAAGACCACGCCGGGCGGATTGAAGCCGCGTCGCCCGAGAATATGGTGGACGATCCAACGGTGAATACGACCGTTGCCGTCCTCGAACGGGTGGACGAAGACGAAGCCGAACGCGACCACGGCGGCGGCGACCACGGGGTCGAGAGGACCGGCGGCCTGCTCGCTTCGATCCGCATAGGCGATCAACCCGTCCAGCAGGCGGGGGAGGTCCTCGGGCCTTGCGCTGATGTGGTCCGGCAAGGGCGTGTTGCTTTCCCGATCGCGCGTGCCGACGAAACCGCCTTCCCGACGCCAGCCCATATGGGTGAACCGGGGATCGTCGATCACCAGCCTCTGCAGTCGCAGCAGTTCTTCGGCGCTGAGGGGGACCTGGCCGGCATCGCCGATCGCCTGTCCCCATCGCTGGATCCGGTTCTGGGGCGGCCGTTCGCCCTCGATGACGTAGGAGGCCTTGGAATCGGCCAGGAGCAGGAAGGCGGCGGCGCGGGCCATAAGGTCCGGCGCCGTCCGGCGCACCACCGAGCGCGCCTCTTCGGCCAGATCGACGCCGAGCAGGTCGGTGAGAACCTCGGTGCGGCGCACGAGCGGACAGAAGTCCGGACCGCCGGGGAGATTGTTGCGGATCCGGTGACGGACGCTCGTCTCGCCCGCGACCGCGTAATACTGGTTGGGGTCTAGAACGGGGGCGTACGGGCCCCGGTCCGCGTCCGGAAGGTCGAGGACCCGGCCCGTGATCCATTCGAACAGGAACCAGGCGCGTCGGGCATGCTGGCCCGTCGGTGCGCTTCGGACCCACGCCTCCACATCCGCGGGCGGCAGGACGGCGAACAGGGCGCTGAGAACCGCGAGATCGACGCCCTCGGCGCGCAAGGCGAACTCTAGGTGATCGATCAGCGTGTCCCCGGGCCAGTAGCGGGGCGTCAGGATGCGCCACCCGGGTTGCTCGCGGTAGGTATGCCGGTCGCCTGCGGCGGAGAGGAGAGCGGGACGCGGTGCGCGCAGTCCGTAATGCGCGATCAGGGCGGCATAGCCGATGGGTCTGCTTTGAGCCGGGGTTGCGCCCAGATCGGCGGACAGCAGGTTCGTATTCAACAGAGTCATCTGATTTTCGTGATCCTCTGCTGAAAATCTAAAACTATCGCGCAATCCGTCTGAAAATCGTTATCGCGCCTCGATCTGAAAATCGATGCGTGTTCGCGAAAACCGATGCTGAAACGATCCATAGCCTGAAAAGCATATCAGTCAACCACAAAAGACTGATATCGCTCTTGCTTGCGCATATATACCTCGATAGACCGGATCCATGTCACAGAATTTCGAGATCGGGCGTTATCTTACCGCAGTGCGTGAGGCGGCGAAAGTCACCCAAGCCACGGTGGCCACGGGCATGGCGCTCAGCCAGCCCCACGTCTCGCGTCTGGAGGCCGGCGGCGACGGCTTCGACCTTACGCATCACCTCTCGTACCTGAGCCAGATTCCGACGGACGCGGCCCGCCGGGCGGAGGGTCTCCTGCAGGCGACCTGGAGCCATCTCCCCCGCCCTCCTCTCCAGCACCCGGACATAGACCATCTGGTCCGCGCCGAAGCCGCCCTGACGCGCCTCTATGAATTTCTCGCGCGGGACGACGTGCCCCAGGCCGTGGCCGGCCAGGCGGAACTCCTAGTCCGACGCATCCAGGAATTCGCGGAATATCTGCGCAGCCTCCAGCACAGCGTGACCTGGATCGGCGACATCGGCGTCGGCAAGACGACGGCGGCCTGCAGGCAGGCGGGCCTGGTCGCCGACCCCAACAACGCCGGCGATCTGAGGGGCGTCCTACTCGACACCGGCGGGGGGCGGGTCACCTTGTGCGAGGTCTCCGTCGAGACGGGCCGGACCTATGAGCTGGCGGTCGAGCCTGTCGCCGACGAGGAGGTCTATCGCATCGTCGCCGATTTCGCCCGCGCACTCTGGAGTCTCAAATCGCAGGCCCCGGACACGCCGCCGCCCGCGGTGGACTACCGGCCCGCCGAGGAGATCGAACGGGCGCTGCGCAACATGTGCGACCTGACACGGCCGCCGCGTCGCAAGGGGGTGGTCACGCCCGACCCCGCCTCGGATCTGATGGCGCGTTTTGAGACGCTCGAAGACTTCAAGGCCGAGATCGCGGCGCGCCTGACCCTTTGGCGCCGCACGCGGAAAGCCGTGGCCTTCGAGGGCACCGATGATCGTCTCGGCCGGCAATGGCTCAAGGATACCTTCTCGGCGGTCAACAACGGCCGCCACGCCGAGTTCTCCCTGCCCGGCCGGATGACCGTTTCCGTCCCCTTCGCGATCTTCAAGGGGACCGGCTACGACGTCGATCTGATCGACACGCGCGGTGTCGACGGCTCCGCCGTCCGCCCCGATATCGTCGCCCGTCTGAAGGACCGTCGTACCGTCAGCGTGCTCTGCACCCGCTTCAACAGCGCGCCCGACCTCGCGCTGCAGGCGCTGCTGCAGCACATGATCGAGACCCAGGTCGATCCGACCTTCACCAGCCGCCTTGTCGTCCTGGCCCTCGCGCGGACCGGCGAAGCCCTGGCCATGCGGGACGACGGCGGACGGGCGGCGCAGGATGTCGAGGAGGGATACGACATCAAACGCGGCCACGTGGAGGACGCGCTGGGCAAGGTCGGCGCCGGGGGGGTCGAGGTGGAGTTCTTCGACTCGACGACCGACGACGCCGGCTCCCTCACCGAGACGCTGAACGCCAGGATCACGGCGGTGCGCGCAAGCCAGGCCAGGGCGCTCGACGCCACGATCGCTGCGGTCGACGACATGTTGTCCAACGTCGCCGAGACCCAGGCGATGATGGTTCTGGCGGCCGTCAACAAGGACATCGCCCTGTTCGCGGAACGGCATCGGATTCCGCCGACGGGCAAGACGCGCATCGACGACCGGCTTCTGACCGCACTTCGCACCAACCATCCGCGCACGGTGTGGGCGGCGACGCGGCGCAAGGGCTCGTTCTGGAATTTCGACGCCTACCAGCACCTCGGCGATGGCGCGGCGGCGACGGCACGGCGCGAGGCCGCCCCGGCCATCCTCGGCCTGCAGGCCATCCTGCAGAACCGCCTCGCTGATCCCGAGTTCGCCACCGCTCATAGTTTCGTCAACCAGCTCCTCGAAAACCTCAGCCAGTGGGAGGCCGACTTCATCGAGGCCTCCAGACACTATGCGGTCACCGTGTATCGCGCCGATCTCAAGGGGGACGAAGACTTCTGGGACGAGGTGGAGAGCCTGTACGGACAGGGAATGACGGACTACCGCGGGGAGGTCGCGGCGGCCACGAGCCGATGGTTCGACGGCCAGGCCGCACTCGCCGACAAGTTCGCCCGCCGCGTCAAGCGGGCCTGGCGGCAGACATTCCTCAGGCCGCTCCGTCAAGCCGCCGGTGAAACGGGTGACGATGACGCCGTCTAGCGCGACGGGCCGGCGGATCAACGGGAGCGATCCCGCTCCGGCCGCAGCTCCCGCCCGCCCTCCCGGAAACGACGCCGGATCGTCTCTTCACGCGTCTCGATCGGGGGCAGGCCCTTCACGAACGTCATCGCGCTTTCAGCGAGGGAGCGGTCGTCGCTCCGGCCCGACCGCCCTGTTCTTATGGCTTCCGCCGAAAGCGCCCGCTCGATCCGAGACCGTCTCGCCGCGAGGGCGCCGCGCCACGGCGCCGGGCTGCGGGCCGCGTCGTCCCACAGCGCATCGCGTACGGCGGCGCGAAGGACATCCGGGGCCGGTCCCCTCCCGTCTTCGAACCGCTCCCGCATCTTCCGCACCGGAGTGCGCTCGGCCTTCAGGGTGACACCCCGCCCCCGGCGCGGAGTCGCTTCCGCTTCGATGGATCGGGCGCGCAGGGCTTGGGCGAACGCCTCGCGCCACAGCTGGAGGTCGGCCTTCCGCGGGTTGAGCTTCTCACCGTCGGATCCGAGCATGCGCACCGTGAGATGAACATGAGGGTGTCGGCCCTCATCATGCAGGGCGAACACATAGGGAAACCGGTGACCGAACACTTCGCGGGCGAAGGCACGCGCGGCGTCGTGCAGCCGGCCAGCGTCGGTTCCGGCCGGCATGCTCAGCACGACTGACAGCGAGACGGGGGCGTCGCGTCGCCGTCCCGGCTCCATCGCGAGCTCGTCGGACCACCCTGTCGCCAATTCCCTCACGGCGGCGGCGCCGCGCAGCCTCTCCCCGTCCGGCCCCTCCAGGGCCACGGCGCCGTTTCGGCTGATGTAGTCCAGGTGCGCCCGCAGATGGCCGCCGTCGCGGGTGCGACCGGTGATCTTGACCATAACCTCCGGAACGCGGCGCGCGACCCGGGCGAAGCGCGACGAAGGCGTCTCCCGGGCGCGCCGGTTCAGGCCTGCCAGGATCGACGGTGTCATGCGCGCCCGGCGAATATCGACCGGCGGTCGCAGTGCCTCCTCGAACCCCGACGGCGTCCGGAAGTCGCTCACGGGTCGTACGACCAGTAGGCCAGATTGCCCTCGAACGCTTCGCCGAGCGCCGACACCCAGCCCTCGATCTCGATCCGGAAGGCTTCGAGTTGAGCCGTCTCCAGCTCGAGCACCACGCCCTCCACGACCGCCGTGTTCAGGGCGCGGGCGATCTGATTGATGTTGACGCCGATACGGCGAAGCTCGCGCCGACACTCGATGAGCGCGATCGCTTCCGGGCGGGTGAACTGAGGTCGCCCGTGCAGCCGCCGGCGGATCAGAGAGACCGCCCACTGCGTCCGGGCGAGCCCCACGGAGGCGGCTTCCGCCTCGAGCAGAGCCAGATCATCGGTCCTGAGGCGGAGGAAGAGCCGACCGCTCACCGCGCCCGAGGGAGCCGCCTCGGGTGCGGGGAGCGGGGCCCGGGCGGCCTGCTCCATGAGGCGACGCAGCAGGCGCGAGCGGCCGCCGTGTCCGACCGCGACGGCGTCGAAACGGCGACACAGATCCGGCGGAAGGCGAAGGGTGATGCGGTCCATCGGGGAGGACCTCCGTCTGACATTGGCGGCGCGAAGCCTATCCTGCCCTAGACCGTCACCATCCTCGCCCCGTAGGCCTCCGGTGCTGCCCGCCCTCCCCTCGGCGGCCGTATACCGGCCGGCTCGCCCCGCGTCTCAAGGACGCCCCAACCAGGCCGGCGTCGAATGGATCGTCATGGACAACGCTTGTCAGCTGAGGCTGACTGCTTCACCGGGGCTGGAGTATTCCTCCCGCCGGAATCGCAGCGACGTTCTCAACTTCCGAGTCGAAGACTGAGTCTCGTTCGCGCAAGGACGTAAGGACCGGTCATGACCGATACACTGGGATTTTCGCTGGGACCGCCGCCGAGCGACCTCGCCGTCGGTTCGTTTCTGGTCAGGTCGGAATGGCTGGAGGAACGCCGCAGCTCGATCGAACTGGTCGCCGTCCTGGACGAAGCTCTGGATTTCGCGGTGCTGTCGGTCCTGCGGCGGATTCAGGAGGGCGTGGTTCGCCTGCAGATCGAGAGCGGCGGCCGGGCCTTCCCGGACGGCTTGAACCTTGGAATCGGGGTGACGGGCGGGGTCGTGGCGTCACTGTTGGCGCGCATCCCGGAAGGCGGGACGATCTCAGACACCCCCAACGGGGAGGGGCTCGTGCTCGGATGGATCGACCTTCCGGGCGGGCGCGTCAGGTTGATGGTCTCCTGGACTGAAGTCGGCGAAGGATCTCTCTGGAGCAGGATCGGCACGGCGCTGGAACACGGCGCTCTCATCGCGATCGCGTCCCTCGTCTTGGCCGGGCCGGCGGGCGACGTCCACCGCGATATGCAATGGAGGGGTCAGATCGACCGCATGCTGAATGGAGCGCCGTGCAGGTCGATCTCGGAGTTCGACCCTTCCTTGGCCGGTCTGCGCAGGCAGAGCGCCGACGCCCTTCGTTTCGACCGCCTGTCACCGGGTCATCCCGACTATGCAGCCCGGGTCTGCACCGTCCAGATCCTGCTGCGCTGGGCCGGCGAACACCCGGGTCCGATCGACGGCGTGCCCGGCTCAAAGACCAAGGCCGCTCTCAGGGAGTTCGCGTCGAAACACGATCTGAAAGAGGACGACGAGCGCGTCTTCGACGTGCTCGTCGACGAGATACAGCCGCCCAGAGGCTGACGTCCAAGTCGACACGCCCTGCCGAACCTTGTCGAAGGTGCGGCGGCGCGGCGTGCCGCGCCGCCGCCGTTCCGTCAGCGGGACCAGATCAGGCTGTGCCCGCCCTCGACCTCGACCAGTGAGGCGTAGATCGGGCCCGGGAAGCTGGGATCGTCCAGCTTGACCGAGAGATATTCGCGGTTCTGCTGGCTCGTCTTCTTCCAGGCGGCGCCGAATTCGGTCTGTCCGGCGAAGATGCGGTAGTCGGGCGCCTTGTCGTCGGTCTTCTCGTTGGGCCGCAGGACCGCGGACTTGACGTTGAGGGTGAGGGTCTTGATCGAGCCGGTGAAGCCGTCGCCTTGAGCGGTGAAGGTGCCGATGGTGGCCATGTCAGTCTCTCCTTTGTTTCGGGCCACGCCTGCCGCGGCCTCGATGGCGATCGGGAGACCGGGGACCGGGCGGCGCGCAGGACGAGCCTCGGCGAGACCCCGCAGCGGAGCGGAGGACCGCAAGGAAGACTTTCTTGGTTCGCGAGGAAGGCCGTCAGGCCGGGGAAGAAAGTCGAGCGCGCGGTTGCGCCAGCCGACCGGGCTTCGGTCAGATCCGCCCATTCGAGAGGCCGCGCCGGCGGGCGCGTCACGGGCTAGACTTCGGAACCCTCGATACCGCCTTCGTCAGGGATCGGTCCCCCTGAGCAGATCCGCCCCTTCGTAAGCTCTGGCGTGACGATGCGATCAGGAAGACCTTCTCGACGTCCGCCACCAGCGGATGAGGTTGCCGAACCGCGTTTGTCCTTACCGAGGAACGACCTGCGCCGACCGGCATCCTCAAACGTCCGGATCCCCAGAGGCCCATCGGCCCTGAGCTCGACCCATCTGTCTTGCCTGGTGACCGGTTCAGGCAGATCGTACCCGGCGCACGGCCGGCTGGGCGGACCTGATCCGGTCGCCGCCCCTGGGCTGCACTCCCAGGTTCAATCTCCGGGAGTGATTGATCCTTCCGGGCCGGCCGCCGACGTCGGTTCGACCTCGACCCGCTCGACGAAGTCGAGCCCGACACGGGTCATCGAGAAGCCTAATCGCTGCATGAGGTTCAGCGCATACTCGTATTGAAGTTGGGCGACGATGGTGGCGCGGACCTTCTTGGGCTCCAGTTCCCCCTCTGCATTGAGCTCCACTCTTCTGTAGCTGAAGCCGGCGGCATCAAAGCGCCCTTCGTTCAGGGCGTAGAGGTTGAACCAGTGCGGATTGCTGCCTTCGTCAATGCCCATTGTGTAGGCTTTGACAACGCCGCCGACCTTCAGAAAGACAAAGCGGTTTGTGGTTGGCTTTGATCCGCTTGCGCCGAGTTCCTGCAGCCGGACGGCCATGAACGGCATGACGTTGTCCATTCGTCCGAACCTGTCGGAACCGGGCTCCCGGCGTCCCGGAACGAGATCGCAGAGCGGTGTCAGACAGATCCAGGTCCTGCCCTCGGCCGTGAACACATGACCGGTTTCCAGATGCCGCAGATTGGGCGTCCGACTGCAGATGAAGGCGTTGTGCTCATCGTTGACGAGCGCTTCCTGATGAGGATTCGTGAAGTCGACGTCGAACCAGTGAAGGCACGGATCGATATCAGGGTCGTTTTTCTCCGCGTCGATCACGTTGCCGGCGAATTTCCACACGTCCGGCAGAACCTCTCGCAGCATCAGATCCGCGTGCCGGTCGACAGCGTCCTTGATCCTGCTCTCGCGTTCTTCTTCATCGGCACTGAGGAGATCGCGGTACCATCGCGCAAGGACGAGCTTGTTGCCCAAGGCGTTGGACTCGGCCGACACGCCGACGCGATCCAGCCGAGCCCGGAGCTTGGCGAGGAACAGCCTGGACGGAGGCGGACCCCACGCTTCCAGGGCATTCAGCAACTCTTCGAGCAGATGCTTTCGCTCCTGCTTCCTCGAGAATGCGATGAAACCCGAGTCCGTCCGGATCCACCGCACGCCCTTGCGGCACCATTCGAGGCCGGCGAGCGCCGTCGGGCTCATCTTCGACAGGAGCTCCGTCTGCCGAAGTTCAAGAAGGTACTTCGCGAGCAGCTTCTGAGCTGGAACGTCCACGAAGCCGGCGGCGGTTGCCTCCTGCGTGAATGCCGCGACCGATGGTGGATCCAGTTTTCGCGGGATAGGCCACTTCTGGCCGGCCTCTCGGAAAGCGACGTAGTGATCGGCGCTGATCGAGGCTTGGGCCCGTTTCAGATAGCCGCGGTCGTCGTCTTCGCGAATGCCGATCCGGGCCTTCACACCCTTTCGCTCCTCGTCGGTCAGAAGCGGTGCGATCGGCTGAAGAAGTCCGATCAACAGGTCGTTGAACACCCTGAGCGCCGGTTCTGAAGAGTGGAGAACCACGAGGTTGAAGTGGTCGTTCTTGAACAGGGTCCGCACGATGTTGATCGCCTTCGACCCGTCGCCTTTTCGGTCTCGGTCCAGCTGGAAGTCGAGGATCAGGAGGTCGGACTGATGCAGATGTTTTGCGACCGCGGCCTCCCGCGTCTCCCCGACATTCACGCCGTCATGGATGTCGACGATCAGAGGGGGCTGGGCCGTACGGAACTGATGCAGCAGATCTCGAACCCGATCCCGCTCCCCTCGCCAAAGCTTCTTTTTCGAGGCCCGGGCCGCGACCGTGTCGGCATCGTCGGGTATCAACATCTCCTCGAACGTCGGGTAGTCGTCGTCGACGATGAGCACGGATCTCAGGGGCTCAATGAACGCCTGTGACAGAAATTTACGATAGTCTTCCGGCTTCATTCGAACTCCGCGCCCCTGAACTCGATGGCGAAGTTCGCGCCGCCGAGCAGCCGCAGGTCTCCCTCCGCGACGTAGTTGATCCGGTGGCCTCCCGCCGCCAGGTTCGCCCGACTGAGGTAGAGGCCGACACCGCGCCCGCCCCTCGCGCGTCTGGTGAAGAAGAGGCTGAACAGGTGCGGCACATCCTCGGACGCGACCCCGGGCCCGCTGTCGGCGACGACGATCTGATCGTCCTTTACATCCAGAAGGATGCGACGGTCGTCGCCGTCGGAAGCGCTGACCCAATAGAGGCTGTTGTTGATCAGGTTGACGAAGACCGGCAGCAGCCGAGACGGCTGGTCATAGACCCGGAAGGACAGGAACTCGTCGGAAGCCTCGAGCGTGACGCGGTTTCGCGTCATGGCCAGATCGAAGAACTCCGCGACGTAGTCTCGGATTTCCGCGCCCGTCACCCAGCTTTCCACGCGCTGGCCGGCCAAGCGCAGAGGAGAGAGGAAACGCAGCTGCTCGGTGATCCCTTCGTAGCCGAACCTGATGTCCCGCACGGCCTTGGTGTCATGGATCTCCGGAGGCAGCGCCCTCAGTCCTCCGCCGATGATGTCGTCGTAGTCCTGCAGTTCGTGCCCGACGATCTCAACGGCGATGCCCAGTTGAGCCAGTGCGTTGAGGCGATCTAGTTCGACCCTCAGTTCCGACAGTTCCTCCATCCCCGCCGTGGCGAGATTCTGCAGATCGATGCTGTCTCTCAGGCTCTCCAGCGCGCCAATGTAGGGCACCAGGATTTCCATGTTTTCGCGATCGATCCGGGTGCGCAATTCGTCGACCAGTTTCATGCCGTCGGCGAGCGTCAGTTCCCCGTCGGCGAACCTTCCCTGAATCCCCTCCGAGTAGCGGTGGAATACGGCGCGCCGATCCTCGATGATCCCTTCGATCCGCGCATACTCCTCACGTTGGAGGGCCTTGATCTCACCTTGCCAACCTTCGATCCGGCTGTTCACCTGAAGACCGTTGCGGCGAATCTGCTGCCGAAGAACTTCCTCGGGCTCGGCCAAAGGTGCCGCAGTGACGTGTTCATGGACACGTTCCGCCAGCGCGCGGAGTTCAGATTGGATTCCGCCCATTTCCCGACGATATTCGCCGTAGGCCTCCTCCAGCGAGCCGAGGGGCTGGGGCGCCGCTCCGAGATGCAGCGATAGAAAGCGATCGGAGTAACGTTCCAACGCCACCTGTGCGTTGATGACACTCTGTTCGCGTTCCAGACGCAGCTCCCGCCCGAACCGGTGGACCTCTCCGGCGAGCGCGGGCACGTTTTTGAGATTGGACATGAGGCGCTCTCGGAATTGCTTCCGATGCTTCGTCCTTAGTTTCTCGCGCGCGGACGCGGCCTTCTCACGCGCATTGACGTCCCTGATCTCGGGCAGGAGTTCGGCGCGCACCTTTGATGCGGACCCGAAATAATCCCGGGCCGAACGCATCAGGACGTTCTCCACCAGCTGCTTCAGCGTCTTCGCGGCGGCGTTGTCCAGCAGGCCCTCCCGGCCGGCCTTGTCCTTCAGGTTCGGATTCTGGTGTCGGCTGATCGCAACGCGCCCGAACATTCGCCTCTGGTTCCAGAACTCCCGGCCGGCGCTCTTCGTGCGCCGCGACTCGATCTCGAAGAAATCATTGTCCGGCCGACCGAACGGCATGACGCGCAGGCCGTCTCGGAACATCATGAAGCCGCCGAACCTGTCGGCCAGATCCTGGAACCGGGTGAATTCCTGCTGGGTATGGGTCGTGTTCGCACTGGAAAATTCCATTGAGGATACGAAGAAATCGACAGGCCCGACGAAAGCGTCCGCGCGTCCCCCGATCCGCAGGTCCACCGGCGGCGGGATCACACACGCCGCCTCCTGCCATTGGCCGAACGCCTTCACGCGGCCGCGGAAAACACCGTCCGGACCGATGCGACCCTCCAGCCTGTGTTCGAGCGGCTCGATATCGCGCCTCGAAAACTGCTTATCGGTTCCCAGGACCAGCTCGGAGCGATCACTTCGCCAGGCGCGGACCGAGTAATGGAAATGAGCGTCGACGGCGTTGAGCTCGGACGACGCAGGGTCGAAGAACGGATCAACAAAGCTTGAGAGCGTCTCGAACAGACGGTCCTTCGCGTCCTTCCCGATCGGGCTCAAGGTTTCAGTCTGCACCTGCACCGCGAGATCGTGCGTCAGCTCGCCTATGATCAACGCCGTGCCATGGTCGGCCTGACCCGACCAGACGCCCCAGCCCGCCAGATGCCGCTCGTGGAAGGGCAGCGCGCGAAGGCTCCGACGGATGGCTTCCGCGGGCGCCAGTTCGCGCACGGCTGCGCCGTCCCGCACTTCTGCCGTATGAAGCGCGTCGAACGACGACCAGGCGGCCTTGACGCGTTTGGAGTAGGCGTCGTCGTCGTTCCCGTCGACGTTGGTGAGAAGCTGCGCCGCCAGATCCGGCAGTTGCGGCAGAAGATCTTCGAGTGCGGAGAGCTCGACGACCGGCAGGCGGATGTCCCCAAGGGTCAGGAACGGATTTTCGAAGAGACGCCAGTCGACGAGAGCCGCGATGATCTTCTGATCACGACGTTTGGAGACGAAAAGCAGCAGCGGGCCGAGATTGGCGCAGGACAGGCGGCCGATGCCCTTCTGCCCCTGTCGCGGCCGGACGCGCAGGCCGTTGCGGTCCGCCGCAGTCGTCGTGTCGGGCGCGATCTTCGACTGTGTTCCTACGACCAGCCAGCGAGACACGAAGTCGTCCCGGTTCATTCCGTGGCCGTTGTCGAACAGGGATGCGACCGGCGATGGCCCGTCATAGATGTTCAGTTCGACGTCCGTGGCGTAGGCGTCGTAGGCATTTTTCCACAGCTCGGAGACCGCCGTCGGTGCGTCGGCGATCTGCTCACGACCGAGGTGGTCGACCGTTCGGGCCGCCGTTTGAAACGAAATCTGGTCGATCATGAAGTTCAGGCAGCCTCGGTTTTGCGAACCGCAGCATGAACCCATCCGCCTTGTCGAAACACTACGAGCCCCCGCCCCATCCATCACGCAACGTACCGTTGCGCATTCTCCGCTGAGCCGCAACCACGCCAGGCTCTTCGGTCAGCTCGACGAACTCTCCTCTCTGCACGTCGTCGTTCGGTCTTCTCCCCTATTGCGCCACCTGATCAAAGAAGATCGAAAGCTCGTCGGCCCAGTCGTCGAAAACCATCACAGGCCGCCCGGTCAACTGCGACGTGACGAACTCGTTGGCGTGCATGGGGTTCAAGCCGATAACGCGGGCCTTGTTCCTAGCCTTATTCCATGTGTGCAGACTCCGGTGACCGTAGAAGTTCCGCACCGTTCCAAGGTTCTCAAAGACGGAGAAGTTGAAGCCCAGCGCGATGCCGAAGCCTGTCCGATTGCTGGCGGAACAGGCCGCGAGGATATCGTCCGTATCCTTAGGGTCTCGTATCGTGGGTTCAAGCTTGCGCCCGATCTCGACCGGGCTGCTCCTGTTCAGGAACGCCGCGACGTTCTTCACGGAAAGAATGAAGGCGCTGGCCTGACGCTCATTCGCGACCATTGCGGTGTGCGTGATCCTGTGACCGCCCATGGTTCGCGCGTTGAAAAGGGTGCTCAGGGCGTAGGTGCGCAAGCCGGAGACCAGCACATTGTCCAGTTCCACCACGGCCGTGGCGATGACGGCGTCCCGCGCCGTCAGACCTTCCAGCGTGCTGTTTCCCAGGCCCGTCGACAGCCTTTCCCGAACGCGTCTGATGCGCCCCTGGATGGCGTCATTGAATTTGGCCAGGTCTGTCGCGGCGCGCACTAGCCGGCGGCGCGGAGCGCCGCGTCAAACGCGAGAAAACGGATCGCCCTTGAACTGTCCACATTGGTCTTCTGCGTGCTCGCAAGCACGAAGTCCGCCAAAGCGGGATGCGCCTCTGGATCCCGCAGAGCTCCGGCAAGGGCCTCGATCTCGGGCGGCGCGGCGCGCAGAGCGGCTTGAAGATCGGCATGCTTGGTCAGGGTGCCGTTGGAGAAGTCCACGCCAGTCTGTTTGGCGATGATCGCTAGGATCAGCGACTGAAAAATGAAGGGCTTCATGAATGCCGGGTCATGGAGTTCCGGGGTCGCGAGGAACTCGCCCATTGCGGTGTCGAGTACGGCCGAGATGGTCGAGTCGTCGTAGGCCGAATTATGCTTCTTGTAGAGGTTATCGAGCTCCTTGCCCTTGATCGTCTTGAACCCATTCTCGGTCGTATGGACGATTTCGGCGTACATCTTCAGATCGCCCATGCGCACCAAGTCTCGACTGCTGAACAAACCCTTGGCGGCCAGAATTTTGCTGAACTGCTCGGCGACGGAAATGATGAACCACTTGAAAGGCCCTTGGTAACGCGCGTTCCTCTGCTCCTCGTCGTTCAACGGAACGTTGCTTGAGTTCATGCGCCGAAAGGCCTCTCGGACCTCATCTTCCTGAACGCCCGTGAATTGGTCGATCGGAAGGGAGTACGACAAGAACCTTGACTGCCATTGCTCAGGAAGCTGATTGTACTTCAGACCCCGAAGCTCTTCGGTTTCCAGTTTTATGGAGAGCCGAAGCTTATTGTTGAAAAAGGCGCTGAGGGACTGGCTTCTCTGTTGACCGTCGACGATTTCCTTGGTGGTCTGACGGCTTTTGAGATCAGTGTTCGCATACAGGTAGATCTTCGGGATCGGATATTCGAGCAGGATTGATTCGATGAAAAACGACTTAGCTTGGGAGGACCAGAGCCCCTCTTTGCGCTGATATTTGTCGTTGACGACAATCTTCTTATTGTTCAGGTCGTGGCAATAGTCTGCGACTGACATCGGCGCTGCGTTGGCTTTCATCAGGTAGGTTTCCTCATGAACACAGCGCTTTCCGTGCGCGTGTCGGTTGGACTCATAGCGCGACTATTCACGTTGACCATGGTCCTGTTGGTATCGAAGGCAGCGACGTGCTCGGTCTTTAGCCCAACCGCCGCCCCCATCTCGGAGACAATCATTGGTAGGTCGGCGAAAACCTCCTTGTAGTAGGAGGTCTGCACCACGACGCATGCGCGACCACCATCCCGCAAAGCACGCTCGATCTTGCCGACAGAGAGGCTTAGCTGTTCGAAATAATTCGCGAAGAAACGTCGATAATAGGTGTTCGAAGCCTTGGACGGATGACGGGAGATACGAATCAGCAGGTTGGTAGCGGTCGCACCCCAAGCATCCCTCGCCGGTCGGTCGACCGACCCAACCAGCGGAGAGCCCGTCATGAGCTTTCTCAGAGCGCTGGGGTCCGGACCGCCCAGCCGCTGCAATAGAAGAAGCTCGGGAAGCGTGGCCTTTACGTAGTCGATCCTCGTCAGGTACGGGGGCGAGGTCAGGACCAAGTCCACGGATGCGCCCGCAGGTCTAGCCGCCAAAAAGTTCGTCGCATGAAGTCTAGGGGCGGCAGAGGGCCGGTGGTTAGCAGCCACCTTGGACCGCAGCGCCCGTTCCAAACTGGCAGTCACCGCAGTCACGAAGGTCGCGGGGTCGATGTGTTCCCCTACACCGGCTTTCGATTTGTACCAGGAAGGATTCTTGGACCGCGCATGGGCGAAGTTCTGTCTAAGGGTCTCAAACATAGCCGACAAAAGCACCGCACGTTCGACCGATCCCAAGTTGGGGTTCTGTGCGGCGAAGGCCTCGAAGACGTTCGCAGCGACCTCCACCGCATCGCCATCACTGAGCCGGAGTTGGACTAAGGATCTCTCCCAGGCCCGCTGAACCGTCGCATGGACAGAGATTCTCGCCGACCTTGCGCGCGCGACGATAACGAGCGCTGGATTGATATCGTAGCCGATTGAGTTCACGCCGCGTGCTGACGCCGCATAGGTCGTTGTGCCGGAGCCATTCCATGGGTCCATCACCAGGCTGGACGGCCCCATCTTGCTGTCTTCAAAAACCGCCTCCACAAACGCCTGCGAAAACCCCGCGTAGTAGGGATACACGAGGCTCCGTTTCTCCGAGCCTGAGAGTTTGGGCGTAGGGGTGAATGGCCCTTGCGGACGGCGTTCCCGGCTAGATGCGTCAAACGGAGCGATGACTTCGGTTCTCCAAGGGGCCACGACCACCCCAGAGCTTACAATACCTGATTCAGCGCTGCGCGGGGTGCGGATCAGCGTTTCCGCAGGTTGGAACGCGCAGTTGGAGCCGACCCTACGAACCGCCGCAACGAGTCAGGAGCGGTCGGAGCCTGCGCTTTGACCTAGGCTGCTTCAGCGCTGATCCTCAGGGCTTTGAGGCGCTCACCGCAAATAGCTTCCACCTGATCGGTTAAAACGCCGACCCGTTCAGCCAGCCAAGCGAGCTCGTCGGCCGTGATCTTGTAGTGCTTCGAGTAACGGGCTTTGACGTAAGCCGCCCTGAGCAGTTCGAAGCCGCGGCGTTCGAACTTGGTCGCGTGCGGGAAAGCCATCTGCAAGCGGGCGTCCAACGGCTCACATCTGCGTCGGAGGAAGATCAAGTTGTGCGACTTCGGACTGTAGAGCGTCAATACGAGTAGCACGCAGTGATAGAGGTGCTCGGTCGCTTGATGCAAGTTGAACGCTGCCAGCTTCAACCGACCTTGGCTCACATTGTAAGCCGCCGTGTCGCGGAAGCCGTCCGCGCTTTCGAACCATTCCTCGAAATGCTCCTCCGCCTCGGCCAGCGCCACCTTCGGCGACAATTCCGCAGGCTTGACGAACTTCGCTCCTGGCGTGTCGTGCAGCACCACGCCTTCGCGCAGGATGTCGGCGAAGAAGGAGCGTCCCCGCTCCAGCTGGTGGTTCACATCGTCCAGGCTGTGCACGATGAAACTCACCGGCGTCCTCAAGCGCGACACCCCCGGCGTCGTCCGCCACAACGCCGCGTCCCAGACCTCGCTGTCGGTCAGGTCTTCATGGTCGACCACGATCAGGATGTCGAAGTCCGAGAAATACCGGCCCACCGGATCATGCACCCAGTCGCCCCGCGCATAGGATCCGTAGAGGATGATCTTGAGGATGCGGCCGTTCCTGAGCCGGTCCGCCCGCTTGGTCGCCATCGCCTCGGCGAACGACGCCTTGAGCACATCGACCACCCGCAGGAGTTCGGCGCGCTTCAGGCTCGGCAGATGATCGAGGCTTTTCTTCATCGCCGAGGAGTCTCCCCGATGGGCGGCGTCACCGCAAGCGTCGATCCGTCCGCGACGCCCGTCATCGGCCGTCGCCCCGACGTGCGCGGCGCCAGTCCTCAGGCATCGTGAAGGGGCCGGCCCAGACGCCGGCGCGGTCTCGGCGCGCGGCCTCCTCTTCCGCCTTGTAAGCCGACCCTGCGTAGCGGGCGTAGCGAACGGCGTGACCCTGCCGCACCAGCCAGGCGCCGATGTCCTCGCCGTCCAGTTCACAGCGCGCCACCATGCGGCCGTAGCGGTCCGTGTCCTCCTCGAAACAGGCGATGGTCCTGTCCTGAAGGTGTTCGTCGAGGCGGTTCGCCGACACTCGACCGCAGGCGTAGACGGAACCGTCGGCGGCGTCGCACGACTGGCGCCCTTCCGGCGCATCAACGCCCCACAGGCGGATGCGCCGGTCGTGGATTTCGAGGGTGTCGCCGTCGATCACCGAGGCCCGGCCCATGATCGTGGGCGGCGCCGGGGTGCAGGCGGCGAGAAGTATGAGAGCGGGAATGAGAGCGGGAATCAGGGCGCGCATCGGGCGAGGGTCGCCGATCAAAGCTGAAGCTACCGTTTCCGGGCGAAGGCTAACAGCGCCGAAGGGATGGCGGTCCTAGTCCTGATCCAGCCTCAGACGCCCCGCCGGCCGCGCTCGGTGCGGACGGCGTCGGCCACGCGCCAATAGCGGATATCCCTGGTCGCCCTGTCGGTGAGCCGCAGCCGGTCGGTCGAGGCCAAGGTCTCCGGATCGCCGTGCGCGAGCCGGAAGCTCAGGCCGATCTTGTAGGCGCTCATCGTGGCCCCCAGCCGGTCCACCATGGCCGGCGCGGCGTCCAGCAATGGCTGGTCCAGTCCGACGATCAGGCGCGGGTCGGTCAGCACGGGGTCGTGGCGTCGTTCCCAGAATACGGCTAAGGTTGGACGCAGGGGCGCGTCCCGGCCGTGATGGCGCGGACGGTGAATTGCGGGGCGAGGTCAGCACATGGACGCGGTCGATCTGGGCGTCAATCTGTTCGTGGCCCTGTTCGCCCTGGTGGATCCGATCGGCAATATCC
>LNFM01005997.1_pt1 | contig 50655 bp, 49 predicted proteins | sample 596031 | NCBI WGS metagenome assembly LNFM01 (sample SAMN04254537, study PRJNA301005) | activated carbon metagenome | isolation source: dual media filters at the Ann Arbor, Michigan drinking water treatment plant | place: USA: Ann Arbor | reverse complement strand
CCCTGCGCCAGCGCCATCGCGACCAGCGCATAGACGCAGACGAAGACGAGGATGAGGACGGTGCCGATCAGCTTGCGGTGGGTCTGTCTCATCGGGTGGTCTCGTCCTGACTTTCGGCGCGGGCGCCGGCCTGCGGCAATGCGGGCGTTGTCGGCCTCGGGCGCGCCGACTATCTGTCACCTGTCATCCCGCTTGTGAAGCGCAGCCCTTGCGACGGAAAGCCCCGGCCCCGTGACGATCGCCCTCGACCGAGCCCTCCCTGCGACCGCGCCAGCGACCAGCCATGCCGGCATCCGCCGCTGGCTCTGGGCCGTGGCCGCCCTCGTCTTCGTCATGGTCGTCGTCGGCGGCGCGACGCGGCTCACCGGCTCGGGCCTGTCCATCACCGAGTGGAAGCCGATCACCGGCGCCCTGCCGCCGCTCTCGGCCGAGACCTGGGCGAGCGAATTCGCAAAGTACCGCGCCAGCCCGCAATATCAGCTGCTGAACCAGGGCATGAGCCTCGGCGAGTTCCAGTTCATCTACTGGTGGGAATGGGGCCACCGCCAGCTCGGCCGCTTCATCGGCCTGGTCTATCTCGGTGGCTTCCTCGTCATCGCGGCGCTTCGCCTTCTGCCCTGGCGCCAGACGCTGGTGCTCTTCGGCATGGGGCTGCTGCTCGGCCTGCAGGGGACGATCGGCTGGATCATGGTCGCCTCGGGGCTCCAGCCCGGCATGGTCGCGGTCGCGCCGGTCAAGCTGACGCTGCACCTGAGCTTCGCCGCGCTGTTCTTTGCCTCGGTGGTCGCCTTCGCGACCTGGATGACGCCGGCGCGCCGGACCGAGCCGGGGCATGGACGCGCGATGGCCTGGCTGCTGCTGGCGCTGCTCTTCGGGCAGATCGCGCTCGGCGGGCTCGTCGCCGGCTCGCGCGCCGGCTTCGTCTACAACACCTGGCCACTGATGGACGGCGCGCTGGTGCCGGGCGTCGAGACGCTGTTCGTGCGGCCCGCCTTCTGGGAGAACTTCGTCGACAACGCCGCGCTGGTGCAATTCAACCACCGCCTCGGCGCCTATCTGCTGCTGGCGCTGGCGCTCTGGCACATGGTCTCGCTGCGCAAGATCGCGCCGGGCTCGGGCGGGGCCAAGCGCGCCACGGCGATCCTCGGGTTGACGCTGAGCCAGGCCGTGCTCGGCATCGTCACGCTGCTGCTGGTCGTGCCGCTCTGGGCCGGGCTTGCCCACCAGGCGCTCGGCTTCCTCGTGCTGGCGATGGGCGTGGTGCATGTGACGCGCAACGAGGGCGCCGCGCGGGGGTGAAGCGCGCCGTCATTCCGGGGCACGCCGCAGGCGTGAACCCGGAACCCACGACCGGGTGAGCGATCGTGGATGTCTTCCTGGTGAAGCGCTCTCGAAGAGGGGCACGCCCGGTCGTGGGTTCCGGGTTCGTCGCTACGCGACGCCCCGGAAAGACAGCGCTCAGGCCAGCGCCTGATCCAGATCGTCGATCAGGTCCTGCACGTCTTCCAGTCCGATCGACAGGCGGATCACCTGCGGGCCGGCGCCGGACGCCGTCTTCTGCGCGTCGCTGAGCTGGCGATGCGTCGTCGAGGCCGGGTGGATCACCAGCGAGCGCGTGTCGCCGATATTGGCCAGATGCGAGAACAGCTTGAGCTCGGTGACGAGCTTGACGCCGGCGTCGTAGCCGCCCTTCAGCCCGAAGGTGAAGACCGCGCCAGCGCCCTTGGGCGAATAGTGCTTGGCGAGGTCGTGATACCTGTCGCCGGGCAGGCCGGGATAGCTGACCCACTCCACGGCCGGATGCTTCGCGAGATGGGTCGCAACCGCCAGCGCGCTCTCGCAATGGCGCTGCATGCGCAGCGGCAGCGTCTCGATGCCGGTCAGGATCATGAAGGCGTTGAAGGGCGAGAGCGCCGGGCCCATGTCGCGCAGGCCGAGCACGCGGGTCGCGATGGCGAAGGCGAAGTTGCCGAAGGTCTCGCCGAGCACCATGCCGTTGTACTCCGGCCGCGGCTTGGAGAGCATCGGGTAGCGGTCGTCGCCGACCCAGTTGAACGAGCCGCCATCGACGATGATGCCGCCGATCGAGTTGCCGTGCCCGCCGAGGAACTTGGTCAGCGAATGCACGACGATGTCGGCCCCGTGCTCGAAGGGGCGGATCAGGTAGGGCGTCGCCATGGTGTTGTCGACGATCAGCGGGATGTTGTGCTTGCGGGCGATCTTGGAGATGCCGGCGATGTCGACAATGACGCCGCCGGGATTGGCGATGGATTCGATGAAGATCGCCTTGGTCTTGGGCGTCACGGCGGCGGCAAACGCCTCGAGATCGTCGGAATCGGCCCAGATCACGTTCCAGCCGAAGTTCTTGTAGGAGTGGTTGAACTGGTTGATCGAGCCGCCATAGAGCTTCTTGGCGGCGACGAACTCGTCGCCGGGCTGCATCAGCGCGTGGAAGCAGAGGAACTCGGCCGCATGGCCCGAGGCGACCGCGAGCGCCGCCGTGCCGCCCTCGAGCGCCGCGACGCGCTCTTCCAGCACCGCATTGGTCGGGTTGCCGATGCGGGTGTAGATATTGCCGAAGGCCTGCAGCCCGAACAGCGAGGCGGCATGGTCGACGTCGTCGAAGACGAAGGAGGTCGTCTGGTAGATCGGCGTGGCGCGAGCGCCGGTGGCCGCATCGGGCGCGGCGCCGGCATGGATGGCGAGCGTATGGAAACCGGGTGCGCGGTCGGTCATCGTCTACTCCCTGCGATCTTCTGAATGCGAGACATTGCGTTCGTTTTATCGAACGACCCCGGCAGCGTCAATTCACGCGAGGCGCGAGATCGGGGTCATCACGCCGGGGCGCAAGCCCGTTGCGATCAGCCGGGCCGGAGGTGCCGCAGCGCTGGAAACCGCGGCCGCAGCGTCGGCGACCACAGTGGGGCGATGTCGCCATCGCCGGCCAGGAGCGGCATGATGCCCCGGTCCGGGAGGGCGACCCAAAGCGCCCGGGTCATCCGCGTGAGACAGGCCCGGCCTTCGCCAGCGCCCGTCGGCTCCCCCCGCTGTGGTCGGGCCGGCGGGGGGAGTTTGGCCAAGACCGGGGGCCTTGCCAGCCCCCATTCGGCCATGCGATTCCGGCTCATGATGCTGGGTCGCGGCGCCGGTGACGGTTTCCATGTCAGGGGGGAACGATGTCTGAGCCGGGCGGGGATGACAGGAAGGTCTTTGACGAGTTCACCGCGAGGATGCTGCTCGGTGGCGCCCGCGGGGTCATGGATCCCTATGCCCAGGAGATTTTCGACCTCTGGTTCAGCGGCACTGCGCCCGACGAGGTGATCTTCGACAATCCGAAATGGGCTGACTACATGAAGGCCGACAAGGGCCTCGAACGGATCATCGACGATGTCCTCTTCAGACACGCGAAGTTCCTGAGGGACGAGGCGCTGCGCGCCGGCAAGGTCCTCCCGGATGGCCGGATCGACCTGAGGTTCCAGGCCTACCAGGTCCAGTTTCACGGCGAGGTCGGCACCCAGACCGGCGGCTACAATTCCGGCTACGCGGTGCTTCACGGCTCCAACCGGGCCGTGGGCGATGTCCAGGTGTCCGGCACGATCTCGATCGAGCAGGCGTCGGTGAAGGCGCCGAACCTGACGGTGAAGTACACCAACAACGTCCTGACCTTTAACGACATCGTCGATCCGAACTATCAATACGGCAGCGATGCCAGCTTCGATCGGCTGGCCCGCAGCATGACGCGGGCGATGGGGCAGCGGCCGCCGAAGAACTACACGCTCCGGATCGTCTGGCGCGAGCCGGGGCCCTGGGTCTACGAAATCCCGGTGGAGCCATCGAAGACCGGTGCGGACTGGCTGAAACCCTATCCGCGCGGTTTCAAGTGAGGGAGCAGGCTCTCACGTCCCCGGGCGGTGGATCGTCAGCTTCTGGAAGCCCTTGCCGGCGAGCACCGGCTTCTTCGACGACAGGATGCGGGAGTTGATGCCCTGCCAGCCGATCTCGCCCGAGAGCCGGCCATATTCGATCTTGGGGCAGCGGTTCATGATCACGGTGACGCCCTTCGCCTCGGCACGCGCCGCCGCCTCGTCGTTGCGCACCGAGAGCTGCATCCAGATCACCTTCGGCAGCGGCTCGAGCGCCAGCGCCTCGTCGGTGAGCGGCCCTGCGGCCTCCGAGTTGCGGAATATCTCGACCATGTCGATCGGGCCCGGCACATCCTTCAGCGAACCGTAGACGGTCTTGCCGAGCAGCGTCTGGCCGGCGAGGCCGGGATTGACGGGAATGACGTCATAGCCGCGGTCGAGCAGGTATTTCGTCACGATCCAGGAGGGCCGCGCCTCGCTGGCCGAGGCGCCGACCAGCGCGATGCGCTTCACGCTCTTGAGGATGTCGCGGATCTGGGCGTCGGGGTAGGCGTCGTGGGACATGGAAAAGGCTCTGATCCGGCAAGGAGAGGCGCGAGGAACCCCTCTCCTTACAGGAGAGGGGTTCCTCGCGCCTACCCCTCCCACACGGGCGCACGCTTTTCCACGAAGGCCCCGATGCCTTCTTCGGCATCGCGCGCCAGCATGTTCTCGACCATCACCGCCGAGGCGTGGTCGTAGGCCGCCGCCAGGCCCATCTCGCGCTGCTCGTAGAAGGCGCGCTTGCCGATGCGGATCGTGCCTGAGGATTTCGAGGCGATCACGCCGGCGAGACGCTTGGCCTCCGCCAGTGCGCTGCCGGCCGCCACGACGCGGTTGACCAGCCCCATCCGGGCGGCCTCGTCGGCGGGCACCATCTCGCCCAGCAGCAGCATCTCCATGGCGTGCTTGGCGGAGAGGTTGCGCGTCAGCGCCACCATCGGCGTCGAGCAGAACAGGCCGATATGGACGCCCGGCGTGCAGAAGCGGGCGGCATCGCCCGCGACGGCGAGGTCGCAGCTCGCCACCAGCTGGCACCCCGCCGCCGTCGCCGTGCCTTCCACCGCAGCGATCACCGGCTGGGGCAGGGCGGTGATCTGCTGCATCACGCCCGAGCAGCGCCCGAGGACGTCAGTGAAATAGGCACGGCCCCGGTCGGGATCGGTGCGGTGGGCGCTCATCTCCTTGAGGTCGTGCCCGGCGCAGAAGACCGGCCCTTCGGCTGCCAGCACGACAGCCTTGACGCTCCGGTCGGCGGCAATGGTGGTGAAGCTCTCGGCCAGCGCGGCCAGCATCGCCTCGCTCAGCGGGTTGCGCGATTGCGGGCGGTTCAGCGTGAGAACGGCGATGCCGTCGCTGTCGTCGCGCCGCAGTGCGGGCGCGGCTTCCGGTGGGGCATGGGCGTTCATGGCGGTGACCTCGGCGTTTCCTTACGCGTCTGCCTGTGCGTTTTGCCGTATTGTCCGCCGCGCGCCCCCATGCTGCAAGGGGCACCGCCTCACCGCAGCCTGTGCCGGACCGCCCGAGATGACCCTGCACGACACCACGCCCCGCATGACCGCCGCGCAGCTCGAGGCCTTTCTCGACGAGGTCTTCCCGCAGCTCCATAGCGGCGGGCGGACCTATTTCGTCGAGGAGGTCGGGCCGATGACGGCCCGCATGCGCTGCGACTATCACGAGAAGCATCTGCGGCCGGGCGGCACGATCTCCGGCCCGACCATGATGGCGCTGGCCGATCTCGCGCTCTATGCGGCGATCCTCGGCCAGATCGGCCCGGTCGCGCTCGCCGTCACCACCAGCCTGTCCTTCAACTTCCTGCGCAAGCCGGCGCCCGCCGCGCTGATCGGGGAGGCGAGGCTGCTGAAGCTCGGCAAGCGGCTGGCGGTCGGCGAAGTCTCGCTCTACTCGCAAGGGGAGAGCGAGATGGTCGCCCATGCGACGGGGACCTATTCGATTCCCGCGGAGCGCTGACGGGGGCGGGTCGCGGTATCATGATACCGTTTTCGGCATTCCGCTGAAAACAATGCGTTTTTCGGGACTGCGACCGTCGAACAGCGCTTGACACCCGCGTGGCCTGCCCCTATCCCCCGCTCACACCGCCGCCGGTCCTCCGGCGGCTTGTCCTTTTTTCAACGCTCCGAAGGGTGCCCGCGATGAAGACCATCTCGCTCAAGCCCGCCGATGTCGAAAAGAAGTGGGTTGTGATCGACGCCTCCGGGCTCGTCGTGGGTCGTCTCGCCGCGGTTGTGGCGTTGCGTCTGCGCGGCAAGCACAAGTCGGCGTACACCCCCCATGTCGACTGCGGCGACAACATCATCGTCATCAACGCCGACAAGGTGGTCCTGACCGGCCGCAAGCGCGACCAGAAGGTGTACTACCACCACACCGGCTATGCCGGCGGCATCAAGGAGCGTTCGGCCAAGTTCATCCTCGAGGGGCGCTTCCCTGAGCGGATCGTCGAGAAGGCCGTCGAGCGCATGCTGCCCCGCGGCCCGCTCTTCCGCCAGATCCTCGGCAACCTGCGCGTCTACAAGGGCGCCGAGCACCCCCATGCGGCCCAGTCGCCGGAGACGCTCGACGTCGCCGCGCTCAACAGCAAGAATGCGAGGGTCTGACCATGGCCGAGGTTCTTCAGTCTCTCGAGCAGCTCGGCCAGGTCGCCAAGACCGCGCAGCCGGATGCTCCCGTCCACGTCAAGAAGGTCGATGCGCAGGGCCGCGCCTATGCCACCGGCAAGCGCAAGAACGCCATCGCCCGCGTCTGGATCAAGCCCGGCACCGGCAAGATCACGGTCAACACCCGTGACCAGGTGGTCTACTTCGCGCGCCCCGTGCTGCGCATGGTCCTCCAGCAGCCGCTGCAGCTCGTCGATCGCCTGACCCAGTACGACGTCGTCGTCACGGTCAAGGGCGGCGGCCTCTCCGGCCAGGCCGGCGCGGTGCGCCACGGCATCTCCAAGGCCCTGACCTTCGGCTTCCTGACCCGCGATTCGCGCGTCGTCGAGCGCAAGAAGTTCGGCAAGGCCAAGGCCCGCCGCAGCTTCCAGTTCTCGAAGCGCTGATCGTTTCCAGACTGTCCGATATGTGGAAAGGGCGGCTCGCAAGGGCCGCCCTTTTCGTATTGACTGCTCCTCAAGCCCTCATCCTTCGAGACGCGGGCCATGGGCTCGCTCCTCAGGATGAGGCTCGGGTCTGAAACGCGACCGCCCAAGGAGCCCCCATGTCCCGACCCGTTCTCCTCGTCACCGGCGGCAGCCGGGGCATCGGCGCCGCCATCTGCGTGATGGCCGCTCAGCGCGGCTATGACGTCGCGGTGAACTACCAGAGCGCGGCGAAGGCCGCCGCCGAGGTCGTCGCGGCCTGCGAGGCCGCTGGGGCGAAAGCCGTCGCGCTGCAGGGCGACATGGCCGTGCAGGACGACATCGCCCGCGTCTTCGCGGACGCCAAAGCGGCGCTCGGGCCGCTCACCCATGTCGTCAACAATGCCGGCATCACCGGTCCCGCCAGCAAGCTGGCCGAGGCCGACCCGCAGACGATCCGCACCTGCATCGACGTCAACGTCACCGGCGCTATCCTGGTCGCGCGCGAGGCGACCCGCGCGCTGCTCGCCAACCCGGACGCGAAGGGCAGGACGATCGTCAACATCTCCTCAATTGCCTCTGGCCTTGGCGCACCTGACGAGTTCGTCTGGTATGCGGCCTCGAAGGGCGCAATCGATTCCCTGACGGTTGGCATGGCGAAGGAGCTGGCGCCCGCCGGCATCCGGGTCAACGCGGTCGCGCCGGGCATGACCGAGACCGAGATCCACGCCTTGTCATCGGGCGAGCCCGGCCGCGTCGCCCGCATCGCGCCCTCGATCCCGCTCAGGCGCGCCGCCCAGCCCGAGGAGATCGCGGAGGTCGTGCTCTTCGCCCTGTCGGAGGCCGCGTCCTATGTCGTCGGCTCGGTCCTGCGCGTCGGCGGCGGGCGGTAGCCGCGTCATGGCGAGCGCAGCGAAGCAAGCCAGCCGCGCGCGCTCGACGTCTCCCTGGATGGCTTCGCTGCGCTCGCCATGACGGACGGGGTTTTCTCGGAAGAGCGGCTGCGATAGGCCACGACCATGCGCGTCCTCCTGATCCTCATCGCCTTCGGCATGGTCGCCGTGCCCGCGCTGCTCGCGCTGGCGCGACGCGACCTGCCGCGCGGGCGCCGGATCGCCAACGCGCTGGTGATCTTCCTCGCGCCGGCCTTCGCGCTAGGCCTGATCCATGGCGTGCCGGAGCTGGACGGGCGCGCGCTGCAGAACCCCGTCGCCTGGACGGTGCTGCGGCTGGTGCTCACGGGTCTCGCCCTGATCCTGCCCTGGTGCCTCTATGTCTGGCTGATGGGGCGCCGCCCGTGAAAAGGGGAGCGTCGCGATGACCGAACAGGCCGGCCCGGGTTCGATCGACCACGCCTTCACCGGCGAGCGCCGCGGCGGCGCGGCCGACCCGACCTATGCCGGCGCGCTCTCCTTCATGCGCCGGCGCTACGGCAAGGACGTCGCCGGCTGCGATCTCGTGATCTGGGGCGTGCCCTTCGATCTCGCCGTGACCAACCGGCCCGGCGCGCGCTTCGGCCCGCAGGCGCTGCGCCGCGCCAGCGCGATCTTCGACGGCGACCCGCAATATCCCTCCGGCCTCGATCCCTTCGCGCATCTCGCGGCGGTCGACTATGGCGACTGCCTGCTGCCGCGCGGCGACCTGCCGGGCTGCGCCCGCGCCATCGAGGCGGAAGCCGCCGGCATCCTCGCCTCCGGCGCGCATCTGGTGACGCTGGGTGGCGACCATTTCGTCACGCTGCCGCTGCTGCGCGCCCATGTCGCCCGCCATGGCCGGCTCGCTTTGATCCAGTTCGACGCACATCAGGACACCTGGGACGACGGTGTCGGCGCCATCGGCCACGGCTCCTTCGTGCTGGAGGCGGTGCGCGAGGGCCTGATCGACATCGAGCGCTCGATCCAGATCGGCATCCGCACCGTCGCGCCGCGCGATGGCGGCATTGCGATCCTCGACGCCTACACCGTCCACGAACTCGGTGTGGCGGGGACGCTCGCGCGGATCCGCGAGCGGGTCGGGGAGGGGCCGGCCTATCTGACCTTCGACATCGACGCGCTCGACCCCGCCTTCGCTCCCGGAACGGGCACGCCGGTCTCGGGCGGGCTGTCGGCCGAGCAGGCGCTGCGCCTGGTCTGGGGCCTGCGCGACCTCGACATCCGCGGCATGGACCTCGTCGAGGTCTCGCCGCCTTACGACCACGCGGACATCACCGCGATCGCCGGCTCGACCCTGGTCCAGCACCATATTCAGGCGCTGGCGCTGAAGAAGGCCGGTTGAATCGGGATCTGGCCGGGAATGGCGCGGGCTTCCGTCACCATCCGCGCAGGCTGGTCCGAGCCGCTCAAGATGCGCCCGTCACAGGGAAAGCCGCTCGTCCGTCACGGGAGAAATGACGCCGCAGCAACGCCGCGAAGTGCGTTGTCGTCGGCGACCGATCCGGTTCGCGAGCGTGCAGGAAAAGCGCCACCTTGCCCAGCGCCGGCAGGGCTGCGGATGGCGGCACAGGTCGGAGATCATCGCAGATCAGGTCGCTCGCCAGCGGCGCGATCCCCAGACCCGCGGTCAGCGCCGCCTTCAGGCCGCCGAGGCTCGGCGTCGTGTAGCTGACGACCCAGTCCGCACCGGCGGCGTGGAGGGCCGACAGCGCGATGTCGCGGTAGGCGCAGGGGTCTGGGAACAATACCAGCCGCAGAGGGCTCGTCGTCACGGTTGTCCGTCCCGCGACCCAGACGACGTCGTGCCTGGCGAGCAGCTCGCCGCCGCCATCGTCGGCCGGCCGCTTGGTCAGGGCGAAATCGAGGCCGCCATCGGCCACCATCGCCAGCAGGGACCGGCTGCTGGCGACATCGACGCGCAGTTCGACCGACGGATGGGACTGTGCAAAGGCCGCCAGCAGCGCCGTGAACCCGCGCCCGCTCGCGAAGTCGTCCGACATGCCGAGCCTGACGATCCCGGCCAGCGGCCTTTCGGCCAGGCGAAAGGCCGCGGCCTCATGCAGGCGCAGGATCGCGCGAGCATCCTCCGCGAAACGCTCCCCGGCCGCCGTCGGGGCGATGCTGCCACCGCGTCGGCGCGCGATCAGGCGATGGCCCGCCTGAAGCTCGAGCCTGCGAAGATGCCCGCTGATGGTCGACTGGGTGGCATGCAACTGGTGGCTCGCCTTGGTGAACCCGCCCTGATCCAGAACGGCCAGGAAACTGCGCAGCAAGACGGGATCGAACATGATGCCAATTATCGCAAAAGTCACTTACTTGGCAATTCAATATCTATTTTCCCGTTTCATGGCCGCCGCGTAAAGCGTCCCGGGTGCCCTGGGAGCCGAGATCATGCCGTCCTTCGTCGTCGATACCCCGACCCTCTCGATCGCCTGCGAGGTGACGGGCCCCGAGGACGGCCGGCCGGTCATCCTGCTGCATGGCTGGCCGGACGACGCCCGGACCTGGGACACTGTCACGCCGGCGCTGCACGCGGCCGGGTGGCGCACCTATGTCCCCTTCCTGCGCGGCTTCGGCCCGACGAGGTTCCAGGCGGGCGTGGCACAGCGATCGGGCCAACTGGTCGCGCTCGCCCTCGATCTGCTGGATCTCGCCGACGCGCTCGGGCTCGCCCGGTTTGCCGTCGTCGGGCATGACTGGGGCGCGCGTGCCGCCTATCTCGCGAGCGTGCTGGCGCCCGACCGCATCACCCATTGCGCGGCCCTCTCCGTCGGCTGGGGCACCCAGGCCGCCGACCAGCCGCTGTCGCTGCAGCAGATGCAGAACTACTGGTATCACTGGCTGATGGCGACGGACCGCGGCGCAAGGCTCGTCGAGGAGAATCGGCTGGCCCTGACACGCCACATCTGGACGATCTGGAACCCGGGATGGACGGTGCCGGAGCCCGATTTCGCCGCGACGGCGGCCTCGTTCGACAATCCCGACTGGGCCGCGATCACCCTGCATTCCTATCGGGTTCGCTGGGGCCATGCCCCAGGTCACGAGGCCTTCGACGCGATCGAGCGCCGCATCGCACGCGACCCCGTTATCCATGTGCCGACGCTGACCCTCCATGGCGGCATCGACCCCTGCAACGAGCCGGCGACCTCGCTCGGCAAGGAGGCGCTGTTTGCGGCCGGCTACCGTCGCGTGGTCCTGGACGGCGTCGGTCATTTTCCGCAGCGGCAGCGGCCGGATTTCGTGCTCGCCGAACTCGTGCCCTTCCTGGGCGGCTGACCTCCCGGTCAGCGCGCCATCGCTGTCATTGACAGCGCTGCCTCCCTCCCTCATATCCCGCTCATGACCACCAACCTGTCCCGACGTCGCCCTGTCACGGCCGCCTTTGCGCGACCGCGGTGACGCTCGGCTTGCAGCCCGACTGTCCGCGACCGCGCCCGGAGCGCGGTTTTTTTATGCCCGAAGCCGGCCAAGTTCTTTGAGCCGATCCCCCAGATGCCTTGCGAGGGTCCGATGAGCCAGAGCCCGAAATCCATCTTCATCGACGGCGAAGCCGGCACCACCGGGCTCGGCATCCGCGACCGGCTGGCGGCGATGCCGGGCGTCGTCGTCAGGAGCATCGACCCCGAGAAGCGCAAGGACCCGGTCGCCCGCCAGGAGATGATGGCGCAGGTCGATCTCGTCGTGCTCTGCCTGCCCGACGACGCGGCGAAGGAATCGGTCGCGCTCGCCGACGCGCTGGGGGCGAAGTCGCCCAAGATCGTCGACGCCTCGACCGCCTATCGCGTCGCGCCGGACTGGGTCTACGGCTTCGCCGAGCTGGAGCACGGCCACGCCGCGACCATCGCCAAGGCCACCCGCGTCTCCAACCCGGGCTGCTATCCCACCGGCGGCATCGCGCTGCTGCGACCGCTGGTCGATGCCGGCTTCATCCCGCCCGATCACCCCGTCACCATCAACGCGGTGTCGGGCTATTCCGGCGGCGGCAAAAGCATGATCGAGGCCTATGAGGCCGGCACGGCCCCGGCCTTCGAACTCTATGGCCTCGGCCTCAAGCACAAGCACCTGCCCGAGCTGCAGCGCTATGCGCGGCTGTCGCGGCGGCCGATCTTCATTCCCTCGGTCGGCAACTTCCGGCAGGGCATGCTGGTCTCGGTGCCGCTGCATCTCGACACGCTGCCGGGCAAGCCCAAGGCGGCCGATCTCGCCGACGCGCTGGCCGAGCATTACGCCGGCTCGACCTATGTCTCCGTCGTTCCGGCCGTGCAGGCCGGCGGCAAGCTCGAGCCCGAAGCGCTCAATGACACCAACAAGCTGGAGCTGCGGGTCTTCGGCGACGACGATCTGCGCCAGGCGGTGCTGGTCGCGCGGCTCGACAATCTCGGCAAGGGCGCCTCGGGCGCCGCCGTGCAGAACATCCGGCTGATGCTCGGCCTGCCCGAGAAGTGATCCGGCACTCGTCTGGACGGAGGCACAAAAAAGGGCCGCGCGAGCGGCCCTTTTCCACGTCAGTGTAGGGGCGCTCTCAGCCCTGATAGGCCTTGAAGTGCTGCTGCTGCTCGCCCAGGCCCTCGATGCCGAGCTTGACGACCTCGCCGCCCTTGAGGAAGCGCGGCGGCTTGAAGCCGAGGCCGACGCCGGGCGGCGTGCCGGTGGTGATGACATCGCCCGGATCCAGCCGCATGAACTGGCTGATGTAGTGGACGAGATAGGCGCAGCCGAAGATCATCGTCTTGCTCGAGCCGTTCTGGACGCGCTCGCCGTCGACTTCGAGCCACATGGCGAGGTTCTGGACGTCCTTGACCTCGTCCGTCGTCACCAGCCAGGGGCCGAGCGGGCCGAAGGTCGGGCAGCCCTTGCCCTTGGCCCACTGGCCGCCGCGCTCGATCTGGAACTCACGCTCCGAGACGTCGTTGCAGACGGCGAAGCCCGCGATCGCGGCCATGGCCTTGTCTTCCGGGATGTAGGAGCCGCCGTCGCCGATGACGATGGCGAGCTCGACCTCCCAGTCCGTCTTCTTCGAGCCCTTGGGAATGATCACGTCGTCATGGGGCCCGACGATGCAGTTCGGCGCCTTGTTGAAGAGGATCGGCTCCTTCGGGATCTCGGCGCCGGTCTCGGCCGCATGGTCGGCGAAGTTGAGGCCGACCGCGATGAAGTTGCGGACGTCGCCGACGCAGGCGCCGATGCGCGGCGCGCCGGCGACCGCCGGCAGCGACTCGGGGTCGATCGCCCCAATTTTCGCCAGCGAGGCGGATGTCAGGGCCTTGCCGGCGAGATCGGGGATGATGCCCGAGAGGTCGCGCAGGACGCCCTTGGCATCGAGGAGACCGGGCTTTTCAGCGCCCGCGGCTCCGAAGCGTAGCAGTTTCACGTCGTTTCCCCCGTTTTCAAACGATCTAATTGGGGCGCGATCCTGACAAGACGCAGGCCCGAAAGACAAGTCCATTCACGCGCATGGCGCGGCTGCGGCCAGCGGTCGGCGGGCGTGTTGCGGGAATGCCACGCCCACCGTCAAAGCGGACTGCCTCTGCCTTGGGCGGGGCTGCCCCGAAACGAGCCAGAAACATCAAAACCGGCGATAGTTCTTATATAAACGATATCTTTGGCGGCAGCGCCAAGCCGGCAACTTGAAATATCGCCGATTTCGCCCGTTTCTCGCGCTTGCCCAAGCGACAGACAGGGGGGTGGGCGGGAAAACGGCGCGTTCGCGGCGGGATTGCGGCGGGAACCGCCTCGCGGCATGCTCGGATTCGAGCGGGGCCATGCGCCCCGAAGAAACATCAAGACGGGATGGATTCCATGAAGGGCATTGTTCGCACAGCCGCGGTGGCCACGGTTTCGATGGCGGCGCTCCTCGCCGCCGGCGCCGCCCAGGCCGGCTCCTTCGCGATCCGAAGCGGCCAGAGCGCCGAGGGTCTCGGCATGGCCTATGCCGGCGCGGCCGCCGGCGGCATCGGCATGGGCGCGATGGCCTGGAACCCCGCGACCATCACCATGTTCCCCGGCCGCAACAGCCAGTGGAACTTCACCTATCTCAACGCCAATGCCTCCTATGACCCGACCTCGCCGACGCGGCTCGGCTCGCCGGTCGGCCCGCTGAACCCGATCCAGAACGGCTCCGGCAACATCGGTGGCGACGGCGCCTTCATCCCGGCCTCCTATTCGGCCTGGCAGCTGACCGACCGCTTCTGGATCGGCATGACCACCGGGGCGCCCTTCGGCCTGCGCTCCAAGGCCGACAACCAGGTCTATGCCGGCCAGGTCTATGGCCGCTCGGCCAATCTGCGCACGATCAACGTCTCCCCGACCATCGGCTACAAGGTCAATGACTGGCTCTCCGTCGGTGCGGCCTTCCAGGTCCAGTATCTCAGCACGAGCCTGAAGAACGCGACCGGCGCCACGCTGCCCGGCGCGATCGGCCCGGCGGCCCCGAACCAGGTCCTCAAGGGCGACACCATCGACTTCGGCTTCCGCGTCGGTGCGACCCTGACGCCGCGCGAGGGCACGACGATCGGTATCGCCTACCGCTCCTCGATCCATCAGACGCTCGAGGGCACGATCTCGACCCTCGCCGGCGTCAGCCCGATCAAGGCCAACCTGAACCTGCCGGACTCGGTGGTCTTCGGCGTGTCGCAGGTCATCAACGACCAGTGGCAGGCCCATCTCGGCGTCGAGTGGACCAACTGGAGCCGCTTCCGCCGCATCCCGATCGTCAGCCAGATCAGCGGCCTGCCGATCTCGAGCCTGAACTTCGTCTATGACGACAGCTGGTTCTTCAGCGGCGGTGTCGAGTACAAGTACAGCCCGGCCCTGACCCTGCGCGCCGGTGTCGCCTACGAGCTGTCGCCGGTGAACGACACCAACCGCACCGTCTTCATCTCGGACAACGACCGGCTCTGGCTCTCGGCGGGCGCGAGCTACCAGGTCACCGACAAGCTCAAGCTCGATGTCGGCTACACCTACATCAACGTGAACAAGGCCAAGGTGAACTACGGCGGCACCCATCCGCAGCAGGGCCCGGTCTTCTTCACCGCCGAGGCCAAGCCCTACATCCACATCGTCTCGGCCGGCCTGACCTATCGCTGGGACAACCCGACGGAAGCGATCCCGGTCCGTCCCGTGGTGCGCAAGAACTGATCGGGCGCCCAGCGCCCGACGCGAAAGCCGGCCCTCGCGGGCCGGCTTTTTTGTTGCAGCATGCTGATTTCACCCGAAAACAGACCGTCATTCCGGACAAGCGGTGCAGCCGCGCCGATCCGGAATGCATCGTCAAGCTCTGGAGCCCTCCGATGGACCCCGGGGCAAGCCCGGGATGACGGCGGTGGTTCCGAGAAAACGCAGCACGCTCGAGCATCAGCCATCGGCCGATCCCGATCCCTCGTCCGCGCCAGCCCGCTCAGGCCTTCTTCAGCACATAGGTCCCCGGCGCATCGGCCAGCGCCGGCAGCTTGCCCGCGCCCGGCACCCGTGCCTTGACGCGCCTGGGCGCCTGCGCCTCGACCCACGAGAACCAGTGCGGCCACCAGGAGCCCGGATGCTCCTGCGCCGCGCCGATCCAGTCGTCATAGCTTCCCCGCGGCGGGCCGCCGGTCCAGTACTGGTACTTCACCTTGCCGGGCGGGTTGACGACGCCGGCGATATGGCCCGAGCCCGCGACGATGTAGTCGACCGGCCCGCCGAAGCATTGCGAGCCGGTGAAGACCGAGCGGGCCGGGGCGATGTGGTCCTCGCGGGTGGCGAGGTTGTAGATCGGGATCGTCACCTTCTTGAGATCGAGCCGCTGGCCGCCGATCACCATCTCGCCCTTGGAGAGCTTGTTCTCGAGGTAGCAGTTGCGCAGGTAGAAGGAGTGGTTGGCCGCCGGCATCCGCGTCGAATCGGAGTTCCAGTAGAGCAGGTCGAAGGGCGTCGGCGCCTTGCCCTTCAGGTAGTTGTTGACCGCATAGGACCAGATCAGGTCGTTGGGACGCAGCATGTTGAAGGCGCCGGCCATGCGCGCGCCGTCGAGATAGCCGCTCTTGGTCATCTGCTCCTCGACGGCCCGGATCTGCTCCTCGTCGACGAAGACGGAGAGCTCGCCGGCCTGCGAGAAATCGACCTGGGTGGTGAAGAAGGTCGCGGCGTCGATGCGCTTGTCCCCGACCGCCGCCATATAGGCGAGCGTGACGCCGAGCAGCGTGCCGCCGACGCAGTAGCCGATGGCGCTGACCTTCTTCTCGCCGGTCGCCTGCTCGATGGCGTCGAGTGCCGCGAAGACGCCCTCGCGCATGTAGCTCTCGAAATCCTTGGTCGCATGCCGCTCGTCGGGATTGACCCAGGAGATGCAGAACACGGTCAGGCCCTGGGCGACCGCCCAGCGGATGAAGCTCTTCTCGGCGTTGAGATCGAGGATGTAGAACTTGTTGATCCAGGGCGGCACGATCAGGAGCGGGCGCTTCAGCACGGTCTCGGTCGCAGGCGCGTACTGGATCAGCTCCATGATGTCGTTGCGGTAGACGACCTTGCCGGGCGTCGCGGCGATGTTGACGCCGATCTTGAAGGCGCCCGGGTCGGACTGCCGGATCTTGAGCTCGCCCCGGCCGGCCTCGATGTCCTCCGCCAGCATCTTCATGCCGCGCACCAGGTTCTCGCCGTTCTGCTGCAGCGTCTCGCGCAGCAGTTCGGGATTCGTCGCGACGAAGTTGGAGGGCGAGAGCGCGCTGGCGATCTGCTTCACATAGAAGCGCGCCTTCTCGCGGGTATGCGGGTCGAGATCGTCGGCGCGGTCGACCATCGATTCGGCCCAGCGCGTGCCGATTAGATAGGCCTGCTTGACGAAGTCGAACATCGGGTGCGCCGACCAGTCGGGGTCGGCGAAGCGCGCGTCGCGCTTGTCCGGCTCGATCACGGGCTTGGCCTCCTCGCCGCCCGCCCGCTTGAGCATCGTGCTCCACAAGGTCAGGAAATCGCCCGTCAGCGCGGCCTGCGCCTCGATGATCTTGCGCGGGTCGGAGACCCACTTCTCGGCGACGCGGCCCAGCGTCTTGACCATCTCGCTGGCCTCGTCGGCCTGCCCGCCCTTGGCCTCGCCACGCTCGATCGGCTTCAGATAGGCGGCGGTGACCTTGCCGTATTCCTCGACGAGGCGGCTCATGTTCTGGGCGAAGGCGTCGAGATCGGGCGCCGGCATCTCGGCCGGGCCGGTCGTATCCCCGGACTTCTCCCCGGCTCGCCGGTCCATCGCGCTCTCCCCGTCGCACGTCTTCTGAGGGGATGCTGTCTGCTCCCCATTTTGGTCCTATTAAGGACGTAACGGATATCGACTACAAAGAGAATTCCGCAACGTGCCGGATCCAGCCATGCCGCAAGCCCGACACCAGTCCACGCCGCTCCTGCCGCTCCTGATCGTGGCGGGCCTGGCGGTCGCCGCGGCGGGCTGCGCGGGCGAGGCCGGCAAGAGCGTGGCGGAAGCGGCCGGGATGGCCACCACCGCCGCCGAGCCCAAGCCCTTCGTGCGCGAATCCCGCCCGGCCGATGCGAGCTTCATCCCGATCGGCTCGACCTTGCCGGTGAACCCGCTCTGCCAGGGCGATGCGCCGCCCCCGCCGCCCTTCGTCCCCGCCGGGCAGGCTGCGCATTTCTCCTACAGGCCCGACGGCCGCAAGCCGAACGAGGACTGCAAGCCGCGGGCGGAGTTCAAGAAGATCGAGGCCGAGCTCGAAGCGAAACGCACCGCCAACGAGGCCGCCGGCAACGTGGCGAAGACGCTGGGCTCCACGCCTGCCCCCAAACCCGCGACGCTGCCGACCAACTGAGCGCGCCGGCTCGACCGGCGCCCGCGACGGTCTCGCGGCAGCTGCCGATTGAATCTTGCGTTTTTTGTTCGCCCGTGACCAAAGATGCCGCCGGAGGCGCGCTGCGCGCAACGATCTGAATCGCAAGGGGAGGGCCCGGCACCGTTTGGGGTGCCGCCGCACGCCCTCCCGGAGACAAGGACGCCGGTCCGCCGGCGAAGGAACCGTTCGAATGGCCGATTTTCACCGCATCAAGCGCCTGCCGCCCTACGTCTTCGAACAGGTCAACAAGATCAAGGCCGCCGAGCGCGCCAAGGGCGTCGACATCGTCGATCTCGGCATGGGCAATCCCGACCTGCCGGCGCCCAAGCATGTCATCGAGAAACTGGTCGAGACCGCCGGCAAGCCGCGCACCGACCGCTATTCGGCCTCCAAGGGCATCGGGGGCCTGCGCCGGGCCCAGGCGCATTATTACGAGCGCCGCTTCGGCGTGAAGCTCAACCCCGACACCCAGGTCGTCGCGACGCTGGGGTCGAAGGAGGGCTTCGCCAACATGGCGCAGGCCATCACCGGACCGGGCGACGTCGTGCTGGTGCCCAATCCGAGCTACCCGATCCACGCCTTCGGCTTCCTGATGGCGGGCGGCGTGATCCGCTCCGTGCCGGCCGAGCCGACGCCGGCCTTCTTCCCGGCGCTCGAGCGGGCAATGATCCATTCGGTTCCCAAGCCGATCGCGCTCGTCACCTGCTACCCGGCAAACCCGACCGCCTACACCGCCTCGCTCGATTTCTACCGGGACCTCGTCGCCTTCGCCAAGAAGCACGAGCTGATCCTGCTCTCGGACCTCGCCTATGCCGAGGTCTATTTCGACGAGAACGACCCGCCGCCCTCGATGCTGCAGGTCCCGGGCGCGATGGACGTCACCGTCGAGTTCACCTCGATGTCCAAGACCTTCTCCATGGCCGGCTGGCGCATGGGCTTCGCCGTCGGCAACGAGCGGCTTCTGGCGGCGCTCGCCCGGGTGAAGTCCTATCTCGACTATGGCGCCTACACCCCGATCCAGGTCGCGGCGGCGGCCGCCCTCAACGGCCCCGACGACTGCATCCGCGAGATGCGCGACATCTACCGCAAGCGTCGCGACGCGCTGGTCGAGAGCTTCGGCAAGGCCGGCTGGGAGTTCCCGGCGCCGGCGGCCTCGATGTTCGCCTGGGTGCCGATCCCCGAGAAGTTCCGGCATCTCGGCTCGCTGGAGTTCTCGAAGCTGCTGATCGAGAAGGCCGAGGTCGCGGTCGCGCCGGGCATCGGCTTCGGCGAGCATGGCGACGATTATGTCCGCATCGCCATCGTCGAGAACGAGCAGCGCATCCGCCAGGCCGCCCGCAATGTCGGCCGCTTCCTCAAGGGGGCCGACCACACGCTGCACAACATCATCCAGATGCCCAAGGCGGGGTAGGGGGGCGGACTGGCCCCGGCCTCAGCCCTCATCCTGAGGAGCGCTCCGCAGGAGCGCGTCTCGAAGAATGCTCCAGGAGGCTCCCGAACCCATTGGACCATCCTTCGAGACGCCGCTGACGCGGCTCCTCAGGATGAGGGCTCGGGAGACTGGACCGCGACCCCGAAACATGGGAACCCGTCGCCACGGACGATCCCGTCCGGAACAGGGCTCCCAGGCACGATGTTCAGCAAAGGCCGTCTGCTCGCCGGTGGTGTGGTTCTCTTCGCGCTGGTCTGCCTCGTCAGCACCTTCGACTTCTCGCGGGGGCGCGTCCCCCAGACGAGCTCGCCGCTGATTTCGGATGTGCTCGCTGCGACCACCGCCCGCGAGTGCGGGCGTGACGCTACCGAAGTGGTCGCCCGTCATCTGCCGCCGGGCATCGAGCAGGCGGCTGCGGAGACAATCCTCGCCGCGGCCGTGATCGTGCCGCCGCAACCCTGGTTCTGGACGCCGGTGAACGAGACCGCCACGAGCTGGAACGGCGACACGCTGGAAGCGCTGCGCACCATCAAGATCACCGCCTTCGGCACCAATCTGCTGCGCATCCACATGACCTTTGGAGAGGGCAGGCTGCGTCGCCTGGCGGCCGAGGTCGTCTGCCGCTTCGGCTGAGCGCCAGTCGAGGCTTCGCCGTTGACTCGGCCGGTCCCCTCATGCGACGCCGCCGCCATGACCAGCGCCTCTGCCCAAACCCCCGCCACCCCCCTCCGCATCGGCCTTGCCGGGCTCGGAACCGTCGGCGCCTCGGTGCTGCGCATCCTGCACCGGCAGGAGAACGCGCTCAGCGAACGCTGCGGCCGCGCCATCCGCGTCACGGCCGTCAGCGCCCGCGACAGGACCCGCGATCGCGGCGTCGATCTCGGCGGGCTGACCTGGTTCGATGATCCCGTCGACCTCGCGCGCTCGCCCGAGATCGATTGCCTGGTGGAACTGGTCGGTGGCTCCGAGGGCCCGGCCAAGGCCGCAGTCGAGGCGGCGCTGGCCGCCGGCAAATCGGTCGTCACCGCCAACAAGGCGCTGCTCGCCCATCATGGCGTCGCGCTCGCGACGCTGGCGGAGGAGAAGGGCGTCGCGCTCGCCTTCGAGGCCTCCTCGGCCGGCGGCATCCCGATCGTCAAGACGCTGCGCGAGGCGCTCGCCGGCAACAGCGTGACGCGGCTCTACGGAATCCTGAACGGCACCTGCAACTACATCCTCTCGCGCATGGAGATGGAGGGGCTGACCTTCGAGGCCTGCCTGAAGGACGCGCAGCGCCTGGGTTATGCCGAGGCCGACCCGACCTTCGATGTCGAGGGCTACGACACCGCCCACAAGCTCGCCATCCTCACCAGCCTCGCCTTCGGGACGAAGATCGACGCCGAAGCGATTCATGTTGAAGGCATTTCCTCGATCACCCCGCTCGACCTGAAGATGGCCGACGAGCTCGGCTACCGGATCAAGCTGCTCGGCGTCGCCGAGCGGACGAAGGCCGGCATCGAGCAGCGCGTCCACCCGACCATGGTGCCGAAGTCATCGGCCATCGCGCAGGTGATGGGTGTTCTCAACGCCGTCACGGTCGACGCCGATGCCGTGCGCGAACTCACCCTCGTCGGCCCCGGTGCCGGTGGCGACCCGACGGCCTCCGCCGTCGTCGCCGACATCGCCGACATCGCCCGCGGCACGGCGGGGCTGCCCTTCGGCCTGCCGGTCGCACGGCTCGAGACCGCGGCCCGCACGCCGATGCAGCGCCACGAGGGCGGCTATTATGTCCGCCTCTCGGTGGTCGACCGCCCCGGCGCCGCGGCCGGCATCGCCACCCGCATGGCCCAGGCCGACATCTCGCTGGAGAGCATCGTGCAGCGCCGCTCGGCTGCCGCCGCGGCGCAGGATCCGGCCGGCCGCTCGGGCACGCCGGTGCCGGTCGTGCTGATCACCTACGCCACGAGCGAGGCCGCGATCCGCTCCGCCCTCGCGCAGGTCTCGGCCGACGGCCATATCGCAGAACCGCCGCAAGTCATCCGGATCGAACGGGAGTAGGCTTCAGGCGTTGTTTGCGCCGTGACCGCTCGCCGCCGACCGCAAAACCAAAGGGAACCGCTCATGTCCGACGATCTCCGCATTTCCTCCTCCCAGATCATCGAGCGCTATCTCTCGATGGAGCTGGTGCGCGTCACCGAGCGCGCGGCGGTCTCGGCGGCGCGGCTGCGCGGCCATGGCAACGAGAAGGCGGCGGATCAGGCGGCGGTCGACGCCATGCGCCGCGAGCTGAACCGCCTGCCGATCGATGGCGAGATCGTCATCGGCGAGGGCGAGCGCGACGAGGCGCCGATGCTCTTCATCGGCGAGCGGGTCGGCACCCGGCAGGGGCCGAAGGTCCACATCGCCGTCGATCCGCTCGAGGGCACGACGCTCTGCGCCAAGGACATGCCCGACTCGATCGCCGTGATGGCGATGGCGGAAGCCGGCAAGCTGCTCAACGCGCCCGACGTCTACATGGACAAGATCGCGATCGGCCCGGGCTATGCCCGCGGCATCGTCGATCTCGACGCCTCGCCCACCGACAACATCCACGCACTGGCCAAGGCCAAGGGCGTCAAGCCGAGCGAGATCTCGACGCTGATCATGGACCGCCCGCGCCATGCCAAGCTGATCGAGGAGGTCCGCAAGACCGGCTGCTCGATCCGCCTGATCACCGATGGCGACGTCGCCGGCGTGATCTACTGCACCGAGCCGCACAAGACCGGCATCGATCTTTATCTCGGCATCGGCGGCGCGCCCGAGGGCGTGCTGGCCGCGGCGGCGCTGCGCTGCGTCGGCGGCCAGATGCAGGGCCGCCTGATCCTCGACACCGAGGAGAAGCGGGCCCGCGCCCTGACCATGGGCATCTCCGACCCCAACAAGAAATACAGCATGGAAGAGATGGCGTCGGGCGACACCATCGTCTGCGCCACCGGCGTCACCAATGGCGGCATGCTGAAGGGCGTGAAGTTCGGCAAGGACGTGATCGAGACGGAAACGATCGTCTACCGCTCGATCACCGGCACGGTCCGCCGCATCCATGGCGAGCATCGCGACTTCGGCAAGTTCAAGCTCGATTGAGCGGGGCGCGTCCGGTTCGTGGCGCGATCGCGGGCCGGTCCTTCGGGCCCGCCCGGTCTGAGGGACTGTTTCCGTTCGGGCGCAGCCTGTTCTAGGCTCGGCCGCACGGGGGATTGCGATGTCGACGAACAGCCTGGCCCAGATCGTCTCCGCCTTCGGGCAGTCGGCGAAGGCCACGCTGTCGAACCCGGCGATCACGGGAGCGCCCGAAGACCAACTTCGCGGCCCGCTGGTAACGCTGATCAAGGCATTGTCGGTGCTCGCCGGCCTGCCGCCCGGCGCGGTCGAGGCCGTCGGCGAAGTCACGATGGCCGACATCCGCACGCGGCCCGACTATGCGGTGTCGCGCCACAACGCGCTGATCGGCTTCATCGAGCTCAAGGCGCCCGGCAAGGGCTGCGACCCGCGCCGCTTCACCGATCCGCATGACAAGGAGCAGTGGAACCGGCTGAAATCGCTGCCGAACCTGCTCTACACCGACGGCAACGGCTTCAGCCTCTGGCGTGACGGCGTCCTGGAGGGCACGATCGTCCGCCTCGATGGCGACATCGAGAGCGCCGGCGCCAGGCTCGCGGCGCCCGATACGCTGGTCGCGCTGCTCTCGGATTTCCTCGCCTGGGAGCCGATCCCGCCGAAATCGGCCCGCCGCCTCGCCGAGGTCAGCGCCAGGCTCTGCCGCCTGCTGCGCGACGAGGTCACCGAACAGCTCGCCCGCGAGAGCCCGGGCCTCACCGGCCTCGCCGAGGACTGGCGCAAGCTGCTGTTCCCGCAGGCCGACAACAAGCAGTTCGCCGACGGCTATGCCCAGGCCGTCACCTTCGGCCTGCTGATCGCCCGCACCCGCGACATTCCCTTGAAGGACGGCGTCGATCGCGCCGCCGACGAGTTGCGCAAGACCAGCTCGCTGATCGGTACGGCGCTCGGCCTGCTCACCGACAGCGCTGACAACAAGGAGGCGCTGAAGACCTCGCTCGGCACCATGGCGCGCGTCTTCGACACGGTGAACTGGCACGATGTCAGCAAGGACGATCCCGAGGCCTGGCTCTATTTCTACGAGCACTTCCTCGAGATCTACGACAACACGCTGCGCAAGAGCACCGGCTCCTACTACACCCCGCCCGAGGTGGTGAACGCGATGGCCCGCCTCGTCGACGAGGTCCTGCGCGGCCCCCTCTTCGAGCGCCCGCTCGGCCTCGCCGCGACGGATGTGACGGTGGCCGATCCGGCGGTCGGCAGCGGGGCTTTCCTGCTCGGCGTGCTCCGGCGGATCGCCAGCGCCGTGGAGGCCGATCTCGGCCCCGGCGCGGTGCCGGGCGCGGTCGCGCAGGCTGCGCAAAGGCTGATCGGCTTCGAGCTGCAGTTCGGCCCCTTCGCGGTGGCGCAGCTGCGGCTGCTGGCCGAGTTCCAGGCGCTGATGGGCCCAGGGAGCACGCTGCCCGTCTTGAAGCTCTTCATCACCGACACGCTCGGCAACCCTTTCGTCGAGGAGGACTGGCTGCCGCAGGTGATGCAGCCCGTGGCGAAATCGCGCCGCGACGCCAATGCGATCAAGAAGGGCCAGCCGATCACCGTCGTCATCGGCAACCCGCCCTACAAGGAAAAGGCCAAGGGGCGCGGCGGCTGGATCGAGGCCGGCAGCAGCGGCTTTCAGCCGCCCATGGCGCGCTGGGAGGCGCCGGCCTCCTGGGGCGTCGGTGCCCACGGCAAGCACCTGAAGAACCTCTATGTCTATTTCTGGCGCTGGGCGACCTGGAAGGTGTTCGGCGCGGGCCAGCACGCCGCCACCGGCCTGCCCGACACGGACGAGGAAGGCATCATCTGCTACATCACGGTCGCGGGCTTCCTCAACGGGCCGGGCTTCCAGAAGATGCGCGCGGATCTGCGCGAAAGCTGTTCCGACATCTGGGTGATCGACTGCTCGCCGGAGGGCCACCAGCCGGAGGTCGCGACCCGCATCTTCCAGGGCGTGCAGCAGCCGGTCTGCATCGTCATCGCCGCCCGCCAGCGCGGCAAGGACGCGAGGCGCCCGGCACGGCTGCGCTATCGCGCTTTGCCCGAAGGCCGCCGCGAACAGAAATTCGAGGCGCTGGCCGCGCTCTCGCTCGACGATGCCGGCTGGGTCGAGGGCGCCGATGGCTGGCGCGACTCGTTTCTGCCCGAGGCGACCGGCGCCTGGGCGGAGTTTCACGAGCTGGCGAGCCTGTTTATCTATGACGGCTCGGGCGTGATGCCCGGCCGGACCTGGGTGATCGCGCCCGACAAGCAGACATTGGCGGCACGGTGGCAGCGGCTCGTCGCTGAGAACGATCCGGTCGAGAAGGAGCGGCTGTTTCATCCGCAACTGCGCGATGGCGCGGTTGCCAGCAGACACATTCGAAAAGTGGTTGTGCAGGGCCTTGGAGGTTTGCTTGCGAATAAGACTGCAATTATAAATGAATCAAATATTAATCCGGAAATGATTTCATATTCATTTCGATCTTTCGATCGCCAAAATATTATCGCTGATGCTCGTTTATATAACGATGTCAGACCTGATCTGTGGAATTCGTTATCAAGCAAGCAAATATTCATGACTGCTCTTTCTGCTGCTTCTCCTAGCTCTGGTCCGGCGATATCGTTTTCTGCCTTGATTCTCGATCAGGATCACTACAGTGGCCGTGGCGGCCGCGTTTATCCCCTCTGGCGTGACGCCGCCGCGACGCAGTCCAATATCCGCCCCGCTGTGCTCGCCACCCTGTCGGAGACCTATGGTGCCGAGGTCGCGCCCGAGGATGTCATGGCCTTTGTCGCGGCGCTGCTGGCGCATCCGGCCTACACCGCCCGCTTTCAGCGCGATCTCGTCCAGCCCGGCCTGCGCCTGCCGCTGACGGCCGACGCTGTGCTGTTTGCCGAGGCCGCGGCGCTCGGCCGCGAGGTGATCTGGCTCCACACCTATGGCGAGCGCTTCGCCGATCCCGCCTCCGGCCGCCCCAAGGCGCCGCCGCGCCTTCCGCCTGAGCAGGCGCCGCGCATTCCCGCCGGCGGCGCGATCCCCATAGTGCCCGCGCCCCTGCCGGAGGAGATGGCCTACGACCCCGCCACGCGGCGGCTGACGATCGGCGACGGCTTCGTCGACAATGTCATGCCGGAGGTCTTCGCCTATGAGGTCTCGGGCAAGCCGGTGCTGCGGCAATGGTTCAGCTATCGCCGGCGCGACCGCACCCGCCCCGTCATCGGCGACCGCCGCCCGCCTTCGCCGCTCGACGCGATCCAGCCCGAGAGCTGGCTGCCGGAATACACCACCGATCTGATGAACCTGCTGCATGTGCTGGGCCGGCTCGTGCTGCTGGAGGACAGGCAGGCCGCCCTGCTGCAAAAGGTTCTGGACGGCATGCTGATCCCGGTTGAACGGCTGGCGCCCGCGGCCGATGATCAGGACGATTCGCCGCCAGTCTGACACGAAGCGCATGAGCAAGGCCCAGTTCGATCTCTTCGCCGGCCAGGGCGACCTGCTTCCCGCGGAGCCGGCCTCCTACCGGCCGGACCCCGCCAAGGTGCGGGCCAAGCTGCTGCGCCTGCTCGACGAGGCGCGCGCGGCCGACACGCTGCCCTGGGACCGCAAGACCACGCGCTACTGGCAGACGGTCTTCCCGCAAATGGCGAACTGGCTCCCGCAGGACGAGGCCGACCAGCTTCGCCTCGACTTCCGCCACGAGCTGGAGCGGCTCGACCGCGCGGCGTGAGCCTCTCGGGCCGCCACGGCGGTTGACGAAAGGGCTCGCCTGCGCGACGCCCTGCGCCCATGAGTCTCAACCCTCCGCGTGCCTTTCTCGGCGTCACCCGCTCCGCCCTGGGCCGGCCCTGGCGAGACCGGCTCGACGCCGCCGGCCTCGGCCGCGCCGAGGCGCTAACTCAGCGCGAGGGCCTTCCCGACATCCTGGCACGGCTCCTGGCCGGGCGCGGGGTCGAGCCCAACGAGGCGGCAACCTTTCTCGAGCCGAAGCTGCGCGACCTGCTGCCCGATCCGGGCACGCTGATCGACATGGGCCCCGCGGCCGAACGCCTCGCGCGCGCGGTCACGACCCGTGAACGCGTCGCGATCTTCGGCGATTACGATGTCGACGGCGCCTGTTCGGCGGCGCTGCTGGCGGGCTTCCTGACGGCGGGCGGCGCCCATGCGCGCATCCACATCCCCGACCGCCTGATCGAAGGCTACGGACCCAACAGCGACGCCATCCGCCAGCTCGCCGCCGAGGGCGCGACGTTGCTGGTCACGGTCGATTGCGGGACCACCAGCCACGAGCCGCTGGCCAAGGCCAGGCGGCTCGGCCTCGATGTCGTCGTGCTCGACCATCATCAGGCGCCGGAGCGGCTCCCGGAGGTCGAGGCGCTGGTCAATCCCAACCGGCAGGACGATCTCTCGGGGCTGGGCCATCTCTGCGCGGCCGGCGTCGTCTTCCTGGCGCTGGTCGCCACCCGTGCCGTGCTGCGCCGCCAGGATGTCTGGGCGGCCCGCGGCGGCGAGCCCGATCTGCTCGCAGCGCTCGACCTGGTCGCGCTGGCGACGGTCGCGGACGTGGTGCCGCTGCAGGGGCTCAACCGCGCCTTCGTCCGCCAGGGCCTCGCCATCCTGCGCGGGCGCGCCCGGCCGGGGCTGGCGGCGCTGATGGACGTCGCCGGGCTCGACGGGCCGGTCCAGCCCTGGCATCTCGGCTTCCTGCTCGGCCCGCGCATCAATGCCGGCGGCCGCATCGGCGATGCAGGCCTCGGCGCGCGGCTCCTGCTCACCACCGACGAGATCGAGGCCCGCGGCATCGCAGCCGAACTCAACCGCCTCAACCAGGAGCGCCAGGAGATCGAGCGCCAGGCCGTGATCGAGGCGATCTCGCAGGCTGACCATGCGCTGATGCGCGATGGACTGGCATCCCGGCATCGTCGGCCTGGTCGCGGCGCGGCTGAAGGAGCGCTTCCGCAAGCCCGCCTTCGCGCTCGCCCTGAACGGGGAGGGCGGCGCGACCGGGTCGGGCCGCTCGGTCGCCGGCGTCGATCTCGGACGCGCGGTGCGGGCCGCCGTCGAGGCCGGGCTGGCGGTCAAGGGCGGCGGCCATGCCATGGCGGCCGGCGTCACGCTCGCGCCGGGGCAGGATGCGACCTTCCACGCCTTCCTGGCGCAACGGCTCGCAAGCGAGGTCGCGGCGGCCGGCGAATCGGAAGCCCTCCTCGTCGACGCCGCGCTCAGCGCCGGCGGCGCGACGCCGCGGCTGCTGGCCGAAATCGACAGGGCCGGCCCCTTCGGCCAGGGCAGCCCGGAGCCGGTCTTCGTCTTTCCCGCGCATCGCCTGACCGATGCGGTCGAGATCGGCAGCGGCGGCCATGTCCGCGTCAAGCTGAAGGGCGGCGACGGCGCGAGCGTGGGCGGGGTCGCCTTCCGCTGCGCCCAGGAGCCGCTCGGGCGCGCCTTGCTGGCCGCGCGGGGCGAGAGCGTCCATCTCGCCGCGACCCTGACCCTCAACCGCTGGGGCGGCAACGAGAAGGCGGAACTGCGCGTCCTCGATCTGGCGCGCCCGGTCTGACGGGCCTGCAGGCGACGGCGCCGCGGCCGACATGGACGGCCCTGTGTCGCAGGGGCGGGGTGCAAAAACCGAAAGCCGGCGCTTGCGGAGCCGCAAGCCTGCCACTATACCTCGCCCCGCTTCGACACGGACCGCCCGCGGTTCGGAAGCCCGCGACCTTCGTCTATCGGTTAGGACACCAGCCTTTCACGCTGGGGAGACGGGTTCGACTCCCGTAGGTCGCGCCACCCATTTCCGGGTGCCGCCACTCCACGCAATCTCCAGTCTGCCGGTCCGCACGCAGCGGGGCTGGCCCTCGCCCGACGCCGCGTTGACAGCCAGCGCGATGCCATGACAACACCGGGGCAGGGCGACGATCGACCGCACGGAACGGGTCGATCCGCGCCCTTTCCGCACGGAACAACCCGGACCGGCTCAGCGACATGACGACCCAGCCGAGTGCGCCCGGAGCGCAGGGACGAGGCGCAAGCGGCGCGGCGGGCTGGCTCCTGGCGCTGGCCCTGCTCGCGCTGTTCGCCGCCGCTGCGATGCTGGCCCTGTCGCTGCCGCTGCGGCTGCCGCTCGGCGCCTTCTACTGGGATGCCGCCGTCTATCTCGACGCCTTCCAGCGCATCCACATCGGCCAGATGCCGGCCGTCGACTTCTTCGCCCCGGTCGGGCCGGCGGGCTATTACCTCGGCGCCTGGCTGCACAGCGCCTTCCCGCAGGCGCAGCCGATGCTGCTGGTGAACTGGGCGATCCTGCCGCTCGTCCTGCCGCTGGCGCTGGCCGTGCTGCTGCAGCGCGACATGAAGGGGCTCGCGCTCGCACTGGTCGTCCCGTTCCTGCTCTTTGCGGCCCTGCCGATCAACCTCGCCATCTTCTATCCCGCGCCCGGGCTCGATGGCTTCGGGACCTACAACCGCCACGCCGCGCTGCTGCTCTACTGGCTCGTCGCCGCTCTGCTCTTCCTCCCGTCCTCGCGGACGAAGACGGCGCTGGTCGCGGCCTTCATGCTGGCGCTGGTGCTGACCAAGGTGACGGGCGCGGTCGCCGGCGCGATCCTGGTCGGATACGCCTGGCTCGCCGGCCGCCTGCGGTTCGCGGATGCCGTCTTCGCGGCGTTGGCCTGTCTCCTCGCGCTGGCGCTCATCGATCTCGCGACGGGGCTGATCAGGGCCTATCTGGCCGATATTCTGACGCTGCTGCGCCTCAACAGCGAGACGCTGCTGCCGCGGCTGCTGACGGTCGCGTCCGCCAAGTTCGGCGTCGTGCTGCCGGCCACCGCCCTGCTGGCGCTGCTCGTCTGGACCGGCTGGCGCGAGCCGGGGTCTCTCCTCCAGAGGGGGCGGGGCCTGGTCGCGGGGCCAGCCGGCTGGCTGGCGGTCACGCTCTTCGCGCTGGCCCTGTTCGAAACCCAGAACACCGGGTCGCTGGAATTCATCGCGCTCTGGCCGGTGCTCCTGCTCGTGCTGCGGCAGGAGCGCTCGCGGTCCGGCGGGTCGAGGCTTGCGGTCATGGTCCTGACGCTGGCGGTGGCCCTGCCCAGCCTGCTGCTCGGCATCGAGCGCGGCGCGCGCGCGCTCGCCGGGGCGCGGGGGGATGTCGTTGCGCTGCCGGCGCCGGAACTCGGGCCGCTCGGCCGCGTCAGCCTGAAGCGCGGGCTGGCGGAGCGCGCCGGCTTCATGCTCGCGCTCTATCCGGCCCAGGGAGGAGCCTACCGGGCTCTGGCCGAGGCGGGCTTCGAGCCGTCGGCGCTCTTCCACGCCGAGATCGACAGCCAGGCGACCTGGCTGCTCGAGGTCCGGCAGGGACTCCTGGCTCTGCGCGACTGGGAGACGCGCGAAGGGCGCCGGCTGAACGGTGTCTTCGCGCTCGACTTCGTCGATCCGTTCAACGCGTTGCTCGACCGCCGCGCCCCGCGGCTCGTGCCGATCGGGATCACCCCCGGGCGCAACCTGCCGCCGCCCACGCCCGAGGTCCTGGCCGCGCTGGCCCAGACGGACGCGATCCTCGCGCCCAAATGTCCGGTCACGCCGGGACGCGCCGCGATCGCCCGGCACTACGCCGCCGCACTGGCCGGTCGCCCGGTCGTCGCGCTGGCGCCCTGCTGGGATCTCTATCCGAAGCCGCGATAGCGCGGCTCCGGGCGCGGCGGCAGGCCGCGGCCTGCGGTCAGGCCTTGGCGCTGGTGAAGGCCTTGATCACGCGCATCAGCGGCTTCGGCTGGTAGCTGGCGTCGAGGGGCAGGGGGCGGTTGGGCAGGCCATCCTTGCGGCTGAACCAGATCGGCACCCAGGTGAACTTGTCGGTGATGCCCCATGTCAGCACCACCTCGGGGCGGACGACATCGCCGATCGCCTGCAGGAAGGCCTGGGCGCGCGACGCCACGATCTCGTCGCGGATGGCGGGGTCGGGCGGCAGCTTGTCGTCGATGACGTCGAGCTCCGTCACCAGGATCGCCAGGCCCATGCCGTGCAGTTCGGAGACGAAGCGCGAGAGACCCTCGCGGTCGATCTCCTTCTCGCCGGGCAGATGGCCCTGCAGGCCGATGGCGTGCAGCGGCGTACCCCGGTCCTTCAACTCCTTGACCAGCCGCAGGAAAGCCGTCCGCTTCGCCCGGCATTGCCCGGTCGGGTTCTCGAAGCCGAAATCGTTCAGCACGAGCTGGGCCTTGGGGTCGACGGCCGCCGTCCGGCGGAACGCCATGTCGATATGCTGCGTGCCCAGCAGATCCTGCCAGAGCGAGGGCCGCATCGGCTTGTCGATGGCGGGATTGTCGCTGATCGCCTCGTTGACGACGTCCCAGCTCGGGATCCGCCCCTTGTAGCGCCCGACGACGGTGTCGATGTGCTCGTAGAGCGCCCGCTCCGCCGCCTGCTTGGTGGTGATCGCCTCGGTCCATTTCGGCATGCCGGCATACCAGGCCAGCGTGTGGCCGCGCATCTGCATGCCATGGGCGTCGGCGAAGGCGAGCAGCCGATCGGGATGGTCGAACACGAAGCGATCCGCCGCGGGGCGCAGATCGATCCATTTCAGGCCGCCCTCGCCGACGAGCACCTGGCAGTGCTCGAGCACGGCGCGGCGGTAATCGGGATCGTCGCGCAGCAGGTCGACACGCATCGCGGCGCCGAAGGGGATCGCCGCCCGGGCCGTCGTCTTGGCCGGCGCCCGGGCCAGGGCCGGCAGCGCGCCTGCGCCCAGCCCGGCGCTCAGGCCTCCCAGGACGAACTGCCTCCTGCGCATCGCGGCCTCCCTCGGGGAACGAACCGGTACGGCCCGCCGCAACCCGGCCGCCGGAATACCACAGAAATCGGCGCGAAAGCGGCCGGGTCCGGCTTCGCGTTATGGCATACTTAACGTCATCGGCGTCTGATGAGCCCGGTTGCGTCCGTTGCCATTCCACCCTGACAGCGGCGCCAGACGAAAGCGCCGGCAGGGATCGATGGGCCGCAGACAGGCTGTCAACGAGCGATCGGATCGCGTCGCGCCCTGCGTCGTCGGGGCCCGCGCGTCTCGTTCCCGGCGCGCGCCGGCAGGGCTGACAGCGGCAGGTCCGCGCGGATGACGGATACGCGCATCGCTTCACGAAGCGGGGCTGTCCCCGGCGGCGCCTCATCGCTGCTGCTCGTCGTCGTCTTCTGCTTCTTCTGGATCGGGCTCGCGCCCTTTCCCGACCCCAACGCCTCGGGTCTGCTGACGGCCTATGGCACGTCCTCGAACGTGATGAACCAGATCATGGTCGTGGGGCTGGCGGGTCTGGTCTTCCTGGCGCTCGCGAACCACCCGGCCCGCGGGCTGGTCCTGCGCTCCTTCGGCCCGCTCGCGGTGATCTTCTGCTGGCTGTTGTTCACCGCCCTGTTTTCCGACGTGCCCGCGACCGCGTTTCGGCGGATCGTCTATGCGATGCTGGTGTGCCTGTGCGCCAGCAGCGTCCTGCTGCTGCCCCGCGACAGCGACCAGTTCGGCAAGCTGCTCGGCATCTGCGTGCTCACGGCGGTACTCCTGGCCTTCCTCGGGGTCTTCGCCTTGCCCCAGCGCGCCATCCACCAGGGCTCCGACGCGCTCGAGCATCAGCTCGCAGGCGCCTGGCGCGGGCATTTCGGCCACAAGAACGTCGCCGCTGCCGCGATGGTGTTTGCGGTCTTCTTCGGCCTGTTCTTCATGCGGATGAGGGCGTTCTGGCAGGGGGCGCTGATCGTCGCCTGCGCCGGGGTGTTCCTGCTGAATGCGGGGGGCAAGACCTCGGCCGCCATGCTGCCGGCGATCCTCGCCGTGGCCTGGCTGTTCGAACGGATCGGGCCGCTGCGGGTCGTGTTCCTGCTCGCCTGCCTCGCGGCGATGAACTACCTGCTGCTGTCAGCCGCGGTCTCGCGCGAGACGCAGGACCTGCTCCTCTCCTGGGGGATCGACCCGACCTTCACGGACAGGGCCTCGGTCTGGCGGCTGGCGCTCGGCGCCATCGCGGAGCGGCCGCTGCTCGGGCACGGCTTCCAGAGCTTCTGGCAGATGGACTCGCTCGTCTATGGCGAGGAGGCCGACACCAGCTGGGCGGTGACGGCGGCCAATGCCCATAACGGCTATCTCGACCAGGTGATCAGTGGCGGCTTTCCGCTGCTGGTCATGATGATCCTCTGGCTCGTCGTCCTGCCCTGTCACCATGTCGGACTGGCGTTCAAGCGGGCGCAGCATCCCGATCTCGCGCGGCTGTTCATGCGCTGCTGGCTCTTCATGCTGTTCCTGTCCTGCCTCGAGAGCCCGTTTTTCGACAATCGCGGTCCGGTCTGGTTCACCATGCTGATCTCCGTTTTCGGGCTGCGCATGCTCGCTTACGGAAATTTGAAGCCGTCGGCCTATGCACGGACGAGGCCCGCTACCGGTTCGCAGCCCGACCCGGATGGCAAGGCGGCCTGAGCGTGTTCTCATGATTGATCGTCAGCAGCGCCCCATGCCCGTCGAAGCCGTCATCTGCATCCCGACCTTTCGTCGCCCGGACTGGCTGCGGCGCACGCTGGCCTCGGTTGCGGCCCAGCAGGGCGATGTCGGCTATGCGGTCGTGGTCGTCGACAATGACGGCGCCAACCCGGTCGGGGCGGCGCTGGCGAACGAGGTCCTCGGCGCGACCGCGCTGCCCCATACGGTCGTCGTCGAGCACCGGCAGGGCAATTGCCATGCGATCAACCGGGCCTTCGAGGTCGCGCTTTCGACCTATCCCGACGCGCCCTACCTCTTGATGATCGACGACGACGAGATCGCGCTGCCGGGCTGGCTGCAGGCGATGGTCGGCCTCGCTCGCGAGCGCGGCGCGGATCTGGTCGGCGGTCCCGTCATCCGCCAGTTCGAGGTCGAGCCCGACGCCACCGTGATGCGGCACCCGCTCTTTGTCTCCATCGACGGCGAGACCCGCCGGATCGACCAGCTTCACGGCTCGGGGAATTGCCTGATCCAGCGGCGCGTCTTCGAGAGGCTGCCGGCGCCCCCCTTCGACGTCCGCTTCAATTTCCTCGGCGGTGGCGACATGGAGTTCTTCACCCGCTGCCGGCTCGCCGGGTTCGAGACCTGGTGGTGTGCGGAAGCGGTGGCGCATGAGTTCGTCGCGAGCGGCCGGACGACCGCCTCGTTCCTGATGAAGCGCTCGCTGCGCACCGGCAGCATCAACTACATGATCGACCGGCTGCACCGGCCGCTGGCGATCGCGCTGGCGAAGAACGCCGCCAGCCTCGGGCTCGGCGTGCTGCGCGGGCTCGGCGTGCTGCTGCGCACCGGCTCGCCGCTGCTGGCGAGCCATCCGCTGCTGATGCCGGTCGGACGGGTCGTCGCGAGCCTCGGCCTGCTGCCGAAGCCCTACCGTTCGTCCACCTAGCGAGCCCGGCTCAACCGCGAAGCAGCGCCGCCCGGATCGTCGCCACGGATGTCTGGGTATGGGACTGGATGGTCAGGCCGAACTGGTCTGGCCGCATCTGCCCGATCAGCGCGCTGACGCCCCGCTCGTCCAGCGCGGGGCCGGACCAGTAGGTCAGGCAGGGCGAGGTTTCGACCCGCTCATGCCGCTCTTCGAGGACCGGATCGTTCGAGACCGCGGCGCCATAGGTCAGATATTCCGAGAAGTGGCGCTGGCGGGCCAGGACCTGCCACCAGGGCCGGCCATTCACCGCCTCGATCCGGTCCGCCATCGCGCGAACTGTCGTGCGGTCCCAGGTGATCATCGGCCCGATATAGTCGTCCCCCGGCAGGGGCGGGGTGACGAGACCCAGCGCCTTGTGGGCGTTGTCCCGCCAGAGCACATGGCGGGGCAGTTCGGGAGTGATCGCGCGCCGGCGGGTGAAGAGCGGGACGCGGGCGGCCGTGGCGAGGCCCGACAGGTCCGCCGGGCGGCAGAAGCAGATGTCGGAGTCGATGCAGATCACCCGCTCGGCCGGCTGGGACAGCGTCACCGCGAATTTCCGCAGCTGCTGGAGATGCCAGCCATAGATCGGCAGCCCGAGCCCGGGGCGCCAGAGATAGCGCCGCCCCCGCCAGTGCCCGGCCGTCCAGAAGCGCGGGAGCAGCGCCGAGGTCGCGATCACCTCGCGCTTCGGCCCGGCCAGCGGCGCAAACAGCCCGTAATCCGCGTCGTCCACCACGATGAAGTGCCGGGCATGACCCGTGCAGAAACGGTCCATCGTGTCGCAGAGCAGCCTGCACCGCTCGAGATCGCCGTGATAGCTGGGCGTCACGACGGAAAGCTCACCGATCATCTGCCGTCCCTTGCCGGCGAAATCCTCGCCCCGCGCGCGTCGCGACGCCGCCACAGGGCGATCCGTTAACGCGACAATCCTAATTTGACGTTGCACCCTTCCCGGACCGGACGGCCCTTCCGAGCATGTCGAAGCGTTATCTCATCCTCCGCTCGGCGGCGACGGAGACCTGCGGGGTCGAGGAGTTCGCGCGGCAACTGGCGCAGCGCCTGCCCGGACCCGCGGAGACCTGGGTCCTCGGCGAGGGCTTCGGCCGGTTCCTGGCGCGGCTGCGCGCGGTGGACGGCATCATCCTGAATTTCCCCGTCGTCGCCTGGAAGAGGAAGCTCGTCTGGCCGGCGCTGACGGCGCTGGCCGCCCGGCTGCGCCGCAGGGAGGTGCTGGTCGTCCTGCATGAATGGGCGGCGCTCGACTGGAAGCGCAGGCTCGTGCTGGCGCCGGTCATGGCGCTGGCCAGCCGGATCGTTTTCTCGGCGCCGGAGATCGCCACCGAATTCGGCCACAGCCCGCTGTCGCGCGTCGCGACGGACGACCGCGACGTCATCCCGATCCCCCCGAACCTTCGGGCGCCCCCGCAACGGCGCGCCTCGGCGGTGAGCCGGCGGCTCGACGAGGAGCGCGCCAGGGGGCGCATCATCCTCGCGCAGTTCGGCTCGATCTACCCGAAGAAGCAGTCCAAGGCGGTGCTGCAGATCGCCGAGCGGCTGATCGCGCGCGGCCATGACGTGTTCACCGTCTTCATCGGCTCCTTCATCAAGGGCAGCGACGATGTCGAGGCGGATTTCCGGGGGAGCGTGCAGGCCAACGGGCTGAGCGACCGCGTGCTGGTGACGGGCTATGTCGGCGACGAGGCTGAGCTGTTTGCCCTGTTCGAGCAGGTCGATGTCTTCTGCTACGTCTTTGCCGAGGGGCTGACCTCGCGCCGCGCCAGCGTGCTGGCCGCCGCCCTGTTCGGCAAGCCCGTCGTCGTCAACGCGCCGGCCGCGGCCGATGCGCTGCAGCACCACGGCCTCTACCTCAAGCTGATCGAGACGGGCCTCATTCGCCTCGTCGCCATCGACGCCGATGCCGACAGCCTGGCGGAGGCCGTCCTGAGCGCGACCACTGACGCGCCGGCAGCCATCGACCTGACCACCGAGCTCGACAGGCTGTGGCAGGCCGTCGGAGACGTCATCATCCGTCGTCGAGATGCCTGAGGCCGTCGAGAGCCCGGTTAGCGGCGCGATGGCCGGCTGGCGCTACTTCGAATGTCTCAGGATCTGCCAGAGCGCCACGAGGTTGGTCCGGAGATAGCGGCCGAGCAGACGGCGCGGCTCCAGCATGGTGCGGTAGGCCCATTCCAGCCCCGCGGCCTGCATCCACTGCGGCGCCCGCGAATTGCGGCCCGAGAGGAAATCGAACAGGCCGCCCGAGGTCTTGATGACGCCGACACCGCGCAGGCGGTCGATATGGCGGGCGACGAAACGCTGTTCGAGCGGCACGCCAAATCCGATCCACAGGATGTCCGGCCGCAGGCGGGCGATCTCGTCGACGATCGCGATCTCCTCGTCCGGGGCGAAGTAGCCCGAGCGGGCGCCGGCGAAGGCGAGAGCGGGATAGGCCTGCTGGATCCGTTCGACGGCGGCGGCGTTGACCTCAGCGGTGCCGCCCAGGAAGTAGAAGCTGACGCCGGCCTGCTCCGCCAGCCTCGCGACGTCGTGGAGGGGCACGCGCGCCACGAGCGACGACAGGCGAACCATCGGCATGCCGTCGGGGTGGATCTGGTCGGCCTCGAGGAGAAGCGCCCGGAACGCCGGCTCGTGCCGCGCCAGAGCGATGACCTGACCATTCGCCGAGGTCGAGTAGAACGGCCGCTGCCCCTGGCCGCGCGCGCGCAGCGCGATCTCGACCAGGCCCTGCGCCGAAGCCCTGCGGTCGAGCGTCGTGATCGGCAGCCCGCCGATGATCGTCACTGGCCCGCCTGTGAGGGGTTCGATAACCGCTTCGCTGCTGTCCATCTCGACTCGCGACCTCCGCCCGCGGCTTGATCGCATAGGGGGGCAGCGGTTTCCATCGCCGCCCTCGGTTATCGCTAACGTCAGGACCATGGCGGGCCGGGCTCCTCGCCGGCCTCAGGCGCCGGCTTCGCGCGCCCGAAACTCGCCCGTCACGCTGCGGAACTGACGGGTCAGCGGCTTCTCGACCACGCGATAGACCATCGCGGCCACGAGCAGGGCAAAGAGCGCGGCGACGACCGGATAGGCCCACGACAGATCGAAACCGGATCGCGCCCCCAGCCGGCTGAAGACGGCGGTGACCATGGGCAGCGCGATCACATGGGTCAGATAGAGCGAATACGACATGTCGCCGAGGTGGAGGCCGGGCCGAAAGACCGACTGCCGGGCGCGGGCCTCGAACTGGAGGCTGCCCAGCACGAGCAGCAGCGCGGGAAGGCCGGACGCCAGGGAGCGGGGCAGGGCTGAATCGGCCATCCACAGCACCGAACCGATCGACAGGGCGATCAGACACCCGCCCATGGCCGCGCCCAGCGGCCTGCGATGCGTGAACAGATGGCCGGCCAGAAGCCCGAACAGGAACTCGAGGACGATGTCGTTGCCGTAGAAGGCGAGGGCTGTCGGCGGCTGCGAGACCTGGACGGCGACAAGGACGCCGATCACGATCGCCGAGGTCAGGAGGACGCGGAACCGGCGCGGCGCCAGAAGGCCGATCGCCACGGCGATGTAGAAATACATCTCGTAATTGAGCGTCCAGCCCGGGATCAGCACCGGCCAGAGACCGGGATAGGCTGGGTTTGGCCAGGGCAGAAACAGCAGCGACGCGAGCACATGGTTCGCCTCGAGGCTCGTGCTGGCAAGCATGCTGGGCACGACAGAGGCCGCAGCGACGATGACCGCCGTGATCGCCCAGTAGAGCGGCACGATCCGCACCGCCCGCCGCATCAGGAAATTCAGCGGCCTCGCATCGAGATCGATCGCCGCGACATACATGATGAAGCCGCTGATCACGAAAAAGATGTCGACGCCCCAGTTGCCGATCTCGGCCCAGGGCAACGCGGCTCCCGGGGAAATTCTGGCGATCTGCGTATCGAGGTGGGTGTAGACCACCAGCGCCGCCGCGAGCCCGCGCAGATACTGGATCACGATCACCATGGGGACACGATCCGTCCCAACGAAAAACCGGGCCAGCGAGATGAGGGGTGCCGCTTCACGGCAGGCGACGCAGGGGAATGCCAGAATTCGCGTGGCTGGGCGCCGAATGGAGGGACGTCAGGACCGCCTGTCTCGGAGCGAGTGTTCTGAGCCACGCGTGGCAGATCCTTCTGGATGGAGACCGCATCAGGCTTTGCGGGTCAGGCGTGATAACCTTTGGCCGGGCGCAACTCCACAATGTCTTCGTATTAGCGTTAGCGCCGCCGCCGCGTAGGCCCGGCGGAGCGCGCGCCGGCCGTCGGCTGGATGGTCGCGACTTGACGGCCTTCCGGCCGACGTCGACTGTCCGGCACGCGTCCGGACCCGATCATGCCGACACCCTTGCCGCCTTTCGATCTGGACCTGCTGCGCAGCTTCGTGGCGATCGCCGATGCGGGCGGTTTCTCGCGCGCGGCCGAGCGCATCGGCCGCACGCAGTCCACCATCTCCCTGCAGATCAAGCGGCTCGAGGCCGGTCTCGGCCAGGTTCTGTTCCGGCGCGAGGGTGGCCGCGGCGGGCGCACCCTGCTGACGCCGCAGGGCGAGGTGCTGCTGAGCTATGCGCGCCAGATCCTGCATGTCAGCGACGAGGCCCGCGCCCGGCTGATGGAGCCGGAGGTCGGCGGGATCGTCCGGCTCGGCACGCCGGAAGACTTCGCGACCGTGCATCTCGCCGATGTGCTCGCCCGCTTCGCCCGGACCTATCCGCAGGTCGCGCTCGCGGTGAACTGCGACTTCACCGTCAATCTGCTCGATGGCTTTGCCAAGGGGCAGTACGATCTCGTTCTGTTCAAGCGGGCCCTGCTGCCGGGGCAGGGGGAGGCCGGCCCGGAGGATGGCGGCACCGGGGTCTGGCGCGAAACGCTGGTCTGGGTCGCAGGCCCGCGGCTGGTCCTGCCGCCGGACGGGCCGCTGCCGCTGGTGCTGGCGCCGGCCCCGGACGTCTACCGCCGGGGTGCGCTGGCGGCGCTCGACGCCGCCGGTCGCGCCTGGCGGATCGTTCTCACCAGTCCCAGCCTCGCCGGTCTGCAGGCGGCCGTGCGGGCCGGGCTCGGCCTCACCGTGCTGCCGCGCGAGATGGTTCCGCCCGATCTGGTCGTGCTCGGCGAGGCCGAGCACCGGCTGCCGGTCCTGCCTGCGACGGCAATCGTGCTCTACCGCGCGCCCGGCGCCCGCTCGCCCGCGGCGGACCGCCTCGGCGACCATATCGTCCAGTCGCTCGAGGCCGCGGCGGCGCGAGGCTGAGAGGCCGGCTACGACGCCGGCCGGATCCCTCGTTTGGATTGAAAAATTCAATCGATAGGATTGGTGAACTCGTATTCCTTCAATGGAAACGAGGCGCTATCGGCAGCGGCCTCCCATCAGGATCCGCCGATGACCTCGCTGCAACTGGCCGCCGCCAATCTGTTCTCCCCGATGACGCTCTGCTTCGCGCTCGGCGGCTTTGCGGCGCTCGTGCGCAGCGATCTTCGCCTGCCGGAGCCGGTCTTCACGGCGCTGTCGATCTATCTGATGCTGGCGATCGGGCTGAAGGGCGGGGCCGATCTCGCCACGGTCTCGCCCTCGGAGATGGCGGTCCCGATCCTGGCGGCGCTGGCCCTGTCGGTCGTGATCCCGCTCTGGTGCCATGTCGCGCTGCGGCGCCTCGCCGGGCTCGGCGCGCGCGATGCGGCGGCGCTGGCCGCGCATTACGGCTCGGTGTCGGCCGTCACCTTCCTCGCGGTCCTGAGCTATCTCGACAGCGTCGGCATGACCTACGAGCCGACGGTCACGGCCCTGCTCGCGCTGATGGAGGCGCCGGCGATCATCGTCGCGCTCCTCCTGGCCGGCCCGGCCCAGAAGCAGGGGCAGCCGCTCGGGGCCGTGCTGTCGCAGATTCTCGCCAGCAAGAGCATCGTCCTGCTCTTCGGCGGCCTCGTCATCGGCCTCGTCGTCGGTCGCGAGGGGCTGGTGCCGGTCAAGCCGCTCTTCGGCGACCTGTTTCGCGGGCTGCTCTGCCTGTTCCTGCTCGATCTCGGCCGGCAGGCGATGGAGCGGGCCGGCGCCTGGCGCGAGAACGGCCTGAAGCTCGCCCTGTTCGCGCTGCTCGCGCCCGTCATCAATGGCGGTCTCGGCCTCACGGCCGCCTGGCTCGCCGGCATGTCCCAGGGCGGCGCCGTCGTACTGGCGACGCTCGCCGCCAGCGCCTCCTACATCGTGGCGCCGGCAGCCGTGCGCATGGCCTTGCCCGACGCCAATCCCGGCCTCTACCTGACGGCCTCGCTCGCCCTGACCTTCCCCTTCAACCTCATCCTCGGCATCCCGCTCTATGCCGCGATGGCCGCGGCCCTCTATGGCTAAGGGCGGCGGCGCCCCGTCTCAGTCATCGACATGGTCGTGGCCGCCGATGCGGCCTGGGCGCCAATAGCCCTCGGAGGCGATCTGGTCGCGCCCCCAGCCGCGCGCGATCAGGTGGTGGCGCTGGGCCCGGACATTGCTGGTCTCGCCGATGAGGCAGGCCTTGCCCCGGCCGGCCGGTGCGACAAAGCCGGCGAGATGGTCGAGCAGCAGCGAACTCGGGCCGGCCCGGCGGCCGCCGCGCTCGATCCAGACGAGGTCGAGCCGGGCCGGCGTTGCGATGGCGATCCGGTCGGCGGGCCCGTCCACCTCCAGAAAGGCGAAGGCCCGTGCGCCCGGCGTCATCGTCTCCAGCATATGGGCGACGGCGGGAAGCCCGGTCTCGTCGGCGCAGAACAGGTGCCAGTCGGCATCCGCCGACAGCGTGATGCGCCCGCGCGGACCGGCGGCCACGATCTCGTCCCCCGGCCGGGCCGCGCGTGACCAGTCGGCGGCCGGGGCTGGCCCGTGCTGGACGAAGTCGATGGCGAGGCGCTGCGCCGCCCGGTCGAGCCAGCGGATGGTGTAGTCCCGGCGCCCGGTCCCGCCGGTCGGCAGCGGCATCTGCAGCACCAGGGCCTGGCCCGGCTGGTAGTGCAGCGCGTCGAGATGCGCCGCGGTGAAGATGACGCGGCGCAGGCGCGGCGTGACGTCGAAGGCTTCGACGACGGTGAGAGCCCATTCGTGGCGGGGTTGCGCTGGGTTGGCGGGAGCGGCGGTCGTCATCGGGCCGAGATCCAGTAGGTGCCTTCGAGCGGGAAGGGCTGGAAGCGCGCATGCAGGCCGCGCAGCGTCGCCACGGGGTCCAGATCGCCAAAGAGCGCCGGATGCAGCCAGGTGGCGAAGGCCTGGACCGCCGCGACGTTGAAGGGAGAATTGTAGAAATGGTGCCAGATCGCATGGGTCCGGCCCGCGCGCACTGCCGGCAGCGCCGCGATGCCGGGCCGCTGCAGCGAGCGCAGCAGCGAGGCCCGCGCCGTCGCCTCGGGCACGTCGGCGCCGAGCGCGAGCCAGGGCTTGTCCAGGCTGGCCCCGCCACCGATCGCACTGCCGATATAGACCTCGGGCGGGTTGGCGATCAGCCATTCGAGCGCCACGACGCCAGCCTCGCCGGGAACCAGCGCCTCGGCGATGTTGAGCCCTCCCGCGGCGGTGACGAACCGGCCCATCATGCCCCGCGTCATCGTCTCGCAGCAGCCATCGTCGAGCCCGACGCGACTCTGGACGAAGGCGCGGGTCGGGGCGGGCGCAGCCCTGGCCAGCCGCTCGGTGACGACGGCGAGCGCCGCGCGCCATTCCGCCACGAAGGCCTCCGCTTCGGCCTGCCGGCCCAGAACCTCGCCGAGCAGCAGCATCGATTTCGGCGTGTTGACCAGGGGATCGCTGCGGAAATCGACGAAGACGACGACCGTGCCCGTCGCCTCCAGCGCCCGGATGACCTCGCCCGAGCGGCTGTCGGGGCCATGGCCGCCAAGCCCGAAGATCGCGACCTGCGGCTGCTGGGCGATGGCGCGCTCGAGGCTGAAGCTCTCGCGCGACGTGCGCCCGATCCGCGCGATCGCGGCGATCGTCGGGAAGCGGGCGCGATAGCGCGCATAGGTCGCCGGATCCACCGCCTCGTAATCGCCCATCATGCCGACGATGCGGCCGACGGGATCGTCCCGGTCGAGGATCGCGAGCGCCGGGATGTAACGCCCTTCGCCGATGATGAGGCGCTCGACCCGGTCCGGCACAGTGATGCTGCGCCCGGCGAGATCGACGACCGTCTTCGCCCCGGCCTGGACCGGGGCGAAGACCAGCGCCAGCGCGGCGAGGCCGGCGCGGAGCAGGCGGCGCATCAGAACCGCGCCGCCGCCGAGAGCACGAAGCTGCGCCCCGGCTGATAGAGCGGCGTCACCGTGCCGAACTCCTGGCCATAGGTCGCCCGGTCGGCATAGGTCTGGTCGAGCAGGTTCTTGACCTCGGCCCGGAAGGTCAGGTGGGGGAGCTGCAGCGGCTTGTACTCGACGAAGGCGTTGACGACCTCGTAGCCCTTGAGCGGCTGGTTTCCGGGAGCGACCTTCTTGTAGTCCCGCACGATCTCGACATCGGCACCGACGGTGACGCCGTAGGCCTTGAAGGTATGGGCGGCGGTCAGCGTCCAGATCTGTCCGATCGGCGTGGCCAGATAGGTGCCGGTGTCGGAATCGGCGCGCTGATTGTCGATGCGGACATCGACATCGGCGTACTTTGCGCGAACGAACCCGTCCTCCCAGGCATAGCCGAGGCCGATCTCGAAGCCTTGCGACTCGACCTCCCGCGTCAGCGTCGCGCTGGCGACGGCGTAGCGGGCGGCGCGCGCATGGTCGAGGACGGTCCGGAACACCGAGCCTTCGAGGGTGAAGCCCTGCCAGCGCGCGACCAGCCCGGCGGTGACGTTGTCCGACGTCACCGGCTTCAGGCCCGTGCCGTAGTTCCAGGCCGGGTTCATGATGAAGTTCTCGGCGAGCTGGATGCCGCCCCAGACATGGGAATAGCCGGCCTTGAGCGTGAGATGCTCGGGGATCAGGTCGAACTCGCCGGAGATGTTGCGGCTCAGGCCGGCATTGTCCCACTCCCGGCCGGTCGTGCCGGTGAACCATTGCCGGTCGCCGCGCAGGCCGAAGGAGATCCGCGTGCGCTCGATCGGCGTCAGCCTCGCCTGGGCATAGAGCCCGACATTGCTGGCCTTCTCGTCGGCGCGGAAGTTGCGGTCCTTGTAGAGCGCCTTGTCCTTGTAGAAGTCGACGCCGGCGGTGACGCTGCCGAGGCTGCCGAGGCCGAAGCGGTTCTCGAACTTGCCGTTGAAGCTGTCGGTCGTGCCGGTGCCGGGATAGCTGACCGGCACCGTGCTCGCGCCGACCGGGCGCTCGAAGATCGGCGTGTCGACATTGGTCCGGCTGTAGGCGAGCACGCCCTTGGGGTCCCACCAGCCGAGCGCGGTGGTGCGGCTGTAGCTGAACACTGTGTTCTGGCGGTCGATCTCGTAGCGGCGCAGGCGCGGCTCCCAGACGGGGCGCCCGGTGATGAAGCCGATATTGCCGCGGAACGGCCGCAGCGCATCGTCGCGCACGCGCTCATGGCTGATCTGGAAGCGGTCGCCGGAGGGCGCCTCCCAGCCGAGCTTGAGCAACCCGCTCAGCAGGTCGCTCTTGGTGCCCAGCACCTCGTCGCCATTGCCGGCCTTGTAATTGCCGCCCTTGGCGAAGGTCCCGTAGCCGAGAATGTCGAAGCCGCCCTGGCGGGCGTAGCCCGAGAGGCTGTTGGTGAAGACCGAGCCGTTCGTGTTGAACTGCGACTTGGCGGAGCCGCCCATGCCGTCGCCGGCCAGGAAGTCGCGCGCATCCTTGGTCTCGTAAGCGATGGCGCCGCCCAGCGCGCCCTGCCCGGCATCGGCCGGTGCGACGCCGGCATCCACCCGCGCGGCACGCAGGAACGATGGGTCGATCAGCGTGGTGCCGTTGTGATGGAAGACCTTGTTGTTCTGGCGCGAGCCGTCGATGGTGACCGCGAGATTGGTCTCCTCGACACCGTTGACATAGACCTTCTGCGACATCGGCGTCGAACCGCCGACCTTCACCCGCGGCTGGCCGGCGAAGACCTCGCGCGCATCGGAGGGATTGATGCGCGCCAGATCGGCCGGGCCGACGACGATCTCGCTGACGCCCCCGCGGGCCATCGTCGCGCCGGCCACCGTGATCGTGTCGAGTTCGATCGCGCCGGCCTCGCTCGCACCCGTGGGGCCGGACGCGGCGCGCGCCCCCTCGATCGTCACGGTCCCGGCGCCGGTGAAGCGGTAGCTCAGCCCTGTTCCCGCCAGCATCTGGCTGAGCGCGGCCTGGGCCGTGAGCGGACCGTTGACGGTGGCGGAGCGCTTTCCGGCCGCCACCGAGGAGGGCACGATCACTTCGACGCGGGTCTGCCGCGAGAAGGCGATCAGCGCCGTGCTCAGGGGTTGCGCGGGAACATTGATGATCGGCGCGGCGGTGGCGCCCGGCGCGGGCTGGGCCAGCACCGTCCCGCTCGCCATCGATCCAGCGAGAGCCGTTCCCGCCAGAAGCAGCGCCACCCTGACCGCCTTCGCACGCCTCGTTCCCGCAGCGATGTCCGCACCCATGTTCCCAGATCCCCGTGCCGATGAGTCCGGGAGCGGCGGCAGGCATGCCGGCTCCCGAAAGCTCAGACGCCCCGGGCGGGAGAAGTCATTAGGCGGCGGTCACGATTCTTTTTTCGCCTCACCAGTCAGCCAGCGCGACGAACAGGCTCGTGGCCCTGAGCAGGCGCAGGTCCAGGCTGCGCGCGATCGTGGCGATCGCCGCGTCGGGCTGGCGGGCATCGAAGACCGCGGTGATGCGGCGCGCACCCAGATCGCGGCCGATGAGTTGTACATGGCCGCGGCGATAGCGACCGAGCTCGGCCAGAACCTGTGACAGCGGGGCGTCGTGGAAGACGAGCTGGTCCTGGCGCCAGGAGGCGACAGCCTCGGGGTCGATCTCGGACACCGGCGAGACGCCAGCCTCGTCATAGCGCGCGGCCTGCCCGCGTTCCAACTGGACGGGAGCGCCACGGCCGGCGCGCAGCGCGACGGCGTTGTGGGTGACCGAAACCGCGACGGCGGCCCCGTCGATCCGGACGTCGAAGGCGGTCCCCAGCACCTCGACGCGGCCCCCGCCCGCCTCGACGACGAAGCGCCGGCTCGGATCGCGGGCCACGGTGAAGAAGGCTTCGCCGGCGATCAGGCGGACATGGCGGCGCTCGCCACCGATATCGACGTCGAGGGCGCTCAAGGGGGCGAGTTCCACGACCGACCCGTCCGCGAGCGGGATGACGCGGCGCTCGGCGACAGCGGTGCGATGGTCGGCGAGCAGGCCGGTGGGCAGCGCCTGCCAGGCCAGCGCAACCGCCAGCAAGATTGCAGCCGCGGCCGCCAGCGGTTTCCATAACCTCCGCGGCGGACGGCGCGCCGGCACGGGCGCCATGGCCGGCGGCGGACGGATCTCCCCGAGGCCGCCCCAGATCCGCTCGATCTCGCGCCAGGCGGTGGCATGGGCCGGATCGCCCGACAGCCAGGCCTCGAAGGCCTCACGCTCGCCCGGCGTCGCCTCCTCGTCCTGCAGGCGGACGAACCAGGCGACCGCGTCGTCCTCGGCCGAGGTCGGCATCGGTCTCACCGGCGGTCCCGTCGGCGGCATGGGCGCGGATTGTTCGCCACGGACAAACAAGGGGCTCCGGTTGCTCGGCGAGAACGCGCGTCGGCGCCTCGGCCTGCCTCTCTAGACGATGGCGGCAGGAAAACGAATTAGAGCGCTGCCGGGGTCGTGTCGCGCAGGCGGCGCCGCAGGGCCGTCATCGCATTGGCGAGGTGGACCATCACGGTGTTGCGCGAGATGCCCAGCCGCTGCCCGATCTCGGCATAGCTCAGACCCTCAAAGCGGTGCAGCAGCAGGACTTCGCGGCAGCGCGGCGGCAGCTCCTCGATGGCGGCGCGCAGAGCCGCCTGCTCCTCCTGCGCCATCATCGTCGCATCGGGCGAGGGGGCGGGATCGGCGACGAGCTCCTGCGGGTAGCCGCTCTGATCGATTACCGACTCGCTGCGATGCTGCCGTCGCCAGGCGTCGATCGCGATCGTTTCCGCCGCCCGCCGCAGATAGGCGCGCACGTCCCGGATGTCGTCCTTTGGCGCCCGCAGCAGCTTGAGGAAGGCATCCTGCACGACGTCGGCGGCGGCCGGCGCGGACAAGCCGCGTCGAACCAGATGGCGCCGCAGGCGCGACTGCTCATCTGCATAGATCGCCGAAAGATTGGTCGGTGTCGATGTCATGCGTCGCCGGGAAGGCTGGGCCGCACGCTCCCGTCGGGATCGGCGGCACCTTAAACCGGACCGGGCATAGACAATGGATAATTCATCTTCAAGAACAATGATTTAGAAGGATTCTAGCAAGGCTGTGCCGGCTTCCGGCCGCGGCGGGCCGCAGAAGGGCTAGACATCGCGCACGGCCTGGATGCCGATGCGCAGGGCCGCCAGTGCGGCGGTGACCGAGGCCAGCAGTGCTGCGCGGGCGTTGAGGATCTGGGTGCGGTTGAGAACCGTCACCAGCCGGTTCATGTCGGCCGCGTCCAGCTCTTCCAGCCGGCTGATGCGTCGCAGCCGCTGGCGGCTGGCGAGCCACCAGACCGCTGACGAGGCGAGGGCGCAGAGGCCGATCAGGCCATCGAGCAGAACGATCAAGGCAGGCCGGCTCCGTGCCTCAGGCTCTTGCCAGGGCGGCGAAGGCGCCGGTCGCCACCGGATCGACCCCGAGTTGCCGGCAGATCTTCACGAGCGCCGACTGCTCCTCGACGATGTAGTGGCCATCCGCTTCGCCGATCAGCCGGCAGGTTTCGACCAGGGCCTGGGCGAAGCGGGTCTTGCCCTCGAGCCGGGCGATGGCCGTCAGGGCCGCCCGCTCGCCGGTTGAAGGGTCGATCTCGAAGCGTGCCGTGGCGTGCTCGAACTCGGCCAGCAACTCGCTGCGCGAGCGTTCGTCGACGAGGCCGACGGCCGGGCGCACGACGCCGTCGGCATAGGCGATCAGGGCGCAGGCGGCCGCGATCGTCTCGATCTGCAGGCTGGCCTCCTCGTCGTGCCAGAGGTCGAGGTCGCGCTTCAGATCGGCCTGCGTGCGGTGGGAACGGGTCGGCATGGCTCAAGCCCTCCAGTTGCGGGGGTGGGACAGGGACGGGCGGCGCCGACCCAGGAGACGGTTGGCGAGGCCGACGAGGCCCAGGATGAGGATCGCGCCGAGCGCCCAGACGATGATGACGATGATCTCGCTGGCATTGCCGAGGCCGCGGGCGGCCCAGGAGACCGTCTCGACGATCTCGGGCACGCCGGACACCATGTCGGCATTGGCCGCGGCCCAGTTACTGGTCCAGTCGAGCAGGGCGTGGCCGCCCCAGGCGACGAGGCTCCAGAGCCCCAGGACGACGAGGCCGCCAAGCCAAATGAGATTGCGCATCGCTCAGACCCTCCCGCCGAAGCCGGAAGGCGGCGCGCCGTCGATGGCGCGCAGGTGGTGGCGCAACTCGTCGATGTTCTTGAGGTTGGCACGATAGAAGGCGTCGCCGAACCAGCCGACCACCGGGACGGCGCTGATCGCCAGGTCGATGCCGACGCGCCCCGCCATCCGGCAGATCGTCAGGGTCGGCAGCCCATGGCGCCTCGCCTCGAAGATCAGATAGGCCGAGACGCCCTTGGCGACGGCCGTGCCGATGCCGGGAATGAGGTTGAGCAGCGCGTCGGCGCCGACACGGACATCGGTGCCCGGCACGCGGACGGCTGAATCGAGCAGTCTTGCGATGGCGTCGAGCCGTTCGAGGGTCTCGGCGCGCGAGCGCAGGTGAGGAAGGGCGTGAGCACTCGTCAGGTGGAAGAGTCCGACATCGCAGCGTCGCTGCCAGAGGGGCCCGGACCCGGGTTCCCCCTGGAGATTGGGAGTCGGGTCGCATGCGTCAAGAGCGGGTCGGGGTCAATATTTTTGCATGGCGTCTCTTGACCGGCGACAATCCGGTTCCCACCTCGGGCGCACCCGCTGATCCGGGCCCCTCTGGCGAGCGCTGCCGGCGCGTTCGCGATGTCGGATCGTTTTCCGATGTCGCGCCCGGCTGACGGTCGATCATGGATTTCGCTTTCTTCGCCGCCGATTGGCTCGGCAAGCCCGCCTGGATGTGGCTCGCCTTCATCGGCATCGTCGCGGCCCTGCTCGCCTTCGATCTTGGCGTGCTCCACAAGGAGCACCGGCCGATCGAGGTCAAAGAGAGCCTCGTCCTCTCGGGCACCTATATCGGGCTGGGCCTCGCCTTCGGCGCCTGGGTCTGGTGGTATCTCGGCGCCGAGCCGGGGATGAACTACCTGACCGGCTTCGTCGTCGAGAAGACGCTGGCGCTCGACAACGTCTTCGTCATCGCGCTGATCTTCGCCTTCTTCGCGGTGCCCGCGCATTACCAGCACCGCGTGCTGTTCTGGGGCATTCTCGGCGTCATCGTGCTGCGCGCGATCATGATCGGGCTCGGCGCGACGCTGGTCTCCCAGTTCGGCTGGGTGCTCTACATCTTCGCGGTCTTCCTGATCGTCACCGGCGTGAAGATGCTGGTGATGGGCGACAAGCCGCCTGCGCTCGAGAACAACGCCCTGATCCGGCTGATGCGGCAGCGCTTCAACGTCACCGACGAGCACCATGGCGAGCGCTTCTTCGTGAAGCAGCCCGATCCGGCGACCGGCAAGCCGGCCTGGTTCGTCACGCCGCTCTTCATGGCGCTGATCGCGATCGAGATCGCCGACCTGATCTTCGCGGTCGACTCGGTGCCGGCGATCTTCGCGATCACGACCGACCCGTTCATCGTCTACACCTCGAACATCTTCGCGATCCTCGGCCTGCGCGCGCTCTATTTATCTCAAGCCGGCGCTGGCGATCGTGCTGGTCTTCATCGGCTCGAAGATCTTCATCGCCGACCTGCTCGGGCTGGAGAAGTTCCCGCCGGCCGTCTCGCTGAGCGTCACGCTCGGCATCATCGCCGCCGGCATCGTCTGGAGCCTGTTCAAGACGCGCGGCGGCGCCACCCGCATGGGCGAGGTCTGAGCCGCCGGGCGGGCGCGGAGCCTTAAGCCCCGATCGCCCGCTTCAGCCCACGGATCGCGGCTTCCGGCGTGGTCACGACGCGAAGCCCGGTCGCCGCCTCGATGGCGGGCCGGGCGCGGGCCAGCGAGAACTGCCCGAGGATCAGCGTGTCGATCCCTGAGAGCCGCGCGGCCGCTTCGGCTGCCAGCCGGTCATGGGTGGCGCCGTCGCCCGCCTTCAGCGCGGCGAGCGCGCCTTCCACCATCACGCCGGTGACCTCGACCGGTCCGCCCGCCATCTCGCGGATTTCCTGGGTCAGCGAGGGCAGGGAGGGGGCGAAGGTCACCATCAGCCCGATCCGCCCGCCCAGGGCCAAGGCCTCCGCGAAGGCGGATTCATTGGGCCGCAACACCGGGATCGGCAGCGCCCGCTTCACCGCATCGATCGCCGGGCCGAAGGCCGAGCAGGTGAAGAGGATGGCCCTGGCCGGGCCACTCGTGGCTTCCGTCGCCGCTGCATAGCGCCCGAGCGTCAGGAAGCGCTCGGTCATCGCCGCGTCGAGGCTGCCACGCGCAGCGAGATCGGTGGCCAGCGAGGTGTCGAGCAGGTCGAAGGCCTTGGCTTCCGGCCAGTGGGCGGCGAAAGCCGCCCGCGCCGGCAGCACGGATTCCTCCAGCGCGTGAATCAGCGCAATGCGCGGGGCGGCTTCGGAGATCGGGGTCATGGGGGCGTTGGCCTCGTCACTCGCTGACCAGCGTGCGGGCCTTCAGCACGGCCAGCAGACCTTCGTCGCGGCGCGCCTCGAGCTGCGCGATGCTGCGCCCCTGCGCCTCCTCGGCGACGCCGGCGACGATCTTCGCCTGCGTCTCGGCATCGAGCGACGGATCGCCGAGCGACTGCCAGCGCCGCACCTGGCTCGGCCCGAGATGGGCGAGATAGCCGGCGATACCGCCTTCGCCGCCGCCGAGATGATAGGTCATGTGCGGCCCCATCAGCGCCCAGCGCAGGCCCGGGCCATTGCACAGCGCCGCGTCGATGTCGGCGACGCTGGCGACGCCCTGCTCGACCAGATAGACCGCCTCGCGATAGAGCGCGGAGGCCAGCCGGTTGGCGATATGGCCGGGCATTTCGCGGTTGAGCACCACGGGCCGGCGCCCGAGCCGACGCCTTCATCCGCGCCGACGATCTCGACCAGCGGCACGAGATGCGGCGGGTTGAACGGGTGCGCCACCACGACCCGCTCCGGCCTCGCGCAATCGGCGACGATGGCGCTGCGCACCAGAGCCGAGGTCGAACTGGCGATGATCGCGTCCGGCGGAAGAAGGGCGTCGATCTGCGCCAGCAGCGCGCGCTTGACCGCCTCGTTCTCCGGCCCATTCTCCTGGACGAAGCCGGCGCCCGCGAGCGCTGTGGCGAGATCCGGCGAAAACGAGACCGGCCCGTTGCCCGTCAGGCCGAGTTCAGTCAGCTGGGTCCGAGCCCGCGCGACATGGCCGAGGAAGCGCTCGCGCGCCGCCTCATGCGGGTCAAAGGCGCTGACCGTAAGGCCATGGGCGCTGGCGAGCGCCGCCCAGCTGGCGCCGATCATGCCGGCGCCGACGATGGCGAGATGCGGGACGGGCTGGCTCATGACGGACGGACCTTGGCCGTTCACTCGGCCTTGATGCCGCTGGTCTTGATCAGATCGCCCCATTTGGCAATCTCGCTGTCGATGCGCGCTGCGGCTTCCGCCGGCGTGCTCGGCTTGGGCACCACGCCCTGCAGCGCGAAGGCCTCCTTCAGCTTGGCGCTCTGCAGCGCCTTGTTCAGCTCGGCGTTGAGCCGGTCGACGATCGGCTGCGGCGTGCCGGCCGGTGCGAGCATCCCGAACCAGGACGAGACCTCGAAACCGGCGAGCCCCTGCGAGATCGCCGTCGGCGTCTCCGGCATGAAGGGCGAGATCTCGGTGC
>LNFM01002125.1_pt1 | contig 50699 bp, 54 predicted proteins | sample 596031 | NCBI WGS metagenome assembly LNFM01 (sample SAMN04254537, study PRJNA301005) | activated carbon metagenome | isolation source: dual media filters at the Ann Arbor, Michigan drinking water treatment plant | place: USA: Ann Arbor | reverse complement strand
CGTGGAGATCGAGTCCAATCAGAAACACGGATGATTTCTGTATTGATTGGACCGGCAATGCGGTTGCGCGATCTCAAACCCGGTGAAGGCGGGTTTGAGCGGTTTTCGCCGACACGCCGAAGCCCGGGAGACATCGCGGGCCGGTGCAACCCATCGCGCCCACTCTAAGGATTTGCGCCGCCCCACACCCGAGGCAGCACAGCGCACACCTCGCTCGCAAACGGGAAACCCGCCCATAGACACGGGGCAAGCTCTGAAGAGCCACCGCAACCTGCGATAAACCTGCCCGGCCTGGCCCCGGCAATGCTTCCGAACAATCGGGCGGGACGGTTCAGGTCACGCACGATCGAACTGGTGGAAGCCAGGGAGAATCAGGTGCCCGTGCGCAGGCCAATGCCGGCGAACTTCTTGTTGAACTTTGCGACCTGGCCGCCGGTGTCGAGAATGCGCTGCACGCCCGTCCAGGCCGGATGGCTCTTCGGGTCGATGTCCAGGCGCAGCGTGTCGCCCGGCTTGCCCATGCAGGAACGCGTGGTGAAGGCGGTGCCGTCGGTCATCACGATGTTGATCGTGTGGTAGGCGGGATGGGTATCTGGCTTCATGGGAACATCTCGAGCAAAGCAGTGTTTCGCGGCGCTGCGCGACAAGGCGCGGGCTATACCGCGGGTGCTGGTTGCGCACAAGGCGCATCGGAATGTCTGCTGTGAACGGCCCCGGTTTGTCGCCAGTTCCAACGCCTGAGCGGCCGGAGCGATGCCGGGCGGGTCAAGGCTCAGCTTTTCGCCTGCAGTGAAAGGCCCCGCGCAAGGCGAGGCTCTCGTTTGCTCGGCCGCCGCCCGACCGCACCCGCCACCCCTCCGCCGATCAAGCCGCGCCGCCCGCGGCCCAGCCGGAGGCCCAGGCCCATTGGAAATTGTAGCCACCGAGCCAGCCCGTGACGTCCACCGCCTCGCCGATGGCGAAGAGGCCGGGCACGGCGCGGGCCTGGCAGTCGCGCGCGTGCAACTCATCGGTGGCGATGCCGCCCAATGTTACCTCGGCCTTGGCATAGCCCTCGCTGCCCATGGGCGTGAGGCGCCAGTGCTTGGTGATCTCGGCCAATGCGGCGAGCGCGCGGTCGGGGGTATCGCCCAAGGGCCGGGCGGGCAGGTGGCGCTCGGCCAGGGCCTGGGCCAGGCGGGCGGGAAACAGCTGGGCCAGGGCGGTGCGGGCTTCGGCGCGGGGCCTTTCGCGCTTGGCGGCCAGCAGCGCGGCCGCCCCGTCCTGCCCCGGCAGCAGGTTCAGCGCGATGGCCTCGCCCTGCCGCCAATAGGAGGAGATCTGCAGAATGGCCGGGCCGGAGAGGCCGCGATGGGTGAACAGCATGCCCTCCTCGAAGCGGCGTTTGCCGGCGCTGGCCACCACGGGCAGCGAGACGCCGGCGAGGGGTTGCATCAGCGCCAGCTCATCCGCCCCGAAGGTCAATGGCACCAGGCCGGGCCTGGTTTCCACCACGCCCAGCCCGAATTGCCGGGCGGTGCGATGGGCCAGGTTGGTGGCGCCCATCTTCGGGATGGAGAGCCCGCCGGTGGCCAGCACGAGGGATGCCGCCTGCACCGTCCCGCGCGGCGTTTCCACCCGGAATCCAGGGCCATGGCTGATCGCGCTGATGCTCTGGTTCAGCCGGATCTCGACGCCCACGGCGGCGCATTCCGCCAGTAACATGGCGACGATCTCGCGCGCCGAGCCGTCGCAGAACAATTGCCCCAGGGTCTTTTCATGAAAGGCGATGCCGTGGCGCTGCACCAGGGCGATGAAATCCGCCGGCCTGAAGCCTGCCAGCGCGCTTTTCGCGAAATGCGGGTTGGCGGAAATGAAATTCTCCGCCGTGCAATGCAGGTTGGTGAAGTTGCAGCGGCCGCCGCCGGAGATCAGGATCTTCTTGCCCGCCGCCTCGGCATGGTCGAGCAGCAGCACCCGCCGGCCGCGTTGGCCTGCACGCATGGCGCAGAACAGGCCGGCCGCGCCCGCACCCAGCACCACGACATCGAAAGCTTCCATGCCGCCATCTGCCACGCCTGGTGCGGGTTCGGAAAGGCGGCCCCCTCGACAGGATGCCGATTTATACTTAAGATATTGAAATTAACAATAAATATAAACCGTTTTGCATAACAACATCTGTGCAGCCATGCGGATGACGCGGTAAGGGATGCACTTGAGCCTCACCACCGAAGGCCTTTATCGCCGGGCCACCGCTGGCGCCACCCTGGCCCTTGCCGGGGCCGCGGGCACCGCACTGGCGCAGACCGCGCCGGCCAATGCGGGCGGAGGCGACCTGTCGCGTCAGACGCCCGTTGACCTCGTCGTGGAACTCGGCACCGCCGATGGCCACCATCATTTCCGGCCGGACACGATCGCGCTGCGCACTGGCCTGCTGTACCGGCTGATCCTGCGCAATGTCAGCCAGGCGCCGCACGACTTCACCTCCGACTGGCTCGCCGCCTCGGTCTGGACGCGCAGGACGCAGGTCACCACCAACGGCCCCGATGGGCGGTCGCGGCTTATGGCCGAGATCAAGGGCGCGATCCGTGAGATCGAGGTCGATCCCGGCTTCGCCGCCGAATGGTGGTTCGTGCCGGTCCAGGCCGGCCGCTTCACCGATCTGCGATGCGGTATCTGCGCGCCCGATGGCCGCAGCCATGCGGAGCACGGGATGACCGGTACCATCATCATCAGTTAAGGCGCTTGACCGGCGCATGGCCGCGCGGGAAGGCTGCGGCATGCTCCGCCCCCCGCTGCTGTTCCGGATATGGTCCCTTGTGCCGCCGCTGCTCCCGGCGACGGCCGGGCTGTTCGTGCTGGCGCTGATCGTGAACGAGCTGCGCCGGGACGTGGTCGAGGTCATGCCCATCGGCGTGCCGGCCAGGCTGGCCGAGGCCGGTCTGACGCCCGAGGTCGTGGCTCTTCGCCTGCTCGATGGCGTGTCCCGGGTCGAGAACACCGTCCGCGGTGAGCCGCAGCGCCGCGCCGGCGCCGAGGTGGCGGGCAGCCAGCCCGATTTCACGGTGCCGATCGCCGGCATCTCGCTGCGTTCCGTGGCGCGGGTGATCCGCAACCTCTTCGGCATCGCCGAGTCCCGGGTTTCGGGCGAGGTGACGGTGGATGGCGATGCGCTGCGCATCCGCCTGCGGCTGACGGGCGAGGGGGTGATCGCCGATGAATACGCGGCCGACCCCTATGCGCTGATCGACCGCGCGGCGCCCTTCATCGTCAAGGCCACCCAGTCCACGCTCTATGCCTGGTGGCTGGCCGAGACGGCGCCGAGCGAGAGCGCGGTGCAGGGCAGCCTGCGCAGCATGCTGGCCGAGCCGGAGATGACGACGATGGAAAGCCGCACCCTGCGCCTGCTGCTCAGCCGCACCCTGATTCGCACCGGCCGCGCGGCCGAGGCGCTGGAGATCACCACCGCCCTGCTGGCCGAGCAGCCGCTCTACCCCAACGCGCTGTTCGGTCGCGCCCGCGCGCTGCGCGAACTCGGGCGGCTGGACGAAGCCATGGCCGAGATGCGCCGTGTGCAGGGCCTGCTGCCCACCGCCGCCTTCATCCATGTTGGCATCGCGCAGATCCTGCGCGACCGCGGCGACCCCCAGGCCGCCCTGGCCGAGCTGGCGCCTGCCCTGCCGCCCGGACGCGCCGATTCTCAGGCGCCAACCGAGGCGGCGCTGACCCTGCTGGCGCTGGGCCGCGATGCCGAGGCGCTGGCCCATGCCCAGCGCGCGGTGGCGCAGGATGGCAAGAACCCCTCGGCGCTCACGGCACTCGGCGCGGCGCTGCTGCGCCTGGGGCGGGCCGAGGAGGCGCTGGTGCAGCTCGACCGCGCCTTGGCCGAGGCGCCGATGTGGCAGGAGGGGCGGCTTTGGCGGATCGACGCGCTCCTGGCCTTGGGCCGAATGCCGGAGGCCAGGCTCGAACTGGAAGAACATGCCGAAGGCCTGGCGGCGGTGCCACGGCTGGCCGCGCCGGTGGCGGCGCTGCGGGCCCGGCTGGCGGGCTGATTTCGGAGCGATTTCGGGCCAGTTTCAGGACTTTCCGCTCGGCCATGCTGCAGGTTCTCCCGCGAAGGAGAACCCCCATGCGAACCACCCGCCGTCACCTTGCCGCCTTGTCGCTCGGCCTTGCCGCCCCTGCCCATGCCATGCTGGACCGCCCGGCGCGGATGATTCTGGGCTCCGCCCCGGGCGGCGCCACCGACACCACCGCCCGCCTGCTGGCGGCCGAACTGCGCGGCCGCTTCGCGCCGTTGATCCAGGTGGAGAACAGGCCCGGCGCCAGCAGCCGGCTGGGGTTGGAGGCGCTGCGCGGCGCCGCCGCCGATGGCAGCGTGATGAACCTGAGCCCGATGCCGACCCTCACGCTCTTCCCCCACGTCATGCCCCGCACCACGCGCTACGACCCCTTCACCGATTTCACCCCGGTGACGACGCTGGGGCTGATGCCCTTCGTCTGGGTGGTGCGGGCCGAGCACCCGGCGCGCGATCTGCGTGGGTTTCTCGACGGGCTGGCGGGGCGGGAGGGCAGTTTCGCTCCCAATGTGATCGGCGCGCCGCAGCATCTCATGGGCCTTTCCATCGCCGCGCGGGCTGGCGTGCGGCTTACCGCCATTTCCTATCGCGGTGCTGTGCTGGGGCATCCCGATCTGCTGGCGGGGCGGATCGACAGCGCCATCAACCAGCTCGGCGACGTGGCGGAACATCTTCGCGCCGGGCGGATGCGGGCGCTGGCGGTCAGCACGCCGCGCCGCCTGGCCTGGCTGCCGGAGACGCCGACCTTCGCCGAAAGCGGATTTCCCGGTTTGCCGGAGGACGAGGCCACCATCCTGCTGCTGCCCGCCGGTGCGCCGCGCGCCATTGTGGAGGCGTTGCACGCCGCGGTGGTCGAAGCCGGCCGTAGCCCGGCCCTGCTGGAGGGCCTGGCCAGGCTGAATGTCACCCCCAACATCCTGGGTCCCGATGGGACGGCCGCGCGGCTGCGTGAGGAAAGTGGAGGCTTCGCTGGCCTGGTGCGGCAGACCGGCTTCACCGTGGAGGAGTGAGCGGCCTCAGCCCGCCTTCAACAACCGCGCCGCGCTCACCGCAAAATAGGTCAGCACGCCATGACAACCCGCGCGCTTGAAGGCCATCAGCGTCTCCATCATGGCGCGGTCATGGTCCAGCCATCCCCGCTCGACCGCCGCCATCATCATCGAATACTCGCCGCTGACCTGATAGGCGTAGGTCGGCATGCCGAAGGTGTCGCGCACGCGGCGGACGATGTCGAGATAGGGCAGGCCGGGCTTGACCATGACCATGTCGGCGCCCTCGGCGATGTCGAGTGCCACCTCGCGCAGCGCCTCGTCGGAATTGGCGGGGTCCATCTGGTAGGTCTTCTTGTCGCGCAGTCGGACGCTGCCCGTCAGCGCCTCGCTGCCCACCGCGTCGCGGAAGGGGGCGTAGAGGCCGGAGGCGTATTTCGCCGCGTAGCTCATGATCCTGGTGTGGATCAGCCCCTCGGCGTCCAGCGCGGCACGAATGGTGCCGATCCGGCCATCCATCATATCCGAGGGCGCCACCACATCCACCCCCGCCTGCGCCATCAGCACGGCCATGCGGCAGAGGATTGTCACGGTTTCCTCATTGTCCACGTAGTCGTCACGGATCACCCCGTCATGGCCATGGGTTGTGTAGGTGTCCAGCGCCACATCGCCGATCAGGCCGAGGTTCGGATGCGACGCCTTCAGCGCGCGGGCCGCGCGGTTGAGGACATTGTCCGGGTCCAGCGCCTCGGTGCCATCCTCGTCGCGCTCGCCGATCGGCGTGTAGGGGAAGAGGGCGACGGCGGGGATGCCGAGCGCCACCGCCTCCGCCACATGCTCCGCCGCCAGATCGGCGCTGACCCGCACCACGCCGGGCATCGAGGCCACGGGGATGCGCTGCCCCACCCCCCTGCAGAGGAAGATCGGCCAGATCAGGTCGGCGGGCGAGAGCGTGTTCTCCGCCACCAGGCGGCGGTTCCAGTCATCGTAGCGGTTGCGCCGCATGCGCGTGCTGGGGAAGGAGCCGGCGAAGTTCACGCGACCCCCGATGGCTGAAGCGCGCTTGTCGCGCGATGGGCTGAATCGGTGGTTTTCATGCCTCAAGCGCCTGCGACAGATCGGCGATGATGTCGTCGATATGCTCGATGCCGATGGAGAGCCTGACATAGCCGGGTGTGACGCCGGACATCGCCTGCTCCTCCAGCGAGAGCTGGCTGTGGGTGGTGGTGGCGGGATGGATCGCCAGCGACCGCGCATCGCCGATATTGGCGACGTGGTAGAACATCTTGAGGTGTTCGATGAAGGATTTGCCGGCCTCCGCCCCCGCCTTCAGCTCGAAGCCCAACAGCGAGCCGAAGCCGCCCTTGAGGATGGAAGCCCGCCGCGCCGCATCACCGGTGAAGAGGCTGGGATGGTTGACGCTGGCGACCTTGGGGTGGGTGGCGAGCCAGGCCGCCACCTTCGTCGCATTCTCGCAATGCCGCTCCATGCGCAGCGGCAGCGTCTCCAGCCCCTGGAGGAACATGAAGGCGTTGAAGGGCGACATCGCCGCACCCAGGTCGCGCAGCAGGCAGGTGCGCATGCGGATGATATAGGCCACGGGGCCCATGGGCTTCACCGCCTGGGTCCAGACGGCGCCGTGATAGGAGGGGTCGGGCTGGTTCAGCGTGGGGAAGCGGTCGCCCCAGGCCTCCCAATCGAAATTGCCGCCATCGACGATGATGCCGCCGATGCTCGTGCCATGGCCGCCGATCCATTTGGTGGTGGAATGCATCACCACGGCCGCACCCAGGGTCAGCGGCTTGCAGATCACCGGGGCGGCGGTGTTGTCCATGATCAGGGGCACGCCGATCTCGCGGCCGATGGCCGCCACCTCGGCGATGGGGAAGACCTGCAGCTTCGGGTTGGGCAGGGTCTCGGCATAATAGCATCGGGTGCGGGCATCGGTGGCCCTGCGGAAATTCTCGGGGTCGGCGGGGTCGACGAAACGCACCTCGATGCCGAATTGCTTCATGGTGTTGGCGAAGAGGTTCCAGGTGCCGCCATAGAGGTCGGTCGAGGAGACGATATTGTCGCCGGCCGCGCAAAGGTTCAGCACGCAGAACGCCGTCGCGGCCTGGCCCGAGCCCACGGCCAGCGCGGCCACGCCACCCTCCAGTTGGGCGATGCGGGTCTCCAGCGCATCGCAGGTCGGGTTCATGATGCGGGTGTAAATATTGCCCATCTCGGCCAGGCCGAAGAGGCGCGCGGCATGGCCGGTGTCCTGGAACTGGAAGGCCGTGGTCTGGTGAATCGGCACCGCCACGCTGCCGGTCGTGGGGTCGGCGCGGTGGGAGCCACCATGCAGCGCGATGGTTTCGGGGTTGGTATAGGCCATGATGGGGCGTCCTCCTGCTTGGCCGGCAGCCTGCCATCGCTGCGCCGCGGAAGGAAGCGCCTTGCGGGGCCCGCGCGCCGGGCGCAGGGTTTTGCCATGCGCGCTCTCATCGCCCTTCTCGTCCTCGTCCTCGCCCTCCCGGCCTGCGCCACGGGCCGGCAGAGCCTGACCATTCCGGGGCCCGATGGCCTGCGCCTGCAGGCCGAGCTTTTCCTGCCCGAGGGACCGCCGCGCGGCCCGGCGATCCTGGCGCTGCATGGCTGCTCGGGTTTTCGCCGGCGCGATGGGCAGATCACGGCGCTCTACCAGGCCTGGGCCGCGGAATTCACCAGCCGCGGCCAGGCCGTGCTGCTGCCCGACAGTTTTGCGTCGCGCGGCCAGGGCGAGCAATGCACGGTGCGCGACAGCCAGATCCGCCCGGGGCGCGAACGCCGGCAGGACGCCATTGCGGCGGCGAACTGGCTGGCGGCGCAACCCTTCGCCGCGCCGGGCGGCGTGGTGGCCATGGGCTGGTCGCATGGCGGCTCGACGGTGCTGTGGACCGCGGCCTTCCCGGAGGCGGCGCCGATCCGCGCCTATATCGCGATGTATCCCGGCTGCTTCCTGCCCAACCGCAGCGCGGGCTGGCGCAGTGCGGCGCCCATGCTGCTGCTGATCGGCGAGGCGGATGACTGGACGCCGGCGCGGCCCTGCCAGGAACTCGCCGGGCGCAACGAGGCGATGGTCAGCTTCCACAGCTACCCCGGCGCACATCACGGCTTCGACGCGCCGGGCACGGCGCTGACCGAGCGATCGGGCCTCAACACGCCGAGCGGTCGGGCCACCTATGGCACCGACCACACGGCCCGGCGTGATGCGTTGCGTGCGTTCACATGCGTTCACTGCGCATGGTCTAGCCGTTGCTGAGAGATGATTCAGCGTGTTCGGCGATTCCGCCTCAACGCATCATGCTCTAGCTCAGAACAGGCGCAAGCCGCCGAGGAAGGTATTGCCGCGCGGGCGCTGGATGACCGGCGTCTCGCCCTCCGTGGCCTGCCGGCCCAGGGCTGCATTCTCCCGCAGGCGCTGGGCTTCGCGCTCGGGGTCCACGGGCGTGCCGGGCTGGCCCGGGTCGCGCCAGAACATCAGCCGCTCGGCCAGATTGCGGTCGGGCGCATTGAGGCGGAGGCTTTCGTCATCGATGCGCTGGCGGATATCGGCGGGGGCGGCGCGGCCGGTGGCGGCCAGCAGGGCCTGCTCACCGGAGGAGGAGGTGGCGCTGCGGGTGCCGCGGCCGCCGAGCAGGGCGCCCGGCGCCAGCGTCGCCTCGGCCTGATCGCGGATCGAGATTTCCTGCGGCCGTGACGCACCCGGCCGCGGGGTGGGCAGGTTGCCCAGCGATGGCGGCATGGAGAGCGGCGCGCGGGTGGTGACCTGGAATTCGTCCGGCGCGTCGCGGGTGAATCCGAAGGTGCGCGCGGTGTCGCCGCCGCAGGCCGTCAGCCAGAGCGGAGCGGTCAGGGCGACCAGGGGGAGGAGCCTGGAGGAGGACTTGATGCTCATGCCGAATGCCTACTCTTGCCTTGGGGCCGAAACAAGGCGTCGGCGATGAGGATGATCACGCCCACCACGATCGCGGCATCGGCGAGGTTGAAGACGTACCAATGCCAGCCCCATGCGGAGGCATCGACGAAGTCGACGACGGCGCCGTAGCGGAAGCGGTCGATCACATTGCCGATGGCGCCACCCACGACCATGCCAAGGGCCAGGGCGACCCAGACCGTCTCGGCGCGCCAGAGCCAGCGCAGCAGAACGGCCACGATGATGGCGGCGAGGCCGGCCAGCATGATCGGGTTCCAGGCGCTCTCGCCCGAGAACAGCCCGAAGGTGACGCCGCGGTTCCAGACCATGGTGAGGTCGAGCGCGAAGGGCCCCGCCTCGAGGATGACGACGCTGCGCCGCGCCGGCAGGTCGAGCACCTCCAGGATCCACCATTTGCTGAGCTGGTCGAGGACCAGGATGATGGCGGCCAGGATGAGGCCGGGGCGTGCGGCTTGCATCAGGCGACCACGGCCTCGCAGCGCAGGCAGAGGGTGGGGTGGGCCGGGGAGCCACCGACTTCCTCCAGCACCCGCCAGCAGCGGTCGCATTTTTGGCCGCTGGCCGCGGTCACCTGGGCGATGACGTGAAGTTCCCGGCCCGTCGATCCGTCCGGCATTTCCAGGATGTCGCCGGTCGTCTCAGCCTTGCTCACGATGCAGAGTTCGCTCCAACCATCGGCGCTCAGGAGTTCCCGGTCCGCGCTGTTCTCCAGCCAGATTTTCACCTGGGCCTGGAGGGAGGAGCCTATCGCGCCCGTGTTGCGCTGCTGCTCTATCGCGGTGGTCACGCTGCGCCTGATTTCGCGAATACGCGCCCACTTCTCCGCCAGTGCCTCATCCCGCCATTCCCCAGGGATGGTCGGGAAAAGCTGGAGATGCACCGAGGAATCCTCACCAGGAAAGCGCGCCAGCCAGGCCTCCTCCGCGGTGAAGCACAGCACCGGCGCCAGCCAGGTGGTCAGGCAGCGATGCAGATGGTCCAGCACCGTGCGCGCGGCGCGGCGGCGGGCGCTGTCCGGCGCGTCGCAATAGAGTGCGTCCTTGCGGATGTCGAAATAGAAGGCGCTGAGATCGTTGTTGCAAAAACCATGCAGCTCGGGGATCACGCCGGTCCAGTCGTAATCGCGCACCGCCTTGCGGATGCGGGTGTCGAGCTCGGCGAGGCGATGCAGAACCCAGCGTTCCAGCTCCGGCAGCTCGGCCAGGGGCAGGGCCTCGGCGTCGGAGAAACCCTCCAGGCTGCCCAGCAGCCAGCGCAGCGTGTTGCGGATGCGGCGGTAGATTTCGGCCTGCTGCTTCAGGATTTCCTTGCCGATGCGCAGATCCTGCGTGGTGTCTGAATTCATCACCCAGAGGCGCAGGATATCGGCGCCGTAGTCGCGGAGCACCTCCTGCGGCGCCGTGACATTGCCGGTGGATTTGGACATCTTCCGGCCCTGCTCATCGAGCACGAAGCCATGCGTCAGGATGGCCTTGAAGGGGGCCACGCCGCGGGTGCCGATGCTCTCGAGCAGCGAGGAATGGAACCACCCCCGATGCTGGTCCGAGCCCTCGAGATAGAGATCGGCCGGGAAGGGCAGGTTGCGCGGGGCGAGGACGAAGGCGTGGGTCGAGCCGGACTCGAACCAGACATCCACGATGTCCATCACCTGCTCGTAATCGGCGGGGTCGCGGCCGGCGCCGAGGAAACGCTGCGCGGCGCCGGGCTTGTACCAGGCATCCGCGCCTTCCTCGGAAAACGCGTCGAAGACGCGGTTCAGCACATCCTGGTCGCGCAGCGGCGTGCCGGTGGCCTTGTCCACGAAGACGGCGATGGGCACGCCCCAGGCGCGCTGGCGGCTGATGCACCAATCCGGCCGCGTGGCGACCATGCCGCCGATGCGGTTGCGGCCGGCATCGGGCACGAAATGGGTGGCGGCGATGGCGGCCATCGCCTTGTCGCGGATGGCATTGGCATCGTCCATCGCGATGAACCATTGCGGCGTGGCGCGGTAGATCACCGGTTTCTTGGAGCGCCAGGAATGCGGGTAGGGGTGGGTGATGAAGCCGCGGCCGGCCAGCGTGCCCAGGGATTCCAGCACCGCCCAGACTTTCTCGTGCGCCTTGAATACATGCAGTCCGGTGAAGCCGGGGGCCTGGACCGTGTAGGTGCCGTCATCGCCCACGCATTCCGGCACGGCGATGCCATTTTTCCGCGCGAGGTCGAAATCCTCCTCGCCATGGCTCGGCGCGATATGGACGAAGCCGGTGCCGGCATCGTCGGTGACGTAGTCGCCATCCAGCAGCGGCGCTTCGTAGCCATAGGCGGGGTCGTAGCCGCGCAGGGGAGAGGCGCAGACGGCGCCGGCCAGTTCCGCGCCGGGAAAAAAACGAATTGGTTGAAGAGAAAGGTGGGTTGCTTTCGTCACTTCTGCTTCGAGGCGCCGCGCAATTATCACTCGTTTCGAGATTTGTGCGTTTGCATAGGGCGGGAAGACGGATCCAGGTCCGTGTTCGGCGGCTTCGATCTCACCAACAAGTCCGGTGACCTGATACAATCCATACTCGATGTCGCCTTTGTATGCCAACGCCCGGTTGGCCGGCATGGTCCACGGCGTTGTTGTCCAGATCACAACGTTTGCGTCCACCAAATCAGGCGCCGCAGGCGCCCGCAGCACTGGGAAGAGCGCATAGAGTATCGCCGACCTATGCTCGTGATACTCAATCTCCGCCTCGGCCAGCGCGGTTTTCTCCGCCGGGCTCCACATCACCGGGCGCAAGCCTCGGTAGAGCGAGCCGTTCATCAAAAACCGCCCGATCTCCCCGGCGATGATCGCCTCCGACCGAAAGTCCATCGTGGCGTAGCGCCCGGCCCAGTCGCCCTCGACGCCCAGACGGCGAAACTCCTCGCGCTGGAAATCCAGCCATTTCGCCGCATAGGCCCGGCATTCGGCCCGAAAATCCAGCACCGGCACGGCGTCCTTGTCCTGCTTGCGGGCGCGGTATTCCTCCTCGACCTTCCATTCGATCGGCAACCCGTGGCAGTCCCAGCCCGGCACGTAATCGGCGTTGAAGCCGGCCATCTGTGCCGCGCGGTTGATCACATCCTTCAGGATCTTGTTCAGCGCGTGGCCGATATGCAGCGGGCCATTGGCATAGGGCGGGCCGTCATGCAGGACGAAGGGCGGGCGTTCCTTGGCCGCTTCGCGCAGGCGCTCATACATCCCCATTTCGGCCCAGCGGGCGAGCATGGCCGGCTCGCGCTTCGGCAGATCGCCGCGCATGGGGAAGGGCGTGTTGGGCAGGAAGACCGTGCTGCGATAATCGCGGGTCTCGGGCATGTCGTTCATGGGGTTTTCCGTGGGCGTTTGGCCCGGAAGCGGTGGCGCGCGGTGCTGACCCGACCTTCGTCAGAAGGCCGGGCGACGAATTCGTGCTGTGCGGCGCCTTGTCATGACGGAGATATGCGGGGTGACCCCCGGCCGGGTCAAGCCGCGAGTTCCGCCACCGCGGCCGCCACCGACATCGACGCCGTCAGCCCCGGGCTCTCGATGCCGAAGAGATTGATCAGGCAGCCCTGCCCATGCACCGCCGGCCCCTGGATGGTGAAATCCTGGCTGGCAATCGCCGGCGGCACGATCTTGGGGCGAATGCCGGAATAGCCGGGCGCCAGCGACCCGTCCGGCAGGTCAGGCCAATAGCGGCGGATGGCGGCGTAAAACCCCTCGCAGCGCGCGGGGTCCACCTCGTAGTCGATCTCATCCACCCATTCCACATCCGGCCCGAAGCGCGCCTGGCCGCCGAGGTCGATCGTCAGATGCGTGCCCAGCCCACCCGCCACCGGCACCGGATAGATCAGGCGCGAGAAGGGGTTCCGAACCCCGACCAGCGAAAAATAGCTGCCCTTGGCGTAATAGGCGCGCGGCGTGAGCTGGCTGGGCATGCCCTGCAATTTCGCTGCGAGTTTCGGCGCGTGCAGCCCGGCGCTGTTCACCAGCAGCCGCGCCCGCAGCGTCATGGGATCGGCGCCGCCGACATCGATGATGGCGCCATCCTCGGTCAGCCGCCCGCCCAGCACCGGCGAATGGAAGACCAGCACCGCCCCGGCGGCCTCGGCATCGCCCTGCAGCGAGACCATGTAGGAATGGCTGTCGATGATGCCGGTGGAAGGGCTGAGCAGGGCCGCGGTGCATTCCAGCGCCGGCTCCATCGCCTGCGCCTCGGCGCGAGACAGGAAAGTCAGGTCCGGCACGCCATTGGCCGCGGCGCGGGCCTGGATGGAGGCGAGCCGGCCCGCTTCCTCCTCGCTGGTGGCGACGATGAGCTTGGTGCAGTTCTCATGCGGCAAGCCACGCTCGCGGCAGTAGCCATAGAGCATGTGCTTGCCCTGGACGCAGTGCTTCGCCATCAGGCTGCCCGCGGGATAGTAGATCCCTGCGTGAATCACCTCGGAATTGCGGGAACTGGTCTCGGTGCCGATGCCCTCGGCGGCCTCCAGCACGATCACCTCGCGCCCGGCCAGCGCCAGCGCCCGGGCCACCGCAAGCCCGACCACGCCGGCACCCACCACAACGACATCGACATCTTCCATGGACGCAGCATAACCGCGAGACTGGTGGCTGGAACAGGGAGGGGCCTCGCCATGGCATTCATTGGCCGTTCGGTCAGGCGCTTCGAGGATGCGCGTTTCCTCACCGGCCAGGGCCGGTACGTGGCGGACATGCCGGTGGAGGGCGCGCTGCACATGGCGGTGCTGCGCAGCCCGCATGCCCATGCGCGGGTCACTGGCATCGACGTCTCGGCGGCCGGGGCCTTCGTGCTGACGGCGGCCGATCTGACCGGGGCTGGTATCGGCCGGCTGCCATGCACGGCGCAGATCGGCGTGCCCATCGCCATGGCCGAGCGTCCGGTCCTGGCCGAGGGCATGGTGCGCCATGTCGGCGAAGCGGTGGCCTTCGCCTTCGCCGAGACCGCCCAGGCGGCGCGCGACGCGGCCGAGCGGATCGTCGTGGATTACGACAGCCTGCCGGCCAATGCCGACCCGCTGGCCGCCTTCGCCGCGCCCCCGCTGCACGCCCAGGCGCCGGACAACCGCGCTTTCGTCTGGCAGAAGGGCGACATCGCGGCCGTGGAAGCGGGTTTCGCCGCCGCCGCCTTCACCACCCATCTCGCCATCACCAATCAGCGCGTCACCTGCGCCCCCATCGAGACGCGCGCCGCCATCGCCTTCCCCGATGGCAGGCTGGTCTGCAACGGCCAGGCGGTGCACGGCATGCGCAGGCAGATCGCGAAATGCATGGGCCTGGCGGAGGAGGCGCTGCATCTCATTGTACCCGATGTCGGCGGCGGATTCGGTGTGAAGAACGTCCCCTTTCCGGAGCATGTCGGCCTTCTGCACGCCGCGCGCGTTCTGGGTCGGCCGGTGCGCTGGGTGGCCGAGCAGAGCGAGGAATTTTCCGGCTCGGCGCATGGCCGCGGCATGCACAGCCAGGCCTGGCTGGCGCTGGACGGCGAGGGCCGCATTCTGGCGCTGCGCGTCGATGGCGTGTCTGAGATGGGCGCCTATCTCTCGCCGCACGGCCCCTCCTGCGCGACCAATGCGGCCGGCACTGCCTATGGCGGCTGCTATGCCATCCCGGCCATCCATGTGCGGATGCAGGGGGCCTATACCAACACCGCGCCGCTGGAAGCCTATCGCGGCGCCGGCAAACCCGAGGCCAACCACATCATCGAGATGCTGATCGAGGCGGCGGCGCGCGAGCATGGTTTTGATGCAGGCGCGCTGCGGGCGAGGAATCTGGTCGACTCCCATCCGCACAATACGGCGATGGGCATGGTGATCGCCGACGGGCAATTCCCGAAAAACCTGGCCGCCGCCGAGGCGCTGGCCGACCGGGAGGGCTTTGCCGCCCGCCGCGCCGCCAGCGCGGCGCTGGGCAGACTGCGCGGCCTGGGCCTCGCCTGCTTCATGGAGACGGCGCGCGGCGCCTTCGGCGAATGGGCCCGGGTTCGGCTGGATGCCGAGGGGCGGGTGGAGCTGGCGCTGGGCAGCCATTCCAACGGCCAGGGCCATGAGACCAGTTTCTGCCAGATCGCCGCCGACCATCTCGGCCTGCCGATGGAGGCCTTTTCCTATGTCCAGGGCGACACCTCGCGCATTGTGAAGGGCCAGGGCCATGGCGGCGCGCGCAGCCTGCACCAGGGCGGCCGTGCGATGGTCGAGGCAATGGATGCGCTGATCGAGAAGGCCCGCCCGCTGGCCGCAAAGCTGCTCCAGGCCGAGAGCGTGGTGTTCGATGCCGGAAAATTTCGCGCCCCCAGCGGTGCCACGGTCGCGCTGACCGCACTCGGCCCATTGGAGGCCGAGGCAGAGCATGACAGCGCGCTCTGCACCTTCCCCCATGGCGCGCAGATCGCCGAGGTCGAGATCGACCCCGAGACCGGCGAGACCAGCCTCACCCGCTACATCGCCTGCGATGATTATGGCCGGCTGGTGAACCCCATGCTGACGATCGGCCAGGTCCAGGGTGGCCTGGCCCAGGGAATCGGCCAGGCGCTGATGGAGCGCATCGTCTATGACGAGGCGGCCCAGATGATCAGCGCAACCTTCATGGATTACGCCCTGCCGCGGGCGGCGGACCTTCCTGACCTGGAGGTGCACCTGCAGCCCGGCAGCCCGGCGAGCGTCAATCCGCTGGGGGTGAAGGGGGTGGGGCAGGCCGGCGCCATTGCGGCACCGCAGGTTGTGATGGCGGCCATGCTCGATGCGCTGGCGCCGCGGGGCGTGACCTGGATCGACATGCCGGCGCAACCAGAGGTTGTGTGGCGTGCGCTCGCGCGTGTGGCCTCAAGCTAAAGTGAAAATGGTTCAGAAAGGATCGGCGCGGTCGCGACGCAGCAGCAGGCGAAATGCGCCGCTCTGCCGGTCATGCCCGGTCACGGCATCCGCCAGCGCGTCCAACCATCCGGAAAACCACGCTTTTCCCCAGTCACCAGTATGCGCCATCGGGTTTTGCAGCACCGAATATCCCTCGGCAAAGGCGCGCCGCCCCGCGACATAGGCGTCATCGGTGACAAAGAGATCCTCGGGGTCGACATCTTCGGGCATGAAAGGCTTGTGCCACGCGAGGGGCGGTGACGTCACGCCCCGAAACGCAATGACGGAATTGTGGCCATCAGCCGCCCCGGCATGGCATAAATTCGGTGTGACGCCGAACAATCGCCGCCTCGCATTGCTGGTATCGGCCTTCGCCGTCGCCCTGGGCATGGCGGCGGCGATCTGGTTTGCCACCGCCGCCTGGGTCCAGCGCGAGGAGCGCTCGGCGACGACGATCGCCCTGGCCCGTGCCAATCTGGGTGCCGAGGCGCTTGAGCAGCATGTGCTTCGTGTGGTCGACCAGGTGGAGGGCATCTTCGACCTCATGGCCAATCGGCAGCGCAGCCTGGAGGCGGCTGACCAGGCAGCGCAGATGGCGCTGGAGGCGCAGCTCCAGAGCCAGCTTCGTCGGCGGGTGGGCGAGTTCAGCCAGGTCGCATTGGCGGGGTTGGATGGGAATATCCGCTGGACCGCATCCTCCAGCGGCAATGCGTCCCCGGTCTATGTCGGTGACCGGGAGTATTTCCGTGTGCCGCGCGCGGGGCTGCCTGATCTCTTCGTGTCCGAGCAGATGCAAAGCCGGTTCAACGGGCGCTGGACCATGGTGTTCTCACGCGCCATCCGCGATCGCGCCGGTGAGATCGTGGGGGTCGCATTGGTCTCGGTCGATCCTGTCGCCCTGTCGCGGCGGCTGACCGAGGTGGGGATCGGCGCCAATGGCATCGCCCTGCTGCTGCGGCGTGACGGCGCGGTGCTGGCGCGCTCGCCCGATGAACTGGCCGGCCGCACCCAGCGCGCCCAGCCGGCCCATCCCGTCTTCGGCGCCATCCGCCTGTCCCGCGGCGGACAGCTCGAGATCGCCAATCCCGATGACGGAAGGCCCGAGCTGATCGGTTACCGCGCGCTGCGCACCGCGCCGCTGGTGGTGGTGGTGGCGCTCGATGCGACGCGCGAGCTGGCGGCGGTGCATGGGCTGCGCAACGCGGCCTTCGTCGCCGCCAGCGTGATCACCCTGCTGACGGGTGCGGGGCTGATGCTGGGCGTGCTCTTCGCCGAGCGATGGCGCAATCGCGCGGCGCTGGACACCGCGCGGGCCGAACGGGAGGCGGCGCTGGAATCCCTCGCGCAGGGCCAGCGCATGGAGGCGCTGGGCCGGCTTGCCGGCGGCGTCGCGCATGACATCAACAATGTGCTGCAGGCGGTGCTCGGCGGCTCGCGTCTGATCGTCAAGCGCAGCCAGGACCAGGGTGTGCATCGCCTGGCGTTGCTGGTGAGCGAGGCGGCCGAGCGCGGCGGCGCGGTGACCCGGCGGCTGCTCGCCTTCGCCCGGCGCGACAGTCTGGAGGCCGAATCGCTGGCGGTGCAGCCGCTGCTGGAGGGGGTGCGCGAGGTGCTGGCCCATACCCTTGGGGCTGCGGTGCATGTCCGGCTGCGGGTCGCGCCCGGCGTGCCGAATGTGCTGGCCGACAGGCCGCAGTTGGAGACGGTGCTGGTCAACCTCGCGATCAATGCGCGCGATGCCATGATGCCCCTGGGAGGCACGCTGGAGATCGGCGCCGCGCCCGATATCGTCTCGGCGCGCAATCCCGGGCGGTTGGAGCCCGGGGCCTATGTCCGGCTCTCGGTCAGCGATACCGGCTGCGGCATGGATGCCGAGACCCTGCGCCGCGCCACCGAGCCCTTTTTCACCACCAAGGACAAGGGCCAGGGCACCGGCCTCGGCCTCGCCATGGCGCAGGGTTTTTGCGAGCAATCCGGCGGCATGCTGGATATCCGCAGCGTGCAGGGGCAGGGCACCCGGGTGACGCTGTGGCTGCCGCAGGCGCCGGCGCTCAGTTCGGTGCTGCAGCCGGTGGGCGCCAGGAGCGTGGGCAATCAGCGGCGCTGCCATGTCATGCTGGTGGATGACGAGCCCGAGGTGCTGGCGGTGCTGGCCGCCGGGCTGCGTGAGCATGGCCACAGCGTGGTTGCGGCCGGCGGAGGGCTGGAGGCGCTGGGTGCCTTCGCCGCCGATCCGTCTATCGAGTTGCTGGTGACCGATCTGTCGATGCCCGGGATCGACGGGCTGAAGCTCATCGAGGAGGTGCGCCGGCTGCGCCCTGGCCTGCCGGCCGTGCTGGTCACCGGTTTCGTGGCCGAGGCGGAGGATGTGCTGGAGCAGGCAGCGGAGGCGGGACCGATGGCGGTGCTGCGCAAGCCGGTCACCGCGGAGATGCTGAGCGTGCGCCTGAGCGCCTTGCTGCTGCCGCAAAAATTGCAGGTATGATGCGCGCCTTGTGATAGGCTGAACCGCACCTCGGGGGAGGTGCGGGTTGGAATGACATGCATGGGGGATGTGCATGACGGAGTTTTTCACCCGCAGGGCGCTGCCGCCCCTGGGGTTGTTCGTGGCCGCGCTGCTGTCGGGCTGCGGTGGCGGTGGTGCCACCCGGGCGCCGCGCGTGGCCGGCGTTGGCGGCTATCAGGGCGGCGCGGCGATGTCCTGCGTGCCCTTTGCCCGGGCGCGCACCGGCATCGAACTGCGCGGCGATGCCTGGGAATGGTGGGATGCCGCGGCGGGCCGCTATCAGCGCGGCCGGAGCCCGGCCGCGGGCCATGTCCTGGTCTTCGGCCGCACCCGGCGGCTGCCGCAGGGTCATGTCTCGGTGGTGCGTCGCGTCACCGGCCCGCGCGAGATCCGGGTCGACCACGCCAATTGGGCCGAGGCCGGCGGCCAGGGTCGGGGCCGGGTGTCCGAGGATCAGCCGGTGCTCGACGTGTCGGGCGCCAATGACTGGTCGGCCTTGCGGGTCTGGTTCCCGCCGATCCAGGATTTTGGCAACACCGTCTTCGCCGCGCATGGCTTCATCTCGCCAAGGCTGGTGATGGCCGAAAGGTAATCCGGCGCGCGCATCCGCTGTAGGGCGGCGCCCGTATGGCAGGCAGCGGGGCCGGTTGGGCCTCGCGCCAACCCGTTCGGAGCATTCCCCATGACCAAAACCCTCCGCCTGGCGCTGATGGCCTCCGCCGCCATTCTCGCAGCCCAGGCTGCCCAGGCCGCGACCATTGTCGCCCTCACCGCCGACAGCCAGCTCATCAGCATCGACAGTGAAACCCGCCGCGCCATGCCGGCCAGGCGCATCACCGGCGCCGATGGCCAGGTGGTGGGCATCGACCAGCGGCCGCAGGATGGCCGGCTCTATGGCATCACCGCCACCGGCCAGATCATCACCATCGATCCGGCCAATGGCCGCGCGACGCAGGTCTCGCGCCTAAATACCAGCTTCCAGCCCGCCGGCCGCGCAGTGTTCGACTTCAACCCCGTCGCCAACCGCGTGCGCGTCATGAGCCTCGACGGCCAGAACCTGCGGGTGAATGTGGAAACCGGCGAGGCGGTGACCGATGGCCGGCTGAAGAATGTCGCCGGCGCGTTGGGTGAGATGATGCCGCGCATCGTCGCCGGCGCCTATACCAACAGCGTCGCGGGTGCGACCGCCACCATGCTGCTGACGATCGATACCAGCCAGAACGCGCTGAATGTGCAGAACCCCCCCAATGACGGCGTGCAGAGCCCGCGCGCCCGTCTCTCGGCCCAGGTCCCGGCCGGCGTGGCGATGGACATCCTCAGCGATGGCACGGCCAATACCGGCTTCGTCATGGCGGGTGCGACGCTGCACACGCTCGATGTCATGACCGGCGCGCTGACCGCCCGCGGCAATGTGACCCTGCCGCGCGGCGCCGAGGTGATCGACATCGCCGCGATGCGGTGAGGCCCATACCCCGGGCGACCGGGGTTCGAGGCGCGCCCCCGCGAACACTTCAAGGCCCGCCCGACTGCCCCAATCCCGCGGGCGGTCCGGCGCGGGGGAGAGCGCGGATGAACCGGCGGCGGGGCGACCCTCCGCCGGTTCTCCATGCCGGCGTCAGTTCTTCGCCGGCGCCGGTTCGTGGCCGCGGGTGCGCCACAGCGAGTAGAGGATGCCGCCCGCGATCAGCGCCAGCGTCACGCTGAGCGAGATGGCAGGGTTGAGCTTGCCCACGATGTTGTTCCAGAAGATCTTCAGGCCGATGAAGACCAGCACCATGGCGAGTGCGTATTTCAGGTATTCGAAGCGGTGCACCATCGCCGCCAGTGCGAAATACAGCGCCCGCAGGCCCAGAATGGCCATGATATTGGCGGTATAGACCACGAAGGTGTCGGTGGTGATGGCGAAGATCGCCGGCACGCTGTCCACCGCGAAGACCAGGTCGGCGATGTTGATGATCACCAGCGCCAGGAACAGCGGCGTGGCCCAGAGCACGATCTTGCCGCTGACCGGATCGGCCTGGCGGATGAAGAATTTTTCGCCGTGCAGTTCCTGGGTCACCCGCATCCGCTTGGTCATGAACTTGACCACCGGGTTTTTCGAAACATCGGTGTCGCCCTCGGGCACCACCAGCATCTTGATGCCGGTGGCGATCAGGAAGGCGCCGAAGAAATACAGGATCCAGTCATATTCCTGCACCAGCGCCGCACCCACGCCGATCATCAGGCCACGCAGGATGATCACGGCCACGATGCCCCAGACCAGCGCGCGGTACTGATATTTCCGCGGGATCGCGAAATAGCCGAAGATCAGGCTGATGACGAAGACATTGTCGATCGACAGCGCCTTCTCGATGAAGAAACCGGTGAAATAGGTGAGACCGGCATGCTCGCCATCCTCGGTGGTGATCCAGCCGGCATCATAGGCCAGCCAGATGACGGCGCCGAAGACCATCGAGAAGCCGATATAGAAGGCGGAGAGCACCAGGCTCTCGCGGATGCCCATCTCCTTGTCGGTCTTGTTCAGCACGCCCAGATCGAAGGCGAGCAAGGCGCCCACCACCGCCAGAAATGCCACCCACATCCAGATGGGTTTGCCGATCCACTCGGCGGTCAGGAATTCCATATCGTCCAATCCTCGTCTCTGCGCGCCACCGGGCCGGCTTGGACCGGCGGCTGGTTCTGCGGATGTCCGACATCATGCCGGCGGTGCGTGAATGTACCGCTGGGGCATCAGAGGGGCCCGGACCGTGGTCGTATGGACGAAACGTGGATCGAATGCAATTTTAAATCCGAGTGGAACGCTTTCTTTTCGCCGTTCCGCATCGCAGGGCTTCCGATCCGGGGGCCGGCGCACTAGGTTCCGCCCACACGCCCCTGGGGCACCGGTTGGTTTCATGCCCGCCGGCATCAACATTCGAGGTCGAGGCTACGCCATGGGTTCGTTCAGCATCTGGCATTGGTTGGTTGTGCTGCTGGTCGTGCTGCTGCTTTTCGGCGGCAACAAGATCAGCGGCCTGATGGGCGACCTGGCGAAGGGCATCAAATCCTTCAAGGCGAACATCAAGGAAGACGAGAAGGACGCCTCGATGGCGGCCGAGGCAGCGCCGCCCGCGGCGGCCACCGGTTCCATCCAGGGACCGCAGGGTGCGACCGCGCAGGCGGCCACCGCGCAGCCCGCCGCCGCGCAGGCTGCCGGCACCTCCCGCCCGGCCGCCTGAGCCCGACGTGACCACGGGCGCCCCCGGGACCCACCCGGAGGCCATCCCGGGTGCCGTCGCCGCCGCGATCGTCGAGGCAGGCCGCAGGATGGACGCTCGTGGTTGGGTTCCGGCGACGGCGGGCAATTTCTCTATGCGCCTGGCAGCAGGCCGCATCGCCATCACGCGCTCGGGCTTTCACAAGGGGTTCCTGACGCCAGACAGCCTCATGGTCGTCGATGAGCAAGGCGCCGCCGAGGACAGCAATGCCCGCCCCTCGGCTGAAACCGGCCTGCATTGCGGCATATATCGCCGCTTCCCCGAGGCCGGCGCCGCGCTGCATGGCCATTCCGTGCCTTGCACCGTGCTCTCGCGCCTGGCCGGGCCCAGCATCATGCTGTCCGGCTATGAATTGCTGAAGGCCTTTCCCGGCCTGCCCAGCCATGAGGCCAGCATCGCGCTGCCCGTTGTCGACAATGACCAGGATATCGCGCGCATGCAGCGCGGCCTCGATGCGCTTTGGGCGGGGCAGGCATCGCCACTGCCGGGCTACCTCATCCGCGGTCATGGCATATATGTGTGGGGTCGGGACATGCCGCAGGCGATGCTGCGCCTCGAAGCCCTGGAATTCATGCTGGAATGCGAACTCGAACAGAGGAGGCTGCGATGAGCCTGTTGACAATCCGCCACGCCACCACCGGCGAGGAAGAGCTGCGCACCGATGACGTGGTGGAGATCGCCGAAGTGCTGGGCGGCCTCGGCGTGCGTTTCGAACGCTGGGGCGTGACGCCGCTGCCCACCGGCGCCGATGCCGATGCCGTGCTGGCCGCCTATAGGCCGCGGCTGGACGCGTTCATGGGCGAGACCGGCGCCGGCACCGCCGACGTCATCAAGCTCGATCCCTCGCATCCCATGAAGGATGCGATGCGCCAGAAATTTCTCTCCGAGCACACCCATACCGAGGATGAGGTGCGCTTCTTCCATGAGGGTGCGGGCAATTTCGTCCTCCATATCGGTGGCCGGGTCTATGACGCGCATTGCACCGCGGGCGACCTGATTTCGGTGCCCGCCAATGTCACCCATTGGTTCGATGCCGGCACCGAGCCGAACTTCACCGTGTTGCGCGTCTTCACCGACACCACGGGCTGGACGCCGCACTACACCGGCTCCGACCTCGCAGAGCGCTTCCCCGCGATCTCGGAGTGATGCCGCCGAAACTGGTGCTCACCGATATCGAGGGCACCACGACGGCCATCGCCTTCGTCCACAACACGCTGTTCCCCTTCGTGGCCCAGGCCCTGCCGGAATTCCTGGCGTTGCATCAGGATGTGCCGGAGGTGGCGGCTGTGCTGGCCGATGTCTTAGCGGCGGAACCGGCGCGGCCGCCGCTGGCCACGCTTCAGGGTTGGATGGCTGGGGATGCCAAGGTCACGCCGCTCAAGGCGCTGCAGGGCATCATGTGGCGCCAGGGCTATGCCGATGGCCGACTGCGCGGCCATCTCTGGCCCGACGTGGCGCCGGCGCTGCGGGCCTGGCACGCCGCCGGCACGCGGCTCGCGGTCTATTCCTCGGGCAGCGAGGAGGCGCAGCGGCTGCTCTTCGGCTTCTCCGAGGCCGGCGATCTGGCGCCGCTGTTCGACGGTTTCTTCGACACCAGGATGGGCATGAAGCGTGAGGCGGCGAGCTATCTGCGCATCGCGGCCGAACTGGAATTGCCGCCGGCCGATATCCTTTTCCTCTCCGACGTGACCGAGGAGCTCGATGCCGCGGGGGATGCCGGGATGCGCTGCTGCCAGCTCGTCCGGCCAGAGGATGGCACGAAGCCCGGCAGCCGCCATCCGCGGGCGCGGGACTTCAGCGAGGTGGCGCGCGATTTCGCATTGCAGCAGGCTGGGTGACATTCCGGCGCAACACGGTCTAGACTCACAACGCCCTGACTGTGACAGGGCGTTGTGAGTCCAGCTTTGCTTGGCCCGGCAATTGGCGCTCTGGGTGTTTCCACCCAGAGCGATTGCGGTCTAGAAGCGCCCAGCCGCCACGCGGAGCAGCCACATGATCCAGGCCTATAATGTCGAGAACGGGCACATGGTGCTGCGCGAGGGTCTGCCCACGGCGGCCGAGCTGCGCGCCGCGGTCTGGATCGATCTGCTGAACCCGACCACGGCCGAGGAGCACGCGGTGCAGGACGCGCTGCGGGTCGAGGTGCCGACGCGCGAGGAAATGCAGGAGATCGAAAGCTCCTCGCGGCTCTACAAGGAGGCCGATGACCTCTTCCTGACCGCGAATTTCCTCTACGGCATGGATGCCGGCGAATTCGGCTCCACGGCGATTTCCTTCGTGCTGACCAACACCACCCTGATCACCGTGCGCTACGCCACCCCCAAGGCCTTCCCCACCTTCGCCGCGCGCTGCCAGAAGGCACCGATGATGCTGCACAGCGCCGATGGCGTGATGCTGCATCTCTTCGAGCAGATCGTGGACCGGCTGGCCGATATCCTCGAGCGCATCGGCGGCGACATGGACCGCGCCAGCACCAAATCCTTCCAGGCCGCGCGCGGCGACATGAAGGTGAACCAGCGCAGCCGGGCGCTGAAGGAGGTGCTGATCACGCTCGGCCAGGTCGGCGAAGTCACCACCCGCGCCTCGGAAACGCTGCTCGGGCTGAACCGCATTCTCACCTTCGTCGGCGCCGAGAAAAGCACGGCCATCCGCAAGGAGAACCAGGGCACCATCAAGACCCTGGTGCGCGATGTGCGCTCGCTGGTGGAACACGCGAATTTTCTGAACTCCCGCGCGACCTTCCTGCTCGATGCGGTGCTGGGCATCATCAATGTCGAGCAGAACGGCATCATCAAGACCTTCACCGTGGTCTCGGTCGCACTGATGCCGCCCACCCTCATCGCCAGCATCTACGGGATGAATTTCCAGCACATGCCGGAGCTGGAATGGACGATCGGCTACCCGCTGGCGCTGCTGTTGATGATCGGCACCGGCGTGCTCCCGGTGCTGTTCTTCAAGCGCAAGGGTTGGCTGTAACGCGCGAGTTTTCGCTGCATCATGCGCGTGAAGGTTGTATTTTCGGCGATATGACAAGTTCTGGCTTTGACCCCGATCGGCTTGGGCCGCTGCGTGACACGATGAGCCCGGATGATTTCCAGCACCTCGTTCAGCTCTTCGCACAGGATCTCGGGCTTCGCCTGACAATGCTCGACGATGCATTGCGAAGCGATGATCGCGCGGGTGTCCAGGCCTCCGCGCATGCCATCCGTGGCCTGGCCGGCAATATGGGCGCGGATGCGCTGGCGCGGCACGCGGCTGAACTCGAGGCCGTCGCCCATGATGTCGGGCACGAGGCTTTGGCCCAGGGCTTTGCGCTGCTGCTCGACGCGGCGACCCGCGCGCAGGCCGGGCTGGAAGCGATGCTGGAGGGCTGATGCCCGCCCGCCATCCTCCGGCCATCAGAAGGGCAGCAGAATATCCAGGATCTGCGTGCCAATGCGCTGCTGCTGCACATCGCTGAGCGCGCCCCGGCCGCCATAGGCGATCCTGGCCTCGGCCAGCCTGTCATGTCGCACGGTATTGTCCGAGGCGATGTCCTGCGGTCGCAGCACGCCCTGGATGGACAATTCGCGCAGCTCATTGTTGACCCGCACCTCCTGCCGGCCGGCGATGACGAGATTGCCGTTGGGCAGGCTCTGCATGACGGTCGCGGCGACGCGCAGGTTGATCGCCTCATTGCGCCGCACCTCGCCCTGGCCATTGCCCACATTGCTGCTGTTGGTGCTGAGCAGGGTCGAGGGGTTGACGCTTTCAGGCAGGATGCGGCCGGTGCTCGCCTCCAGCCCCAGCAGGTTGGGCGTGCCCAGGCTCTGCGTATTGGTGCGGGTGCTCTGGGTGCGGTTCTGCAGCTGGGCGTCATCGGCCACCGCGACGAGGATGGTCACGAGATCGCCGACCTGGGCAGCGCGCTGGTCGCGCAGGAAGGTGCGGCTGCCCTGGCGCCAGAGCGAGTTGGAGGGTGCCGCCGCCTCCTGCGGCGCCGGCGTGGGCATCGAGACCGGCCGCCAGGCCGGATCGGCGGCGGGGTTGGTGATGGGCGAGAGCGGCGGCGGGCGGCCCACCCGGGACAGCCGGTCGGCCTGGCCGCAGGCGCCGAGCGCGAGCGGGAGGAGGAGGAGGGCGCGGCGCATCAGTTTCGCCCAGCCCCCTGGCTGGGCACGGTGCCCAGCGCCACCCGCACCCGGCCCGGGCCGATCACCTGCCCTTCCAGCACCGCGCGCGAGGCGAGGTTCATCACCGGCACCATCGCGCCGCGTGGCGCCGCTTCCAGCGCCCGTCCGGCCGCGGTCAGCGTGATGCCCGGCGCGTCGAGCAGCAGGGTGACGGGCTGGTTGCGCCCGACCAGGCTGGGCGGGCCGAGATCGACCAGCGCGAACATCCCCTCCAGGGCCAGTGGTCGGTGGGTTTCCTGCCCCACCACCTGGTCCAGCCGGCTGGCCATGCCCGGCCGCACGCGCTCGGCCCGCAGTCGGATTTCCCGCGCATCGGCGGCGCGGATCACCTCGCCCAGCGCGATGCGGCGGGTGGCGATCACCACCGGCAGGGTGGGCACGGCGCGGCCGGTGATGCGCAGCCGCTGGGTGGCCATGCCATCGGCCATCACCACCAGGGTGGCGGCGAAGCGGTTGCCCGGGCTCTCCAGCGCCGCGCCCTCCAGCGTCGCCTGATGCAGCGCGGCCGTCGGCAGCATGGGGGGCGTCCAGCCGTTGATCTCCAATTCGGTGGCGGCATCGAGGCCGACCCGGGAAAACTCCTCGCGCAGCAACGCCTCGACCTCGCTGCGCGGCATCGCGCGGCCGGGGCGTTCCACCACCACGCGGTCGTTCTGCGACATCGGCCGCCAGTTCACGCCATAGCTGCGGGCGATGGCGGCGAGCTGCGCGGCCTCGATCACCATGCGCCGCCCCGGCGCCGGCGCCGAGCCGAGCGTGGCCGCACCCCGCGCGCCGGGATTGTCCCACAGATCCTGCACCCTGATGACCTGGTCCTCGATGACGGCCTGGGAACGGAGGAACGCCATCTCCTGCGCCATGGCGGGGGCGGCGCAGAGCAGCAGAAAAACCAGCGCGCGCATCACTTCAGCCTCGTGAGCGTCGAGAGCATTTCGTCGGACGCGGTGATGACGCGGCTGTTCATTTCATAGGCGCGCTGGGCAGTGATAAGGGCCGTGATCTCCTGCACCGTGTTCACGTTCGATGTCTCGATGAAGCCCTGCATCACCGTGCCATGGCCGGGCTGGCCGGGGGCCGCGGCCTGCGGCTGGCCGGAGGCGGGGGTGGCCAAGAAGAGGTTGTCGCCCACCGCCTCCAGCCCGCCCTCATTGGCGAAGATCGCGGTCTGCAGCTGGCCGACATTCTGCGGTGCCACCTGGCCATCGAGCCTGGCCAGCACCTCGCCCGAGGTGTTGATGGTGACGTCGCGCGCCGCGGCGGGGATGGTGATGCCGGGCTGCACCACATAGCCCTCGGCCGTCACCAGCGTGCCTTCGGGCGAAAGGGCGAAGGTGCCGTCGCGGCTATAGGCCACCTCGCCCGAGGGCAGGGCGATCTGAAAGAAGCCATTGCCGCGGATGGCGAGGTCAAAGCGGTTCTCGGTCTGCTGCAGGTTGCCCTGCTCGCTGATCCGGTAGATCGCCGCCGTGCGCACGCCCAGGCCGACCTGCGCGCCCGATGGCAGCACCGAGCCGGTGTCCGAGCTCTGCGAGCCCACCCGGCGCAGGTTCTGGTAGATCAGGTCCTGGAACTCGGCCCGGCGCCGCTTGTAGCCGGTGGTCGTCATGTTCGCGAGGTTGTTCGAGGTGACCTCGACATTGGTCTGCTGGGCCAGCATGCCGGTGGCCGCGATGTGAAGGCTTCGCATGGGTCGGTCGGTCTTTCCCGGCTTGGGTTTCTATGGGTGATCAGCGCTTGCGCAGGATGCGTTCGACGGCGGTTTGCAACCGCTCGCCCTCGCGCTCGGAGAATTGGGTGGCGAGCTGGAATTCGCGCACCTCGGCCATCATCCGGGTGAGCTCGATGACCGATTGCACATTGCTGCCCTCCACCGCGCCCTGCACCAGGGCGGGCCGGGCGATGGGATCGGGCTGCTGGCCGGCGGCGTCGAACAGCCGGTCGCCCTCGCTGCGCAGGCCCTGGTTGTTGCCGAAGCGCACCACCCGGAGCCTGCCTATCTCGCCATTCTCGGAGCGGATGGAACCATCGCCGCGGATCTCGATGCGGGTGTCGCCCGGCGAGATCGCGATGGGGTTGCCCGCATCATTCATCACGGCATGGCCGGCCTGATCGACCAGGCGGCCGTCGGGTGAAATGGTGAAGCGGCCGGCACGGGTGAAGCGCTCGCCGCGCGGCGTGTCGACGGCGAAATAGCCCTCGCCCGAGATCGCGACATCGAGTGGGTTGCCGGTGCGGGTGATGGGGCCGGCGGTCTCGTCGCGCCAGGTCGCGCGGTCCCAGGTATAGTCCACCTCGCGCGAGCCGGGGATGCGGCGGGTGTCGCGTTGCAGGGCCGGGTGCTCGGCAAAGACCGGGCGGGTGGCGCGGTAGCCCGGGGTATCGGCATTGGCGAGGTTGTGCGCGGCCAGGCTCTGGCTGCGCAGCTGCGCGTTCATGCGGCTGAGGATGATGTAGCCCGGGCTGTCCATGCTGTTCTTCCGCCTTGTGTCGTCGCCATGTTGGGGCAAGCCGCGTGCCATGAGATTGGGCCGCGATGCCCGGCAGGAATTGCCCGCAGCCATTCAGGAATGGCCGGGCGGGCTGCACGGGCTGCCCCGGCGCGGGGGAGCGCAACGGTCTGTTAACCCCGGCATGGCAGAGATGATCACGCGCTTTGACACAAGGAATGGTCGGCCCATGGCGGCGAAGAAGCCTGCTCCCGAACCTGCTGCCGGAGCGGAGGATGCGCCGGCCAAGGGCGGGAAGAAGAAGAAGCTGATCCTGCTGGCCGTGCCGGTGCTGCTGCTTGGTGTGGTGGCGGGGCTTTGGTTCTCCGGGATCCTGCCCGGGCTGCTGGGGATGGGGCCGCCGCCGCCGCCCGCCGCCGGCACGGCCGAGGCGCCGCCACCGCCGCCGCGCGTGCCGGCCTTCGTGCAGATGCCCGAGATCACAGCCAACCTCAACGCACCGGGCCGCCGCGCCACCTTCATCAAGCTGCGCAGTCAGATCGAGGTTCTGGGCCAGGAGGATGCAGCAGCGCTGACGGCGGCGCTGCCGCGGCTGGTCGACCTTTTCACCGTCTATCTGCGCGAAATGCGGCCCGAGGAGCTGCGTGGCTCGGCCGGTACCCACCGCCTGCGAGAGGAATTGATCGCCCGCGCCAATATCGCGGCGCACCCCGCCCGCGTCACCGATGTGCTGTTCCAGGAGATCTTGGTGCAATGAGCGCCTCCGAGGATGAAGAGGCTGAGATGGCGGCGGCCTGGGGTGCTGCGCTCGAGGATTCCGTGACCGGCGCGCTGGATGATGGGGCCGCCGCACCCGATGACGGCACCGCCGCGCGGGTGCTGAACCAGTCCGAGATCGACAGCCTGATGGGCTTTGGCGGTGGCGGGAATGTCGATGACGCGCAGAGCGGGATGGAGCGGATCATCAGCTCCGGTCTGGTCTCTTATGAGCGTCTGCCGATGCTCGAAATCATTTTCGACCGGCTGGTGCGCATCATGTCCACCAGCCTTCGCAACTTCACCTCCGACAATGTCGAAGTGTCGATCGACAGCATCGCATCGCAGCGCTTCGGCGATTACCTGAATTCCGTGCCATTGCCCGCAATGCTGGCGGTGTTCAAGGTTCAGGAGTGGGATAATTACGGCCTGATCGTGGTGGACAGCGCCATGATTTATTCGGTGGTGGACGTGTTGCTGGGCGGCCGGCGCGGCACCTCGGCCATGCGGGTGGAGGGACGGCCCTATACCACGATCGAGCGCACGCTGGTCGAGCGTCTGCTGAAGTTGGTGCTGGCCGATATCAGCGATGCCTTCGCCCCCGTGGCCCATGTGCATTTCGAGTTCGACCGGCTGGAGGTGAATCCCCGCTTCGCCATGATCAGCCGCCAGGCCAATGCCTGCGTCCTGGCCCGGCTACGGGTCGAGATGGAGGATCGTGGCGGCAAGATCGAGATGCTGATGCCCTATGCCACGCTGGAGCCGGTGCGCGAATTGCTGCTGCAGCAGTTCATGGGCGAGAAATTCGGCCGCGACAGTATCTGGGAAACCCACCTCGCCGAGGAATTGCGCCACACGCGGGTGGCGTTGGATGTGGTGCTGGACCAGCAGGTCATGCCGCTGTCCAGCATCCTGTCGCTCAAGCCCGGTGACATGCTGGTGCTGAACAACAAGGCCAATGCGCCGGTGAAGCTGCAATGCGGCCATGTGCCGCTGTTCATCGCCGAACTCGGCGCGATCGATGGCCGGCCATCGGTGCGAATCGGCGAGGCGGTCGCCGCCGGCCCCGCGCCATGACGACGCTGGAATGGCTGGCGCAGGCACTCGTGATCCTTCTGCTCGGCCTTGCGATTCCGGTCGCCTGGCGCCTGCAACTGGCCCTGGGCGCGCTGCGTGCGGAGCGTGATGCGGTGACCGCCAGCGCCGAAGGGCTGGCGGAGGCGACCAGGGCCGCGGAGGCCGCACTGGCCCGCCTGCGCGCCAGCGCCGAACAGGCCGGCCGCCAATTGGCCGAGCGCAGTGCCGTGGCCGAGACGCTGCGGGAGGATCTGCGATACCTGGCCGAGCGGGCGGAGAGCCTGGCCGACCGCCTGGAACACGGCGTGCGCAGTGCCCGGCCCTTCACACATGAGGCGAGCGCGGGCCTGGCGCCAAATGAGGCCACGCCAGCCCCGGCGGCCCCCCGCGCGATGGAGCCCCGCAGCGCGGCCGAGCGGCAATTGCTGCAGGCCCTGGCTGGGCGGGCGTGATGCGCAAAAGACTGACCCGGGTTTGGGCGGATGGGTTCCGGCCGCCGCGGCTTTTGCCGCTGGCGCTGGCTGCCATGGCGGTTCTGGTGGTGGTCAAGCTGGAGCGGGTTCTGGGCGGCGGACCGGCCCGCATGCCGGAGGCGCAGGCGGCCGGCCCGCCGCCGGCCCCGGCCGCAGCCCCGCCGCCTGCCGCGCCGCCGCCGCCGCCCGCGCCAACGCCAGAGGAGCTGGCCGAGCGCGCGTTGCTGGAGCGCCTTCGGGCACGTCGGCAGGAGCTGGAGCGCCAGGCCGAGGAGCTGGTCCAACGTGAGTTGCTGCTGAGTGCCGCCGAACGCCGGATTGGTGACCGGCTGAACGAATTGCGCGCCCTGCAAGCCCGGCTCGACGGCGAGGTCCGCACGCGCGATGAGCGCGAGGAGGCAGGAATTCGTCAACTTGTTCGGGTCTATGAAGTGATGCGGCCGCGCGATGCCGCCGCGATCCTGGATGACCTCGACATGCCGATATTGCTGCAAGTGCTGGATCGAATGCGCGAGGCGAAGGCCGCGCCGGTCCTGGCGGCGATGCGCCCGGAACGGGCCAGGGCCGCGACCGCCGAGCTGAGCCGCCTGCGCAGCCGCCCCAACAATCCCTGATCGCCGCAAAGGACCCGCCGATGGACAAGAACACCAACATCCTCATCGTCGATGACTACAAGACCATGCTGCGGATCATCCGCAACCTTCTGAAGCAGCTCGATTTTGACAATGTCGAAGAGGCATCCGATGGCAGCGAGGCCCTGGCCAAGCTGCGCGCCGGCCATTTCGGCCTCGTCATTAGCGACTGGAACATGGCGCCGATGACCGGGCTCGACCTGCTCAAGGAGGTGCGGGCCGATGCGCGGCTGAAGGACCTGCCCTTCATCATGATCACCGCAGAGAGCAAGACCGAGAACGTAATCGCGGCCAAGCAGGCCGGCGTGTCGAACTACATCGTCAAGCCGTTCAACGCGGAAACCCTGCGCGAGAAAATCGAGAAGGTGTCCGTTCATGCCTGATACCCTGCCCATGGGTCCGAGGCCGGTCACGCCTGGCCGCGACGCCATCGAGGATGCGGTGCGCCAGGTGCTGGGCAGCATGTCGGGGGATCTGACCTCGACCGAGACGCTGCTTCTGTCCGAGCTGGATGCGCTGGCGCAGGAAATCGCGCGCGCCAAGCGCGAGATGGCAGCGCTTCAGGTGCAGGACATCAACGCCAAGCATATTCCAGGCGCCACGGATGAACTGGACGCCGTGCTCGACCACACCGCCGAGGCGACGAACGAGATCCTGGATTGCTGCGAGGCGCTGGAGACGCTGGGTGCGACCCTGCCGCCCGGGCCGGCGGCGACGGTCAATGCCGCGGTCACCCGCATCTACGAGGCATGCTCCTTCCAGGACATCACCGGCCAGCGCATCGGCAAGGTCGTGACCGCGTTGAAGAGCATCGAGGCCAGGCTGCAGCGCATCAGCGATCGCTACGGCGGCCACACCGCGCCGTTGGCCGATGAGCCGGTGGCGGTGACGCCGGTGACAGAGGGGCGCGCCCTGGCCAATGGCCCGCAGATGCCCGGCGGCGGCACATCGCAGGCCGATATCGACAGTCTCCTCGCGAGCTTCGACTGATGCGCCTTCTGCCCTGCCTGCTGCTGGCGCTTCTGGTGTGCGGCGCGGCCTCGGCGCAGACTGCAGTCAGCGCCAACCCGCCGGCGGAGAGCCGGGCTGCCGCCACGGCGCGCGTCCCGGTCCGCACCGGCGACCATGCCGCCTTTGGGCGCATCGTGTTCGATTGGCCGGCGCCGCCGGCCTATTCGGTCGAGAGCCAGGGCGACACCCACCTGGTCCGGCTGCCGCGCGGCAGCAATCCCGATCTGGAGGCGGTGCGGCGCCTGCCGCGCAATGTCGTATCGCTGCGGGCGGTGGAGCGGGGGGTTGAGCTGACACTCCTTCCCGGCGCCCGGTTGCGGCATTTCCGCAGCGGCCCGAAGCTCGTTCTGGATGCGCAGGACCCGCCGGCCGAGGCTGCGCGCCCCGCTGCACCGGCCAGAGTCCCGGCCGCCACGCCGGCCAGGAGCGCAGCCCCGCCGCCGGTTCCCACGGCGATGCGCGAGCCAGGCCCGCCGCCTGTCATGGAGCCGCGCCCGGTGGCGATGGATCCACCTCCCGCACCGACAGCCCCTGCTGCGGCATTCCCCCAGGCAGCCCCGGCTGCAGCGCCCACCGCGCAGGCGGCCGTGCCTGACATGGTCGCAGCACCGGTCACCGCCCTGGCGCCATCCAGGCTGCCCAATGCTGCGCGGCCGGATGCGGCCGCCGGACCCATGCCCTTGCCATTTCCGCCCGAGGCCGGCGCTGCCATGCTGCGCCGCGGGTCCGAGTGGCTGATCATTCTCGACACCGCGCCCGAACTGCCATTGGCGGAGTTCCCGCGCCCCGGGATGCGCTACCAGGCGCTTCCCGGTGGCGCCTTGCTCACGCTGGAGGCCGGCTCGGCCACGCCCATGCTGCGGCGCGTCGGGCCGCGCTGGGTGCTCTCGACCGCGCCGGCATCGGAAGGCGAGGCCGAAGCGACGCCTATCTTCGCAACGCATGACGGCCAGGCCAGCCTGGTCATGGCCGTCACCGGGGCGCAGCGCGTGCTGTCGATCCAGGATCCGCAATCGGGCAGGCCCATGCTGGTCGGCACGCTCCGGCAGGACCGGGCCAGGGTCGCGCTCGCCCGACAATTGGTTGATATGCACATCCTGGAAACCGCTGTCGGCGTGGCGGTCGTCGCGCGCTCTGATGCGCTGATCATGCGCGCCGCGGCGGATCGCTTCGTGCTCGGTGCCGAAGGTGGATCCAGGCTCACCCTCGGTGCGCCCGTGACGCTGGCCCAGCAGGCCACCGCCATCCTGCCTGACAACGTGACCCGCAGCCTAGACTTGCCGCATGGAACCCCTGGGGAGTTGGCCGCCCGTCTGCGCGCGCAGCAGGCGGGGCTGGCACAAATGGCGCCGCTGGCGCGCGGCACGCAGCGGCTTGCCGCGGCGGAAACCCTTCTGGCGCTGGGCCAGCCGCAGGAGGCGCAGACCATGGTTCAGCTGGCCAGGCAGGAAGACCCTGTGGTGGCCGGCCAGTCGAGATCGACCCTCCTGCTCGGCGCCGCGGCCCTCGCTGCCGGCCGGCTGGACGAGGCTGCCGTGCTCGATGCTGAACCGCTCTCCAGCGAGGCGGCGCTGTGGCGTGGCCTCTATCTCTCGCTGCGCGGCCAGGCCGAGCAGGCCGCGCCTGCCATCACCGCCGGCCGGGCCCTGCTGCGCACCTACCCCGAACCGCTGCTGCGGCGCCTGCTGCCCCCGGTGGCCGAGGCGATGGGCAGCGCCCGCCAGCCTGAGGCTGCACGCGCACTTCTCGATGGCGTGGATGGCGTTCCCGGGCTGGAACTGGCCCGGGCCGTCCTGGCCGAACAGCAGGGCGAGGGCGAGGCCGCGCTCGCGGCCTATGACGCCATCATGGCCGGCCGCGACCGGCGGATGCGGGCTGAAGCCATGCGCCGCGGCACCGAGCTGCGGCTCGCCCGCAACGAGATCGACGCCCTCACCGCGTCGCGCAACCTGGAGCAGACGCTCTTCGCCTGGCGTGACGATGGCGATGAATTCGCGGCCCGAACCCGGATCGCGGCGCTGCGCCAGGCCGGCGGCGACGCGACCGGCGCCCTGGCGCTGCTGCGCGAGGCGGCGGCGCTGTTTCCCGACCGCCAGGCCACGCTGCAGCCCCTGATCGGTGGCGCCTTTGTGGCCGCGCTGGCGCGTGAGACGCCGCTGAACGCGGTGGCGCTGCATGATGCCCATCCCGAGCTCATGCCCGGCGGCGCGGATGGCGCGGCGGCCTTGTCCCTTCTGGCCGAGCGGCTGATCGCGCTCGACCTCGCGGACCGCGCGGTCGCCCTTTTGGGCCAGGCCATGGCGCGCGCCGCCCCGGGTGAGGCGCGGGCCTCGGCGGGGGCTCGGCTGGCCGCGCTGCATCTGGGCGAACGCGCCGCCCCGCGCGCCTTGGCAGCCCTGGCCGAGAGTGCTGCGCCCGAGCTGCCGCCTGCGCTGCAACGTGAACGCGCCCTGCTCGCCGCCCGGGCCCGCTCCCAACAGGGCCAGGGTGAAGCTGGTGCCCTCGCCGCGCTGGGACCGGATGGCGACGAGGCCCTGGCGGAGTTTTTGGCCGACAGGCGCGATTTCGCCGGCGCCGCGGCCGCTCTGGGCCGCCATCTCGATCGGGCGCTTGCCGGCAAGGCAGCACCACTGGCACCCGCCCTGGTGCGCGGCCTGGTGCGCCAGGCCGCACTCTTTGCGCTGGCCGGTGACGCGGCTGCGCTGTCCAGCCTTCGCGCCACCCGTGGTGCCATGCTGACCGGTGGCCCCGGCGAAGGACCATTTCAGCTACTGACCACCGACCCGGTGCGGGGCCTGACCGATCTCCCAAGGCTGCAGAACGAACTGGAACTCTTCCGGGTATTGCCAGCCAGGCTGGATCGGTTGCGGACCGCAAGCGCCTCGGCGCGGTGACTTCCGCGTCCCCCCCGGGGGTCTTCCGCAATTTTTTTCGGTCGGGGGTCAGATTTCACTTGCGCCCCCCTCTCACTTGCCGCATATGCGGCGCCCTGGACCTGATCGAACCGACGGCCGCTGGGGCCGCACAGCCGAAACTGGTCATCTTCTGGTTGGAAAGGTGCCCACTATGGACGCTCTCCCGCTGGGGATGCTCTCGAGCAATACCCAAGACTCCGTCACCCACATCAGCGAAGCGAAGGACTACTTCGTGGAGCGCAACGGCGTGCGCTACGCCGGCACGCATCTGATCATCGATCTGTGGGGGGCGACGAATCTCGACGACCCCGCGCATATCGACACGGTCCTGCGCGATGCCGCCATCGCCTCCGGTGCGACGATCCTGCATGGCCATTTCCATCACTTCTCGCCCAATGGCGGCGTCTCCGGCGTGCTCGTGCTGGCCGAAAGCCATGTCTCGATCCACACCTGGCCGGAGCGTGACTATGCGGCGCTCGACATCTTCGTCTGCGGCGAATGCGACCCCTACAAGGCCATTCCGCACCTAAAGACGGGTTTCCTGGCCGAGCGCATCCAGCTCTCCGAGCACAAGCGCGGCCTGATCGGCTGAAATAATTCTGTCGTGTGACTGTCGCGGGGCGGGGCCGTAAGGCTCCGCCCCGTATCATTGTGGAGTGCCCCCATGGCGACCGATTCCTGGATCAACGAAACCCTTTACCCCGATTGGGGCCAGCGCTTTCTGGTCAAGCGCGAGCTTGCCCGCGCGCAGTCCGAATTCCAGGACATCGTCATCTTCGAGAGCTTCTCGCATGGCCGCGTCATGGTGCTCGACGGCGTCATCCAGATCACCGAGCGGGATGAATTCGTCTATCAGGAAATGCTCACCCATGTTCCGCTTCTGGCGCATGGCGATGCGAAGCGGGTGCTGATCATCGGCGCCGGCGATGGCGGCGTTCTCAAGCGCGTCCTCCAGCATGCCAATGTCGAAAAAGCCGTCATGGTCGAGATCGACGGCGAGGTGATCCGACTCTGCAAGGAGCATATGGCCGACATCGCCGGCGATGCCTGGACCAACCCGCGTGGGGAGGTGATCGTGGGTGACGGCATCGACTATGTCCGCCGCGCGCCCGATGCCAGCTTCGATGTCATCATCGTCGACAGCACCGATCCCATCGGCGTGGGCGAGGTGCTCTTCACCGACGAGTTCTACCAGAACGCCGCGCGCATCCTCTCCGCGAAGGGGCTGATCGTGAACCAGTGCGGCGTGCCCTTCATGCAGGCCGATGAATTGCGCGAAACCTCGATCCGCCGGGCAAAATTTTTCACCGAGGTCTCCGCCTATGTCGCGGCCGTGCCGACCTATGTCGGCGGCTTCATGACCCTGGGCTGGTCGGCCAAGGCGCTCGGCCACCGCGCCATACCCGCGGCCGAGATCCGCGCCCGGGCGGAGAAGGCCGGGATTCTCGGCCTCACCCGCTACTGGTCGCCGGAGATCCACGCCTCCTGCTTCCACCTCCCACCCTATATCGCCGAGAATCTCGACCAGGGCTGATTGCCGGGCGGTGCCGGTTGCGGCCGGGCGGGTGGATTTTTCCCGCCCGCCGTCGCAGCCTGGGCGCATAGAAGGAGCCCGCCATGCCGCAGCCGCATTTTGACCTTGTCCTGAAGAACGGCACCTGCGTGCTGCCCTGGGGTGAGGTGCGCGCCGATGTCGGGCTTCGCGCCGGCAGGATCGCCGCGATCGGCGACCTCCGGCTGGCCAGCGCCGGAGAGAGCATCGACTGCGCCCATCTCCATGTCCTGCCCGGCATGATCGATGCCCATGTGCATTTGCGCGACCCCGGCGACGCCTCGGTCGAGACGCTCGAAACCGGCACCAGGGCGGCCCTTCTCGGCGGCATCGCCACCGTCTTCGACATGCCCAATACCACGCCCTCCATCACCAGCTCGGAGCAGCTGGAATGGAAGCGCGGCTATGCCACGGGCCGCGCCTGGTGCGATATCGGCTTCTATGTCGGCGGCGCCAAGTCCAACCTCGACGATCTCGCCCGGCTCGAGGTCGAGCCCAATGTCTGCGCGGTGAAGATCTTTGCGGGGTCCTCGACCGGCGATCTGCTGGTGGAGGATGACGTGTCGCTGGAACGCGCCATGCGCTCCGGCCGCCGGCCCATCGCCTATCACTCCGAGGATGAGTACCGGCTGCAGGCCCGCAAGCCCGCCTATGAGGGCGGCGGGCCGCACCGGCTGCATGCGGAGTGGCGCGATGTCGAATGCGCCATGATCGGCACCAGGCGCCTGGTCGGCCTGGCCCGCAAGACCGGCCGGCCGGCGCATATCCTGCACGTCTCCACCGCCGAGGAACTGGAATTCCTGGGCGAATGCCGCGACATCGCCAGCGTGGAAGTCCTGCTCAACCACCTCACCCAGACCGACGAGGCCTATGACCGTCTGGGGGGCTATGCCGTGATGAACCCACCGATCCGCGATGCGCGACACATGGCGGCGGCCTGGGCGGCCATGGCCAATGGCACGATCGACGTGGTGGGCAGCGACCACGCGCCGCATTCGCGCGCCGCCAAGGAGCGACCCTGGCCCGCCACCGCCGCGGGGCTGACCGGGGTGCAGACGATTCTGCCTTTGATGCTTGACCATGTCTCGGCCGGCCGGCTCAGCCTGACGCGTCTGGTCGATGTGATGGGCGCCGGGCCCGCGCGGGTCTATGGCGCGGTGGGCAAGGGCCGGCTCGCATTGGGATACGATGCCGACATCACCCTCGTGGACATGAAGGCCGAGCGCCGGATCGAGGAGAGCTGGATCGCCAGCCCCTGTGGCTGGACGCCCTTTGCCGGCCATCTCTGCCATGGCTGGCCGGTCGCCACGATCGTCCGTGGCCATGTCGCGATGCGCGACGACACGCTGCTGGGCAGCCCATGCGGGGCGCTGGTCAACTTCCGGTAAGCTCTGCAACCCGCAGGGGGGTTGATGCGCTAAGAGGGGCCATGCACGAGATCACCATGACCTTGCTCTCCGGCCCGGGTCGCCCGATGGGCGATGCCGGCCGCAGGATCCGCATTCAGCTCAGCCTCGACCCCCAGGGCGGGGCCAGCACCGAGGCCTGGGCGGAGGACCCGGCGCCCTGGGCCGCCTGGCTCGATGCGCCCGATGCGCCCGACCGGCGCGGTGACATCCAGCATGACCCCGATTTCGGCTGGCACCTCCGCCTGCCGGAGGGCGAGCATGCGGTGGATGATGCCAGCCTCTGGGCCATCGGTTTCCCGGCCAGCATTCGCCCTGGCGAGACGGTGCTGACGCGCGGGCCGGATGGCGAGGACTGGGCCTGGCGGATCGTCTCGGTCGAGGTTGCGGCGTAGCTGGCGCTCGCGCTGGCGTTGGACTGGGCCTTCGCGCTATGCCGGCGCGAAGACCGAGGAGACAGACATGCAGCCCATCGCCCGTCGCGCAGCCCTGATGCTGGGCCTCGCACCCATGGCGGCCCAGGCCCAGGCCGGCTGGCCGGAGCGGCCGGTGCGCATCATCGTGCCATTCCCCGGGGGCTCCACCCCCGATACCGCGGCGCGCACCCTTCTGCCGCATTTCACCGAGGTGTTCGGGCAGCCCTTCGTGGTGGAGAACCGCGCTGGCGCCGGCGGCAATATCGGCACCGATGCGGTGGCCAAGGCGACGGACGGGCATACGCTGGGCGTCTCGATCAACGGCCCGCTGGCGACCGCGCCGGCGCTCTTTCCCAATCTCGGCTATGACCCGGTGCGCGACATCGCGCCGATTTCGCTGCTGGTGCGCACCGGGCAGGTCCTGGCGGTGCACCCCGCGGTGCCGGCCCGCAGCTTCGATGAATTCGTGGCCTATGCCCGGGCCAATCCCGGGCGCATCGCCTTCGGCTCGGTGGGGGCGGGTTCGGGCGGGCATCTCGCCATGGTCGATCTGATGGCGCGCACCGGCACCGAGATGGTGCATGTGCCCTATCGCGGCTTTCCCCAGGCGGTGGTCGATCTGGTGGCCGGGCGCATCCAGGCCATCGTGATCATCGTCTCGGGCATTCTGCCGCAGCTGCGGGAGGGGCTGGCCCGGGCCCTGGCGGTGACGGCGGCCGAGCGGGTGCCGCAACTGCCCGATGTGCCGACGCTGGTGGAAAGCGGGCTGGCGGGCGCGGATTCCTATGCCTGGATCGGGCTGATCGGCCCGTCCAGCCTGCCGGCCGAACGCGTCGCCAGGCTTTCGACCGAGGCGCAGCGTGCCCTCGCGCGGCCTGATTCACGTGCGCGCATGGAGAATGCCGGCTTCCAGGTCACCGCGAGCGACGCACCGGCCTTCCGCAGCTTTATCGCCGAGGAGGCGGCGCGCTGGGGACAACTGATTCGGCGTCAGGGCATTCAGCCTGAAAGTTAGATTTATTTTTCAGTGATTTACCCTACAAACCGCAGACTTGGCGGCATTCGGACAAATGCCGAAACTGCGGTAACACGGCGCCGATTCACGCGCGAAATTGCGGTTTTCGGACAAAATGCTGTTCCGACGGAGGAGCGGCCGGGCCAGGGCAGGGGCGGGATGCGGTTGTCAAACAACGGCACCCAACATCAATAGGATTTTTAGCCGAGAAAGGCAAGGCCAAAACAGCTGCCACCCAAGGCCCCGCGGGTGGCCAGGCCAGAAGGCCCGGCGCCGCAAGCCGTTCAGACCTTGCGGGTCAGCGTCGGCACTTCCTCACGCAGGCGGAAGCGAAGCGCCACCCATGTGCTGTCGAGCGCCACCTGGGTCACGGGCAGCAGCCCGGCCTGTGTCAGCGGCTCCCAGCCATGGTCGCGGTCCAGGTCCGACCGGATCGGGCCACCCTTTTTCGGGTAGGCGAACCACAGCCGGCCACCCACGCCATAGAGATCGAGCGCACGGGCGGCGGCGCGGGCAAGGTTGGCGCGGTCGGGCGCGAAGGCCAGGATCAGCTCGGGCTCCGAGGCGGTGGAGGCCGGCAGGCCATGCTTCATGCCATTCGGCGGATCGATGACGGCGCAGACCATGCCCGGCTTGAATCCGAGCTTCTTGGCGATCGAGACTGGGGAAATTGTGTCGCTCAGTGGTGAATTCAGGGCGGATTGCCCCGACCTCCCTTGGGAAATGGCCGAACCCGCCGACGCCGCGGCAGCGGCAAGCGGCGCAAGTCGAGGCGTTGTGGCGGGTTTTGGCGGTGTGGTGGCGCGTGGCATTATCATGACGGGGGGGTCCCTTACGCCCCATTGGGCACAGGATCAAACCCAAAATTGCAACACCAGCCCAGCGAATTCGGAGGACCACCCCCGTGGTTTCTGAGGCATGTGAATTCCACGCCGGGCAAAACCCTTTTCCTCAGCCATCCCTTGCGGCACAACGGCGGCAGAAGATCAAGAAACGAGGAAACCGCCCATGCTCAACCGCCGAACCGCCATCCTGGCGCCGCTGGCCCTGCCCGTCATCGCCCGCGCCCAGGGCGATGCGGCGGAATGGCGCCCCACCCAGCCCATGCGCATCGTCGCCCCCGCCGCCCCGGGTGGGACGACCGACATCATGGCGCGCATGCTGGCGCAGCATCTGCAGCAGCGATTCGGGGTGAATGTGGTGGCCGACAACCGCTCCGGCGGCGGCGGCACCATCGGCACGATGGATGTGCTGCGCGCCCCCGCTGACGGGCTGACCCTGCTGTCGGGCAATATCGGGCCGCAGAGCATTGCCTATTCGCTGTTCCGCAACCTGCAATACCGGCCGGACAGCCTGGCGCCGGTGGGCAACATGATCCGCGGGCCGAATGCGCTGCTGCTGCACCCGAGCATCCCGGCGCGCACGGTGCCGGAATTCGTGGCCCATCTGAAGGCCAATCCGGGCCGGCTTGCCTATGGCAGTTCGGGCGTCGGTCAGTCGCCGCATCTCTCGGGCGTGTGGTTCACCCAATTGACCGGCACCGAGGCCACGCATGTGCCGTTCCGCGGGGCCGGGCCGCTGATGCTGGATCTCATCGCCGGCAACATCCAGTTCAGCTTCGACAACCTCACCACCTCCGTGCAGCAGATCAGGGCAGGGCAGGTGCGGGCGCTGGCGGTGACCTCGGCCGACCGCAACGCGCAATTGCCGGACCTGCCGCCGCTGCGCGAGACGATGCCCGAGCTGGCCAATTACGAGGTGAACACATGGTTCGGCATGTTCGCCCATGGCAATACCCCGCCCGCCGCGATCCGGGTGCTGAACCGCGAGATCAATGCCCTGCTGAACACGCCCGAAACCCAGGCCCGCTTCGCCCAGATGGGCGGCGTGGCGATGCCGGGCTCCCCCGATGATTTTTCCGCCTTCGTGCAAGCCGAAATCGCCAAGTGGCGCGGCGTGATCCAGCGCGAGGGCCTGCAGATGGATGTTTCGTGATGCAACGCCGCGCGCTTCTCGCCAGCCCTTTCCTGGCCACCCCTTTCCTGGCCTCGCCGGCGCAGGCCCAGTCCTGGCGGCCGCCAGGGGCGGTGCGGATCATCGTGCCCGTGGCGCCGGGCGGCACCACCGACATCATCGGCCGCATCGTGGCGCAGCACCTCCAGACCGTCTGGGGTGGGCCTGTGGTGGTGGAAAACCGCCCCGGCGCGGGCGGCACCATCGGCTCGGCCGAAATGGCGCGGGCCCGGCCGGATGGCACCACGCTGCTCTCGGGCAATATCGGCAGCCAGGCCATCGCCTATTCGCTGTTCCGCAACCTGCCCTACACCATCGCCCAGCAGCAGCCGGTCATCGGCACCATCCGCGGCCCCAATGTGCTGATCTGCAACAATGACGTGCCGGCCAGGACGCTGCCGGAATTCATCACCTGGGTGCGCGCCCAGCGCGGCCGCGCCAGTTTCGGCTCGACGGGGGTGGGGCAATCCACCCATCTCACCCCGGTCTGGATGCTGCAATTGCTGGGGGCGGAGGCCATCCACGTGCCCTTCCGCGGCAGCGCACCGATGCAGACCGACCTGCTGGCGGGCACCGTGCAATTCGCCATCGACAACCTGACCGGGGTGATCGAGCTGGTGCGCTCGGGCCGGGTGCGCGGGCTGGCCGTGACCTCGGCCGCCCGCAGCCCGCAGCTGCCCGACATCCCCGCGCTGCGCGAGGTGGGTGGCGAGCTGGCCAGCTTTGACGTGAACACCTGGTTCGGCATCTTCGTCCCCCAGGGCCTGCCGGCCGAGGCGGTGCGCTCGATCAACGCCGATATCCGCGCCCTGCTGGAGCTGCCGGCGACGCAGGCGCGCTTCGCCGAACTCGGCGGCATGGCCTTCCCCAATACGCCGGATGAATTTTCCGCCTTCGTGCGGCAGGAGGCGGCGCGCTGGGGCGAGGTGATCCGGCGCGAGGGGCTGCAACTCGACGCCGGCTGATCCAGGCTGGACGGTGGGGTGGGGTGGTGGCGTGATGACGTTATGAGCATCGAACGCCGAACCATTCTGGCCACCATCGCCACCCCGGCCATAGCCCAGGCGGCCTTGGCCGAGGGGTCATCGCGCATCACCTTCGCTGAGCCCACGGCGCAGGGCGAGATGCCGCTCTGGCTGCATCGCCCCGCCGGCTGGCGCCCCGGCGGGCCGGTGGTGGCGGTGCTGCATGGCGCAAGCCGCACCGCGCGGGGCTACCGCGATGCCTGGGCGCCGCATGCCGAGGCGCGGAATTTCCTGCTGGTCTGCCCGGAGTTTTCCCGCGCCGCCTATCCGGGCTCGGCCGCCTATAATGATGGCGGCAGCGTCGGCCGCGCGCGGGAGGGCTGGAATTATTGGGCCCTGCCGCGGGCGGTGGCGGCGGCAAGGCGCGCGGCGGGGGAGGATGGGGCCGGGCGTTTCCGGCTCTATGGCCATTCCGCCGGCTCGCAGTTTTCCCACCGCTACAACTGGCTCTGCGATGCCGAGGGGGTGGAGCGCGTGGTCTTCGCCAATGCCGGTTTCTACACCTGGCCGGCGCTGGACCAGGCCTTCCCCTATGGCCTGGGCGGCACCGGGGCCGGCGAGGCGGCGCTGCGCGCCGGGCTGGCGCGGCCCGCGGTGGTGCTGCTGGGCGAGCAGGACCTCGACACCACCGACCCCGACCTGCGCCAGAGCACCGAGGCGATGCTGCAAGGCCCGCACCGCTTCGCCCGCGGCCAGGCCTTCTTCGCCGCGGCGCGCGAGGCGGCGGCCAGGCTTGGCGTGCCCTTCGGCTGGCGCATGGCCTTCGTGCCCGGCGTGGGGCATTCGAATGCCGGCATGGCCCCGCTGGCGGCGGCGATGCTATTCGACTGAGGGGGGCTGCACCGGAAGGGCTCTGCTGGCTTTATCCCAAGGCGGTCAAGGTGCCCCTGGCACCTTGCGGGTGGGCCCGGGAGGGCAGAGCCCTCCCGGTTCCGCCCCAGCCGCCCATTCCTCCAACCACCCCCGCCCGCGTAGCGCCATCCAGAACTGCATATCCCGCGCCGGCGGCGCCTCCGGCAGCACCCGCCCCGGGAAGGCGCGCGCGGCATCGCCGTCATCGGCCAGCACCACCAGGGGCATGCCATCGCGCAGCGCCGCCCAGGCCCATCCGGCATCGGCGCCGCAATCGAGGATCGCGGCCTCCGTCCGTCGCCAGCCGCCCGCCCGCAGCATCGCCAGGAAGCCGTGATGGCCGAGATACCCCGCGGCACCCGGCGCCGAGAGCAGCGCGCAGCCCAGCCCGAGCACCGCGCGCACATCCCCCGCGCCATGCACCACGAACGCCCTTGAAACCTCAGGCCCTTGGCCCAGCGGCCCTTGCAACCCCGGCGCCTGCATGCCAACCCTTCCATTATGCAACGCGGCAACATGGCAGGGGAGTCGCAGGCGTGGAATTGACAACCGACCGCGCCCTTCAGGCCGCCCAGCGGCTGGAGCTCGCGGTGGAAAAGCTGGCCGTCGCCATCGAGCGGAAATTCGCTCAGATGCAGGCCGCCGCCCAGGCCGCCGCGGCAGAGAGCGTGCCGCGGGCTGAGGTCGTGGCGCTCTCCGCCCGGCTCGACCAGGCGATGGCGCAGCTGCGCATGGCGATGCTCGATGAGGACGCCCAAGCCGAAGAACAGGAGCCGCGTTGAATGGGCCAGGTCACCGTCCGCGTGAACGGCTACAGCCACACCATCGGCTGCCGCGATGGCGAGGAATCGCATGTGCGCGACCTCATCGCCGTCATCGAGGGCAAGGTGAAGCTCATCCAGCAGATGGGCGGGCAGTTTTCGGAAAGCCGGATGCTGCTGCATGTCGCCCTGCTGCTGGCCGATGAGCTGGGCGATCTGAAGATCGAGATGGTCCGCGCCCAGCATGAGGAGGGCGCGACCATCCCGCCGCCGCAGACCGATCCGCGCCTGGCCGAGCGCCTGTCGCGCATTGCCGAGCGGATCGAGGGGATCGCGACGAACCTCGAGCGGCCCTGACTGGTAACGGCGCGGCCACGGCCCTATGTTCACTCCGCGAGGCTGGCCTTCACGCCAGGCAAGTCATGCCCAGGGCCAATAAGCAACTCCCGGGAGCTGGCTCTGGCAGGATCGTGGTCCTGTTATCTGGTGCCCACCTGTTTCGGCAGGCCTTGGGAGCATGCAACGCCAGCGGCTGTGCCGGCTTCGCAGTTTCTTCATGAACGAGGCGGCCCTCCTCGCCGAAAAGGCCGCGATGCGGGCCGCTTCATCGGCTGCCCGCGCCGGCTTGGCGCTGCCCGGCGCGGGTGCGGCGCTGGCCCGCCATGTCCTGGCCGCGGCGCCGCCAAAGCCCACCGCCATCGCGGGCTTCTGGCCGATGGGCGAGGAGATCGATACCCGCCCAACCCTGCATGCGCTGCACGAGGCAGGGCACCGCGTCCTTCTTCCGGTCACGCCGCCGCGTGGCCAGCCGCTCAGCTTTCGGCCCTGGCAGCCCGGCTGCGCCATGGTGGCCGGGCGCTTCGGTACCGCGCACCCCGCAACGCCGGAAACCGTCACGCCGGGATGGCTCCTCGTCCCGCTGCTGGCCTTCGACGATCGGGGCCACCGCCTGGGCTATGGTGGTGGCTATTATGACCGCACGCTGCCTGGGCTTCCCCACGCGTTTCGCCTCGGTATCGCCTATGCCGCGCAGCGCGTGCCGGCGGTGCCCGTGGGCCCCACCGACATGCCGCTGCACGCCATCGCCACCGAAGAGGGCCTATTGCGGGTTTGACGCCGCATGGTCGCGGCACCACGCCGCCACCTCCGCATGGCTCGCGAACCAGCATTGCCCCGTGGCCTTCATGTCGCGGATCAGCCGGTCGAGCAACACCACGCGCGAGCGGTGGCCGATATGGTGGGGGTGCATGGTGAGCAGAAACAGCCCGCCCTCGGCCAGCGCGCCCTCGAATTCGGCGCGGAAAATCTCCTCCACCGCGGAGGGGGGCGTGTAGGGGCGAAGCCCGGCGAAGCGCAGCATGTTGAAATACACCGCATCGTCGCGGATCCATTCCGGCGGCAGCTCCACGATGCCGGTGGGCACGCCCTGCACCTCCAGCTCATAGGCATCGTCATCGGCCATCAGCGAGCTGTCGTAGAGCAGGCCCATCTCGCGGATGATGTCCATCGTATCGACCGAGAAATCCCAGCTCGCGGTGCGAATGCCCACCGGGGTCTGGCCCGAAACCTTCTCCAGCGTATCGCGCGCGCGCAGCGTGAGGTCGCGCTCCACTCCCGGCGGCAGCTTGGTATTGGCCTCATGGATCCAGCTGTGGATGCCGATTTCGTGGCCCTCATCGGCCACCGCGCGAATTTCGTCGGGATAGAGCAGGGCCGAGACGGCTGGGTAGAAAAAACTCGCCTTCACGCCATGCCGTTCCAGGAGTTTCCGGATGCGCGGCATGCCCTGGCGATGGCCGTATTGCCCCTGGCTGATGCGCATCGGGCTTTCGTCGGAATCGCGCAGCGGGATGGTGTCGTGATCGGCGTCAAAGGACAGCGAAACGGCGCAGCGCGCCCCATTGGGCCAATGCGTCGGCGCCAGCGAGCGGCCGGCCCGCGCCCGGCCGGTGATGTGCCGCCAGGTCTCCTCCGGCCATTCCCATGGCTCCCCCTTGGGGTTTTCTGGTCTCGGCATGGGTGTCTCCGGGTTGTTGCACGCGATTTGCAGGATTAGCTTGATCTCGCTGTTTCGTATCTGTGAAGGCCCGTCATGAACCTCGTCGCCGACCGTCTGGACCGTATCGCGCCCAGCCAGACCATCACCGTCACCGCCAAGGCCCGCGCGCTGAAAGCCGCCGGCCGCGATGTGATCGGGCTCTCCAGCGGCGAGCCGGATTTCGACACGCCGCAGAACATCAAGGATGCCGCCATCAAGGCGATCCAGGACGGGCAGACGAAATACACCGACGTGGCCGGCACGCCGGCGCTGCGCCAGGCCGTGGCGGCCAAGTTCAAGCGGGATTCCGGCATCGACTACAAGCCGGAGGAAATCATCATCGCCACCGGCGGCAAGCAGGTGATCTTCAACGCCATGCTCGCCACCATCAATGCGGGTGACGAAGCGATCATCCCCACCCCCTGCTGGGTGAGCTACCCCGATATCGTGACGCTGGCCGAGGGCGTGCCCGTCTTCGTCCCCTGCGGCCAGAATGCCGGCTTCAAGATGACCGGCGAGCAGCTGGAAGCGGCGATCACGCCGAAGACGAAGTGGTTCATCCTCAACAACCCCTCCAACCCCACCGGCGCCGCCTATAATGCGGCGGAGCTGAAGCAGCTCACCGACGTGCTGCTGCGCCACCCCGATGTCTGGATTTTCACCGACGACATCTACGAGAAGCTGGCCTATGACGGCTTCACCCCGGCCACCATCGTGCAGGTCGAGCCGAAGCTGCGTGACCGCACCATCACCATGAATGGCTGCTCCAAGGGCTATGCCATGACGGGCTGGCGCATTGGCTTCGCCGGCGCGCCGTTGGCCTTGATCAAGGCAATGGACAAGCTGCAGGGGCAGAGCACGTCCAACACCTCCTCGATCTCCCAGGCCGCCGCCGTGGAGGCGCTGAACGGCCCGCAGGAGAGCATTGGCGGGATGGTCGAGGTCTATAAGCGCCGGCGCGACATGGTGGTGGAGCTGCTGAACCAGGCCCCTGGTCTGCGCTGCCACAAGCCCGAGGGCGCCTTCTACGTGTTCCCGGACATGAATGGCTGCGTCGGCAAGACCACTAAGGGTGGCCGGCTGATCTCCACCGACAAGGATTTCGTCGAGGCGCTGCTGGATGAGGAGGGGGTCGCCACGGTGCATGGCGACGCCTTCATCTATCCCGGGCATTTCCGGATCAGCTACGCGACCTCCGACGAGGCGCTGCGCGAGGCCTGCACGCGGATCAAGCGGTTTTGCGAGGGGATGCACTGAGCGCTTTGACCGGGTTGGTCGCAAGGGGCTAGCCTGCCGCCACGAGCGGGAGGACGGCGTTGCAACTGACCAGGGAAGAGCAGGCCATCCTCGACGGCCATGAGGGCGAGGCCGCCCGCCGCGCGCTGGATTTCCAGCTCGAGGTCGGCCGCTTCTTCGGCGCCGAGCGCTTCGTGCCCATTACCAACGCCCATATGATGGGCGATATCGAGGTGATGGGCGATGCCGGCCTGGCCCTGCTGCGGGAGTTCCAGGCCGCCGGTGCCCGGGCCCGCATTCCCATCACCACCAATGCCCGCTGCGTCGATTTCGCCTGGGCCGAACGGCTCGGCCAGGACGCCACCGAATGCGCCAAGGAGCGGGAGATCATCGCAGCCCTCCAGGCGATGAACGTGATGACCACCGACACCTGTATCAACTACCAGACTCTGTACCAGCCGCATCTCGGCGAGCGGGTGGCCTGGGGCGATACCGGCACCTGCATCTACGCCAACAGCGTTTTTGGCGCGCGAACGAACTTCGAAAGCGGGCCTGCGGCCATGGCCGCCGCCATCACCGGCCGCACGCCGGAATACGGCTTCCAGCTCGACCGCCACCGCCGCGGCTCCTTCATCGTCGACCTCTCGGGCGCGACGCTGGCCGACCTCGCGGATTGGGGCGCCATCGGCAAGCTGGTGGGGGAGGGGCACCAGAACTACTATTCCGTGCCGGTCTTCACCGGCCTGCACCGGCCGCCGCTGGCCGATGAGCTGAAGCAATTGGGCTGCGCGCTGGCCTCCTATGGCTCGATGGGCATGTTCCACATGCCGGGCGTGACGCCCGAGGCGCCGAGCCTGGAGGCCGCCTTCCATGGCGCGATCCCGTCCGATGTCGAGCGCATGGTGATCGACGATGCCGCGATCGAGGCGGTCTATGCCGGCTATGATACGGGCGATGGCGAAGCACGGCTGGTCGTCTTCTCCGGCCCGCAGCTCTCGCTCTTCGAGATGAAATCGCTCTCCGAGCTGTTCGCCGGCCGCCGGGTGGCGCCGGGCAGCATGTGCTTCGTCACCACCAGCAATGGCGTGATCAGCGCGGCGGACAAGCTGGGCTATCTCAAGCCGCTGGAAGATGCCGGCGTGGCGGTGCTGGAAGGGGTCTGCTTCTACATCCTGCAAAACCTCTCGGCGATGCGGGAGAGGAATGGCTGGCGGCACATGGTGTCGAATTCGGCGAAGATCGTGAACATCATCGGCGCCCACAAATTCCGCACCATCCTGCGCCGCACCGCCGATTGCGTGGACATCGCCTGCACGGGGCGGCTGTCGTGAGCGCGGTTCTCGCCAGCATCAGCCTCACCCGCGCCTTCGGCCCGGTGGTGGAGGGCGCCGCCCTGGTCTCCGAGGAGGGGTTTTCGCCGCGCTATGATCTCGATCGCTGGAGCGGGCTGATCACCAAGCCCGGCCACAAGCTGGAGGGCCAGAATATTCGCGACCGAATCTGCTTCTTCCCCACCGCCAAGGGCGGCATCGCCGCCGGCTGGGCGTTTTTTGACATCAAGGCGAAGGGGATCTCGCCGAAAGCCTTCATCTTCGGCGTGACCAATCCCGTCATGGTGCAGGGCGCGGTGTTGGCCGGCATTCCCATCACCGAGGGCTGGTCGGTGGACCCGCGCGAGGTGATCGGCAATGGCGACTGGGTGCGGGTGGACCCCGCGCGGCGGGTCGTCGAAGTGCTGCGGCGGGCTGCGGCATGAGCGGCCGTCGAGCATTGATGGCCGGCATGGCCGCGGCGGGCGCGGGGGCGGGCGCGGCCCGGGCGCAGGGCGGCTGGCCGGAACGCCCGATCCGCATGATCGTGCCCTTCCCGCCGGGCGGGCCGACCGATCTCGTCGCGCGCCCCCTGGCGCAGCGCCTGTCCGAGGTTCTGGGCCGCGCCGTGCTGGCCGATAATCGCGGCGGCGCGGGCGGCAATCTGGGCGCCGATGCGGTGGCCAAGGCCGCGCCCGATGGCCATACGCTGCTGCTCTCCAATGTCGGCGTGCTGGCGATCAACCCCTGGCTCTATGCCAGCCTGCCCTTCGATCCGGCGCGGGATTTCGCGCCGATCGCGGTGGTGGCCGGCGCGCCCGTCGCGCTGCTGGTCCACGCCGCGGTGCCGGCGCGCGATGTGGCGGAGTTCATTGCCTGGACGCGGCAATCGGCGCAGCCCTATGGCACCGCTGGCGCCGGCTCGCCCGGGCATCTCGCGGGGGCGAGTTTCGCCGCCATCACCGGCGCCGGGCTGAACCATGTGCCCTATCGCGGCAGCGCGCCGGCGATCCAGGACCTGGTGGGCGGCTACCTGCCGGTGATGTTCGACCCGGTGCAGGCGTCGCTGCCGCATGTGCAGAGCGGCGCACTGCGCTGCCTGGCCGTCTCGAGCGCCGCGCGAAGCCCGGCCCTGCCGATGGTGCCGACCATGGCAGAGGCCGGCGTGGCCGGGCATGAGATGACGGCGTGGTGGGCGCTGATGGCGCCATCGGGCACACCCCAGCCGATCATCGATCGGCTGGCGCGGGAGGTTTCCACCATTGTCGGCAATGTCGGCTTTGCCGAGGCGCTGGGCCGCCAGGGCGTGAGCGTGATGCTGCGCACCGGTCCGGCGATGGCGGCCTTCCTGGCGGTGGAGCGGGCGCGCTGGGGCGATGCGGTGCGCAGTTCCGGCGCGCGGGCGGATTGAGCGGGGGCCGGCGGCACGAGGTTACGGGCCCAGCAACAGCCCTGCCACGACCGCATTGACCATCACGACGAGGACGGAAGCCTCGGCGAAACGGATCTTCGCGATGACGTCAAAAATCGAGGTCCGCGCGGGCAGGGGTGTGCAAGCCCTGGGCTCCCACCCCGGCGCATAGGCGCGATGGGGCGGGATGTCCGGATCGATCGAGGGCGGGCCAGGGGGCATCATGGCGCCATCGAAGAGCCATGGGCCGTCCTGGCGCAATCAACATGCGCGTGACGCACTCAAAAATGAGCGCGCCGGTCTACTTCTTGCGGTTTTTGCGCGCGGCGTAGCGGGCGTCTCGCAGCGCCTGCTGCTCGGCGGCCAGTGCCAGGGCGCGGCGACGCTTGTCGTCATCGAGCATGGCGGCGCGGTTGTCGCGTTCCATCGCCTCGATGGCGGCGAGGCGGGCGGCCTCGGCCTCCTCGGCCGCAAGGGCGATGGCGCGCTGGCGCTCGAGTGCTGCGAGCCGCTGGGCCTCGGCGGCTTTAGCGGCGTCTTCGGCGGCGAGGCGGG
>LNFM01001593.1_pt1 | contig 50718 bp, 43 predicted proteins | sample 596031 | NCBI WGS metagenome assembly LNFM01 (sample SAMN04254537, study PRJNA301005) | activated carbon metagenome | isolation source: dual media filters at the Ann Arbor, Michigan drinking water treatment plant | place: USA: Ann Arbor | reverse complement strand
AACGTCGCGACGGCGTTGCTGATGGCGCTCGGTGGCGATCCTGGAATGACGACTGCAGGATGGAACCCGCCGCTCGGCACGGAAGCGGGCCCCTGAATACCGGTAGCCATCCAGGTGACGGTCGCCACGGCGGCCGCAGCGGCGAGGCTGGGCCATGCCCATCGCCGACCAATACCGGAATTACTGGTTCGGGGAGCCAGGACGGTCGGTTCGGTAGCGAGCTGTCGAGCCACCGTCGCTGCGACTCGGCTATCGGGGCACGATTGCCCCCGCATCGCCTCGCCGATCAAATGGTAAGTGGCCCAAGCCTCGCGCAGCTCTTCGCGCTGGCGCAGGTCGGGAACCACAGTCGCCGCCTGCTGCCGATCGAGTTCTCCGTCCATAAGGGCCGAGATCCGTTCCATCTCACCATCTCCTGTCTTTGCGCGTCTCCAGCTGGGGACGAAGCTTCTCGGCAATCGCCTCGCGAGCCCGGAAGATCCGGGAGCGGACTGTCCCGATCGGACAGTTCATCATGCTGGCGATTTCTTCGTAGCTGAGCCCTTCCAGCTCGCGCAAGGTTATTGCAGTTCTCAATTCTTCCGGCAAATCGTCGACCGCCTTGTTCACGGTTTCGGCGATCTGCCGACTCATCAACTCGTTCTCGGGCGTGTTGTAGTCCGGGACCTGACCTCTTTCTTCGGAACCTTCGCCGTCCGGGCCTTCGGTTTCCGTCACCGTAGGCGCACGCCGACCCAACGCCACCAGATAATTCTTCGCTGTATTGATGCCTATCCTGTACAGCCAGGTGTAAAACGCGCTGTCCCCGCGGAACGAAGGCAGGGCCCGGTACGCCTTGATGAAGGCTTCCTGCGCCACGTCTTCGACCTCGGTCGGGTCACGGATGAATCGAGACAACAGCCGCACGAGCTTGCGCTGATACTTGACGACGAGCAGTTCGAAGGCTGCTTTTTCGCCACGCTGCGCACGCTCGACCAACAGCTGGTCGACTTCACGATCCCCCATGCTTTCCGTTTCCTGATTGTTTTGATCTGCGGCGAGCGGTGCCTCAAACGTCCTTCCTCCCCCAAAAGGACGTCGGACCGTTCCGCGTGGACCTGAGTCCGGCGCGGCCCGGTAAGTATACCGTTCGGACTGAAGCCAGAAAACGGACGCCTGACCGATAGGGCACTGACACTCGAATTTGCGATTTAGTTCACCATCGGCTGCTTCGAGGGTCCGAGGGCTGACTGAACCCGACGGCCACGAGCCGAACCGGGCAGAATCATCCCCTGCGTATAATGGCGCCGACTACCTCGGAGAGCACGATGACCCCTCGCGACTATGATCTCGAACCGTTTTGGATGCCCTTTACGGCCAATCGCCAGTTCAAGGCTGCCCCGCGCATCCTCGTATCCGCCAAGGACATGCACTACACCGCCGAGGACGGCCGAAGGATACTCGATTCGACCGCCGGTCTATGGTGCGTGAACGCCGGCCACTGTCGTGACTCGATCGTGCGGGCGATCCAGCAGCAGGCGGGCAGCCTTGATTTCGCACCCACCTTTCAGATGGGGCATCCCGGTCCGTTCCGGCTCGCGCAGACCATCGCCCAACTCGCACCGGCCGATCTCGATCATGTTTTCTTCGCGAATTCGGGCTCGGAAGCGGTCGATACTGCGCTCAAGATCGCCTTGGCCTACCATCGCGCTCGGGGCGAAGGTCATCGAACCCGATTCATCGGGCGTGAGCGGGCGTATCACGGCGTCGGGTTCGGTGGCATCTCGGTGGGCGGCATGACGCCGAATCGAAAGGCATTCGGCGCGATGTTGCCGGGCGTCGATCATCTGCCACACACCTACGATCGGGAAAAAATTGCGTTCACCCGCGGGCAGCCCGACTGGGGGGGGCATCTTGCGGACGATCTGGAGCGTATCGTTGCACTGCACGATGCGTCGAATATCGCGGCCGTCATCGTCGAGCCGGTCCAGGGGTCTACCGGCGTCGTCGTGCCGCCCAAGGGCTATCTGGAGAAGCTGCGCGCGATCTGCGACAAGCACGGCATCCTGCTGATCTTCGACGAGGTCATTACCGGGTTCGGACGCTTGGGCAAGGCGTTCGCCGCAGAATACTTCAACGTCATGCCCGATCTCGTCACGTTCGCAAAGGGGGTGACGAGTGCGACCGTCCCGATGGGCGGGGTCATCGCGCGCAAACACGTCCACGACGCGTTCATGCAAGGTCCGGATGGCATCGAGCTCTTCCACGGTTACACCTATTCCGGCCATCCGCTGGCCGCAGCTGCGGGCGAGGCGACGCTCGCTCTCTATCATGAGGAACAACTGTTCGCTCACGCCGGGAATCTCGCCGGATACTTCGAAGAGGCAGCGCATTCGCTGCGCGGATTGCCGAACGTGATCGACATTCGAAACATCGGCCTCATGGCGGCGATTGAACTTGCCCCGAGAGCGGACAAACCTGGTGCACGCGGATACGAAGCCCTGGTTCGCTGCTTCGAGGCCGGATTGCTGACTCGTACTACGGGCGACACGCTCGCTTGTTCTCCGCCGCTCATCGTCAGCAAGGCGCAGATCGACGAGATCTTCGGCACGATTGGAAAGGTCCTGCGAACGATCGAATAAATGCTCGGTCGACGTTCCGGAATGCATCGTGCGCGTTGACCCGAAGAGGGGCTGGCCATTAGAATAAGCGGCTCCTGACGCGCAACCAGCGGGCTGCGCCGAGATCCCCGATAGCTCAGTCGGTAGAGCGACGGACTGTTAATCCGCAGGTCCCTGGTTCGAGCCCAGGTCGGGGAGCCAAAGCAACTAAGTGCAACGGCCGTTACAGGCCGTAATTTGAGGAAGCGTCTACGAGATGAGCGCCAAGACCGGTCGGTTGTGCCCCTGTGGTTCCGGACTTCCTGGACGACGTCAATGGTCGCAAGGATGTCCTGACAAGATTGCCTGCCCTGCCTGTTTCGTGCGTACTCGAGAACGCACCCCCACCGCACCCATCAGCGGCAAGCGCGACCAGCGCAACGCCATCGCGAGGCGCAAGCTCGAAGAGTTGAGAGAACAGCGCGCCCTCACCGACTTCTAATAGTGATGTCGTAAACACGCGCGTTGAATCTGATCCAAGCATCGGATCCGGCAAACGCGCTTGGGCTCTGCGCCGGAACACCCGTTCCGGTCCGGAGCCTTTTGCTTTTCGGAGCTGAACCAGGTCGTTCAGTCCTGGACCCCTTGATGTTCGGACGCTCGCGTCTCTGAATCGATCGGTGGCCGAGGCAAAGCTACGCGGCAACCGACGTGGGGCCGCCGGAGGATGTCATCTGAGTGCCACGCCTCGTCCATCCCTGCTGACGCGTCCGTTCATGCTTTTGTCCGCGGCCGTGTTCCTTGGCTACGCCAATCAGTGGATGGTGACTCCCGTCATTCCGCTCTACGTCAATTCGCAAGGCGGTTCTGCGTTTGTCGCCGGCTTGGCGCTGCTCGCATTCGCGGTGCCGAGCGTCACCGTGCGCCCGTATATTGGCAGACTCACCGACCACTGGAACGCGGCCGGCGTACTGGCTCTAGGTTTGATTGCCATGGCACTCGGAAGCGCGATACTCCTGCTGCCTGCCTTCTACATGTTGTTTGCGGGAAGCATCGTGCGAGGCTTGGGATGGGCGGGAGTCAACACGGGCGGCTATGCACGCCTGGCCGCCGATGCGCCGCCCGAACGACGCGGCGAGGCGGCCGGCTATTACACGGCAGCCACCTCGGCGGCTTCGATGCTCTTCCCGGCGCTCGGGCTGTGGCTCCTGCAGAAGGAGGCGGGTTTTCCGCTCGTATTCTTCGTCTCGATCGTACTGGCGCTCGCAGGACTGCCGATCGCGCTACTGCTCGCCCGCGATGGGCGCGCGCCGGCAGTCGCTCGATCCAAGGACGGCAATTCGGGGCCTGTGCTCGAGCGCGGCGTTTTGATCGCCACGGCTTTGAATCTGTCGTCGACCTTGGCGATGCCCGCGGTGATGGCATTCTTGCCGCTGTTTGCGAAGTCGCTCGGCATTTCGAATGTGGGTGCGTTCTATTTCGTTGCCGGCGTCGTCAACATTCTGCTCCGCCCCGCGCTGGGACGCTGGTCCGACGGCATGGGGCGGGCCCCCGGAATCGCCCTCGGGCTCGGTGCCCAGTTCGTCGGCATATTGCTGATCGCAACGGCGAATGGGCTCGCTGCGATCCTGATCGGCGGATTCTTCGTCGCCCTGGGAATGTCTTTGACAACCTCGATTACCACCGCGCTCGCGATGGATCTCGCCAAGCCCGAAGCAAGAGGGCGAGCGATGGCAACCTACAGCATGTCGTATCAGATCGGTGCCGGACTGGGCGCGCTCGTCTCCGGGGCCCTGGCCGATCTGGTCGGGCTGCGCGGCATGTACGTCGGATCGCTCGTAATCACGGCAAGCGGCCTGTTGTTGCTCGCGGCCACGCGCCATCGGTTGCCCGGATCGGCGAATTCCCAGGCGTGAACCTGCTGCGGCAGGAGGTCGATCAACGCATGTCGTCGAGGCCCGATCGCAGGCGGCTCACGCCCTCTGCCAGACGATCCACGTCTGCGGCGAAGCACCAACGGATGAAGCCCTCGCCTTCCGGGCCGAACGCGGCTCCGGGTGCCAGGCCCAGACCCGCATCAGTGACCAGCCGTTTGCAGAACGCAAGACTGTCACGCATGCCTTCGATCCGAAAGAACGCGTACATCGCACCGGGCGGCAGCGCGGCCTGTACCCCATCGATCGCATGTAACTCCCCGATCAGGAAATCGCGCGCCGTCCGAAACCGCCGCAGCGTGCGTTCGATCACGGGCTCACCGCTTGTGATGGCCGCGAGCCCTGCTCGCTGGATGAAACCCTGCGCACACGACGTGTTGAACTCGATCAGCTTTGCTATTTCGGGCACGAGCGGGGCCGGCGCCACGAGCCACCCGAGGCGCCAGCCGGTCATCAGCCAGGATTTCGAGAATGTATTTGCGCCGATCACGCGTTCGTCGCGATCGGCGAGATCGAGGAATGACGGTGCGCACGCCGTGCGGTGACCGGCCTTCGTGTTGCCCGGTTCGAAATAGATGCGTTCGTAGGCATCGTCCGCGACGATCCAGATGCCGTGCTTGCGACAGTGATCGAGGATCGCCGACTGGTCTTCCCGGTTGATCGTCCAGCCGGTCGGGTTGTTGGGCGAGTTGAGGTACAACGCGCGCGTCCCGGGGGTCAGCGCCGAAAGCAGCTCGTCGACGTCGAGGCGCCACTGCCATTGGTCGTGATTGTGCGTTTCGAATCGCAATGCGACGCGAGCGATCTCGGCGCCCATCAGGCGCGGCGCCGAGGTGATGTTGGGCCACAACGGGGTGACGGCGACCACGCGATCACCCGGACCGACCAAGGCCTGTGAAATGAGCATCAGCGCGGACATGCCCGAGTTCGTCACGATGATGTCGTCCGGGGCCACCGGACGATGCAGGCCGCCGACATAGCGGGCGAGCGCCTCGCGAAGATCAGGGATGCCGTAGTTGTGCGTGTAAAACGTGTCGCCTGCTTCCATCGCCGCGTGAGCGGCTTCACGGATGAACTTCGGCGTGACTTCGTCGGGCTCGCCGAACCAGAACGGCAGAACGTCGCGTTTTCCGAGGCCGGCGTTGGCGACTTCGCGGATCAGCGACGAGGCGATGGCTCGAACGTTAGTGTGGGCTTCGATGGGAAATTGTGTCATGAGGCATCGCGTCGCAATGACGACGAAGTTGGAATGATTGGGGAGTGCTTCGGCAACCATCGCTAGCGTAACACGAACGAAACCATAGTCCGATCGGACTACTTGCGCTGTTAAAATTCTGTAATCTCACGCACCTCGACGCACACGAACCGATCGGAAGGAATTCCCCGCATGTTTGCGAAGCTGATGCCGCAGGAGCCCCGCTTCTTCGATCTGTTTACCGCGCTCGCCGGTGAGGCGGTCAAGATCAGCAAGGAGGTGGAGGCGGTGTTCACCGACTTCGACGACTTGCAGCGTCGCATCTTCAATATCGAAACCATCGAGAAGCGCGGCGATCGCATCACGCACGACACCATCGACATGCTGCACAAGACGTTCATCACGCCGATCGATCGCGACAGCATCCATCGGCTGATCACGCGTATGGACGACATCCTCGATCTGTCGGAGGACGTCGCCCAATCGATTTTGCTCTACGACGTTCGAACGTCGACCGCCGAAGCCTGCAAACTCGCAAGCTTGTGTGTCCAGTGCTGCGAACACGTGGAGAAGGCCATATCGCTGCTGAAGAATCTCGGCCACGCCGACACGATACTCAAGATCTGCGCCGAGATCGACAAGCTCGAATCGGAGGCGGATCACGTGATGCGCTCGGCGATCGCCCGTCTTTTCCGCGAAGAGAACGACGTGAAGAATCTGATCAAGCTGCGGTCGATCTACGAGCTGCTCGAAGCGGTGACGGACGCGTGCGAGGACGTCGCCAATCTGATCGAAGGCATCGTGGTGGAGAACGCGTGAACCACGCCGGGATCGACTTCGTCGTGCTAACGTTCCACTCCGAGAGCAAGGCAGTTCGATGACATTCGAAATCTTCGTGTTTCTCGTCGTGGTCGCCCTCGCCTTCGACTTCATGAACGGCTTCCACGACGCCGCAAACTCGATTGCGACAATCGTGTCGACCAACGCCATGAGCCCGAAGTGGGCCATCGTCTGGGCCGCATTTTTCAATTTCATCGCCTTTCTGTTCTTTGGCCTGCATGTCGCCGCAACGATCGGCAAAGGCATCGTCGACGCGTCTGTCATCGATCACTACGTCGTCTTCGGTGCGCTCGTCGGTGCAATTTCCTGGAACGTGATCACCTGGTACTTCGGGATTCCATCGAGTTCTTCGCATGCACTGGTCGGTGGCATCACCGGGGCTGCCGTCGCCAAGGCAGGCATGGATTCGCTGGTCGGTACCGGCTTTATCAAGACCTCGGCTGCGATCGTCGCTTCGCCGCTTGCCGGGTTTCTGCTCGCGGGCGCGCTGATGGTGGCCATTTCGTGGATCGTGAGGCGTTCTACGCCGCAGCGGGTCGATCGCTGGTTCAGACGATTGCAGTTCATTTCCGCCGCGGCATACAGCCTGGGTCATGGCAGCAACGATGCCCAGAAAACGATGGGTATCATCTGGATGCTGATGCTGGCAGCGTCGATGGCAGGCCCGGACGATCCGCTGCCGCTTTGGGTCGTACTGTCGTGTCAGGCCGCGATGGCGCTGGGGACATTGTTCGGCGGTTGGCGCATCGTCAAGACCATGGGCCAGCGCATCACGAAACTGCGACCTCTGGGGGGATTCTGTGCTTCGGCAAGCGGCGCCTGCGCCCTCTTCGCTGCCACGGCCCTCGGGATCCCGGTCTCGACCACGCACACGATCACCGGATCGATCATCGGCGTCGGCTCGACACGTGGCGTTAGAGCCGTGCGCTGGGGAGTGGCCGGGACGATCGTTTGGGCATGGATACTGACCATTCCTTGTTCAGCCCTGATCGCAGCGGCAGCGTGGTATCTCAGTCAGGGACTGCTCTGATCGATTCGTCTTTCGTAGGCGTTTGAAGGCAATAGCGCTTACCCGGTGCAGCGCGCTGCCGCACCGGGCTGCGTTCGACGTTAGCTGTGCAGTTTGAGTTTGGCGTCACGAGCCAATCTGCGCCACTTCTCGATTTCCGCCTTGATGTGGGTATTGAATTGCTCGGGTGTCGATCCTACCGGGGTCGAGCCGTCGCTCGCCATCCGCTTGACGACGTCCGGCTGCTTGAGTACCTCCGCAATTCCGCCGTAGAGCTTCTGCACGATCGGCTTGGGCACCTTGGACGACGTGATGATCCCGTACCACTGATCGACTTCGTAGCCCGGCACGCCGGCTTCGGCGACGGTGGGGATGGTTGGCACGGCAGACGAACGTTTGCCTGCGGTGATCGCCAGAACCTTCAATCGCCCCGACTCGTAATGCGGACGGACGCCGAAGAAGGTGCCGAAGCCGATCTGAACCTCTCCGCCCAACATCGCCGTGATCACTGCGCTCGTCCCCTTGTAAGGTACGTGCTGCAGTTGGGCGCCGCCGAGATAATTGAACATTTCACCCGCGAAGTGCTGCAGACCGCCCGTGCCGGAGGAGCCGAACATCAGCTTGCCGGGATTGGCCTTCGAGTAGGCGATCAGTTCCTTCACCGACTTCACGGGCACGGCGGGGTGGTGATAGAGCGCGTAGAAGAGCGATGTTGCCTGGGTGATGCCCTGCAGGTCGGCGGCCAGGTCGTAGGGGAGCCTGGTGTTGGTCGCCGAATTGACGGAATGCGAGGCCGAAATCAGACAGATGGTGTAGCCGTCAGGCGTTGCCTTGGCGGTCAAATCGACGCCGATGGTTCCGGCTGCACCGGTGCGGTTGTCGACGATGAACTGCTGGCCCCAGAGCTCGCCCAGCTTCTGCGCAATCGTGCGAGCGGTGGTATCCGTGCCAGCGCCAGGCACGAAGGGACCAATCAGGCGCACGGGGCGGACAGGATAGCCCGCTGCTACATCGGACTGAGCCGCATAGACATTGGCGGCAAGAGCGAGCAAGGGGACTGCGCCGACCATGGACAGCCATCGCGTCAGTGTACGCATGAATGTGGAACTCGACGGAAAAAGAGGCCGGATTGTACTTCTTCCGTACGTGTTCCTTACAGGAAAATGCGTGATCCCGAGTCATCGACCGTCCGCGCCCGGGTCGGGTGGATCGACCGCCCCTTAGCGGGCTCGAACGGGGATCCCTGCACTCGAGCGCCTGCGGTGCATGAGACGACCGACGAGCAGGTCAAGCGCGCAGTAGAAAGCACCCGCCGCAAACGGCGGATTCAGTGTGGACCACCCGAACCAGGGCGCATGTTCTCGCCAGGTCCAGTTGCCCAGCCCGGTCCCTAGAACTTCCATTGCGAGCGCCAGAACGAACATCACTGCGTACAGCTTCGGGGCCGGCCCGTACCTCATGCAGAGCACGAAGAGCACGGCAAGCGGCGCGCTGAGCTGATCGATACCCCAGGTCGCAAGGATTGCCGCAAGTGCCAGTACGACGATGCATGCGAGTCCACTCGCGGTGTAGGGGATGCGATCGGCGATCCACCTCCCCAGTGCGTAGAGCAAGACATGTCCAGGCGGGACGAAGAGCGGCAGATTGCCGAGCCGGTAGTCGTAGACGCCCCAGACGAGTGCGAGGAAGACTTCGCCGCCGGTGGCCAACAGCAGGCATGACAGATAGGCGACCCGGTCGTGTCGGTCACTTGTAGCGAGCAACCCGGCGAACATTGCCCATGCAATGACATTCACGAGAGGCTGCGCCCAGCGTCCGCCCTGGGCATCCAGGGTGAGTCCGATGACGATGGTCGCAACGATGCCAGCCGCGAAACGTGGGCTCATGGCAGCGACTGTTTCGATGTCTCACGGACTGCATTCATGGCCGGCGATGTTAATGTTATCCGGCGGGTAGGCGTTCGAATCGCCGATTGTCCATCGACAACGCACGGGGCGCGCATACTTGAGCCAGAGTGCTGTACGCTCGGCATCATTGACCGACGCGGACCCTGCCCCCACGAAGGCTCGTACGACGGTACGGCGACGGCACTTCCCTTCGGATCATCAGAGAAAGGCGGATGAACATGATCAAGGTCTACGGCATACGCAATTGAAGCACCGTGAAAAAGGCCTTCGCGTGGCTCGAAGGCAAAGGCATCGCGTACGACTTCCATGATTACAAGAAAGCCGGCGCGCCGGTTGAGCGAGTCAAGGAGTGGATCGAGCAAGTCGGGTGGGAGGCCGTATTGAACACCAAGGGTACGACGTTCCGGCAACTTCCGCCCGATCGGCAGCAGGGATTGAATGCGATCAAGGCTGCAGCGCTCATGGTCGAGTTTCCCAGCGTCATCAAGCGGCCGGTGATCGAGGCCGGAAGGAAGACACTGCTCGTGGGGTTCGATGCGGCGACCTATGAAAAGGCGCTCGCCTGATGTGGCGGTTCCATCGCCCCGGAGCGATTCGTAGGGCGCATGCGGACTTGATCATCGTCCAGGCTGCGACCTTCGACTTCAGGCAGCCACGCTGCTCGTCATTGTTTCGATGTCGAGCGTCGTGACGCGTCGCAACTCGCGCTTGAAGCGGCCATCCTCGAACGGCGTGGCCCGGTGCATCGTGCAGCGATTGTCCCAAATCACGAGGTCGCCCACGCGCCAGCGGTGGCTGTACACGTACTTGCGCTGAGTGGCATGCTCAGTGAGGTCACTCAGGAGGAGCCTCGCGTCCGGAACCGGCATCCCGATGATGCGAAACGCATGCGATGCAAGATAGAGCGTTTTGCGCCCCGTGCGGGGGAGCGTGCGCACCAGCGGATGAATTGCCCCCTGCAGTTTTCCCTTTTCGTCTTCGGAGAACTCGAAGCCGAGCGTCTGGCGCGAATGGGCGATCGAGTGATGGGCGCGCAGACCATCGACTTGCGCCTTGATTTCGGCACTCAGATCGTCGTATGCGGCACGCTCGTCTGCAAACTCGGTATTCGCCCCCAGGGGCGGTACGACGCGAGCGTGCAGCATCGAGTAGCGGCCAGGCGGATCCTGAAACGTGGCGTCGGCGTGCCAAAGGCGGTTGGCCAGGCTGTAAGCCCGACGCCGGTCCTCCTGTTCCATGATCTTGCCGTCGTCCGCCACGTTGGAGATGTCGGTGAGTGCCTCGTTGCCGAAACGATTCTTCTGCAGGGCGCTGATGCCCGTCTTCGAATGCAGCGAACCATCGAAGCGCTGTGCGAAATCGAGTTGATCGGCATCGTCGAGCGGTTGATCGCGAAACACGAGCACGGCGTAGCGATCCATGCCGGCGCGGATCTGGTCGAGATCGTCGCTCGATCGTACGTTTCGAAGGTCCACGCCTTCGACTTCGGCCGCATAGAGCGGATGCAGGGGCTGGTAGTGAATCTTCATGTGCAAAGCGTAGATACTGTTGCGCGGAGCGTCAATCGGAGCGCACACATCGTGGACTTCTCATCGCGTTGCGAGCCCAGGCGGTCGCGACGATCCGAGTCCGGGTAGCCGGGGCGGATACGTGGAGGGTTGCTGGTATGCTTGCGGCAGGCAGCCGGATGAAACCGTGACCGAATCCAGGAGGGAAAGACTTCATCATGTCTGGGCGTCTGCTTGCCTTCGTCGCTGCAATGTTAGTCGCACCCTGCATCCATGCGGCAGCTCCGATCGACTATCCGGGTCGACCGATTCGCCTGATCGTTCCGTTCGCACCGGGCGGGCCGACAGATATCATCGGCCGATTGGTTTCGGCACGTCTCGGTGAGGCACTTCGCCAGCAGCTCATCGTCGATAACCGCGCCGGCGCGGGCGGCAATATCGGTATGGGCCTCGCCGCAGCTGCGACGCCGGATGGACACACACTGATCCTCGTCAGCTCGAGCTTCGTCGTCAATCCCGGACTCTACGCGAAGCTGCCCTATGATCCGCACAAGAGCTTCGCTCCGATCTCGAATCTGGCTGCGATGCCAAACGTGTTCGTGGTGCATCCGACCGTCAGTGCGAAGTCGATGCAGGAGCTGGTGAAACTGGTGCGCGGTTCGCCCAAGACGTTCAGTTTCGCCACGCCCGGCATCGGGACGACGCCTGATCTCTCCGCCGTGCTGCTACGCCTGACGCTCAAACTCGATGCCGCGAGCGTGCCTTACAACGGTGCCGGACCGGCCGTGGGTGCGGTCGTCGCAAACCAGGTTCAACTGGGTTCGATCGCCCTGCCTCCGACCGTTCCTCACATTCAGGCGGGGCGGCTGCGTCCGTTGGCCGTCACGAGTCCCAAGCGCTCGCAAGTGCTTCCGGACGTGCCAACGCTCGCCGAGGCGGGTTTCCCGGGGCAGGAGGCCGATACCATCCAGGCGCTACTGGCCCCGGCCGGCACCCCGAGGGCGATCGTCGAGCGGTTGTATGCCGAGTCGGCGAAAGTCCTTGCTCGAGCCGAAACGAAGGAACGTATCACCGCCATGGGTTTCGACATCCTCGCGAGCAGCCCCGATGCGCTGGCAGCTCAGATCCGTGCCGAAGTGTCCAAGTGGTCCAAGGTCGTGAAAGACGCAGGGATCAAGGTCGAATGACGTGTTTTCCCGATGTGCGCCCCGCCTTCGAGCTTCATGCAAGGGTTCGTTGTATCGGTGCATGCAACCGGAAGTGGCCGCAAAACACGTGCCTAACCCGGGCTTGAGGGGGATGTTCACCGTGCGAAGATCCGACTGGACCAACGGGCGGTCAGGCTTCGGCCGCCGAAGATGCGCATGGAAACCCCCGACATACAATTCATCGAGAGCGCCGATGGCCGGCTGATTCTACAGTTCGGCGGCGGCGCGTCCGCGGATCGAGTGACCGTCGATTCGGAATGGTTGCGAGCATGTGCGGCAGAACAAGGCTTCAGTACGTTCTTGTTCGATGCGCACGCCATGGATCTCGCGATTTCTCTCATCCGCAAGGGCGAAGCGACGCAGCTTCAGATCGCCTCTCGTACCGATTCGACTTACGCGGTCGAAGTCGCCGCCGACAAGATGACTGCCTGGCTCACGGTCGAGTGCGGCTGCGGGGGCAAGCCGCCGAGTGCGCAGGCTGCCGTCGCCGCGCTCTCGGCTGTCGGGGTGCGAGAAGGCGTAGACGCTACGGCAGTCGAGTGCGCAATCAAGCAATGCGGCGAGCGAACCGTAGTGGCCAACGGTGTCCCTCCACGCGTCGGGGCGGATGCGCGACTCGAACCGCTCGTCGAGGTCAACCGGCAACGCCATCCTCATATCGACGACTCCGGGCACGTCGATTTCCACGATCTCGGATCGATACCCGCTGTGGCCGCAGGGGATGTGGTGATGCGTCGTTTTCCGCCCCAGCCCGGGGAGCCAGGTGTCAACGTACTGGGCGAGAAGCTGCCAGCGGCAAACGGACGCGATCTGCAGTTTGCCGTTCGACTTCAGGGGGTCACGCCCAGTTCGGAAGACTCGAACGTGCTGATTGCCGAGATTGCGGGCCAGCCTCTACTGCAGCGTGACGGGATCTCGGTCGAACCGGTTCTGAAGTTCGACGAGATCGATGTATCCGTGGGCAATATCGATTTCCCGGGTAGTCTCGTCGTTCGGGGCGACATCCGCAGTGGCATGAAGGTCCATGCCGGCGGCGATATTACCGTTCAAGGCGTCATCGAATCGGCGCAGGTCTCGGCCGGCGGGGATATCCGGGTCCAAGGCGGAATCGTGGGTCACGCCGCCGCGCAGCACAGCATGCAGCGCGCCGCGAACGACGTGGCCACGGCACGAATCGTCGCTCACGGCAACGTCAACGCGCGGTACATCGAGAACGCCGTGGTCGAAGCGCAGCAATCGGTGCACGTGATGGAATCGATCGTGCAGTCCGACGTGATGGCACTCGATCAGGTTGTCGTCGGCGGCAAAGGCCAGAAGGGGCACATTCTTGGTGGTCTCGTTCGGGCGACGGGAATGGTCTCTGCCGACTTCCTGGGGGGCGACGGCGCGAGTCCCACCCGTGTCATGGCCGGCGTGAATCCGCTGCTGCAACGAGCCATGGAGGAGCATCGTCAGCGGCGCGAAGGCCTGCTCAGGCAGCATGACGACGTAAGCAAGATCGTCAGGTTGCTGCAGGGGCGCGCGGACAAGAAGGACGTCTACGAGAAGGCGCGTTTGACGCTGAAGAAGCTCTCGGAGGATATCGCCGAAGAACTCGAAGACGAACGCGTTCTCGAAGCTGAAGGCAAGCTTGCGGAGCATGCCAAGATCGTGGTGGGCGAATCGGTGACGGCCGGAGTGACCGTAGTCCTCGGCCGCAGGTCGATCTACATCAATCAGGAGACCGGCCGGGGCGTGTTCCACATGGAAAGCGGCGGCGAAATTGGATTCAGTACCCTCGCTCGAGGGAGCCGCTTGAACTGACGTCAGGCGATATCGTCGATGCGCACATCAGGCACCGTGGCTCATCGGCCGCAGTGCCTGATCGATGGCGAACCGCTGCGCTGCCTACGCCATCAATGACCGTCCGGCGTCTGCCCCGCCGCCTGTTTCACGGCCTTAACGATGTTGATGTAACCCGTGCAGCGGCAGATGTTGCCCTCGAGACCTTCGTAAATTTCTTCTTCGGTCGGGTTCGGGTTGTCCTTGAGCAAGCCCGCAGCGGCCATGATCATGCCCGGGGTGCAGAAGCCGCATTGGAGTGCGTGATTGTCGGTGAATGCCTGCTGAACGGGATGCAGGCTGCCATTCTGCGCGAGACCTTCGATCGTCACGATGTCTGCGCCATGAGCCTGAGCCGCAAGCACCGTGCAGGATTTCACCGCACGTCCATTCATGTGCACGGTGCAGCATCCGCACTGCGTCGTGTCGCAGCCGATGTGTGTACCGGTGAGCGCGAGTTCGTCGCGGAGCAGATTTGCGAGCAGCGTACGGTCTTCCACGTCGCACGCGTGCTTGACCCCGTTAACCGTGAGTTTGATCTTTGCCATGTGTCGTTCCGTGTGAAGTTGAAGCAACCGGTCAGGCTGCGCTGCCGAGCTTCGCGACGGCGCGGCGGGTAATGACGTTGACGAGGTTGGCGCGATACGCGCGGGTTGCGTGCATGTCCTCGTTCATGGATTCGACATCGACCGAAAGGCTCTCGACTGCGCTCGGGGAGAGCGTCTTGCCCAGTGCGCGTTCGGCCTTGCTCCATCGGAACACGCCTTGTCCTGCGCCGGTCACGGCGACGCGCACACCGCGGCTGCCTACGGCCACGAATGCGCCGGTCATCGCGAACCCCGAAGCAGGATGGGAGAACTTTTCGTAGGCCGCCTGCTTCGGTATCGGGAAGACGATGCGCGTAATGATCTCGCCCTCTTCCAGCGCGGTGCTGAACAAGCCCTGGAAATAGTCGGCCGCCTTGATACGGCGGCGATTGGTGACGATCGTCGCGTTCAATCCCAGGATCGCTGCCGGGTAGTCGGCATTGGGATCGTTGTTCGCCAGCGAACCGCCGATCGTGCCCATGTTGCGCACCTGGGGATCACCGATCTGGCTTGCCAGGTAGGCCAGCGCCGGGATCGCCTCGCGGACGACGGACGACGTGGCGACCTCCTGATGTTTCGCGGCCGCACCGATCGAAAGCTTATCCTTGGTGCGCTTGATTGCCTTGAGGACCGACAGGCCCGCGATATCGATCAGATGCGACGGTTGAGCAAGCCGCTGCTTCAATGTGGGTATGAGGGTCATTCCCCCCGCGAGCAGCTTGGCATCGGGATTCTGTGCCAACACATCGGCAGCGTGCTTGAGCGACTTGGCTCGCACGTAGTTGACTGAGTACAAGGTGTCCTCCTTGATTCGCTGACCGTCTTTCCGAGGCGCACCCGCCCGGTTCGGACGCGTTTTCCTGCAACACCACCCTCGCCTTCCGCGGCGACGGGCATCTCTCACTTCGTGGGACAAATCGCCCCTGAGGCCACTGTTTGCACCTCGATCGTCTCGCCGCCGGTCGTACGAGGGCCGGGGGCGATGCCCGATCATACACGGCATGCGCCACGAATAGCGTTCAGGTTCGAGATTCGCCGAATCGGGCGCTGGCGAGCCGCGGACGAACCGCAACTCGTCGGGCCCTGCCCGACTGGCACGCCCGTTTCATGCTTCGCGCCGCATCACGTCGAAGGCGGCCGACAGATCTGCGATGAGATCCTGCGGGTCTTCCAGACCGATGTGAAGGCGCAGCAGCGGGCCGCTTTGCCAGGGCGTGACAGAACGCGATCGTGCGGGCTTGGGGAACGTGACGAGGCTCTCGAAGCCGCCCCAGCTTGCACCATGCCCGAAGTAGCGCAATCCATTCAATCCGGCCTTGACGACGGAATCGGAAAGCGGCTTCAGTTCGACGCCGAAGAGCGAGGCGGCACCGGTCATGTCACGCTTCCACAGGGCGTACCCCGGGTCCGAAGGAAGTGCGGGATAAAGCACGCGCGCGACTTCCGCACGGGTTGAAAGCCAGTTCGCGACATGAAGTGCATTCTGCATTTGTTGGCGCAGACGCGGCGCCAGGGTGCGCAGTCCCCGCAGCGCGAGGTAGCAGTCGTCCGGGCTCGCCGTATAGCCGTAGTCGGCCGCGGTTTGCCGAATGGTTCGCCAATATGCCTCGGTGGCGCCGATCGTGCCCATGATGACGTCCGCGTGGCCGACGATATATTTGGTCGCCGAATGGATCGAGACATCCACGCCCTTGTCGAACGGACGGAAGAAGTACGGGGTTGCCCACGTGTTGTCCGCCAACACCGGGATCCCGCGTGCCCGCGCAGCAGCACCGATCGCGGGAAGATCCTGCATCTCGAAGGTGAGCGATCCAGGGGATTCACAAAACACGAGCCGCGTGTTGGCCCGGAAGTATTCCGATACGCGGCTGCCGATGCAGGGATCGTAGTACTCGACGTCGACGCCGTTGCGTTTCAGGCGCGCTTCGCAGAAATGGCGGGTCGGTCCGTAGACGTTGTCGGCAACGAGGATGTGATCGCCAGGCCGCGTGAACGCAAGCAGCGACACCGCGATGGCGGCGACCCCCGACGAGACTGCGCTGACCCGCGTGGCCCCTTCGACCTGCGCCAATGCTTCTTCGAGGGCGAAGCGGGTGGTCGTCCCGTGACGTCCGTAGGTGACGCTCGTAAAGCGATCCGAGGTTTCGTGCGCATCGACGTCCGGGAAAAGTACGGTCGAGGCGCGAATGACCGGAACGTTGACGGCGCCATCGAAGCGTTCCGGGGCGCGTCCTGCATGCCCCAGCAGGGTATCCATGCGCATGTCGGATCCGGGTTTCTGCCAATCGCCTGCCACGTTGCTTGCCTTTCTCTAAACGAATGGGCCGAGATCGTTGCTTCGACGCGAGGTCATATCGCTTGCGTTAGCTGATGCGCCGATCAGCCGGACTCAAGGCGACGCCGGGGCAGTCGATCCGAGCGCGCCGACGGCACGAAAAAGATTCTCGACCATCTCGCGCTCCACGCCTCGGGTGATGAATACCAGGCGGGAGCGACGGTCCGGATCGCTCCACGACTGCAGGCGCGCCGGCGGATGAAAGATATGCTGCACGCCCTGGACGACGACGGGCCCTTCCTCGCCTTCCACGTTGAGTAGGCCTTTGACCCGCAAAAGATCGGGGCCGCGCAACGAGGTAAGGACGCTCATGCAGGTTTCGAAAGCGGTCCAGGTGAGCGGCTTGTCGAACCAGAGGCAGAAGGAGGTGATGCCGGTGGTGTGAGATGCCTTGGACTTGCCGAGTGCCGATCCCTGTGCCGAGCCGGAGTCCGCGAGCGGGCCGATCCATCGGTTGAGTTTTTCCGCTGTAGCTAGGCGACTGTTCAGACCGACGTCGATCAGGATGGCCGGGTCGACGTCGCCCTGCACCACATCGATCATCTGCGCTTGCGGATTGATCTGTCCGAGCCGCGCCCGCAGTTCAGCGACGGATTCAGCGGGTGCCAGATCGGTCTTGGTGATCAGCAGCCGATCCGCGATGGCCGCTTGCTTGATCGGCTCGTTGAGGGTGTCGAGCTGACCGAGGCCGTTCACGGCATCGACGAGGGTCACGACGCAATCGAGCCGGAACTTGTCGGCGAGCAGCGAATCGCTCGCGAAGGTCTGCACCACGGGCGCGGGATCCGCGAGGCCGGTCGTCTCGACGAAGACCCGATCGAACTGCATCACTTCGCCGTGGAGGCGTTTGGTCAGCAGATCGCGCAACGTCTCCTGCAAATCGGTACGCACAGTACAGCACAGGCAGCCGTTATCGAGCAGCGCCATGCGCTCCGAAGAGGTCTCCAACAACTCGTGGTCGATCGCTTCTTCGCCGAACTCGTTGACGATCACGGCGGCATTCGCCATCCCGGGATGGCGCAACAGCTTCTTCAGCAGCGTCGTCTTGCCGCTGCCGAGGAAGCCCGTGATGATGCTGATCGGGATGCGGCCGGAAAAGGGATCGCGTCCGCGTCCGCCGTTGCCTGTCATGACTGCCGCGTTCATCGCCGGATCAGAGATTCATCTCCAGCGTGTACAGGCCGCCGCTGAAGCGATCGACGCAGTAGACGATACCGCGATCATCCCAGTACACGTCGTTGATCTGAACGGCGCCCTTCGGCGACATCTTCGGTGCGCCCGGCACGAAATACGCCACTTCCTGCGGCTGATACGGGTTGGAGACGTCGTAGGCACGCAGACCGCCGTTGAAGAAGGTCGCAAGGATGATCTGCTCCGAAAAGTGCGCGGGCTTCACCGGCGGGTTCTCATGCAGGTTGTGCGAGCCGTAGCGTCCGCCGCGCTTGCCGAACACTTCGACCGGCGGCAATGGGAAAGTGGAGATCGGGATCGGATTCTTCTCGTCGCGGTTGTCGACGATCCAGGTCATCTTGGGCCAGTCGGCACCGTCGTCCTTCGTGCACTCGTCGGCGACGATGAGCAGTTCGGAACTGAACAGCGGCATGACCGTGTGCGTGAAGCCCGTGAACGGCGGCGAATGGCGCCAGTTCGAGACCATTTTCGGATTCGAGCGATCGGAAATGTCGACGATGACCGCCCCGCCGTCGATGTAGCCGATATAGGCGCGATCGGGCCGTTTCGGATACCAGTTGACGTTATGTATGCGCCAGCCCGTATCGAACTTCGGCATGCGGGGTACCGGCGGGGCATCGTCGCCCACGCGCGTGCCGGGATACCACCAGCGGCCCACTTCGACCGGCTTGCTGATGTTGCGCACATCGATGATGCGATAGAACTGGTCGTCTTTGGGATTGTGGGGTTGAAAATCCGGGGCGCCCGAGGACAGATGGATCGTCTCGCCGTCGACGAACCACAGGCAGTGCGCGCCGCGCGAATGCGGCCCCGAGGCATCGAAGTGAACGATGGACTTGGGCTGCTCCGGCACGCTGATGTCGAACAGTTCGAAACCGGCCGGTTTCAGACCGACCTTCGATGTCTGGTAGGCGACGGCGAGGATGTTGCCGACGACTTCGAGCGAGTTCGATCGCATCTGGGCGTGCGGCAGATCCGTCTGCACTACCATTTTCGGATTGCGCGGATCGGACACGTCGACTGCCGTGAAGTTCTTCGGCGCCGATTCGTGGGCCATCCAGAGTATGCGACGGCCATCGGGAGCGATCTGCATCGACACGCCCTCCCCGACGCCGCCGAAGCCGTCGAGTTCGTGGTGCGCCAGCAGGGTCATGTTCAAGGACAGCGTGCGATCGGCCTGACTGCCGACATTCATAGTTTTGCTCATCGTCTTCCCCCTTGCGTAGGCTCATCCTTGGCATGCGGGCACCCGGCCGCGCTGCCGCTCCTCACTGCCGGGCTGACAGCCCGGCCAGACGCACACCGCGGAACGTCGAATAGTCCCGCGGCTGCACACCATTCTAGCCGGCTGTGCTAGCGCCGGATACGGTCCGGATGCGTGGGCAATGCAGCATTCCTGCTCGTATGTTCCCTGCGGCGATTGCGGCTACAATCTTCCGTGATCGGGGAGCGGAGTTTCGTCGATGCTGCGACATCAGCCCGCGCTTCGTGGCAAGGCGGATGCGATTCGGACCACTGGCACAAGCGAGAGGGGTACAACATGGCAGAGGCAGTGCGAACCGGCACGGCGCTGTCGCACGACGAAGCGCTCGAGCGCGCCAGACAATTGCTGCCGATCCTGAAGGAACGCAGTGCCGAAACGGAACACTTGCGTCAGATTCCCGACCGCACGTTGCGCGATCTACACGATGCTGGTCTCTTTCGTATTCTTCAGCCGCGCAGATTCGGCGGCAGCGAATTGTCGTTTCGCTCTCTGGTGGAGGTTTGCGCCCTCATCGGGCAAGGGTGCGGCTCGACGGCCTGGGTCTATGCGAATCTCGCCAGTCATCACTGGATGCTGGCGATGTGGGAGTCGCGTGCCCAGGACGAGATCTGGGGCGACTCGCTAGACGTTCTGATTGCGTCTGCCTTCGTGTTTCCGGCGGGACACGCCTATCGTGTCGACGGCGGCTATCGAATCTCGGGCCGGTGGAAGTTCTCGAGCGGGATCGATTCCTGCCGCTGGACGATGGTGGGTGCCATCGTCCACGACGAGAGCACCGGCGAGGGCGAGTACCGGATGTTCATCCTCCCGCAGGCCGATTACCGACAGATCGACACCTGGTTCGTCGCCGGTCTCAAGGGCACGGGCAGCAAGGATCTCGAAGTACGCGATGCGTTCGTCCCCGACTACCTGACCCTTGCCGTAGCCGACGTACTCGGCGCATCCACGCCGGGATCGACTGTCAATCCTGCCCCCCTGTATCGCGTGCCGCCGTTCGATATGTTTCCTTACGTGGTGGGCGGCGTAGCCCTGGGTATTGCCGAAGGTGCGATCGCGGCCTTCACCCACGATACCGTCACCCGCCTGGCCGCCTACTCGTCCACCCGCATGTCGGACTACGCCACCGTACAGGTGCGGCTTGCCGAGGCTTCGGCCGCAGTCTACGCCGCACGGCTCGTCATGACTTCCAGGTGTGATCAGGCGATGCAGATCGCCCAGCGCGGTCGGCCTACCCTCGACGAAAAGGTCGCTTTTCGCAGGGATGGCGCCTATGCCGCCCGGCTTTGCACCCGGGCGGTGGACGTGCTGTTCGAGGCATCGGGCGGAGATGCACTTTACGATCAGCGCGACATCCAGCGTGCTTTTCGCGACGTCCACGCTGCCAACAACCATGCTGCACTGACCTGGGACGTTGCTGCTTCCCTCTACGGCAAGGTGGCACTCGGCATACGCATAGACAATCCAACCATATGACCCGAATGAACGAGCCCACCGAGCAAGCCCGACCGGCCGAATTCGACCAGCGCGATCTGCGTCGAGCATTTGGCATGTTCCCCACTGGGGTCACCGTAGTCACGACGAGACATCCGGAAGGGCACCCCATCGGGCTGACCTGCAACTCCTTCAGCTCCGTGTCGCTGACCCCGCCGCTGGTGTTGTGGAGCTTGTCGATCTACTCTCCGAATCTGCAGACGTTCCTGCAAGCCCCCTACTTCGCAATCAACATCCTGGCGTGCCATCAGGAGGAGCTATCGCGTCGATTCGCTTCGCGCATTCCGGATCGTTTCGAAGGCGTCGCCTGGTCGGACGGCGAAGGCTGTATCCCGGTGCTCGGCGAGGTGGCTGCGACGATCCAGTGCCGCAACGAGACACGCCACTATAGCGGCGACCACGTGATCCTGATCGGTCAGGTCGTGAACTACGTTTACCGGGATGTCGAGCCGCTCGTGTTTTCGCGCGGCGCTTATCGATCACTGGATCTGTGCATTCCGCCGAAGTCTTGATGCCTCGCGTGCGGAGTTCGCATGCCGCAGCAACAAAAAACCCCGCTCAGGCGGGGTTTTTTGTTGCTGATTCGATCGGTCAGTGCCACAAGTTCAGACCGAACAGCTCGCGCTTCAACACCAGCTGTCGCGGAAGACGCGACTTCAATTTCTCGAAGAGCTCGCCGTGCGAATCGAGCTCTTCCTTCCAGAGCTTCGAATCGACCGCCATGAGTTCACTGAATTGGGCTTTGGAGACGCTGCCTTCCAACCCCTTCCACTCGATGTCTTCGAAACGCGGCATCCAGCCGAGGGCACTTTCCTTGGCGCCGACCTTGCCCTGGACGCGTTCCACGATCCACTTCAGCACGCGCATGTTCTCGCTGAATCCGGGCCACAGGAACTTTCCGTTTTCATCCAGACGGAACCAGTTGACGCAAAACACCTTGGGGGGATTCTCGACAACGTGACCGATCTGCAGCCAATGATTGAAGTAGTCGCCCATGTGATAGCCGCAAAAGGGCAGCATTGCGAATGGGTCGCGTCGTACGACGCCGACTTTGCCTGTCGTCGCTGCCGTCGTTTCCGAGCCCATCGTGGACGCCATGTAGACGCCGTAATTCCAGTTGAAAGCCTCGACCACGAGCGGCACGCCCGTGCTGCGGCGACCGCCGAAGACGAAAGCGCTGATGGGCACGCCGTTCGGATCTTCCCAGTTGGGATCGATCGACGGGCACTGTGATGCCGGGACGGTAAAGCGGGCATTCGGGTGTGCTGCAGGCCGACCGCTGTCCGGCGTCCATTCCTTGCCTGTCCAGTCGATGAGCTTGGGCGGCGGCTGTTTGGTCATGCCTTCCCACCAGACGTCACCTTCGGGCGTGAGTGCCACGTTCGTAAAGATCACGTTGGCTTTCAGGGTATCCATCGCATTGGCGTTGGTACTGTACGACGTGCCGGGCGCGACGCCGAAGTAGCCGGCCTCCGGATTGATCGCGTAGAAGCGCCCGTCCTTGCCCGGTTTGATCCATGCGATGTCCTCACCGACCGTCGTTGCCTTCCAGCCCGCGAAGGCTTTCGGCGGAATCAGCATGGCGAGATTGGTCTTGCCGCATGCGCTCGGGAATGCGGCTGCAACGTAGGTTTTTTCTCCCTGCGGTGACTCCAGGCCCAGGATGAGCATGTGCTCGGCAAGCCATCCCTGCTCTTTCGCGAGGATCGAGGCGATGCGCAGGGCGAAACATTTCTTGCCCAGAAGGGCGTTGCCGCCGTAGCCGGACCCGAAGGACCAGATGGACTTGTCCTCCGGGAAGTGCACGATGTACTTGTCCGGATTGTTGGGCCACACGTCGTCCTTTTCGCCGGGAGCGAGCGGCTTACCGACCGAATGCAGGGCCGGCACGAACTCGCCGTCCTTGCCGAGTACGTCCCACACCTTGCGTCCCATGCGCGTCATGATGCGCATGTTGACCACGACGTAGGCTGAATCCGACAGTTCGATGCCAATGTGGGCAATGTGCGAACCGAGCGGACCCATCGAGAACGGGATGACGTACATCGTACGGCCGCGCATGCAACCGTCGAAGAGTTTGCCGAGCGTGGTCTTCATCTCGCTCGGTTCGACCCAGTTGTTGTTGGGGCCTGCGTCTTCGCGGCTCTTGCTGCAGACGAAAGTCCGGTCTTCCATGCGGGCCACATCGGACGGATGGGAGCGCGCCAGGTAGCTGTTGGGGCGGAGCGTCTCGTTGAGCTTGACGAATACGCCGGTGGCGACCATTTGCTCGCAGAGGCGGGAATTTTCCTCATCGCTGCCATCAACGAACTGAACGTCGTCGGGCTTGCAGAGATCGATCATCTCGGTGATCCACTGTCGCGCCCTGCTGTTCGCGACGTACGCCGGGAAATTGATCGTGTCTCTTGCGGCGCTAGCGGCCGCGGTGCTCTGTGTCATGAAACGTTCTCCGGATCGCAGGTAGTACCAGCTAAAGAACCAAGCATTTTACACGCTCTGATTCGCAAAATCAGTGCCAGGATTCACGCGGTTCAGCATTACTTGAGGATCAAGTGCTTTCGAACAATGCATTATTGCGTCGCGCCATAGGATCGTATTGTCTGCGCCCGCGGCCATGCGGCGAGCCGCGGCAGGGCCGGCGACGATGTGCTGCTGATCGCATGACTTTCGGTCGGACCTTCGCAACATCGAGTCAATGACAAAGGCATCGTAAACCGGTGTCGCCGTTTCGGCATGCGGGGCAGTACATCGGCAACCGGTTGCAGCTGCAGCGGGAAATGCATCACGGTCCAGGGTCATTCTTGTCGCTCATTCGCGTCTCGGGTCGACTCGCCGATCTGCTTGACCCTGATCTCGGCAACGGAAGTATCGGCACGACCGCGCAAGACTTCACCTACTCGTCTGATCTGCAGACGTCTCGCCAGCTCTCGGTGAATGTCCATGCGAACGGACCATTGCTGCCCGACGGGGCGTGCTGCATACTGAGTTGCGTCGACGTCTGCCGGTCGGGTTGCCGTTATCCGCGTCTCTTGCTGCCTTAGTCCATCTCACTCGATTGTTCGATCGCATGCTTTTCATCGCGCGCGCCTGCATCCCGATGCTTGCTCTCGGGTCGTGCGTCGTCGCTGCACAGTCCATGTCCGCGCGATTGCCGCTGGAAGGACGCAACGAAGTGTTTCCCGCGCGCACCATTCGGATGGTTGTGCCCTTCCCGCCCGGTGCCGGAACGGATACGGTGGCCCGCATCGTTGCCGAGCCGATCGAGGCGCGCCTCGGTACGCGAGTAACGACCGAGAATCGCGCCGGCGCTGCCGGCAATATTGCAGCGGATATGGTGCTGAGGTCGGCGCCGGACGGCCATACGTGGCTGGTCGGCACACCGGGGTTGATGACGATCAATGCCCTGCTCTACCCGACCATGAAGTTCGATCCGGCATTGGATTTCGTGCCGGTGTCGCTGCTTGCGCGAGTGCCCTTCGTGTTGGTGATCAACCCGTATCTTTCCCCGCGCTCGGTGAAGTCGTTCATCGAATTCGCATCGCGTCGGCCCTGGATTCTGAACTTCGGTTCCGCCGGCAGCGGCAGCACGCTCCATCTTGCCGCCGAGTTGTTCAAGTCGGTCACGCAGACCCGAATCGTGCACATCGCCTATCGCGGTGGTGCGCCGGCGATCACCGAACTCGTCGGCGGCCATATCCAGATGATGTTCGGCAGCGTGCCTCTGGTGGTCCCCTACGTGGATGCTGGGCGTCTGCGTGCGCTGGGCGTCACCGGTTCGGCCAGATCGCTGCATCTGCCGGTGGTGCCGACCCTCGAGGAATCCGGCGTGCCGCAGTTCGACTTCACCGGATGGTTCGGGTTGTTCGTTCCGACGCAGACACCCCGACGGATCGTGGCGTGGCTCAACGAGGAGATCGTCCCAGCGCTATCGACCAGGGAAACGCGCGCTCGGCTGTTTTCCGTCGGAGCAGAACCCGCGACGAGCACCGCGACGCAGCTGCACGAATTGATCCGACGCGATGCGGAGCGCTGGGAGCGCGTTTTACGAACCAACAACATCAAACCCGACTGGGAGGATTTTCCACAATGAAGCTCACCGACGCTGCACGCGTCATACGCAGCAAGAACGCCGGCCCGACCACGCTGACCCTCGATCTCCTCTTCCACGATCGCGCGGGTTATGAACGCGCCTGCGCGGCACCGAGCCTGTCCGGGAGCGGAATCGCGAAGCTCTATCGGGTACCCGCAGAGCGCGTTCAGGTGATGCCCTATCCGGCCGCGCTCGCCATCAAGATCTCCTTCGACCGTACGGTCATCGCGGGCGATCCCGGTGACCGCGACATCTACGGCGCCCAGCAGCATGGGCCGTTGCTGGAGGTGGTGCTGTGAGCGTGCTCGATCGACTTTCCGATACGTTGATTCGGGGCGGCGTGCGCCAGCCCATGCGTGTGCTTGCTGCGTCGGGTCAGTTGGGGTACGGCATCCCCGATGCGGCCTTCGATGCAGGCCTGCAACGAAGCCCTCACGTCATCGGCGCGGACATGGGCTCCATCGATCCCGGTCCGGCGTATCTCGGCAGCGGGCAAATGGGGACGTCGCCGGAGATGACGCGCAAGGATCTCGCGAAGGTTCTCGTCGCCGCCCGGCGATTGGGTATTCCACTGATCATCGGTTCGGCCGGTACCGCAGGCGCCAGGCCGCATCTCGACGCAACTCTGCGCATCGTCCGCGACATCGCGACGGAACAGGGGCTCCACTTTCGTCTCGCGTGGATCCATGCCGACATGCCGCGCTCCGTCGTGAAAACCGCCGTCAGGGACTGTCGAGTGACGCCCATCGGTGCGATTCCCGACCTGACGGAGCAGGACGTCGATCAGGCGTCGAACCTCGTGGGTCAGATGGGCATCGAGGCATTCCAGCGAGCCCTGCATCGCGGCGCGGACGTCGTCATTGCCGGCCGCGCGTGCGATACCGCCGTGTACGCATCGATCCCTGCCGCCCTCGGCTACCCGATGGGACCGACCATGCACATGTCGAAGATCATCGAATGCTGTTCCCTGTGCTGCAATCCGGGCGGGCGCGATGCGCTGCTCGGTACCCTCGAGGGCGAGAGCTTCATCCTCGACAGCATGAATCCCATTCGGCATGCGACCCCGATGTCGGTCGCTGCGCACAGCCTGTACGAACAATCGGATCCGTACGTGGTCTACGAGCCCGAGGGTGCTCTGCGCGTCGATGAAGCGCGCTACGAAGCGATCGACGCGCACCGAACACGGGTATCGGGGGCCCGATGGATACCTGCCGAGCGTTTCTCGGTAAAAATCGAAGGCTCGGTGCGGGTCGGCGAACGTGCGATTCTGCTGGCAGGCAGCGCCGATCCGCGCGTCATCGCCGGCATCCGCGATATTCTGTCTGGGGTCGAAAAGACGGTGCGCGAACTCGCTCCACCCTCGGCTGCAGCCCCCTATCGACTCTACCATCGTGTTTACGGGATCGACGGCGTATTCGACTGGGGCAACGCCCCGGATCCCCTGCCGCGCGAGATCTTCATCATGGTCGAATGCATCGCTGCCAACGCCGAAGAAGCCAAATCCGTGGCGACGGTGTTCAAGCAGTACCTGCTGCACCACGGCTTTCCAGGCCGGCTGTCGACCGGCGGCAATCTGGCCTTTCCATTCACGCCGCCGGAGGTATCCGCCGGCACCGCGTACCGCTTCAACGCCTATCACATCATGCAGGTCGATGCGCTGGCGCCACTATTTCCGGTGGAGACCGAAGACATCTGACGGAGTCTCATTCCTTCAGGGCATAGATCGCAGGCAGATTGCGCCAGGCGCCGCGCACGTCCATGCCGAACCCGAACACGTAGCGGTTCGGCAAGGTCAGTCCGACGAACTCGGCGCTGACCGGTTTCCTGCGACCGGTGTACTTGTCTGCAAAGACGGCGCACAGCACGTCCTTGGCACCGTCGGCGAAGAGGCTGTCGCGAATGGCGGCGAGCGTAATGCCTTCATCCAGAATGTCGTCGAGCACGAGCACGGTTCTGCCCGCGACCGATGTGCGCGGCTTGACGAGCCACTGGATCGTGCTCCCCACGGTCGATGCCCCATAACGGGTGACATGCAGAAAATCGAACTCGAGCGGGAAGCGAAGCATGGGCAGGAGGCGGCCAGTAAAAACGACAGCCCCCCCCATGACACTCAACACCAGGGGGCGCTCGTTGCCGAGGCGATGTGCAATGGTGCTCGCCATGCGTTCGAGGGCCGCTTCGATTTCTTCCGCTGTGACGATGAGGTCGGCGCCTTCGAGGATGGCCCAGATCTCGGAATTCGCTGCCATGTCCTCGTTGCTCCCTGACGCTATTTTAGTCATCCGTTCGTGTCCCTATTGGGATGGCGCTTGGAGCAGGCTCCGGAGACCCGGCTCGTCGAGCAAGGCGATTTGCAATTCTTCGGCCTTGGCGAGTTTGGATCCTGCGTCGGCGCCGACGACCACGTAGTCGGTCTTCTTCGACACGCTGCCGCTGACCTTGCCGCCGTGCGCGATGATCAGAGCTTTGGCTGCGTCTCGACTCAACGTGGGCAACGCGCCGGTAATGACGAACGTCTTTCCTGCGGCCGCTCCTTGCGTGACCCTGCGCCTGGGGTCGTCGTCATGCCAGTCGACCCCAGCTGCACGCAGTTCATCGATCACGGCGCGATTGTGCGCTTCACCGAAGAAGCGACGAATACTCTGCGCAACCACGCCGCCGACATCGGGCACCTCGAGAAGCTGTGCTTCCTCGGCAGTCATCAGACTGGACATGCGCCCGAAGTGATCGGCAAGATCCCGGGCGGTGGATTCACCGACATGCCGAATGCCGAGAGCATAGATCACGCGCGCGAGCGTACTGTTACGGCTCCGATCGATCGCCTGATGAAGATTGGCCGCCGATTTCTCTCCCATGCGATCCAGCGCTGCGAGTTCCGGCGCCTCGAGCCTGTAGATGTCGGCCGGCGTCCCGACGAGGTTGCGTTCGACCAGCTGGTCCACGATGCGCTCCCCGAGCCCTTCGATGTCCATGGCCCGACGTGATGCGAAATGCAGCAGTGCCTGCTTGCGCTGCGCGGAGCAGACCAGCCCGCCGACACAGCGGCTGACCGCTTCGTCGGGCTCTCGATAGACGTCGGAGCCGCACACCGGACATTGCTTGGGCATTTCGAACTCCCGTGCATCGTCGGGGCGTTTCTGGGTCAGCACGCGCACGATCTCCGGGATCACGTCGCCAGCACGTCTCACCACCACCGTGTCGCCGACACGCACATCCTTGCGGCGGACCTCGTCTTCGTTGTGCAGCGTCGCGTTGGTCACTGTCACGCCGCCGACGAACACCGGATGCAAGCGTGCAACCGGCGTGATTGCCCCCGTACGGCCTACCTGGACTTCGATGGCTTCGACCGTCGTCGTGGCCTCCTCGGCCGGATACTTGTGGGCGAGCGCGAACCGCGGAGCACGGGAAACGAATCCAAGCGCGGCTTGCTGGCGCAGGACATTGACCTTGTAGACCACGCCGTCGATGTCGTACGGCAAGTTCGCTCGCAACCGACCGATTTCCCGGTAGTACTCGAGCAAGCCCGCTGCGCCGCGCACGACGCGTCGCTCCGGCGCGACGCGAAAGCGCTGGCTCTCGAGATGATCGAGAATTTCGGCGTGCGTTGCGGGCAGCGGGCAGCCGGAGGTGGCACCGAGCCCGTAGGCAAAAAACGTCAGCGGTCGCGCGGCCGTGAGGCGGGCGTCGAGCTGACGCAGGGAACCCGCGGCGGCATTGCGTGCGTTGACGAACGTCTTTTCACCGCGCGCAAGCTGCCGCTCGTTCAGTTTGGCGAACGAGCGCTTGAGCATGAGCACTTCGCCGCGCACTTCGAACAACTGCGCCGATGCATCGTCAAGGCGCATCGGGATCGCGCGGATCGTCTTGAGGTTGGACGTGACGTCCTCGCCGGTGTAGCCGTCGCCGCGTGTCGCCCCCTGTACAAACCGGCCGTACTCGTACACCAACGTGACGGCCAGTCCGTCGAATTTCGGCTCGCAGGAGTACTCGACCGATTCGGCGTCGAGACCCTGTCGAACGCGGCGATCGAATTGCTCGATCTCGTCGTCGGTAAAGCCGTTGTTCAGGGAGAGCATCGGGAGACGATGCGTGACCTGCGCAAGCTCGGACAGCGGCGTTGCGCCGACCCGCTGTGTGGGGGAGTCCGCTGTGATCCACTCCGGGTGGTCGCGCTCGATCGCGTCGATCTCGCGGAAGAGCGCGTCGTATTCGGCGTCGCTGATCTGCGGATCATCCTTGACGTAGTACAGATGATTGTGGCGCTCGACCTCGCGCCGCAGCGCTTCCAGCCGCTCCCGACCAGCGGGCTCGCCCATCAGGAGAAGAGCCGCGCCGCCACCGCGCTGCCCGCAGGGATGCCGTGCTGCTCCATCGCGGCATGCACGGTACGCAGCTGTTGACGGATGACCTTGAGACCCGCCTCGGTCAACGGGGCTCGATTGTCATCCACGACAACCGCATCCAGTGCCTGGGCCAGATGACGCCCAAGCTCGATCATCCGGTCGAAGGCACGTGCATTCGCAGGTACCTTGGGCACATCGAGCGTGAACATCAAGCCGGGAATGGGCGACGCGCGAAGGCGCTCGGCCGTCAACGGATCGGCTTCGATGTTCTCGGCAGTCATCAGGAGGATGCCGTCCTCGGAGCGCAAGGCGAACCGACCGGTCGGCTCCAGCGTGAATCCGGCGGACTCGAGCAAGCCGCGGATCTTGGTCCCCGAAAGCCCGGCGGGCCCACTGGGCAACAGATTGCAGCCGATCGATATGTCGACCTGCGCGCAGAACCGATCGAGCTCGGCCGCCTGGTGGGACGCCACGTCGATATCCGGGCACTCGCATCCGACGCCTGTCTCTTCAGCGAGCTGGTGCACCAGATCGCGCATGGTCGACAGCTGTACGCGATTGGCGGGTCCACTGCGATCGGCGAGCTGCAACGCAGCCCGTATCCTGACCAGAGGAATTTCGGGGGCACAGGGCAGATCGATCCATTCGTTGCTGCGGATGCTCCAGCCCTGCAGTTCAACCGGCTTTCCAATGGCACCGGCGCCCTTGACGAAGGCTGCGATGATCGCGGGGGGAATGGGCTCCGCGGCGTCGAGATGGCACGAGTAATCGATCCCTGCCGTCGGCGCTGGCATTGATCGCATGGAGGCGGCTGCTGGTGGTGCTGTCGACGCGGCGCTCGTCGACGATGCTGCTGCGGCATCTCCCGGGACTTCCGCTGCCGCAGCAGCCTCCGGCGCGTCAGGCTCATGTGTCGCCCCGCCGAGATGCGGCTCGATGCGCGGATCCGGCCTCGCCGGATCGGATTCGTGACCGAGCAAAGCGTCCGCGGGCGACTGCTCGTTGAACTTGCTTTCCATACGCCGCCGGAACTGTCGCTCCTGATAGCGGTTGAACGCGTAGACCGCCAGAACGATCAATACGCCCGCGACGACCAGACCGATTTGAAGTTCGCTCATGATCGTTGAGTCCGGATCAGGCGGCCTGTTGATCGGTGAGCTTGATGGCTTCGTCGATATCGACCGACACCACGCGCGAGACGCCAAGCTCGCGCATCGTGACGCCGATCAGTTGCTCGGCGATTTCCATCGTCAGCTTGTTGTGGCTGATGAACATGAACTGGGTCTCCGCGGACATCTTCTTCACGAGATTGCAGAACCGCACGGTGTTCGAATCGTCGAGGGGCGCATCCACCTCGTCGAGCAAACAGAACGGCGCCGGGTTGAGCTGGAACATCGAGAATATCAGCGATAGCGCGGTCAAGGCCTTCTCGCCCCCCGAAAGCAGGTGGATCGAACTGTTGCGCTTGCCGGGCGGCTGGGCGATGACTTGTATGCCTGCGTCGAGAATCTCTTCGCCGGTCAACACCAGCTTTGCGTTGCCGCCGCCGAAGAGCGACGGAAACATCTCGCCGAAGTGGCGGTTGACCGCCTCGAACGTGTTGCTGAGCAGTTCGCGCGTTTCCCTGTCGATGCGGCGAATGGCGCTTTCGAGCGTTTCGAGCGCCTCTTCCAGATCGGCAGACTGGGAATCGAGGTACGTCTTTCGTTCGCGTGCTGCCGTGAGTTCATCGAGCGCGGCAAGATTGACCGCGCCCAGGGCGGCGATCTCATCTCCCAGGCGAGTGATCTCGGTATTGAGGTGGCTCGAACGGACGCCCTTTTCGAGTTGGCTGCGCAGCGCCTCTTCGTCCGCCTTCGCCTCGACGAGCTGACGGTCGAACTGCTCCTCGGTCAGCCTCGCTTCCTGTTCCTTCAAACGCAGATCGTTGATGCGCGTGCGCAGAGGTTCGATGCGCTGTTCGGATCCGAGCCTTTCCTGTTCGACGCCGCGCAATTCCGCTTCCAGTCCCTGCTGGTCGTCGCGGACCTGCGACAGCGCTGCTTCGCGCTCGTTGCGCAAATCGAGTGCCGTCTGCAGTTCTTCGACCAGTGCCGTTTCATCGAAGCGCGAGAGGTCGGTATCGAGTTCGGATTCGGACTGGATGAGCCGCGCGTGCTGCTCGCCAAGCGTACGCAAGGCGGATTCGAGATCGTCGATGCGCTGGCGGCAGGTGCGCTCATTGAACTGTGCGCTCTGCAGCGCGCGCTCTGCCTCCTGGAGGGTGCGTCGCTGCACGACGACGTCGTGCTCCGAACGCCGATACGCGACATCGCCGTCCCGCAGCTTCGTTTCGAGGTCCTCGCGCTCGATACGCAGTCGGTCCAGTTCTTCGACGGCGATTTCTCGCTGTTCGACCTCCTGCTCCTTCTGAGCTGCGATCTCCTCGATCTCGGAGGCGATCTGCATGCTGCGCTGCGAGCTGCGATCGGCTTGTTCGGACACGCGCAAGACTTCGAGCTCGAGCGTGTGGGCCTGTTCCTGCGTATTCGCGATTTCGGAGCGCAACGACGCGATTCGATTGCGCAACTCCGCAAGCGCGAGATCGCGTTCCTCGGCGGCGCGGCGTCGATCTTCAAGGACCGCGGCTTCCGCAGCGATATTCTCGCCGATCTGATCGATTTCACGCTGGCGCGACAAAACGCCGTGCAACTCGCTGTCCGGTGCGTGGAAGCTGACGCTATGCCGGGTAAACAGGTGACCTTCGCGCGTGACGAGGGTGACCCCGGGCCCCGCGAGCAGCCGCAGTTCCAGCGCGCTTTCCACGCTTTCGGCGGCATAAACGCAGTTGAGCCACTCGCCCAGAACCACGCCCACCGTGCCGTCCAGACAAGTGACGAAGCTCGCGAGCGGGCGCATGCCGCGCCACTGCTGGCCGGCTGCCCCCGCCGCAGGCTGCTCGGCGCTGTATACCGCAATCTTGGCGGGCGGATGTTCGCGCCACCACGATTCGTCGAGTTCCATGCGTTCGACAGCGATGGCATTGAGACGCTCGTCGAGAACGGCTTCGAGCGCGTCCTCCCAGCCCTGCTCGATGCGCATGCCCTGCCAGAGGCGACGATGCCCGTCGAGGCGGTGCTGTTCGAGCCAGGCCTTGATGTTCTCGCCCCGGGCCAGGCGGGCTTGCAGCGCATCGAGAGCAGCTCGCCGCGCGTCGAGGGACGTGATCCTGGACGATGTCGCTTCGACGGACTGCTGTGCTTCTCGAGCGGCCTGCTCGAATTGAGGCAACTCCTGCTCGTGACCCTCGAGGCGCGCACGCAGCTCCTGAGCGTCCTGTTCGTGCACTTCCAGGCGACTGCGCAGATCGAACAGGGCTGCACCGTCGGGAATGACCAGGGTGTCCTGCTCCTGCTGCAAACGGCTGGATCGGTGCTCCAGCTGCTGCAGCAGCTTCTCGGCGTGTTCTCGGCGGGCATCCTGGACGTGCAGCTGTTGTTCGATCCGGGCGCGCTGATCGCGCAGTTCCCGCATGGTCTCCTGCGCAGTGCGAAAGGCTTCTTCGGCTTCGGGCAGGCGCTCCGATTCGGAACCGACCTTTGCAGCGAGTTCTTCCACCTCGGCGGCAGCTTCATCCAGCTTCGCGCGCCACTCCTCGACACTGCTGCGCGACTGCTCGAGCTGGCTCAAACATTGTTCGAGATCGTACTTGACCTGCCCGACCTGATTCTCGACGCGGCTGCGGCTCGTGCGAAGGAACTGCAGCTGCTGTTCGAGGCGTGCCACTTCGGAGCCGGCCTGGAAGAATTCGCCCTGGGCTGCGGATACGACGTCGTTGGCGGCATAGAAGCGCACCCTGAGCTCTTCGGTGCGCTTCTCGGCTTCGCGCAGCTTGGCGATCTCGGCTTCGAGATCGATGCTCGTCCGCTCCAGATCACGGTTGAGGCGGTTTCGCTGGGTACTGGCTTCCTGCTTCTTGACGAGCCACAGAATCTGGTGTGCGTTGTTCAATGCATCCTGCAGTTCGCGGTACTTCGCGGCGACTTCGGCCTGGCCTTGCAGGTGCTCCAGCTGCTTTTCGAGCTCTTCGCGAATGTCGGTGACGCGCTGAAGGTTGTCGCGGGTGTCGCGGATGCGCAGCTCCGTCTCGCGGCGACGCTCGCGATACTTCGAGACGCCGGCCGCCTCCTCGAGAAACACCCGCAGCTCCTCCGGCTTGGCCTCGATGATCTGCGAGATCATGCCCTGTTCGATGATGCCGTAGGCGCGGGCACCGACGCCCGTGCCCAGGAACAAATCGGAAATGTCGCGCCGGCGAACGTGAATGTTGTTGATGTAGTAGTCGGAAGTCCCCTCGCGCTCGAGCACGCGCTTGATCGCGATTTCGCCATACTTCGACCACTCGCCGGAGACCTTGCCCAGGCTGTTGTCGAAGACGAGTTCGACCGAAGCGCGGTTGCCCGGCTTGCGGTCGCCTGCCCCGTTGAAGATGACGTCCTGCATGGTTTCGCCGCGCAGGTGTCGCGCAGAGCTTTCGCCGAGCACCCAGCGCACGGCGTCGATTACGTTGGACTTGCCGCATCCGTTGGGGCCGACGATGCCTACGACCTGGCCGGGAATGGGAATATGGGTCGGGTCCACAAAAGACTTGAACCCGGCGAGCTTGATTTCCTTGAGTCGCAAGAGAGTGCTTCTGGAGGTATGGATTTATAATGTGGCCGCATTCGTGCTTGTCGTGATCGGCCTACGTGCGCTGTCGATCTAGACTACCGTTCGACATGTCGCTGTTCGTACCCCGCACAGAGCCGAGGCGGGTCGTCGAGCTGGCGGGATTTTAACCGATTTGCTCTGGCTGTTAACCTGGACTGCACCGATGGCAACCCGACCCAGTCGCCGCCTGGCGACCTTTCCCAATCCCCAGCCCGATCGCGATTACCGGATCCACATGGAGATTCCGGAATTTACATGCATTTGCCCCAAGACCGGCCAACCGGATTTCGCGACCCTCGAACTCGACTACGTGCCGGAGCGCAAGTGCGTCGAGCTCAAGAGCCTCAAGCTGTACGTCTGGTCCTACCGCAGCGAGGGCGCCTTCCACGAGGCTGTCACCAATCGTATCCTCGATGATCTCGTCGCCGCGACTGCGCCGAGATACATGCGCCTGCGGGCACGCTTCTTCGTGCGCGGCGGCATCTTTACGACAGTCGAAGCGGAGCATCGTGCACCGGGCTGGCAACCCGTACCGCCTGTGGCTTTTCCTGCGTTGCCGAGCGAATCCAGCACGCGGGGATGAGCGTTGCGCCCCGCCGCTCGCCTGCTGTCGCTTCTGCTCCTGCCCGGATGCATGGCGGGTATGCCCCTGCGCGCCGAGGATGCGGCCAATCCGCCTGCGGTGGCCCGGATCGAAGGGCGTCCGATCCATTGCGCCGTCGAGCCGACCGTTCTTGAACGCTGTGCCGCGGCGCTGCTAAGCCTCCTGAGGGCACGGGCCGAGCGGGCCTACATCGCCGACCATGCGCTGTCCGCCACCGACGACGAGATCGAAGCCGTATATGCTTACGAACGGGCTTTTCGTTCCCACGATCGATCCCAGCGGTCGCGCAAGCTCTTGGAAATCGACGAGCGCCTCGGATCGGATGCGCTGGCCGCGGCCGAACGCTCGCGCCTGGAGGCTTTCCGGGGGGTGCTGGCAAGACTTGCCCGCTACGATGCCGACGTCGATGCCGGCATCGAGCAGCCGGATGTCCTGCCGCGCGAAGCCGCGGCGGCGTGGATACAGCAGGCAAAGCTCGATTCCGCTCTGCACCGACGTTTTGGTGGCATCGTGGGCGTGCGAGCCTCCGGCCTGTATGCCCACGGCGCGCGGACGCACATGCTCCGGCAGTACGTTCACCGACAGGAGATCGAATGGCTGGATACGCCGTTTCGGCGTGAATTCGAGCGTCTGCTTGGTGCTTCGCCGATGATCACGTATCGCGGGCAGGACGCGGACTTCACCCCTTTCTGGCTGCGTCCGATACCGGCTTCCTACATGCGGGATTGACCGCGGTCGGCCGGTGCGCAGCGGGCCCCTCGGGGGAGAAATCCGATGCATGCGCTGCACATGCCCCCCTATAATGCGGTTTTGCCAAATTCAGGCGAGTCCGCAGTGAATCCCAGTCTCAGTCTGCTGCATCCCTACGCTTTCGAGCGCCTGAACGAACTGCTGCATGGCGTCGTGCCGAATGCGAAACACAGCCCCATCAAGCTGTACATCGGCGAACCCAAGCACCCGACTCCGAACTTCATTCGCGAGGCGCTCACGGCATCGCTGGACGGGATGGCGATCTATCCGACCACGCTCGGCCAGCCATCGCTGCGCAATGCCATTGCGGACTGGCTCGGCAAGCGATACGGGTTGCCCGATGTCGATCCGGCCACGCAGGTCATCCCGGTCAACGGGAGTCGTGAGGCGCTCTTCGGTATCGCACAAGCGGTGATCGACCGTGCAAAGCCCGACCCGGTCGTGGTCATGCCGAATCCGTTCTATCAGATCTACGAGGGAGCGGCGCTCCTCGCCGGCGCCCGGCCCGAGTACCTGCATTCGCTTGCGGAGAACAACTACGCGGTCGATATCGACCAGATTCCCGAATCGACCTGGGCACGCACACAGCTCGTCTATACCTGCTCGCCCGGCAATCCGACCGGCACGGTCATGTCGATGGAAGATTGGCGTCGTCTCTTCGAACTCTCGGATCGCCATGGCTTCGTCATCGCCTCCGACGAGTGCTACTCCGAGATCTACTTCGACGAGAAAGCGCCGCCGCTCGGGGGGATGCAGGCAGCGCGTGCCCTCGGGCGCGAAGGCTACCCGCGCCTCATCATGTTCTCCAGCCTGTCCAAGCGCTCGAATTGTCCGGGACTTCGCTCTGGCTTCGTCGCGGGCGACGCGAACCTCCTGAAGCCTTATCACCTCTATCGAACCTACCAGGGCGGCGCCATGCCTCCGGCCAACTTCGAGGCGAGCGTCGTCGCCTGGCAGGACGAAGCACACGTCATCGAGAACCGGCGCCTCTACCGCGAGAAATTCGATGCGGTGCTCGAAGTTTTCAAGGGATGCGTGCCGGCCGAGCGTCCGCAAGCCGCGTTCTATCTGTGGATTCGCACACCCATTGCCGACACGGAGTTCGCCCGGCGTCTGTACGCTGAATATAATGTCAGCGTCCTGCCTGGCAGTTTCCTGGCCCGTTCGGCACGCGGCATCAATCCCGGCGAGGATTTCGTGCGCATCGCCCTGGTGGCATCCACGGCCGAATGTGTCGATGCGGCCACCCGAATCCGCGAATTTTGGAAAGGCCTCTGAACCCATGAGTCAATTGCAAGCAACGATCGAAGAAGCATTCGAACAGCGGGCGGGCATTACGCCTGCCAACGCGTCGGCCGCAGTGCGTGAAGCCGTCAACACGGTTATCGACAAGCTCGATCGCGGCGAGGTACGCGTGGCCGAGAAGATCGGCGACGACTGGGTGACGCACCAATGGATCAAGAAGGCCGTGCTGCTTTCCTTCCGGCTCGAGGACAACGCCGTCATCCAGGGCGGCGGCACCCGCTACTTCGACAAGGTGCCCTCGAAGTACGGCGAGTACGATCAGGCCCGCTTCGCCGCCGAAGGCGTGCGGGTCGTTCCGCCCGCCATGGCTCGCCGCGGTGCCTTTGTGGCGAAGAACGTGGTCCTGATGCCCTCGTACGTGAACATCGGTGCCTATGTGGACGAAGGGACGATGGTCGATACCTGGGCCACCGTGGGCTCCTGCGCCCAGATCGGCAGGAACGTGCACTTGTCCGGCGGGGTCGGGATCGGCGGCGTGCTCGAACCCCTGCAGGCCAATCCGACCATCATCGAAGACGACTGCTTCGTCGGCGCCCGTTCCGAGATCGTCGAGGGCGTGGTCATTGGTGCCGGCAGCGTGATTTCGATGGGCGTATTCATCAGCCAGAGCACCCGAATCTACAACCGCGATACCGGCGAGATCATTTTCGGTAAAGTGCCGCCCGGTTCCGTCGTCGTCGCCGGATCCTTGCCTTCGCCCGACGGCAAGTTCTCGCTCAACTGCGCGGTGATCGTGAAACAGGTCGACGCCCGCACCCGCGCCAAGACCAGCATCAATGAACTTCTGCGGGGGATCTAGGCTTCGTTCGAAACGCAGCTTCAGACTTGCATCGCAATGCCGTAAAGAGACCGGCCTCAAAAGCCCGAATTCTGGCGTCCAGGAGAGGACATGGTACTTTCCCCGTTGTTCAAGCTCATGTCGGAGAAGCAAGCCTCCGACATGTTTTTCACCGCCGGATCACCCATTCAGATCAAGATCGCTGGCGACGTGATGCCGATCAACGCTCAGGTGCTCGATGCGAACTCCGTGCGCAAGATGGCGTACGACTGCATGACGCCCGAACAGATCGCGATGTTCGAAGCGGAACTCGAGATCAACTTCTCCCTGGTGGAATCGGGCGTCGGCAGCTTTCGGGTGAATGTGTTCAGGCAGCGCGGCGCGGTCGCCATGGTGATCCGCCATATCAAGGTCAACATTCCGACCGTCGAAGAATTGCGCCTGCCGCCGATTCTCAAAGAGATCGTCATGGAGAAGCGCGGACTGATCATGGTCGTGGGGTCTACCGGCTCGGGCAAGTCGAGTACGCTCGCGTCGATGATCAACCATCGCAATCAGTCGAAGTCCGGCCACATCCTCACCATCGAGGATCCGATCGAGTTCATGTACAAGCACGCGCGCAGCATCGTCAATCAGCGCGAGGTCGGCATCGATACCCGGTCGTACAACAACGCGCTGGTCAATGCGATGCGCGAGGCACCCGATGTCATCCTGATCGGCGAATGCCGCGACCGCGAGACCTTTCAGGCGGCACTGGCCTATGCACAGACGGGACATTTGTGTTTGACTACCGTCCATGCGAACAACAGCTATTACGCCCTGAACCGAGTCATCAACTTCTTTCCACACGATGCTCGCAACAGCCTCTTGATGGATCTTTCGGTAAGCCTGCGAGCGATCGTCTCGCAGCGCCTCGTACGGGACGCCCAGGGCCGCCAGTGTCCCGCGGCGGAAATCCTGCTGAACACCAAGCACATCCAGGAACTGATCAAGAACGGAGATATCGATCAGATCAAGGATGCCATGGAGCAGAGTCTTGCTCCAGGCTGTCAGACGTTCGAGCAGGCACTTTACAATCTCTTCGTGCAAGGCGTGATCACCCACGAAGAGGCGCTGTCGAACGCCGACTCGGCGACCAACCTCGCGTGGCTCATCAACAACGCGAAATCGGGTGACAGGCCGTCGACGGTGAAATCGACCACGTCGGACGATCTTTCGAGCATCCGGCTCAATCTCTGATGTGCCTGCGCTCGGGCGCGTTTGACGGCCCCGCGGGACAGCCGTGACCACCATTCACACGTCGTTGCCTGCCTTGAACATCGAGTCGGCACTCGATGCCGCTTCGAAGCACCTCGTGACCGTGCGAGACGTCGTCCGGTTTGCGGTATCGCGCTTCGCCGAAGCCCAACTCGCATTCGGTCACGGCAATGCAAGTGCTCTCGACGAGGCCGCCTATCTCGTTTGCCATGCGTTGGCCCTTCCTCTCGATCGGCTGGAAGCATTTCTCGATGCCCGACTTCTGCCTGAAGAGGTCGATCGGACGCTCGGCCTGATTCGACGCCGGGTCGTTGAGCGCATTCCCGCGGCCTATCTCACCGGTGAAGCGTTTCTGGGCGAGTATCGTTTCCGAATCGATGAGCGTGTGATCGTGCCGCGCTCCTACATCGCTCATTGGCTCATGGCGGACGTATCGCTCTGGCTGCCGTCGCCGGAGGACGTTCACGATGCGCTGGAGTTGTGCACGGGTTCGGGATGTCTCGCGATCCTCATGGCCCTGGCGCTGGAGGGAGCTCGGGTGGTCGCGGTCGACATCTCAGAGCCCGCCTTGCAGGTCGCGCAGCGCAATGTTGCAGACTACGGTTTGGATCAGCGCATCGATTTGCGTCGAGGCGATTTGTTCGACGCCATCGAAGCTTCGAGCCGCTTCGACCTGATAGTGACGAACCCGCCGTACGTCAATGCCGAAGCGATGGCGCGGCTTCCTGCCGAATACCGACACGAACCGCAGATCGCATTGGCCGGGGGTGACGACGGGCTGGAATTGGTACGGCGTATTCTAGCTCACGCGAGACGCCATCTGAGGCCGGGAGGAACCCTGGTCGTCGAAGTCGGCCATGCCCGCGATGTCGTCGAGGGCGCGTTCCCCGATCTGCCGTTTACCTGGCTGGACGTGGACGGGGTGGACGACGCGGTCTTTCTGCTGACCCGGGAGCAGCTTCCGCAGTAGTCTTTCGAGGTCCTTGCGACGAGCGTCGACGGTAGTCCTTCGGTTTCTCGACGGATTTACGGGCTGGACGCGGCGCCGGGTCGATACGCTTGGCGTCGGCGAGCGGGTCCGCCTTCGAATGCTGCAGGCCTTGGGCTTCTTCGCGTTCGAGGCGCTGAAGCGCTTGTTGAACCTCGCGGGTGTCGAGCTTCAGCCACTGGCCCCGCTTTACGCGCGACGGCAGTTCGAACGGACCGAAGGCGGTACGCATGAGGCGGCTGACGGTCAGTCCGAGCGCCGCGAACATGCGCCGTACCAGGCGATTCCGGCCTTCGCGAACGCGTACGCGATACCAGCGGTTGGTGCCCTCTCCACCCTCGGCTTCCACCACCTCGAATCGGGCCGGGCCGTCGTCGAGGGTAATGCCGCTGCGCAGCGTACGGATCTGTTCGGCACTCAGTTCGCCGACCAGGCGTACGGCATAATCGCGGCGCGCACGGTAGCGCGGATGCGTCAGGCGATTGGCGAGTTCACCCGAGTCGGTGAAGATGAGCAACCCGCAGGTGTTGTAGTCGAGTCGGCCAACCGCGACCCAGCGGCCGCGCCGGGCGACCGGAACGCGATCGAAGACGCTCGGGCGTCCTTCGGGATCGCTGCGGGAGACGATCTCCCCTTCGGGCTTGTGATAAAGCAGAATCTGCACTTCACCCGCAGCATCGGGAAGACGGTAACGACCGACGACCTTGCCGGCGATGGCGATCTCGTCCGCGATGGTCACTCGTGCGCCGACCTTCGCCACGTGGCCGTTCACGGTGACCTGTCCGGCTTCGATGAGTTCTTCCATCGAGCGCCGCGATCCCATCCCGGATTCGGCGAGCCGCTTCTGCAATTTGACGCTGGTGGAATCGTCCGGAGCCGTCGATCCCGGAGCTTGGGGTCTGCGGGCGGGCCTGACGGGGCGATCCTGGGCATCGGGTGCCGGGGCGCGAGGCGCGGGTCCCCGCATGGGACGAGCGACCCGCTTGCCCGCCCCGCCGCTCGGGCGAGAGGGGGATGATGTGCGGAATCCGGCGCGCGTTCTATCGTCGGTTCGACCGGAGGGTTTCTTTCGCGACTTGGCCTGCTGCGGTCTCATGATCGTGTGCGCCGAATCGGATTGTGTCCGGCCACCCTCGGTACGTTACGGTATCGATCCGACAATGGCCGACCCGGGCGCGAGGATAGCAGATCCGCCGGCCCGATCGCGCAGTTCGTCCAGGCGCCCGCACAGCCCCGTCACTTCGTCGAGGATGCGGCTCGTCGGTCGATGCATGCGCTGCGGATCGATGCGGATGACCCCTTGCGTGCGCACTGCCCCAAGTTGCCGCCACTGCAGCCAGGGTTTCAGGGCGCCGGGATCGTTGCTGGCGACGACGATGGCGTCCGGATCGGCCAGCAGAACCGCTTCTCGTGCCGGTGTCGCCGTCACCGCGGAGAGTCCGCCGAATACGTTCTGTGCTCCGCATGTGGCGAGGGCGTCCGCGATGAGATGGTTGTTGCCGACAGTCATCAGCGGGCGATGCCATATCTCGTAGAAGACCCTGAGCCGACGTTTGCGGGCGTGTTCGTTTGCGAGTGCAGCGAGTTGCCGTCGAAACTGCAAGGCGCGAGCGTGGGCTTGCGCAGACGTGCCGGCGAGCACACCGAGGCGCTCCAGTGTGCGAGGGATGTCTTCCAGGCGTTGGGGTTCACTCTCGAAGACCGGGATCGACAGCGCACGGACGCGGGCGAGCGTCTTGCGGGCGTTTCCGCTGGTCCATGCGACGACCAGATCGGGCTGCAACGCCAGCAAGCGCTCCATGTCGACGCCGTACGCGTCGCCGATTCTTGCGATCTGTCTGGCCGCGGCCGGGTAGTCGCTATGCGCATCGGCGCCCACCAGTCTGCCGGCTGCACCGGCTTCGAAAAGCAGTTCGGTGAGATGGGGCGACAACGAGACGATACGCGTCGCCGCTGCTTTCAGCCGCACGGTATGGCCGCGGTCGTCGAGGACGGAAACGCTGCCGTTCGCGAGTGCAATGCAGGGAACCACGCACGCGAGCAGTGCGAGCCTCCGAAAGACCTTCGGAACGGGCTTCACCATAGGGGAACGAAGGTTCGGCCGTGGGGGCGCTCGATCGCCGTCAGCGGAAAACCGAAGACCGATGTCAGCAACGTCGCTTCGAGCACTGTCGCGCAAGGCCCGTGGTGAACGACACCCTGGCCGGCCAGCAGCAGCGCGTGCGTGGCGAACGCCGCGGCGGCGGACAGTTCGTGGGTCGAGAAGATCACGGCTCTGCCCTCTCGCTCGCAGATCGAACGCAGATGCGAAAACAGGGCCGCCTGATGCCTGAGATCGAGATGTGTCGTCGGTTCATCCAGTAGGAAGAGGTTCGGATCCTGCACGAGGATCGTGGCGAGATGGGTGCGCTGCTGCTCGCCGCCCGAGAGCTCGAGCACGTCGCGGTCCGCAAGTGTGCGCAGATCCATGATCTGTAGCCCGGTATCGACGTGCTGCCTGTCTGCGGAGCCGGGCCAACCGAACCGGCCGAGGTGCGGATGCCGGCCCAACGCAACGCAGTCCCTGACAGACATGCGGAACGCAAAGCGGCGTGACTGGAGGAGCAGCGCACGGCGGCGCGCTGCGGTTCGCGGTCCGATGTCCGAGTAGCTGCGACCGTCGAGGCGCACCTCTCCCTCCTCGGGGGCCCGCATTCCGGCGAGCACGTTGAGCAGCGTCGTCTTGCCGCTGCCGTTGGGTCCGAGCACGCACCAGCGCTGTCCCGGCATGACGTCGATGCTCAGATCTTGTACGAGGCGCTTGCCGCCGAGAGCAACGGACAGTGCCCGTGCCGAGAGCAGAGGCGGTTTGGCGCAGTCCCTGACTTCTTCACCCCGCCGCGTCATGTCGATCCCTTCCCGCGGGACACGAGCATGATGAATACGGGAACGCCTATGACCGCAACGATGGCGCCTACCGGCAGCTGCAAGGGCGCAATCGCCGCTCGTGCGATCGTATCGGCGGCAGTGAGCAGGATGCCGCCTGTCAGTATCGATGCCGGCAGGAGCCAACGCTGGTCATTCCCCATCCACCAGCGCAGCGCGTTGGGTGCGATCAGTCCGACGAAACCGATGGTGCCGGCAGTCGTCACGGCGACCGCGGCGGCTGCAGATGCAACGAGAACAACGATCAGCCGTACCCGGGTCACCGCCACACCGAGCGTGTGCGCCGCATCCGCACCGAGGCACATGACATTGAGGTCGCGCGCGACCAGCATGGCTGCCGCCAAGACGATACCCAGAGACGCGAGCGGCATGCCGTAGCCCTCGGCGCCATCGATGTCCCCCATCAGCCAGAACACAAGCCCTCTCAGCTGTGCCTCAGGTGCAAGCGCGAGCACCAGCGTAATGGCTGCGCCCCAACCGCTCGCGAGCGCGACCCCGGTCAGGAGAAGTCGATGCCCCTCATCCTGCGGCTGTACGATCATGGTTCGAAAGTTCGCTCTTCCGAACCAGAGCAGAAGCACGAGCGACGCAACCGCTCCGATCCAGCCCCCGGACAAAGCGCTCATGAATCCGCCGCCGAACGCCAGGGCAAGCAGCGCGCCGGCGCCGGCGCCGCCTGCGAGACCGAGGATGTAGGGATCCGCCAGCGGATTGCGGAACAACACCTGCATGAGCGCCCCGGCAATCGCGAGCAGACCGCCGCAGGCGAATGCCGTCAGGACCCGCGGGAGCCGCAGCGTCTGGATGACCTGAGCATGCACCGATCCGTCGTTGGTTGCGAAGAGGTTGGTCAATGCGCGCAACGATGTGCCATCGCTGCCGGTGGCAATCGACGCCAGTATCACGACGATGGACGCGACCCCGAGCCCCGCAAGGACGGTCGGACCCCGGCTTCGCTTCATCGCTGGCCCGTCATCAGAAACCGCTGACCTCGACGCCGATCGAGAAGGATCGTTCGGGCAACGGATAGGCATTGAATCGATCGGGCACGAACTGACTCCGTACGGCATACCCGTAGTACTTGCGATCGAAGAGATTGCTGATGCCGAGCGAAGCGGTGACGGCACCGAAGCGATGTTGCAGCTTGAGGTCGGCCGTCGTAAACCCGGGAATGCGACGATCGAACGAATTGCCTTCGTCGTTTTCCATGATCTGTTCGCTCACGGATTGGGCGAATGCCCGCAGCCGGGTCGCGGAGGTGATCTGCCAATCGGCGTTGAGGTCGAACTTGTGTCGAGGTACGAGCGGCACGGTTCGTCCGGCAATCGCTACGCCGTTGAGATCACCCTGGGTAAACCTGGCTCGGGTATGGGTATAGGCACCGGTCAGTTCGACGCCTTTCGCCAGCGTATGACGCGCTTCGAGCTCCAGGCCGTCACGACGCATGGGCGGCATGTTGCGATTGCCGACTCCTGTGGAGAAAGGATCGAGATGGATCTCGTCCGTGACGTTCATGCGGAATACCGACGCCTTGAGCCACGGCGATTGACGACCGATGGCAACACCTAGCTCGTGGGTCCGGGCCTTCTGCGGCCGAAGAAGCTGGAACTGTGCAGTGAAGGCCGGCGAGAACTCGTAGATCTCGTCCACATTGGCGAACCGGAAGCTGCGGCCGGTGCGTGCAATGACGTCCACCCCGCTCGCGACGCCGATGCGCAATCCCGCTTCATACGCCGTTGCCGCGATGCGTTCGCGTCCGGCAGGCGCGCCGGAACCGAATGCACCACCCGGCGCCGTCGGATCGTAGATGTCCGACGCGGACAGGCGCCGACGTTCCCGACGATAGCCGCCGTTGAGCACGATACTGTCCGACACGGTAATCGTGTCCAGGAGGTAGAAGGCGTCGTTGTCCTGCGATGCCGTGACACGATTGATGGGCTGACCGATATTGCTCGCCGAATTGGATTTTCTGAGCGCGTAGTTCCAACGCGCCAGGTCGAATCCGCCGACGATCGAGTGCTTGACGCCCAGGGCCTGCGCTCGAACACGGTATCGGGGCTGCAGAGTCCAGACATCGAGGTCGATGTCCCGATAGTCGGGAAAGCCGCTGAAGTCGAAGTACGATTTCTGGGACTTGTCGCGATAGCCCAGGCCGAGCGCAAGCTCGCCCGGTCCCATCTGCCAGCGCAGGTCTGCAGAAACCTGGGCGCCGTTGCGTTGGGCGTAGTCGAGCGGGGTCGTCGCTCCGCGCCGGTCAGTGGTCAGGAGGTCGATACCCGCACTGGGCTGTACCATCCGCGCACCCGGCAGACGAAGGCCTTGACGGTCGATCGCGATGCGCACCGATGCGTCGGCTCCGCTCCCCGACCAGCTTGCGCTGAGCATCGCATTGGATTGGCGTGATGCGTTGTTGTCGCGGTAACCGTTCGATTCGTAGTTGCGCACGTAGCCATACAGGCCGGCCTGAGTGCCGAATGCATTGAGGCTCGCGCCGATGTCGCGGGTGTTCCAACTTCCGAAACGCACCGATGCCCGCGCACCGTTGCGGGCTCTTGCAGGATGTCGGGTCACGATGTTGATCACGCCTGCGCTCGCCTGATCGCCATACTGCACCGATCCGCTTCCGCGCAGGATCTCGACACGTTCGATGCTCTCCAGCGGGAGCGACGACCACTGCACGCCCGACATGTCGATGTCGTTCAACGGCCGTCCGTCGACCAGTACCAGCACGTTCTGGCCGGAGGAGGCGCCGAAACCCCGCATGTCGATGCTGCTGAGTGCGGCATCGTTGCCGTAGAGATCCCGCATCAGGATGCCCGCCTTCATGCCGACGAGTTCAGGCACGGTCCGCGCGGTGCTGCGGGCGATCTCCTCCGCATCGATCACCGTGGCGTTGATGGGCAATCGGTCGACGTTGTCGGCGAAACGGGTGGCCGATACGATCACTTCGGGCGCAAAAGCCAGTTGCTCTGCGGCGGTCGCCGCACCGGAAACGGCGATGGAAACGACAATAGGCAGCAAGCGCCGCCCGGAACGGGATGCAATAGACAATTCGAACTCCCTCGTCCGCAGCCCCGCGGACACGTCATGGAAGACAAGTGCACTTCGATACGATCCGGCAGATGAGAGGGCTACATCGCATCGGACGGTATCGCTGAGCGCGCACTGCGTATCTCGGCCGGTATCCGGGCTGACGAGTCTTGATGCGACGCCTTCCCACGGCAGAGGCCGCAGTGGCTGAGGACCTGGTGGTCCGTCGTGTCACACCCGCACTCGCTTACCGTTGCGGGGGCAGCACAGGTTGCCGATCGAACGACCGGTTCCTGTTTCCCGTTTGACGCTCGCGAACGAGCGCACCGAGGCAGTCGATTATAGACCGACGTCGAACTGACGCATCGTACTTCGCGCGACCGCCTCACTGCGAATACAATCGATCGGTCACCGCAGCGCAGCACCCTGCACCGCGGCCATTGATCTCACGGGATGCACAATGAGCGAAAGAATCGTTATCGTCGGTGCCGGGCATGGTGCCGGCATCGCCGCCACGAGCCTGCGGGAGCACGGCTATGCAGGCGAGATCGTCGTTGTCGGGGAGGAAGCGTATCGGCCGTATCAGCGACCGCCGCTGTCGAAGAATTTTCTGGCTGGGCAGATGGCGGTCGAACAACTGCAGTTGAAGCCCGAGAAGTTCTACCAGGAGCGCTCGGTGGCATTTCGCTTGAATGCCCGCGTGGAGCGCATCGATCGCAGCGCGCGGGCGGTCCATCTAAGCGACGGTTCTTCCCTGACGTACACGATGCTGCTCCTTGCCACCGGCAGCCGGCCTCGCCGACTGAGCGTGCCGGGCGCCGATCTTGCCGGCGTTCACTACCTGCGGACGATTTCGGATGTCGAAGGCATCAAGGCCGACATGGCGCCGGGCAAACGACTCGTCGTGGTGGGCGGCGGCTACATCGGACTCGAAGCGGCTGCGGTGGCCGTCAAGGCGGGTCTTTCTGTGACGGTCCTCGAAGCGGCACCCCGCATACTCGCACGAGTGAGCGGTCCGCAGACATCAACCTTCTTTACCGAAGAACATCAGCGGCAAGGCGTCGAGATTCGCTGCAACGCAGCTGTCCATGCCCTCGAAGGCACGGGTCGAGTCGAAGCGGTTACGACGAACACAGGCAGCGTGCCGGCCGATTTCGTCATCGCGGGTGTGGGGATCGAGCCGGTCTGCGAACTGGCTGCAGCCGCGGGACTGTCTTGCGACAACGGTGTCGTCGTGGACGACCATGCCCGGACCGAAGACGAGTTCATCTACGCCGCAGGCGACTGCACCAATCACCCGAACGCATTGCTCGGCTGTCGACTTCGGCTCGAATCGGTGCAGAACGCCGTGGATCAATCCCGGGTCGCCGCGGCCAACATGTGCGGCAAACCCACGTCGTACTCGGAGCTGCCGTGGTTCTGGTCGAACCAGTTCGATCTTCGGCTGCAGATTGCCGGCTTGTCCCAGGGACATGACACTGCGGTGCTTCGAGGGGATCCCGCTGTGCGCAACTTCAGCGTCATGTACCTGAAGGATGGCCGCTTGATCGCGGCAGACACCGTCGGCTCGCCGAAGGACCATCTGGCCTTCCGGAAACTGATCGTTGCCGGTGGCGTAATCGACGCGGGGAAGTTCGCGGATCCTGCGACGCCGCTTGCCTGACGGCCAGGTTCGACAGCGATTCCTGCTGGAACCTTTCAGACTGCTCGCCGTTCGATGACGGCACGCGCGAGCGTGCCGCTGTCGACGTGTTCGATCTCGCCGCCCACGGGCAATCCGCGTGCGATGCGCGTGACGCGGATGCCGCGGCTCGCCAGCATCTCGCCGATGAAATGCGCGGTGGCTTCGCCTTCATTGGTGAAGTTGGTCGCCAGGACCACTTCGGCCACCACCCCGTCGGATGCACGCTGCAGCATCCTGTCGAGGCTGATGTCTTTCGGCCCGATGCCGTCGAGCGGGGACAGTCGGCCCATCAGGACAAAATAGAGGCCGGCATAGCACTGCGCCTGCTCGAGCATCATGAGGTCGGCCGGGGTCTCCACGACGCAAAGCAGGCTGGGGTCACGTTGCGAGGAGCTGCACAGGGCGCAAACATCGGTCTCGGCAAAGCTGTTGCATCGCTGACAGTGTCGAACGGCCTCCAGCACATGGGTGAGCGCGCTGCCCAACCGAGCGGCTCCGGGGCGATCCCGCTGCAGCAGGTGAAAGGCCATCCGCTGGGCAGACTTCGCGCCTACGCCGGGCAAGCAGCGCAATGCGGAGATCAGCTCCTCGATACTGGGCGGATTCTTCATTGCCGTTCGTCGGAACGCTGGCTTAGAACGGCAGCTTCATGCCCGGCGGCAGATTGAGGCCCGCGGAGAACCCGGCCATTTTCTCCTGCGAGGTGGCTTCAGCCTTGCGAACGGCATCGTTGAATGCGGCTGCGACGAGGTCTTCGAGCATGTCCTTGTCGTCGGCGAGCAAACTCGGGTCGATGTTCACGCGCTTCACGTCGTGGCGGCAGGTCATGACGACCTTGACCAGACCTGCGCCGGCCTGGCCTTCCACTTCGATCGTCGCCAGGCTCTCCTGCACCTTGCGCATGTTCTCCTGCATCTGCTGGGCCTGCTTCATGAGCTGCCCCAATCCGCCTTTCATCATCATCCGTCCTCTGTCGTGTTGCGCCGGCTTCAGCGCTTGGGTTTGATGGAATCCGGAACGACGCGAGCCCCCAGATCGTCTACCAGTTCGCGCACGAACGGGTCTGCATCGAGCGACTGGGTCGCTTCGGCGAGTTTGTTCTGGCGCTCGATCTCGTTGCGTTCAGCCGGTGTTTGACCCACTGGCTCGGCGACGTCGATCTTGAGTCTCACGCTGCGGCCCAGATGTTGCTCGACCGCACTACGCAAGCGTTCCTGAGGCCCCTTGTCCGCGAGATGCTTCTGGCTCGGGGCGAGCCGCAGTTCGACGACATCGGTGTCCTCACGAATCAGCTCGCAGTGCTGCGCAAGCTGTTTGGCCATGCCGACGAGCTTGAGACCGGCAACGAGGGTGGCCCAATCCCCGAGCGTCCCGCCACCGCCGCCCGTCTGCTGCGCCGGCGCCGAGGGCGTTGAAGGTGATGTCATCAAGGCCGGGCCCGGTGCCGTCGCACCAATCGTCGCGGCACGGGGTGGCGATGCGGATGCCTGCGAGTTCGTAGCGATGCGCGGCGCGGCCGGGACTGAAGCCGAGCGCTGCGTAGTCGCCGCCTGAGGAGCGAATGCCAGCATGCGCATGAGGGTCATGGTGAAGCCCGCGTATTCGTCCGGAGCCAGCACGATATCGGCCCGTCCCTGCTGCGTGATCTGGTAATAAAGCTGGACGTCCTCGGGGTCGAAACGCGCGGCGAGCGCGCGAACGGCAGCGGGATCGGCGTCGTCGCCGGCTGCGTGCGGCACCACCTGAGCCAGGGCGATCCGGTGCCAGATCGATGCGAGTTCCTGCAGAGCCTGCTCGAAGGCGACGCCCTGGGCGGCCATCTCGTCCGCCTGGGCTATCAACGCTGGCCCGTCCTGTTCGGCGAGCGCTTCAACGAGGCGGTAGAGGTGCTCGCGGCCCACGAGGCCCAGCATTGCCGTCACCGATCGCTCATCCACGCGCCCGCCGCCGTGGGCAATGGCCTGATCCAGGAGCGACAACGCATCGCGGAGGCTGCCGCGCGCCGCACGCGACAGCGCTGCAAGCCCGTTGGGTTCGAACTCGACGGATTCCCGTTCAAGAATGACGGCGAGCCGCTGACGGATCTGGTCGGCCGGGATCTGCCGCAGGCTGAACTGCAGGCACCGGGACAGAACGGTGACCGGCACCTTTTGGGGATCGGTCGTGGCCAGCACGAACTTGACGTGTTCGGGCGGCTCCTCCAGCGTTTTCAGCATGGCGTTGAAGGAGTGGCCGGAAAGCTGATGCACTTCGTCGATGACGTAGATCTTGTAGCGGCCTGCCGTCGGCGCATACAGCGCGTTCTCAAGAAGATCGCGCATCTTGTCGACCTGCGTGTTGGAAGCGGCATCGACTTCGAGCAGATCCACGAAGCGCCCGGCATCGATCCCCTGGCAGGCACTGCAGACGCCGCACGGCGTAGGCCCGACCCCCTGCTCGCAATTGAACGACTTCGCAAGAATGCGCGCCAGTGTCGTCTTGCCCACGCCCCGCGTGCCGGTGAAAAGGTAGGCGTGATGCAGGCGCTGTGAATCGAGGGCGTTGGTGAGCGCCTGGACGACATGCTCCTGGCCGACCAGTTCAGCGAAGGTTTTGGGACGCCACTTGCGCGCCAGCGCCTGGGTCATGGTATGCGTTGCTGCCGATTCGGCTCAGCGATGCGGGTAGAAACGTGCAGGCTGCGGACTCGTGTCATCGAGACCCGTGCCCGATCAGAAGTTGTACTGCAGCCGGACCTGATGAAACTCGATACCCTGGTTCGGCTTCTTGATGTCCGCATTCGAGAGATGCTGAAAACGGTATCCGAGGTCGAAAGCCTGCTTTTGACCGAAGCGTATCCCGATGCCGATATGATCGCCGAACTGGAATGCTGTGCTGAATCGGCGTTGATTGCTCACGGAAGTGGCCGACAGCAGATGAATGCCCACGGCTGCTTCCACATAAGGCGAAACGGCGCCAGGCGTGGTTTGTTGCAGGCGGAACACCGGCGTGATGCCGAAGTCGGTGAGGCTGCTGTTGGTGCGGCCGGGGCTGTCGTTCGACCAGTGTCCGAAGGTGACGTCCCAGTAGCCGCCGATGTGCCAGTTCGAACCCAGGGCCCAGCGCTTGGCCCAGTTCCACTGCAGGCCGATACGTGCCATATCGACGGATGCGTTCGCGGAATCGGAGGTGCCCAACTCGAGCGACATGCCGTCGACGGCACGTGCGCCCGGGGCCAGCAAAAGTAACGACAGGAGAACGACACTGCGCAACGGTTTCATCGTTTCATCGGCTCATCGAACGACGCCATCGTGGCATCGCTGCGGTTGCGGGGGTGGCGAGCCTAACCCCCGGCACTTGCAGAGAATAGCTGTGGCTGCTTCCTTCCGGACCTGACCAGGTTCACTACCATGCAATGCGGGGAGGC